>JGI26340J50214_10000265_pt1 | contig 19109 bp, 19 predicted proteins | sample BogFormECP12_OM2_FD_50214 | JGI IMG/M metagenome (IMG submission 50214)
CACGCCTTGATGTCGTTCCCGCTGCTGGCCGTGATCATCGTAACGTCGATCAACCTCGTCTACGGCCTGGCTAAGTGAATGGCGCCTCCACGACCGGACAGCGGGCACAGCGGACTGCACGCGGCTGGAGCCGGGCGCGGGCCCGGGAGTTCGCGCTGGCGCACTCGCCCATGCCCGAGGACTTCGTCGATGCCGAGATAGACCGCCCTGCCCGGCCAGGCGCTAGGTTACCTCGTCGGGCAGCGCGAGATCCTGCGGCTGCGCGACGAGGCCCGGTCCCGGCTCGGCGCTGCCGTCGACATCCGTGACTTCCACTCCGCCGTCCTCGACCACGGATCCCTGCCGCTTCCGGTGCTGCGCCAGGTCGTACAAGACTGGGCCGCCTCTGTCGCACAGTAATCAGGGGTAAGCTTGCCCGGGGAAAATCACTGGCCCGACGCCCGGCATGGCCTGGCCGCGGGCCTTGACCAGGAGAGCCTCCGCGGCCTGCCGACCGTTCTCGCCGGTCTTCGATATGCGGGCCGCGATGAGCCCCGCCACGAGCGGCGTGGAGAACGACGTCCCGCTCCAGCGGGCCATGCCGTGGAATTCCCGCCACTGGTCGGCGTTCGGTGGCTCGGTGCACAGGTATCGTCCTTTAGCGAAGGCGTTGACCAGGCCTTCACCCGGCGCGAAGACGTCTACCCAGGGCCCGTAGTTGCTCCACGATGCCCTGCCATCCCGGTCAGCGTTTAGGGCGCCAACGCCTACCACCCAGGGATAAGCCGCCGGCCAGAACGGCCGCCTTGAACCGTTGTTCCCCGCCGCCGCCACCAGGACCGTTCCGGCATGGCTGCGCAGCCGCTCCTCCACGATCTCGAAGCCCAGCAGTGGGATGTCACGTCGGCTGTTGGTGCCGAACGACAGCGAGATGACCTCCGCGCCCCTCTTCAGCGCGTCGGACACCTGTTTGACGAGGTCAGACTCGTACATGGCACCGACTTTGGCGAACAGTCTGCCTACCCATACCTCGGCCTTGGGCGCCATGGTCCGGGCCACCCCGGCCATGAACGTCCCGTGCCCCGCATAGGGCAGAATGCGAGGCGGATAGCCGCCGATCGGATTCTCGATCTCGCCGTCGACGCCTTCCAGCCACCAGTGCTCGGTGCCCGCGCCCGGCAGCAGGCCGCCGTCGGGCACCGCCACTAGGACGCCTTCACCATCGTCCCGCTCGGCAGAAACGCCCGGGTCGGGCGGTGTGTCGGCTGGGACCTCCTCCGGCTCCGTGGCCGGACAGTTAGTGGTGACGCAGATGTAGAGGATGTGATCGGGTGTGGCCACCCCTTCGCCGTGCGCACGGTCGATGTCGGCGCACGCCTCCTCTACATTCCGGCGCTCATCAGGAGAAAGCTCCAGCCGGGTCAGCCCGCGCACGTTGTTGTCATGCGCAACCCGGGTGCCAGACACCACCGCCGTCACACGATCGACGTCGACGTCACGAACCAGCAGAGTGCGTTCGCGATGGTGGTAGTCCACATCGCCTCGTTCCGCCCAGTCGCCTGGATGGACGGCCGCTCTCTCCAGACCGTCGGTGACACCGGGAATGCCAGACACGATCAGCCCGATCTGCGCGTGCAAAGGGCTCCGCGGTTGGTCCGGTCCCTCATCACGAATCGTCATAGCCCCCTCATCTCACTGTTGATCGATGTCGGGAACTGTCTAGCATCATTTGCATGGCGGTGGGAGACTCTGAGACGGAGAACTTGCCGTTCGACCTGACCCAGCTCCTGCCGCTCGCCGTGTCCCGGCCCCGCGATGCCTTGCTCGCGGCGCGTTCCGTGCTGGTCGGCCGACCCAGCGCGTATGACGCCTCTCTGGCTCACCATGCGATCGGGATCGTTCTACGTGACCACGGAAATCTGCCAGGAGCGATCGCCGAGCTGAGGAGAGGGGTGAGGCTGGCCCGCGCATCAGGCCAGCCCCAGCGCGAGGCCGACGTGCAGGCCACCCTGGGGATGGTACTCGCGTGGACGGGCCGCAGCCAGCAGGGCTTGACCGTGCTGAATCGGGCAGTGGAGGCCTCGCGCGGCGACATGGCAGGCCGCGTGCTCATGCGACGTGCCTCCGTCCTGCGGGACATGGGACGATTCCACGAGGCACTTCAGGACCTGAGCCGCGCTTTGCCCTACTTCCGCCGAGCGGGCGACACAGTATGGGAGGCACGGTCGCTGACCCATCGGGCCGAGGTCTTTCTCGGGCTCGGCCTCCCCTGGAGGGCAGCCGCGGACTTCGCCCGTGCCGAGGAGATGCTCGCAACCAGCGGGCAGGAACTTGAGTACGCCAAAGCCCGGCATAACCGCGGACAGGCTGCGCTGAGCCGCGGCGACCTTCCCGAGGCACTAACCTACTTCGACGAAGCAGGGACCCGCTACGACGTGCTCGGGGAGAATATCCCCGAGCTCGCCATCGACCGCTGCTCGGCGCTGCTGGCCGCCGGGCTGGCCGGAGAAGCGGCACATGAGACCGACATCGCGCTTAACCGGATACCTCCTGGAGGAGGGACCGCCTACAAGACAGCGGACCTGGTCTTCGCCGCCGCTACCGCCGCCTTGGCTGCTGGCAACCCGGCCACCGCCAAAGAACGGGCCGGTCAGGCCCGCCGGCTGTTCCGGACGCAGGGTCGGCCCCTCTGGGAGGTGCGCGCCGGCCTCGTCCTCGCCGAGGCCAGGTACGCGGCCGGCGAGCATTCCGTTGCCTTGCTCCGCTATGCCGAGGATGTCGCCGCGCGTCTCGAGGCGCCCCGGGCCCCCGAGGCGATGCAGGCGCACCTGCTCGCCGGGCGCATCGCCCTGAGCCGGGGCAGCATGGCCCAAGCCGACCAGCACCTGGAGCGCGCCGCGCGGCCCCGCCGCCGCGGGCCGCCGCTGTCCCGGAGCGTGGCCTGGCTGGCCCGGGCCCTGCAGGCCGAGGCGCAGGGCAACGCCCGGGCCACCGTCGCCGCCTGCGCGCGCGGGCTCGACGCCCTCCAGGAGCACCAGATGCGGCTCGGGGCCACCGAGTTGCGCGCGTACGGCACGGCGCACGGCGCTGAGTTCGCCACGCTGGCCCAGCGCGACGCGCTCAGGCGTGGCGACGTCCGCCGGCTGCTGTTCTGGAGCGAGCGATGGCGGGCGACCGCGCTGGCCGCCCGGAGCACACCGTCCGGGGAAGACAAGGATCTAGAGGCCGAGCTCGAAGCGCTGCGCAGCGTGAGCCGCTCCCTCGGGGAGACCGAGATGGCCGCCCCGCGCCGGAACGCCCTGGAGCGCGAGCGTCGGCGGCTCGAGGCGGCGGTCCAGGCGCGCACGCGCAGGCTGCCCGGCAGCCACAAGCCCGGGGAAGGAGAGTTCGACCTGGACGGGCTCTTCGACGAGCTCGGCCCGAACACGCTGATCGAACTCGTCACGGTGGACAGCGTGCTGCACGCAGTCTTCGTCGCGGGCCGGCGGGTGCGCCTGCACACGGTGGGCAGCATTCCCGAACGCGAGGTCCAGATGAACCGCTTCGTGCTGCGCCGCATTACCCGTGGTCGCCCGCAACCCGGCGACGAGCTCGCGCTGAAGCACAGAGGCGCCGCGCTGGAGGCCTCGTTGCTCGGTGGCGCGGCCGCCGAACTCGGGGACGGCCCGGTCGTGGTTGTACCGCCGGGTCGGCTCCGGGCCGTGCCGTGGACGCTCATGCCGTCGCTGCGCGATCGCGTCGTGACCGTGGCGCCGTCCGCGTCGACCTGGCTGCGGGCACGTCGCATGAGGCCGCCATCCCCGCGGCGCGTCGCCCTAGTCGCCGGACCCGGGCTGGCCACCAAGGGCGCAGAGGTCGAGCCGCTGCGCTCTCGCTACCCCGGGGCCGTGCTGCTCGGACACGGCAACGCCACGGCCAGCCAGGTGCTCGCTGCCCTGGACGGCGCATGGCTGGCGCACATCGCGGCCCACGGCACGTTCCGGGCTGACAACCCCATGTTCTCATCCATACTGCTCGACGACGGGCCGCTGATCGTGCACGACTTCGAGCGCCTGGGCCGCGCGCCGTACCAGCTGGTCCTGGCCGGCTGCGACTCCGGAGTTGCCGCGCCGGTCGGCGCCGACGAGCTCCTGGGCCTGGTCAGCAGCCTGATCCCGCTCGGCGCGGCCGGAATCGTGGCCAGCATCGTGCCCGTCAACGACATCGCCGCGGTGCCGATCATGCTGGCTCTGCACGACGCTCTGCAACGCGGTGCCACGCTCCCCGAAGCGCTTCTGGCCGCGCGCCGGGCGGCCGGCGAGGATCCGCTCGCCGAAGCGACGGCGCACTCCTTCCTGGCTCTCGGCGCCTGAGCCCGGGTCAAGCCGTCAGATGGCTTCCACCTTCGGGTAGGCGGGTTCCCACATGGCCCGGCGGACCCGTTCGGCCAGGCTGTCGGGCGGCACGTCGGACAGGCCCTCGGCCCGGGCCGCCCGGGCGACTGCTTCGGCCACCGCGGCGGACACCTCGCGCAGGCTGGTGACCGGGGGCAGCACGGGGGCGCCCGGGGTGGCGGCATCGGACAGCCCGGCCAGCGCAGTGGCCGCCGCGGCCAGCATGCCGTCGCTGACGCGGCGGGCCCGGCTGACGGTGACCCCGAGCCCGAGGCCGGGAAAGATGAGCGCGTTGTTGGCCTGGGCCACCTGGTACTGGACTCCGTCGTAGTCCACCGGCGGGAACGGGCTGCCGGTCGCGATCAGCGCCCGCCCGCCGGTCCAGGCGATCAGGTCAGCGGCCTGGGCCTCGGAGTGCGAGGTCGGATTGGACAGCGGCATGATGATCGGCCGGTCGACGTGGGCTGCCATCTCGGTGACGATCGCCTCGGAGAAGGCGCCCGGCTGCGTCGAGGTCCCGATCAGCATCGTGGGCCGGCTGTGCGTCACCACTTCGGCTAGGCCGATGCGGCCGTTCTCGTCGTGCTGCCAGCCGGCCACCTCGTTGGCCTGGCGTGCGTACGGGACCTGGAAGTCCCGCAGCTTACCGGGATAGTCGCTGGTCAGCAGGCCCTTGCTGCCCAGCGCGTAGAACCGCGCGGTGGCCTCGTCGCCGCTGAGGCCTTCGTCGATCATGACCTGCCGTAGCGCATCCGCGATCCCGACCCCGGCGGTGCCCGCACCGTGGATTACCACCGTCTGATCGCGCATCCGGGTCCCAGTGGCCCGGACCGCGCCCAGCGCGGCGGCCAGCACGACGGCGGCGGTGCCCTGGATGTCGTCGTTGAAGGTGCAGCAGGTGCCGGCGTACTTCATCAGGACGCGATGGGCGTTGGCGGCGCCGAAATCCTCCCAGTGCAGCAACGCGTTCGGGAACAGCCGGGTGGCGGTGCTGACGTAGGCCTCGATCAGCTCGTCATACCGTTCGCCCCGCACCCGCGGGCGCCGGATGCCCAGGTACATGTCCTCGCCCAGCAGGCCCTGATTGTCGGTTCCGGTGTCGAGCACGACCGGGATGATCCGGCGGGGATGCAGGCCGGCCGCGGCGGTGTAGACGGCCAGTTTCCCGACCGCGATCGCGATGCCGCCCACCCCCCAGTCACCGATGCCCAGGATGCCCTCCGAGTCGGTGGCCACGATCAGGTCCACGTCATCAGGTCCCAGGCCGTAGTTGCGGAAGGCCGCCTCCACCTGGCCGGGATGATCCACCGACAGGTAAACCCCGCGCGGACGGCCGAACTCCAGGCTGTACCGCTCGATCACGGTCCCCACCGTCGGGGTGTACACGATCGGCAGCATCTCGGAGATATGCTCGGTCAGCAGCCGGTAAAATAGCACCTCGTTGCGGTCCCGCACATGGCCGAGAAAGATGTTCTTGGCCAGGTCATCGGGCTGGCGCAGGTACTGCGCGTAGACCCGGTGCAGCTGTCCCTCGATCGTCGACACGCCGTCGGGCAGCAGCCCGGTGAGCCCCAGCGCCTCCCGTTCGTCCAGCGTGAACGCGGTGCCCCGGTTCAACATCGCAGCCGTAAGCACCGACCTGCCCCGCAGCCGGACCCGCGCCACCATGCCCTCGGGTGTCCAGGCGAGCTCATACGGACGATCCGACATCACACCACCTAGAGTCCGGCTAACCCTTCGTGTGCCAAGAAGTAACACACGAAAGACATTTTTTACACCGAACGGGCCGTGGTGCTTGCCTCGACGTAACTTTTACGCGCGATGTGGGCCAAGGCGCGGAGCGACCGGCTCAGTCGAACGAGGGTTTGCGGTCCCTGCTTCGCTTGAGCTCGAAGAAGCCGTCCGTCCCGGTCACCAGCGACACCCCGTCCCACAGCCGTCCGGCGGCGTCACCGCGGGGCGCGGGCGTGACAACCGGGCCGAAAATGGTGTTGCCCCGGATGCGGATCACCGGGGTGCCCACGTCCAGCCCGACGTCGTCGAACGCCTCGTTGTGCGAGTCCTTGATCAGCTGATCGAATTCGGTGCTCTCGGCCGCACTGGCCAGCGAGACGGGCAATCCCGTCTCGGCCAGGGCCTCGGGGATGACCTCGGGGTCTTCCCGGCGCCCCTGGACGTGGAACCGCGTGCCGATCGCGGTGTACAGCGGCCCGAGGACGCCGGGGCCGCTGTACTGAGCCGCGGCCGCGCAGACCCGGATCGGTCCCCAGGCTCGGCTCATCCGTTCCAGGTATTCCTCGGTCAGGCCCTTGCCCTCGTGCTGGACGAGGTTCAGGTAGGCCAACGACATGATCCGCCAGTCGGTGCGCACCGGCCGGACCTTCTCTACCTCCAGCATCCAGCGGGAGGTGATCCAGGCCCAGGGGCACAGCGGATCAAACCAAAACTGCACGTCTTCCAGCGGCTGTCCCGTCATGCTCGCGGCAACAGCGTTCTCCTATCCGCGTATTCCCTCCCCGGCCGGCATCGAGGGTCGGCTTTACAGCGCCGCCTCGGCGAGCAGGCTGACCTGGTCCGGCGAGGCGGTGGTCGGGACGAAGATGAGCTCGTCACAGCCGGCCGAGGCGAACGCGGCGGCGTAGTCCTTGACCATCTCGGCGCTCACGGCGGCGCCCGCCGCGATCTGCCTGGCGACGTCGCCGAGCCAGTTGTAGTACTGCAGGAGATAGTTGTCGGCGTGGTTGCGGGCCTCGGACCCGAGCGCGAAGTAGGCGAGGGAGAGCTTACGCGGCTTCCCCGGCCGGCCCGCCTCCTGCCAGGCCGCCTCGACGCCGGCCGCGCCCTGGGCGAACATGTCCGGCGTGCCGCCGCCCATGATCCAGCCGTCGCCGAGCAGGGCTACCCGGCGGAAGGTGGCCTCGGCCGAGCCGCCCAAGATGAGCTCGGGGCCGCCGCGCCGCACCGGCTCGGGTCCGATCGCGCCGGCGTAGCCGTAGCGCTCGCCGGACCAGATCCGCTTCATCTCCGTTAGCTGCTGGTCCAGGCGGCGCCCCTTGCCCGTGGTCGGCAGCGCGCTGGCGGCGAAGTCGTCGTCACGCCCGCCGAGTCCCAGGCCGAGCACCAGCCGTCCGCCGGAGAGCCGGTCGAGCGAGGCCGCCTGCTTGGCGAACAGGGCGGTGTTGGAGTACAGCGGCGCCAGCAGCACGCTGGTCGTCAGCCGAATCCTGCTGGTGACCGCGGCGGCGGCGGACAAGGCGATCAGTTCCTCGTAATTCTGGTAGACGAGCCGACCGATCGTGCCCAGGGTGCTGAACCCGGCTTTCTCCGCGTTCTTAGCCCAGTCGATCAGCCTCCGGCCCTCGGTCCCCGGCACCGTGTTGGGCAAGCCGATTCCGATGTCCACGCACTACCTCCGCTGGCGCCGCCGCCGCACGATTCAGGTGAGTTTCCGGTCAATCCAAGCACGCTGGCCCCCTCCCGCCCGTGGCGGGTACCGCGGCTAGGAGCCGACCGGATACCAGCGGCTGACCGTCAGGCGCGAGAACCCGGAGGTGGCGTGACAGAAAACGTTTAGATGTTGCCGCGGGCCATGCCGATCAGGCGGTCAAGCACGGCACCGTTGCTGACCCGCAGGCCATCGTGCTCGTACTCGCTGGTTACCCAGGCCTGCAGGCCGCGGATGGCCTGGGCGGTCTGCATGCGTCGGAAAGCTCGTCTCCGGCGAACGGGTCCTCGAGCAGGTAGCGCAGCGCATGGCTGCCGCCGCTCTGCCCGAGCATGGCTCCGGCCGACTGGAACGCCGCTACGGGAAGTGGCGCGCCGTCGGGCCGCCGGACGTCGTGCTCGGCCAGGTATTCGGCCACCCGCCTGGCCTGGTCCACGTCTTGCGGGTACCGCTCGTAGTGCGCGGCGTTCTTGGCGGCCACGGTGCGGTAAGTGTGCCGGTAGATGTCGTCGGCGGTCGCGGTGAGCCCGGGCAGCCCGCCGGTGATGAACGCCTCCCGGATGCCGTGCGGCGCGAACGACAGGTAGGTGACGGTGCACATGCCGCCGAAACTCTGCCCGAGCACGCTCCACGGCTCGTCGGTCAGCTCGCGCCTGATCAGTTCGGCGTCGAGCACGATGCTGTCGGCGCGGAAATGCGTCAGGTAGTCGGCCTGCGCTTGCGGTCCGAGCCGGGTCAGGGTCTGTCGGCTCGCCGCACAGGACCGGCCGGTGCCGCGCTGGTCGAGCAGCAGCACCCGGAAATCGTGCAGCGCGCGGTCCAGCCAGGACTCCCGGCCTTCAGGCCGCTGCGCCCCGAACCCGGGGCCGCCCTGCAGGAACAGCAGCCAGGGCAGGTCCGCGTCGGCCTTGTCGGCGGCGACGACCTCTCGGGCGAACACCTCGATCTGCTCGCCGTCCGGCCGCCGGTGGTCGAGCGGGACGCTGAAAAAGCGGTCGGTCAGCACGGTGCCTGGGTGGCGGAAGCTGGTCACGGTCCGACCGTACTAGGGTCGTCGTCATGGGCAGCGGAACCCGGGCGGTCAGCGTGGCCGAGCGGCGGGCGCGGCTAGCGGTCCGTCACCACCTGGCAGAGCGGGCCCGCACGGTGACTGAGGCGGTGGCGGACATCATCGCCCTGCACGGCACCGACCCCGCCTCGGTCTACCTCTCCGCCTGGGCCCGCACGGGCCCCGACGACGATATGTCCGCCGGAAAAACATCCGCCGACAAAGCCGCCATCGAGCACGCGCTGTACGAAGAGCACTCGCTGGTGCGGATGCTCGGCATGCGCCGGACCGTGTTCGTGGTGCCCGCGGCCCTCGTCCCGGTGATCCAGGCCGCCTGCACCGACCAGATCGCGGAACGGCTGCGCAGGCAGCTCACGCAGGTCGTGCGGGAAGCGGGCGTCGCCTNGGACGCGGCGACCTGGCTCAAGGAGGTGGGGGAGGCCACCGTACGCGCGCTGGCCGCGCGCGGCTCCGCGACCGGCGCGGAGCTGGCCGCATCCGAGCCGCGGCTGCGCACTCAGATCCTGGCCGCCGCGGACAATCCCTACGGCGGCGCGGTGAACCTGACCAGCAGGCTGCTCACCGTGCTGTCCGCCGAAGGACTGATCGTGCGGGGCCGGCCGCGCGGAGGCTGGACCTCCACCCAGTTCGCCTGGTCCGTCGCGCCGGACCAGGCAGATCTGACCGCGGCCGACGCGCGGGCCGAGCTGGCCCGCCGGTGGCTGCTGGCGTTCGGCCCCGCGCTGGTCTCCGACCTGCAGTGGTGGACGGGCTGGACGGCTGGGCAGGTCAAGCAGGTGCTCGGCCAGCTCGAAGTCACCGAGGTGGACCTCGGCGGCGCGCCGGGCATCATGCTCGCCGCCGACGAGCCTGTCCCCACGCCGATGCAGGAGACGGGCCAGTGGGCAGCGTTGCTGCCCGCCCTTGACCCCACCTCGATGGGCTGGCGCGACCGGGGCTGGTACGTCGGCGAGCACGCGGCGGCCCTGTTCGACCGGTCAGGGAACATCGGCCCCACGGCCTGGTCGGACGGCCGGATTGTCGGCGGCTGGGCGCAGCGCAAGGACGGCGAGATCGCGGTCCGGCTGCTCGAGGACATCGGCGCCGAGGCTTCGGCGGCGATAGCCGCCGAAGCTCAGCGGCTCCGCGAGTGGATCGGCCCTGGCCGCGTCACCCCGCGCTTCCGTACCCCGCTGGAACGCGAGCTTGCCGGTTAAGGACGCCCTGCCGCCGTCGCTACCGACAGCCGCCGGAACACCGGGGAAGGACTCGGCAGTCGCCCGTCGCGGCCGGGCGTGCACTGAAGGGTGATACGCGCGGCCGCGTCAGGCAGGAACGGCGTGAGCACCCGGCCAAGCACCGAACAGGCCTCGAGCAGCACACCGAGCACCCCTTCGAGCCGCTCCCCGGCCGCGAGATCCCCGGTCCGTTCGGCCTTAGCCAGCTCCCAGGGGCGGACCCGGTTGACGAAACGGTTCGCCTCAGCCGCGATGGCCCAGACCGCGGCCGTTGCCCGCCGGAAGTCGAAATCCGCGAGCGCCGCGCCGGCCGCGTCGTCCGCCCGGCGGCACGCCGCCTCAAGCTCTTGCCCGCCAGGTACCCCCGATCCGGCAGGAGCACGGCCGTCGCGGTAGCGGCCGATCATGGATACCACCCGGTTGACCAGATTGCCGAAGCCATTGGCTAGCTCATCGTCGGCGCGCGCGATCAGCCGCTGCACCGTGAAGTCCGCGTCGCCCACCCGCGGCACCTCGCGGAGCAGCCACCAGCGCACCGCGTCGGCGCCGTACCTGGTGGCCAGGGCGGTCGGCTCTGAGGCGGCCGTCTGCCCGGCAGCTCCAGCGGACTTGCTGATCTTCCGGCCGGCCGCGGTCAGGTAGTCGTGCACGAAGATGGCAGTGGGCAGCGGCTGTCCGGACGACAGCAGCATGGCCGGCCAGTAGACGGCGTGGAACCGCAGGACGCCCTTGCCGAGCAGGTGAACGCGGTCTCCGGAGCCAGCCCACCATTGCCGGTAGGCCTCGCCGCCCGCGCCGTAGCCGAGCGCGGTGACATAGTTGCACAGGGCGTCGAACCACACGTAGATCACCTGGCTGGGGTCGCCGGGCACGGGAATGCCCCAGCCGCCGGCCCTCATCGCTGGCCGCGACACCGAGAAGTCCTCCAGGCCGCCGTCGATGAACGCGAGCACCTCGTTACGGCGCCCGGCGGGCTCGATGCGCAGCTGTCCGGTGATGATCGCCTCCCGCAGCGGTTCGGCGTACCGGGACAGCCGGAAGAACCAGTTCTCCTCGGTGACCTGCTGCGGCACGGTCTCGTGCTCGGGGCAGTGCCCGTCGCGCAGTTCGGCGGGCGCATAGAACTGCTCGCAGCCAGTGCAGTACAGGCCCTCGTACCGCTGGCGGTACAGGTCCGCCGAGCAGGCCCGCCAGAACCGTTCGACGCCGGGCCGGTGCCGAGGGTCGCGGCTGGTGCGGATGACGTCGTCGACGGTCAGCGACAGCGCGTCGCCCAGCGCCACGAACGCCTCGGCGTTGTGGTCGACGAACTCCTGCACCTCGACCCCGGCCGCCTCGGCGGCGAGCACGTTCTTCAGCGAGTTGTCGTCGGTGCCTGCCTGGAACCTGACGGCGTCCCCGTGGCCGCGGCGGTAACGGGCCAGCACGTCAGCCTGCACGAGCTCGAGCGCGAACCCGATGTGCGGGCGCGCGTTCACGTAGGGAATCGTGGTGGTGATATAGGTATGCGGCGCGGTCATCGCAGCCTCCTTCCGGGGGCTCCGAGCGCCTATACACACATCGAGGCCCCGTCGCAGGGCCTCGGTACGTCCGGACGCGTCAGTGACCCCGCGCGCGGGGCATCATCACCTGTCGTCCGTAACTGTTCACATCTTCAAGGATACCGCCCCGATCCCGCTGCCAGCATGATCGCTCGATAGGTTGTGCCGGACGGTGATCGTCGTGCCCTTGATCCCGAACGGAGCTGAGGTGACACATACCGAGCATGCGCCGGGCGGTCCGGGCGGCGTTGCCCCGGAGGACCTGCCGCACCTGCGCCGCTGCGTGCAGCTGGCGGCCGAGGCCGTGGACGCCGGGGACTTCCCGTTCGGCTCGGTGCTCGTAGCGGTGGACGGCCGGGTCCTGGCGGAGGATCGCAACCGCGAGAACACCATGGGCGACCAGACCCGCCATCCGGAGTTCGAGCTGGCCCGCTGGGCCGCGGCCAACATGACGGCGGCTGACCGGGCCACCGCCACCGTCTTCACCTCGGGGGAGCACTGCCCGATGTGCTCGGCCGCGCACGCCTGGGTGGGGCTCGGTCGCATCGTGTACGTGAGCTCGTCTGAGCAGCTGACAACCTGGCTCGCCGAGCTGGGAGTGCCTCCGTCGCCGGTGCGTGCGCTGGCCGTCAGCCAGGTTGCTCCCGGCCTGGAGGTGCAGGGCCCGGTGCCCGGCCTCGACGAGCAGGTCCACGAACTGCACCGCCGCTCCCACAGCTGATGCCGCCCCGGGAACGAGTCCCGTCCGGGCAATTCTCCGGCCATCGGCGTGGCGTTTTGCCTGATTATCGCCCCTATGAGAATCGTAAGAGCGACGTAACCGACGATTCTCTCACCTCGCAAGACAGTCAGCAGGCACACTGGAAGCAGAAAGGGGGGCACCCCGGACCATGGGCGAGGGCAGCGTCGTGACCTGGCCGGACGCTGTTGCGGATCCGCCAGGTATGTCGGCTTCATGGCCGTTGTCGTCATCCCTGCCGCTGGGAGCCTTGCCGGGCGCCACGCCGTGCGCCCGCCTGCACGCCCGCGCCGTACTGGCCGAATGGGGCCTCCATGACCTGGCCGAGGCCGCCGAGCTCATCGTCAGCGAACTGGTCACCAACGCCGTCCGGGCCTCGATGGGCCCAGACGGAAGGCCCCGTTACGACGGGTCAAGCATGCCGGTCGTGGTCCTGCGGATGGCTAGCGACCACATCCGGCTGCTGATTGAGGTCTGGGACGGCATCCCGGGCGCACCCGCCGCCGCGCACCCCGGGCCCGACGACGAGAGCGGGCGCGGCCTGATGCTGGTCGCGGCGCAATGCGACCGCTGGAGTTGGCAGACCGTCCCGGGCTGGCCCGGCAAAGTCGTCTGGGCCGAGTTGCACAGCCAGTGACAGCCAGGGCCACCGGGTTTCACCCCGGTGAGGTGAGGTCCTCCCGGCGGCGCCGCACTACCGTCGGTAGGTGCACGTGATCCTCACTACGGCCGCTCCCGAGGCGTCGGCCTCGACGTTCAATGCAGCGATGGATCACGTGGCCCAGGGTTTCGAGGCACTGGGAGCCGCCATCCTGGTGGTCGGGGTGATCTGGTCCTTCGCGCTCGCGGCGGCGGCCGCGCGGCGATCCGGGTGGTCGGCCACGGCTTACCTGGTCCTGCGCCAGGCATTCGGCGGGACCCTGCTGCTCGGGCTGGAGGTCCTGGTCGCCGCCGATCTGATTCGCACCGTCGCGGTCGCGCCCAGCCTCCAAAATGTCTACGTGCTCGGGCTGATCGTGGTGATCAGGACGTTCCTGAGCTTCTCGCTGGAAACCGAGATCGAGGGCGTTGCGCCGTGGCGGCGGGCCACGATGGGCGGCGCGGGGACGATTCGCCGGGCCGCGGCTACCGCCCTGAAGCCCGAGACGCCGCCCTGACCCGGACGGCGTCGCCGACGCGGATCCGGCCGGGGCACAGCACCTCGGCGTAGACGCCGGCGCACGGCTCAGGATCGAGCCCGGCCAGCGGCGCGACCCGGTTGTGCCGGGCCAGCACCCGGAGGGCTTCGGTGTCGCGGGGCAGGGCGCCGTGGGCCAGGGTGGGCACGGCGCACCGCGGGGTGCGGGCGATCACGCGCACGACCAGGTCGTCGCCGACGCGCAGGTCCCGGTCGAGCCAGTCGTTCTCACCGAAGCCCTCGGCTTCGGTGCGGACGACGACGTTGGGCCGGTAGCGCTCCAGGTGGGCCCGCCGGTACGGGCTGAGCTCGGCGATGCGGTCGAGCGTCGCGGTGGTGAGCAAGTGGAGCGGCGCGAAGTCGACGAAGGTGCCCGGCGGGGCGCCCGCGCCGATCTCGATGAGCTCGGCCGGGACCTGGGCTTTTATCCCGTCGCGGAGCACGGCCTCGGGCACCGCCCGGTCCAGTGACGCGCCGGGCGGCGGGGTTGCGGTCAGCGTGACGGGCTCGTTCAGCAGCGCGGACAGGACCTCGTCGATGTCCGCGTCGGTGCTGCAGACGATCTTCCCGTCGGGAAGGGTGATCCGGGCGGCGTCGTCCAGGGCTTCGGCGGACAGCGTGAGCAGGTCCCGCCACAGCCTCGGGTACTTCGCGCTCGCGACCTTGCCGGTACGCCGGCTGACCACGGCCAGGCGCCGGTCCCGGGCCAGGCCGAGGTGGCTGACGTCGCTCGCGTCCAGGTCCTCGCCGAGCATCGACTTGACCGGATACCGGCGCAGCGCGGTCACGGTTCCCAGCATGTCCTGATCATCCCTGATGGCGTCACGCGCGGACCCGGCGGACCCGGCATGCAGGAAGACCGCGGTGTTCCTGATCCCCGGGTCCCTGGTAACGGCGCGGTTAGGCTGGCGTCATGACGGCACCGAACCAGCGGGGGGAGTTCCTGCGGGTGCCGTACTCCGCCCTGTCACACCTTGATTGCCCGCGCTGCGGCGCCCGGCACGACGCCGACCAGGTGCAGGGCACCTGCTCCTGCGGGTCCCCGCTGCTGGCCCGCTACGACCTGGGCCTGGTCCGGGTCTCCCGGCGCGACGTCGCGGGCAGGCCGGCCGACCTGTGGCGCTACCACGAGCTGCTGCCGGTCCGCGAGGCCGGTCACGTGGTGAGCCTGGGCGAGGGGATGACGCCGCTGCTCGCCCTGCCGGCCCTGGGCCGGGAGCTTGGCGTGCCGAACCTGCTGATGAAGGACGAAGGCCTCATCCCGACCGGCACATTCAAGGCGCGCGGCGCCGCCGTGGGCGTCTCCCGGGCCGCCGAGCTCGGGGTCTCCGCCATCGCCATGCCAACCAACGGCAACGCCGGGGCGGCCTGGTCGGTATATGCGGCCCGGGCGAGGATGCGGAGCCTCATCGTGATGCCCGTCGCCGCCCCGGCGATCACCCGTGCCGAGTGTGCGGCCGCCGGCGCCGAGCTGTACCTGGTCGACGGCCTGATCGCAGATGCCGGGAGGCTGGTCGCCGTCGCCGTGGGACGGCGGCCGGGCTATCAGGACGTCTCGACGCTCAGGGAGCCGTACCGGATCGAGGGCAAGAAGACGATGGGCCTGGAGATCGCCGAGCAGCTCGGCTGGCGGATGCCCGGCGTCATCGTGTATCCCACCGGCGGGGGCGTGGGCATCATCGGCATCTACAAGGGCCTGCGGGAACTGCTCGAGCTCGGCTGGGTGTCCGGTGACCTGCCGCGGCTGGTCGCGGTCCAGTCGACGGGCTGCGCCCCGATCGTACGGGCGTTCCAGGCCGGCGCCGCGGCGAGCGAGCCATGGCCGGACGCGAAGACGGCAGCGTTCGGGATCACGGTGCCGAAGGCCCTGGGTGATTTCCTTATCCTCGAAGCTCTCTACGCCACCGCCGGGACGGCCGTGGCGGTGACGGACGAGGCCCTGCTCGCCGACCAGCGCCTGGTGGCGCGCCTGGAGGGCAGCTTCATCTGCCCGGAAGGCGCCGCCTGCGTCACCGCCGTCCGGCAGCTGCGCGAGTCCGGCTGGCTGACCGAGTCTGATCAAGTGGTCGTGCTCAACACCGGCACCGGGCTGATCTACCCGGACACCGTGCCGGTCCGGCCACCCGTGCTCCCGCCGTCCGGCTCGATTCCGGCGAGGCCGCCAGTCCTTTGACGATGCTGGCCGATGGCGTGAATGGCGGGGCGCGTGGCAGGATAAGTGCAGGTCCACTCGGGTCTGCTGCGGGCCTGGAGGGTGCCGTGCGGGTGGATGTGAGCGCTGAGGCGGGGGAGTTCGTTCGCGGGCGGGGCGGGAAGCTGTGGGTCTGGGCGGCTCACCCGCGGGTGTGCTGCTGGGGGACACCGGCGTACATGCACGCGGCCACGGTGCCGCCGCCGGGGTTGTCTGGTTTCCACCCGGCACTCTCGGACGGCCTGGAAGTATGGTTCCGCGCGCCCGCGGGCCGGATGCCCGACGTCCTGGAGATCGGGATGCGCGGACGACGCCATCCGCGGGTCGAGGCCTACTGGGACGGCTGCACCTTCGCCCTGTGAGCTCAGCTCACCGCCGTCACCACGGCGACGGCTTCGATCTCGACCAGCTGGTTGGGCCAGCCGAGCACGGTGACTCCGAGCAGGGTGCTCGGCGCGTCGTGGTCGCCGAAGGCCGCGCTGACGACATCCCAGGCCGCGGCCAGATCAGCCCGTTCGGTCGAGGCGACGAACACAGTGGTCTTCAGCACATCGGCCAGCGTGGCGCCGGATTCGGCCAGGGCGGTAGCAAGATTAGCCACCGCCAGGCTGGCCTGGGCACGAACGTCGCCCACGCCGACGATTTCACCCCGGTTGTCGAGGGGGCATGCTCCGGCGGTGAAGATCAGCGAGCCGCGTGGGGCGATGGACGCATACGCATAGGGAACGCTCTTATACAAACTGTCGGAACGTACCAGGTTAATGGTCATAACAGCCTTCCAATGGGGAGAGCACCTAGGGCCAGTGCTGGCCGATCCGATGAATACCTTCCCGTGAGCGGTCCCGTAGTCGGCCTTGATGACCTTCCCGTGAATATAGAAGCCAGCCGAGGAGCTGTAGTAGCTGACCGGCCTGGTCACGCCCGGCGGCCGGTCTGCGACGACGGAGTAACGGCCCGCTCAGCACGGTGGCCCGGACCGGAAGGTCTTCGCCCCGCTGCCTGCCAGCGGCCCCTGGACGCCGCCAAGGGGCGTGCCGTCCTCCCACCTATACAGCATGACCCAGAAGTCGGGAGCCTGCGGGCTGATGGCGAGCTCCTGCGCGGTGATCGTGAGGTCGCCGCGCCGGTCTGCGGTGCCGTCCGCCAGGTCGGACGCGGTGACATACTGGCCGCCGCAGGTGCCCTCGAGCAGGCCATAGCGCTGGCCAGGAGCGGCATGCTGACCGTACACGAACAGCCAGGTAACCGGAGCCGAGCCGGGCCTGGCGCGGACGGCCACCGCCACCACCGAAAACGAGCCGAGGGCAGCGTCGGGAAGCGTGAATATAGCGCTACCGGAATCGGCAGGCAGAGCCGGTCCCGGCGCCGTGGCGGGCGGCTGATGGCGGGAATTCCGCAGCGCCGTACGCAGGCCGGCGATCGCGTGATCCCGGTTCGCCACGAGCAGTGCCAGGGACGCAATCACGCCCAGGCACGCCAGCAGGACCACGACGATCGCGATCCGGCCGCCGCGGCCAGCCTTCGGCCACCAGTCAGGGCGCCGCGGTCGCGGTTCGAACGATACGACATCCGGCTGCCCGTCCATGCCCATCACCGCCCGCGCCACCACCCAGCCGACAAGCCAAGTCTCGCTTACCGGCGCAAACTGAGCCAGGGAGCCGGGCCTCAGCGGGAATGACAAGCCTGTAATTTCCAGGCTCGCATTCGTGCGGGGCGCCGGGGTGAAGGTGGAACTCGACGGGTACGCCGGCCTGGCCGAGGCGCAGGGCGTAGGCGAGGTCTTCGTCGCGGAACATGTCGAGCTGGGCGACCTCGATGTAGGCGGGCGGCAGCCCGGCCGGGTCGGCGACGCGGGCCAGGGCGGCGTAGGGGGGGTGTCCGGGCCGCCGGCGGTCCTGTGAGCCGGCCGGAGCCCGGACAGCGCCGGGCTCCGGCAGCTCCGGCGACCACGTATACAGCCACCCGGCCTGGCCAGGCCAGAGGCAGGGACTGGCCGGCCTGCTGGCCGGTTACCCGGTGACCAGTTCGGCGAGGTGAGCCAGCGAGTTGGTCAGATGATCTGCGGCGAACGGGGGGAATGGGAATGGGAGCCGCTGGCGGAGGGAGTCGGGGACCGCCGACCAGTCATAGGAGAGGGTGGTCTTGGTTCCGGATGGTCCGGCAGGGGCCAGGTCGTAACGCCAGATGTGGCCGACGATCTGCGGGTTGCCATCGCCGGTGTCCATGCCGGGCTCCCAGGAGATGGCGCGTGGCGGGTCGAACACCTGCACCCGGTTGGCCATCCGGTAGTGCCCGCCCGGGACGTTGTCGTTGTACATGGCCATCCGGAACACCTGGCCCGCCGCGGTCAGCGGCTGGCCGTCAAGGGGTTCGCGGACCCAGCCGGTGCCGTCGATCGCGGCGTGCTTGGCGGGGTCGGCGAGTACGGCGAAGATCGCCTCGGCTGGGGCGTTAATGATCGTGGTTGCGCTGATGGTTTCGTCGGTCATGGTGGTGCCTCCTTGTGAACTCAGCTGGGTACCGGATCTGACGCCCGGCGCCCCGGCCTGCTTGGTGCTGCTGCCAGTCATCTGCTTCTCCTTCCCTGGGCGGTCCGCGAGATCGGGGACCGCTCTTGCAGGGAAAGGACGAACGGTGAACCGGGCGGAGGACATCTCCGGGGAGAAAGCCGGGAAAAAGCGAGAAGACTAGAAGGCGGTCAGCCGAGCTCGGACCGCACGGTGCGCAGACGGCCCTGCAGGAGGCGCTGTTCGACCTCGCTGGGCGCCAGGGTCACCGCGGCGTGAAGTTCTCCGGCCGCGTCGCTCGTGCAGCCGAGCCGGCGCAGGTTGTCCGCCAGGGCAGCGTGCCACAGATGGGAGTACTCCAGGCCGGCGATGGTCTTCAGGGCAGCCAGCCCCGCCTCGGGGCCGTCGCGCTCGGTAACCGCGACCGCCCGGTTGAGCGCCACCACCGGGCTGGCGGTGATCGACCCGAGCAGGTCGTAGAGGCCGACGATCCGGTCCCAGTCCGTCTTCTGCCAGCTGGGAGCGGTCGAGTGGGCCGCGGCGAGGTGAGCCTGGATCTGATAGGGTCCGGCGACCCCGCCGGACCGGGTCGCCGCCTCGGACAGCCACGCCGAACCCTCGGCGATCGCGGCTCGGTTCCAGCGGGTGCGGTCCTGGTCGGCCAGGGTCACCGGGTTACCGCCGGCGTCGGTCCTGGCGCGGGTGCGGGCCGAGGTCAGCAGCAACAAGGCGAGCAGGGAGAGCGCCTCGGGCTCGTCGGGCATCAGGCTGGCCAGCAAGCGAGCAAGCCGGACCGCCTCGGCCTCGAGGTCAACCCGGGCCACCGCGTCCCCGCCGGTCGGGGCATGGGCCTCGGTGGCGATCAGGTACA
>JGI26340J50214_10000269_pt1 | contig 18926 bp, 10 predicted proteins | sample BogFormECP12_OM2_FD_50214 | JGI IMG/M metagenome (IMG submission 50214)
ATTGGCACCGTGTTGTACGAAACCGAGAAGCGGCCTCCCCAGATGCCGCGCGTGTCGACCGATGGCAAGCTGGTCGCGTTTTTTGATTTCGATGTCGAAGTTGGAGATTATGCCCTGTGCGTAGTCGGTGCCAACCATCCCCGTCAGGTTCTTTCCCGGGGATGGCGCTCCATCGGCGCTTTGAACTGGTCGCCGGACAATCATGAAGTCTGGTTTTCTGGCGGCCATCCCGGCGGCGATCCAGCGCTTTACGCGGTTACGCTCTCGGGCTCCCAGCGGCTGGTTTCTCAGACTGGCGGAATGATTGTGATGCAAGACGTAGCCCGCGATGGCCGCGTCCTGCTGAGCACGGTCAATTCCCGGCTCGGCATCCTCTATCTTCCGCCCAAGGGCCCTGCACAACGCGACTTGGCCTGGCTGGACTCATCCCTGCTGTACGACTTATCGAACGACGCGCAGTCTCTCGTCTTCGTCGAGCTTTCCAGCGGCCAGGGACGCAACTCCGCCATCTACCTGAGGAAGACCGACGGTTCGCCCGCCATTCAGCTCGGCTACGGCAACCGGCCTTCGCTTTCGCCGGATGGGAAATGGGTAGCCTGCATTCACCACGAGGCGGAGCGCTCCACTCTGATGCTGCTTCCGACCGGTCCGGGAGAATCGCGGTTCGCAAAAATCGAGGGCATGCACTTTGACGGCGTGGAATGGTTTCCCGACAACAAGCGAATTCTGTTTACCGGCAACGAAACAGGTCACACGACCCGCACCTGGATGTACGACCCGGAAACAGATAAGTCGACTCCTCTCACGCCCGAGGGAACGCGCGGAATGCGGGTCTCTCCCGACGGCAAGTGGTTCATCACCATGGACCCGCACAAGCTGTTGCTCTCGCCAGTAGCCGGCGGGGATTCGAAAACCATTGGCGACTTGCAGGAAGGCGAAAGCGTTGTGCGCTGGAGCGGCGACGGGCGATACCTGTTCCTGCAACAGCGCGAACCCGCCAGCATCAAGATCAGCCGTCTCGACGTGACCACGCATCGCAAGGAGCCCTGGCTGGTGGTCAAGGTTCCCGAACCAGGAGCTCAGTTCTTTGGACCACTGGCTTTATCCGCAGATGGAAAAGCGTGCGCCACTACCTTCCAGCGCGACCTCGCCAATCTGTTCCTGGTCCGTGGCCTGAAGTAGGAACTGCATCCCAGCAACGCTTCTCTCGCCCGTACAGAGCTGCAGGATTGGAAAATTCTGGGTCCCGCGGCCCACCTGCAAATCGCCTGAGAATGATGTTAGGGCGAAGCGCTCTCCGTCACGGTGAGGATCTGATCGGCCTTGACGTTTTTCAAAACCTGTTTGATGCCGCTGGGCCAGGTGAGTTCAATTGTATCTACGACGCCGGCCGAGCCCAGTCCGAAGTGGACGCGCTTATCGCTCGCAGAGTTGTAGCCCACTGCGGTTGTCGCCTGGTTGTACTGCGAGCCCTGAGAAGTTGTTACCTTCACCTTGGTTCCCAGACCGTCGCGGTTGGATTTGACGCCAACCAATTTCAGAATGATCCAGTGGTTTCGGTCGCTACCATTCTGAGTGCTAGACCGGTTCATCCATATTTCCGGCGGGCCATTCAGAACCGACACCACCGCATCGATCCTGCCGTCGTTGTTGAGGTCGCCGAAGGCCGCGCCGCGATGCGGCGCTGGAACTGAGAACGACGCCCCTGCCTTGGAGCTGACATCCTCGAATTTCATCTCGCCTTTGTTGCGAAAAACTCGGTTCGGGAGCGGAAAGGGCCGGTGCGCCAGCTCCATGGCATTGTCCAGAATGTCGGCGTTCGCGGTGAACAGGTCCTTGTTCCCGTCGTTGTCGAAATCGAAAATCCCCACCCCCCAGGCCGTTGAGCGGCTGGTCAGGGCGCTCAATCCCGCCGTGGCCGTGACATCCTGAAATTGACCATCCCCTAGATTTTTGTAGAGGGGAAAGCCTTCCCCGAACATCGCCGTTTCGAAGATATCCGGCCTTCCGTCGTTGTCGATATCGCGGAAATCCGCGCCCATGCCGGCGATGGCTTTGCCGAAAGCGTTGTACGCGACCCCGGCGAGCAACGCAACATTCGTAAAGGTTCCATCTCCGTTGTTGTGCAGAAGATAATTCTCGAACGTATCGTTGGAGACGAAGATATCGGTGAATCCATCGCCGTCAAAGTCGGCAAACGCCAGGCCCATCCCTTTGCCGACATATTTAGAAATGTTGGATGGCTCGGAGACGTCGGTAAAAGTACCGTCGCCATTGTTGCGGTAAAGAATGTTTGGCGTTCCCAGAAAATCGACGGGCGAGCAGTAGGCCGGAAGTCCCTGCTGCACGCAGGGAACCGCAGTCTTGATGCTGTAATTCAGGTAGTTGACGACGAAAAGGTCGAGCAGCCCGTCGTTGTTGTAATCAAACCATCCCGCAGCCACCGACCACGCCTTGCCCAGCTTGGGGACGAAGCCGCCCACTCCCGCCTTCTCGGTCACGTCGGTGAAGGTGCCGTCCCCATTGTTGTGGAAAAGCTGGTTGCGGTTGACGCCGGTAATGTAGAGATCGACAAATCCGTCATTGTCGTAGTCGCCGGCCGCCACTCCCATGGAATAGCCGATGCCCTGCAGGCCGGCTTTCTCCGTTACATCGGTGAAGGTGCCGTCCCCGTTGTTGCGGAACAGCCGGTTGGAGTAACTGGGGTCGCTCTTTTCCAGAGACGGGATGGCCGCGCCGTTGGTAAAGAAAATGTCCAGCAAGCCGTCGTTGTTGTAATCGAAGAGCGCTACCCCGCCAGCCATAGTTTCAAACGTGTAGCGCTGCGGACTGACGCTGTTCTTGAGAATGAACTTGATCTTCGATTGCTCGATGACGTTCTCGAATCGGATCGGCGATGCGGCCGCCATTGCCGTCTTCGCGGATGCTTTGCCGGGAGCGATTCGGCGGGATTGCGCTGCCACCGGTTTAGCAGTCCCGGGGGCCGGGGCGGCCGGCAGTGTCTGGGCCTGCAGGATGGAAACGGTCCCCAGCAGGCAAAGGGTCAGCTGAGCGGCGAGATAACGTCGCGGACTACGGCTGCGCACCAAAAGATAGAAGCCTCTGTATGAGGGTACCCCAAAAGGGGAGCCGAGGAATCTGGAAGCTACTCGGCGGATAACTCTCCAAAGTTATTTTTGCGTGAGATCGGCGGACAAACGCTGCACCAGCTCTGTTTGCCCGTTGCGCTGGAGAAGGTCGATGAGGCCTTTCATGAGTTCGGCGTTGTTCCTCCCGTATGCCGCCACGGTTTCGGCGGTCAAGTCGGCGTCCGACACTTTCCCCGTGCGGAAGTACGAATCGCACAGCATGTAAAGCAACTCCGGAGTCATGGTTCGGGATTTCGCCAGTTGCTCCGCCGCCTCGGAATAGCGCCCCTGGTGGTAGCGGACCTCGCCCATCTCGGCAATCGCCGTCTGATAGTTCGGGTCGTTCGCGAGTTCTGCCTTGAATTCATTCTCGGCCCCGCTCAGGTCGCCCTGCTTCAGGGCCAGGATTCCTTCATAAGTATGAGCGCCTCGAACGGTAGGCTGAAGTTCCAGCGCATGATGAAGGCAGCGCAGGCCATTTTCCTTATCTCCCAAGCTGAGATATAGCTTCCCAATAAACACATAAGCATCCGCCATAGTGGCGGCAGTTCCCTGGAATCGTTTCCGATAGAGCTGCAACGCATCTTCTTCGTGATGATCTGCCAGTAATTGATAGGCCTGAGCCGTGATGGGGCTTTCGCTTCCCTCGCGCTCCACCGAACGGACGAAAGTCATCTGCTCCATCATCAACTGATGCAGTGCCGCCTCGTGCTGGGCATCCGCCGTCCTGCCCATTCCGGCAAACGCCCGTGACAGATAGAAATGCGCCAACAGCCGCGTCGGGGCCAGACGCAGCACCAATTGCAATTTGTCGACGGCGGCCGCGTAGTTCTTCAGCTCCAGTTCGCATTGGCCTACACCGAACAGAGCATCCACATCGTCGGGCTTGACTGCCAGGACGCGCTCGAATGCATTCTTAGCCTCTGGCCATTTGGCCAGCTTCACATCCACGCTGGCCAGCAGTTGCAAGGCCGATACATCGTTGGGCTGGGATGCAACCGCGCGCGCCCCATACTGCGAGGCCCCGGCCAGGTCCATCAATTTCAAGTCCGTTACCGCAATGTCATAATCAATCCGCGGCCGCTTAGCATCCGCGCGCTGCGCCTTGAGTAGCCATTTCAGGCCTCCCTCGCAATCTCCGGTGACGCACAGCAGTTCTCCGTACTTCTGCCACACGTCAACGTTGTCGGGCTCGGCTTTCAAACTCTGCCGGATGGCCCGCAGCGCCAGGTCTTCCTGCCCGTTCAAGTGATAAGCCTGGGCAAGATAGAATTCCGCATCCCCGTCGCCGGGAAGAATCCGCAGGCAGTGCTCCAGCAGTGGGATGGCTTCTTCCTTCTGGCCCGCAGCCAGTTTGTACATCCCTGCTTTCAGCAGGAGATCCGCGTCGTTCGGCGCCAGCTTCAGAGCCGCTTCATAGGCGGCCGCCGCCTCCGCGGTGCGGCCGGACTCCTCCAGCAACATGCCCTTCAATTTGATGGCCTGCGCAAAATCCGGCTGCTGCTCCAGCATTCGGAGGACAAGATTCATCGCCCCTTCCCTGTCGCCGTGTTCGTGGAGGCTGAGCGCTTGATGGAGTTGCGGCATCAGCGGGGACTCCGAGGAACGACTAGGGGTCTGGGCGCGAACCGCGGCCCCTCCGGTAAACAGCGCCGCCAAAAGCAGGAGTGCACGCAATCGATTTGCAGACCAGTTGCGGGTTATCACGTGCGGCAAACCCCCGACGAAATCAAGAGCATAATGAACGAGCTTCCGTCGGGGAAAAACAAAAGTCAACATCCCAAGGACGCGCGCTCCATTCAACTAGCGCACATTCAACTAGCGCACACTGAAGACAGCGAGTGTCTGGGCGGGCATTGAGACGCGTACTTCGCCGCCCACAAGTTGCGCGGCGTTATCCCCAAACACCGCCTGCAACTGGTGGGCAGTTTCGAGCGGAGTGTTTTCGACGGGGATGTTGAGCGCGGCCGTCTTCGGAGCGTTGTTGTAGACAACCAGCAGCCGCTCCTCCGGCGACTCCCGCAGGAAGGCGTAATAGTTGGCGTCCCATCCGATGTGCCACTGCTTTCCGGTGCGCAGCGCTGCATGGCTTTTGCGCAGCGCCAACAGCGACTGCACGTAAGCGAATACATCCTGTTGTTCGGCGGTGCGGCCGCCCGCGGTGAACGCGTTGTGCGGATCCCCGGGGAAGCCTCCGGGAAAGTCACGCCGGTTGTCGGGATCGTCGCCGCCCGGCATGGCGATTTCGTCACCCGAGTAAATCTGCGGAATCCCGCGCAAAGTCAGCAGCAGCGCCGTTGCGGCTTTGAGTTTTTCCGGGGTGCTGTCTTTTTCACTCAGGAAGCGCCGCTGGTCGTGATTTCCGATGAAGGTGACCAGCGTTTCCGGATGCGGATAAAGTTCGTCGTGCCGAAGAACTTCGACGATCTTGTCCATCGGTGCGCCTTTGATGACGACATCGCGCAGGGCATAGCAGAGGGGAAAATCGAAGACCGTGGCCAGGCCAGTGTCGATGCCGTCAAATTGTTTTCGTCCACCTTCGAAAAATGAAGTGATGGCGGAATCAGGATCGGATACTTCGCCGACCGCGTTGATCTGCGGATAGACCCGGCCGAGCCGTTCGAACCATCCGCTCCAGAACTGGCGCGTGGAGTAAGGAAACGTGTCGAGGCGGAAACCATCCAGTTGCGCCATCTCCGTCCACCACATGGCATTCTGCGCCAGGTAAGTGGCGAGTGCGGGATCGTCCGGATTCAAGTCCGGCAACTTGCCCGCGAACCAGCCGTCGAGCGTGTTGCGATACTCGCGCGGCGAAGCGTGCGGATCGACCAGCCCGGTGAAAGTATAAGCGGGTTCCAGATGATGCGCCGGCGTGCCATGAAACCACGTGGGCGTCGGTGGATCGTTGGCCCAGGGATGGTGAGGACCGGTGTGATTGACGACGTAATCAATCAATACCTTCATGCCCAGCCGGTGGGCGTCGGCAACCAGCGCCTGGTATTCGTCCATCGACCCCATGTGGCTGTCGAGGGCGTAGAAATCGACGACATGGTAGCCGTGATAGTCGGAGTCGGTGTTCTTCCACACCGGAGTAAGCCACAGGGTGGTGACGCCGAGATCGTGCAGGTATCCCAGATGCTCGCGAATGCCGTGCAGATCGCCACCGTGATACGCCATGGGTTTGCCGCGATCATAGAACGGCGGGTCGTTCGCAGGATCGCCGTCGGCGAAGCGGTCGGGCATGATCAGGTAGATGACATCGTCGCGGGAAAGGCCTTCGAAGCGCCCGTGGGAGTCGGCGCGGGACAGCAGCGGCAGGGTGACCGTTGTCGAGCTTGCCGAATTAATCAGATGTAGGGGAACGCTTCCTGCAGGCAAACTGGAACCGAGTTGCAGGTGAACAAAAAGATAGTGGCCATTGGCAGAGGCTTCGTCGCCCAGCACGCTCACATCTTTCGTTGAAGTTTCCACGCGCACGCCGCCTAGGTTTTCACCAGTGAGCAGCAGGGTGAGTTCAGGTGTGTAGTTCACCCACCAGTCGGGCGGTTCGATTTTGCGCACGACGGGAGCTTGTCCCGCCCCGGCAGCCGACTGCGGCCATGCCGGCAGCGCGAGCAGGCAGACCACGATCAGCAGCAGCGCGATGGTACGTGTGTTCTTCATGGTGGTTACCGGAGCCCGGATTGAGGCAGACCAATCGAGGCACACCTACCGAGCAATGTGGACCAAACCAATTCAGACTCAGAAGGAGAGTCGAGAGCGTCCCCCGCTGCCTGGCTCAAGTGAATCGGGAGACGCTTGAGAACTGTTCTCAAGCGTCTCCCGTGGGCGTTAAGTTACCACGATACGCGCAACGCCAGTTCGAGCTCGCGGTTCGGGGGGGAGACCCGAGGGCTGAGCAGCTGCCCGAACTGGCCGTTGCCGATGCTGGTGTTCGGGTTCTGGAACTGGGGCGTGTTTAGCAGGTTGTAGACCTGGGCGCGCAACTGCGTCGTCACCCGCTCACCGATCGTGATGTTCTTTACGAGTGATGTGTCCCAGGTGTAGGTCCCTGGCCCCGGGAAGGCGTTTCGCGGCAGATCGCCAACCAGGCCGACGGGAACTGTGAATGCGCCCGGTGAACAGGCGATCCAGACATGCCACGAGACGTGGGTTTTGCATCCCCCGTGGTAATCCGGACGCCCGTTCGCTCCCCCGCCGTTTGAAATGTCCAGTGGCGTGCCGGTAGCCAGTATGACGACGTTGTTCCACTGCCAGCCGCCAATCACGTAATCCACGGCCTTCGGAACGTCGTGGGCCAGCATTTTTCCCCGTCCGAAAGGTAGCTCATAGAGGGAACTCAAAGTAAAGAGCTGGCGCTGATCCGTGTCCGAGTTGCCGCGCTCATACTGCAGCAGTGGAGTTCCGTTGGGGCCGTCCAAGACGCCGCCAGATTGGCCGAATGCGGAGGCGGAGTTATCCAGGGTGTGCGCCCAGGTGTAGGCCGCTGTGATTTGAAGTCCGCTTTTCATGCGGCGGGTCAGCTTTGACTGCAGAGCGTTGTAGGTTCCGCTGCCGATCATCGCAGTCTCATTGATAGAGCCGACACCATTCGGGTTGATAGCACCCCCAACCGGGAACCAGCTTGTCCCGGGATTCGAGCCGAGAACCGTCTCGTTGGCGTTGAACGTAGTGGCAAGGTTCCCCATCTTCGTTCCCACGTAGGCAATGTCAAACGATGTTTGGCTGTCCAAGGCTTGCTCGACTTGAATGTTCCATTCGTGGACATGCGAGTTGGGGCTGTTTTCGGGATAGTAAATCACGTTGTTGTTGGTGGTCACCGCATTCGGGGCGATGCCAATTTTCGACGGAAGAGCTCCGGTGGCGGTGCTGGGATCGGTGGCTCCGGCAGCGGCTGCTCCCGTGAACGTAAATCGGTAGCCGCTTCCGCAGGTCGTCGCCGTCGGACAGGCGTAATAGGTCGAAGTCCCGTTAAAGTCGGCATTGTTAGAGAGCTCGTTGCCAACGCCACCGCGGTCCAGGTAGTAGAACAAGCCATAGCCGCCGCGGATCACCGTTTTGCCGTCGCCCTTCAAGTCGTAGGCGAAGCCGACGCGCGGACCGAAATCTTTCTTCGGGGTATTGATCAAAGCAGCAGGAAAGCCGCTGGTTCCAGCCTCAACCAGTTCCCCGGTTGCGGGATTGAAGTTGGACTCGTGGTTGCTGGCTTCCTTTGGCCAGCTGAGGATGTCGTAGCGCAGTCCCAGGTTCAGGATCAGCTTGCGGGTAACTCGCCAATCGTCTTGCCCAAAGAAGCCGTTCTCCCAGGTCCGGGTCTGAAAGTACCCGCTAAATGCGCCAACCGAGTAGGCGCCCATGAACCCGCCAAGCAGTTCGGCAGTCTCATATCCGGTGAACGTTCCGTGGCCGGAAGTGTGGGCTGGATAGGCGCCGAAGTTGCCATCATCGATCCAGAAGTAGCCCTTGGCGTTGTTTCCCTGATCCCAATTCACATCGCGATGAATAATGCTGGCGCCAAACTTGAAGGTGTGTTTTCCCTTCGTCCAGCTCACCGAATCGGAGAACTGCTGGGTGGGCTCGATAACGAGATAGGGGCCGCCGTCACCGATGTAGCTGATGTTGCCAAACCAGCCGCCGATGATGGGCATGCCGCCGAGCAGCGGCGAAGTGTTGGCATTCTGAATGCCAATATTGGCCGCCTCCGCAATGCTGCCGTTAGGCTGCTGGTAACCGAGCAGATCTTTAATGTAGCCATAATGAAACTCGTTGATGATCGTGGGGCTCAGAATGTGGGTCCAGCCCAAGCCAGCCTGGCGTGGATGGGACGGGTTGAGTCCGCCGGCGGAGGCCAGTTTGTGAGTGGAGTCGCTCAGAAATTGCGTGCCATTCAGGAAATCCGTGCCCAAGCTGTAACGGGCGAAGACAGTGTCCTTGGAAGTGACCACAAAGTCCAAGCGGGCGTCGTAATCGTTCTCGTTGATTACGTCCTTTTGTGGTTCCATGAAGTTGGTGTCGTTGGTCGCGACGTTCGCACCCGCGACATTCGGGAGTGGAAACAAGCCCAGATAGCTGACTGCGGGCTGAATCTGGTTGGCAGACGGGATCATATTGATGGTGGGGCCGGGCGCGTCGGTGGTAGTGTTCCACCCGAAAGGTAGGCAGGTGGCCGGATTGAAGACGTACCCATAGTTCCCGCTCGAAGTGGTGGCAAACGCGTTGGGCTGAGCCGCCATCGCAGCCGAGCATCCGGGGAGCCCGGAATACGGGAGGCTCGTCGCAGTGCCATCGCCCGCACTGAGCAGTTCAGTGAAATCGCCAGTGCGCATCAGAGCCGTTGGTACTCGGGTAATGGCAGGGCTAGCCGGTAGAACTTGGCGCCAACCCTGGTAATCCACAAAGGCGAACACCTTCTGCTTCCAGATGGGTCCGCCCAGCGACACTCCGAACTGGTTGCGGCTCAGGTTTGGAAGCGCCACACAGCCTGACTCGCCAAGGTGGGTACACTGTTTTTCGTCGGTGTACTCAAACTGATCCGCGGCAGCGATTTTGGAACGGTTGAACCAGTACGCGGAGCCGTGTATCTGGTTGGTTCCGGACTTGGTAACAACCTGGACGACCGCGCCTCCCGCGCGTCCAAACTCGGCCGGCGCAACGTTGGTGGTGGTCTTGAATTCCGCGATGTCTTCGATCGCCGGGAAGATCACGATCGAGTTCACTAACGACTCGTTGTTGTCAATGCCGTCCATCAGATAGTTGTCAGCCTGAGGTCGCAGGCCGTTTACCGCCAAAGCCCCTCCACCCGAATCGTAGTTGCGCCAAGTCTCGGCTGCGGCCCCCCCAGGGCCGATGCCGGCCGCGACATTGGAGTAAGCACCGCGGCTGACGCCGGGGGTCATCAAGGCCAGCGACGAGAAGTTGCGGCCGTTGAGCGGCAGGTCCACCACTTGGCGTCCTTCAATAACCTCGCCTACACTGGACGTAGCGGTATCGACCACCGGGACATCGCCCGTGACTTCCACGGTCGTGGCCGCCGAGCCAGTTTGCAGTTTCAAGCTGATTTCGAGAACTTGGGAAACCTGGAGGTCGAAGTCGGCCTTCGCCGTCTTGAAACCTTCCTGCTTCACTTCCAGGTGGTATTTCCCGATCGGCAGAGCATTAAGAGCGTAGCTGCCCGAGTCGCTCGTCTGCGCGGTTACTACCCGTCCAGTTGCGGTGTCGGTCAGCGTGACCGTCGCGTTCGCCACGACCGCGCCGGTGGGATCTGTAATGGTTCCAAAGAGGCGGGCTGTGTCGGTTTGAGCCAGCGCCACACCGGCCAGGCACAGAACAAGGATCAGAACCAGAGACAACTTAGTCTTCATGTTTCCTCCAAATCGGGAACGTCTTCTCGGACGTTGGGAGCCGCTTTTCCTCACAGAACTTTCTCAAGTGTGCAACTTGTAGTACAAAACTAGTACGGGCGGACGTTTCACTAGGTTTTAAACGGTTACTGCGGTAAAATGCTGCTGCTGCAACAGCTTAACGATCCCTGTTAGATCGGTGTTACATGGTTGTGTCACATACTTTCGCCGCCGGGCCGGAACAACTCTCCCAACAAATAGATCACATTATTAAAAGTCATAGCCTGCGCGGTTCGGAATCCCTGTGCAAGCTATTGCAATATCTCGCAAAACAATCTCTCTATCATCCCGAAGCGCCGCTGAAGGAATATCAGATTGCCACCGAAGTGTACGGGCGGCCTGCGGATTTTGATCCGCAAACCGACTCCACTATCCGCGTGCAAGCCGGACGTCTGCGTCTGAAACTGGCGGACTACTATGCGACCGAGGGAGCAGCGGATCCCATCGTGGTTCGGATTCCAAAAGGCAGTTATCACCTCACATTCGAGACAAGGTCGGTCGAAGCGAGACCCATCGAGTCTGGGACGCAGCCCCAGAACCCTCCAGCTCGCGAAGCACGGTCAAGCGTTGTCGTCGAGGTGGTACCGCCGCGCTGGCGGATGGCTGTCGCTTTGTTGCTGGCCGGCCTGGTCGTGTCGCTGATCGTCTTGGGTAGCGTGCTCTCGAATCGCAGACTTGCGGACTCCACCACGGACAAGTCAGTCGCGGGGGGCGTGACCGGCCCCCTGGCGGATTTTTGGCGGCCCTTCACGTCCGGAACCGAGGAGCCTTGGGTAATCTTCAGCAATGCCGCCTTCGTGGGACGGCCGGAAACCGGCATGCGTTACTACAATTCGAGCCGGGACTCGAACGTCGCGGTTTACGACCATTACACGGGCGTCGGAGAAGTGTTGGCCATCCACGCGCTCGATGAGGCTTTTGGCACGCTGGGGAGGAAAGTCCTGGTGAAGCGCGGCAGCCTGTTCACGCTGGACGACGTGAAGAATAATAATCTGATCTTTGTCGGCTCGCCGTCGGAGAATCTTTCGTTGCTCGACATTCCTAACACGCAGGAATTTGTGTTTCAGCGAGTGGCTTCCGGCAACCGAAAGGGCGATCTTTCGATTGTCAGCAAACATCCTAAGCCGGGGGAGGCCGGCGCTTATCTCGCGAGTCCTTCCGATGTTCCGCTGACCGAAGATTACGCGGTCGTCGGACTTGTCCCTGGAGTCGGAACGGGTCGGTATGTGATGATTCTGGCGGGGACCACCACGTTCGGTACTCAGGGAGCAGTGGAGTTTGTTTGCCGGCAGGAGTCGGTGGAAAAATTGCTGCGTGAAATTCCAGACTCCAAGGCGGGAGTGATCAAGCCTTTCGAAGCCCTCGTGCGAGTGAAGATCGCCCGGGGTGTGCCCGTCGAATCAGAACTCGTCGCCGTGCGCGGGCGGTGACTCCGGCGGCGGACTGGCCTCTTTCTTTTTCAGGACTTTGCCGCAACCGCATTCCCGGGCAGCGAATCGCTCGCCTGCCGCAGGTCGTACAAGTCCTCCACCCGCTGCGTCAATATCGCCGCCAGCATGAAGAAGACTCCGCCCGCGACCACTGCGGCAATGCGGTTGTTGTTCAGCAGATGCCCCATGACCCAGCCGAATCCAAGCGAGGCGGTGATTTCCGGAATCACGATGAAAAAGTTGAAAATCCCCATATAGACTCCGGTCTTTCCGCGAGGCAGCGATCCGGCAAGAATGGAATAGGGCATGGAGAGCGTGCTGGCCCAGGCAATGCCGACTCCAGTCATGGAGAGCAACAGCAGATACTTGTTGTGAATCACGGCCACGGAAAGCAGTCCCATGCCGCCGCAGATCAAGCACCCGCTGTGGGTTGCCTTGCGTCCGAACTGACGGGCCAGAGCGGGCAGCAGGAATGAAAATCCGAAACACACCAGGGAGTACATTCCGAAACAGATTCCCGCCCATTCCACGCCCGCAGAATACAAAGGAGAATTTGTGTCAGCGGCGCCGAACACGTTGCGCGCCACCGCGACTGGAAAATAGAGCCACATGCAGAACAACCCCAGCCAGGTACAGATCTGGACCCAGGCCAGTTGCCGCATAGTGCCGGGCATTTCGCGAATGGAGCCCAGGATTTCGCGAGCGCCGGCGCTAAGACCCGCGCCCTCTTTTTTTTGTTTCTGAAACTCTTCCAGATTCTCAGGTGGATATTCCTTGGTCGTAAAAATGGTCCACAACACAGCGCCCAGAAACGCGGCCGCACCAATATAAAACGAAAGACGCACGGTGAGGGGAATCGTCCCGGCAGCTCTCGTCCCTGCCACGTGAAAAACATTCGTTAGCAGATATGGCAATCCCGAGGCGATCACTGCTCCCAGCCCGATGAACAAACTCTGCATGGCAAAGCCCCGCGTGCGTTGAGATTCCGGCAGCAGGTCGGCGACGAACGCACGAAACGGCTCCATGCTGATGTTGATGCTGGCATCGAGGACCCACAGCAGACCGGCCGCCATCCACAGGGTGGAACTGCGCGGCATCAGAATGAGCGCCAGCGAACTCAGAATCGCTCCGCCGAGAAAGTAAGGACGGCGCCGGCCCAGCCGGCCCCAAGTGCGGTCGCTGGCGAGGCCGATGATCGGCTGCACGATCAATCCGGTCAGCGGAGCGGCCAGCCACAGAATCGGAATTTGATCCGCCCTCGCCCCCAGATATTCGTAGATGGCGCTCATGTTCGCCATCTGCAATCCCCAGCCAAACTGAATGCCGAGGAAACCGAAACTCATGTTCCATATTTGCCAGAAAGTGCGTGGCGGCTTGTCCATACGTTTGTGTACCTACGATTTTCTTGTCGACGATTCCTTCTAGCGATCGTAAAGCGTGACCAGCGATCGAAGTCGATTACTCAACTCGGCGGTTAACGCTCCTGGGCGATAACGCCACTTCCAATTTCCGCTGACCTTGCCGGGAAGATTCATGCGCGCCTCGGTGCCCAGGCCAAGCACATCCTGCAAGGGGACGATCGCCACGTCCGCGACCGACGCCAGGACCGCCCTGGTCATAACCCAGTGGATGTCGGAATCGTCATTGGGGTCCATGTTGAGGTAAGCGCGAGCGAATTCGTGCTCTTTGCGGACATCGTCTGGAGAGCGCGTGCTGTCGCCCGCGCCCGAACTCGACCACCAGCCCACGGTCGTATCATTGTCGTGTCCGCCGGTATAGGCGACCAGATCGCGACTGTAATTGTGCGGACGAAACGATGGCCCCTGCGGATCGGAGCCGAACCCGAATTGCAAAAGACTCATGCCCGGCAGACCGAACTGTTGCCGCAACTTCTCCACCGGCGGGGTGATCACGCCCAGATTTTCCGCCACAATCGGCAGCTCCCCAAAAGCGTTCTGCAGCGCCGACAGAAGATTCTCTCCCGGCCCTTTGACCCAGCGGCCATGCATGGCGGTCTTCTCACTGGCCGGAACTTCCCAGTACGATTCAAAGCCGCGGAAATGGTCGAGGCGCACCATATCGAAGAGCGCGAGCGAAGCCCGGAAGCGCTCGATCCACCATTGGAATCCGTTGGCGGCGAGCAGGTCCCAGCGATAAATAGGATTCCCCCAGAGCTGTCCGGTGGCGCTGAAATAATCCGGCGGCACGCCGGAGACGACAGTCGGCCGGCCCTGATCATCGAGATGAAAAAGTTCGGGATGCGCCCAAACATCGGCGCTGTCGTGCGCGACGTAGATGGGGATGTCGCCCATGAAACGGATGCCGCGCTGCTGGCAATAACTCTTCAGACGTTCCCACTGCTGGAAAAACTCGAACTGCCAATACTTGTAAGCTCGCAGTTCCGGCGCCAGTCTTCTGGAACACTCGCTTACGGCACGCTGGTCGCGCCTGCGAATTTCCGGCTCCCATAAGGTCCACATCACCCCCTGGTGGACATCTTTGCAGGCCATAAAAAGCGCGTAGTCGTCGAGCCAGGAACTTGCGCTTTCGCAGAAATGGTCAAAGGCCGCGCGATCGGCGCGGGAACCGTCGGCAAAGAAAACCTGCGCCGCCCGGCGCAGAGCCGCCATCCGGAACGTGATCACCGGCCCATAGTCGACGAACTCTTCCGGAAACGCGGGTGACAGAGCCAGATCTGATTGCTGAAGCAAGCCCTGCTCCTGCAAGCGCTCGAGACTGAGCAACATCGGATTGCCGGCAAATGCGGAGAAGCACTGGTAGGGGGAGTCCCCATATCCTGTGGGATTCAGGGGCAACACTTGCCATAACTTCTGTCCGGCAGCGGAAAGGAAATCAGCGAATTCGTAAGCGCAGGGGCCAAGATCGCCGATGCCGAACATTCCTGGCAAAGAAGTGATATGCAGCAGGATGCCACTACATCGCGGGAATTTCACTCCCTAACAATACGCAGGTCGTCGGCGTAAGGGCAAGGCGTCTGCGCCAAGCCAGCCGCGCGCGGGCCACGCCGGTGAGTTTCCAGGTTACATCGCGCAACCAAAACGCAATCGTACTCCACCATTTGTTGAATCGCTTGGAATAGGGAGGCGGCGGATCTAACGGCTTGTTGGGTCCGTGCATTCACTCCTCGCCGGCGCTCGGCAGAGTGAAGTGAAAGGTCGCGCCCGGTCCGGGGTTAGACGTTGCCCAGAGGCGGCCGCCATGCGACTCCACAATGGAGCGGCTGATCGCCAGGCCCATGCCGGAGCCCTGCGGTTTGGTCGTAAAGAACGCATTGAAAATCTGGTCCGCCTTTTCCGCGGGCAATCCCACACCGGTGTCAGTGACCGAGATCAACACGTGACCATCCTGGCCCAGTTCCGACTTAATCGTAAGTACGCCAGCAGTGTCCTTCATGGCTTCAATGCCATTGAGCATGAGGTTCATCAACACCTGCTGCAGTTGCACGCGGTCTGCCCTGACTTTGGGAAGGCCGGCGGCAACCTCCGTGCGCATCGAAATTGAATAGCGGTTCGCTTCATTACGCAACAGGACGAGCATTTCACGCACAACTTCGTTCACATCGAGCAGTTCTCGTCCCGCTGGAGCGCTCTTCGTGTAGAAGGATCTCAAACGGTCGATGACTTCGCCCGCACGAATGACGTCCTGCACGGCCCTCTTAGCCGCTTCCCGCGCCTCCTGCGTATCTGGTTGGTCCCGCGCGAGCCATCGCATGCAAGTATTGGCATTGATGATGGCCGCGGCGATGGGCTGTTTTAACTCGTGAGCCAAGGAGGCGGCCAACTCTCCCAGCATGCTGACCCGGTTCGTATGCGCGAGATCTGCCTCGAGTTGGCGAAGCCTCTCGCGCGCTTCCTCGGCGCGTTTGCGACCCGTCACATCTGTCATCGAGCCCATGAACTCGACAACTTCTCCGGCGGCATTTAAGACGGGATGGCCGGTCCCCTCCATGTGTTTCACCGTTCCGTCCGGCATCACGTACCTGAAAGCGCTGGCGTAATCAGCTTTCTGCTCGTGGGCGGTCTGAAGTATGTGGCGTAGCTTCTCCAGGTCCTCCGGGTGGATGCGGCGACGCACGGCTTCGCGATCGGGAAAGCCCTGCTCCGGATCGAAGCCCGCGATTCGGAAGGTTTCCGCGGACCAGTAGAGAAGGGGTCCGTCAGGTATATAGGCCCAACTGCCCGTTTTGGTCAGCCTCTGCGTTTCCGCCAGATAAGCCTCGCTGCGCCGCAGGGCCGCTTCCGCCAGCTTGGCCCCCGTAATGTCGGTCACGGCCCCGACAAACTCAAGCTCGCCAGGTTTATCTGTTCGGGCGCGACCCGCAATTAGGACATGCTTGACAGAACCATCCGGCATCAGCAATCGATGTTCAAAACCTATATCTTTCCGATCCTGCGACGCGCGCGCGATTTGCTCTTTCACAGAGGGTACATCTTCCGGATGAGTGCGATGCAAAACAAGTTCCACCTTCGGCTTCACGCTTGGGTCGTATTGGAAGATGCGAAAGGTTTCCTCAGACCAACGGATTTCCCCGGTCTGAACATTCCAACCGAAGCTGCCGGTGTGGCTTATTCGCTGCCCTTCGGCCAGGTAATCTTCACTGCGGCGCAGAGCTTCTTCAGCCCGCTTTCTGTCCGTTATATCGCGAATCGTGCTGGAAATCAGCACGCCGTCTTGGGTTTCGAGCGGGCTGAGGCTGACCTCCACCGGAAACTCACTTCCATTCTTGCGCAGGCCATACAGTTCCAACCCGGACCCCATTGGCCGCGTGCGAGCATCGGCCGCAAAAGCCGCGCGGTGTTCCGGATGTTTACCGCGGAACCGCTCCGGCACTAACATTTCGATTTTCTTCCCCAGTACCTCTTCTCGCGGATAGCCAAACAGCTTCTCCAGTTGCGCATTGACCAAAACCATTTCGCCGGTACGATTCACGACCGCGACCGCATCTGGCGCCGATTCCAGCAGGTCGCGGAATTTCTGTTCGGCTTGCTTACGGTCTGCGATTTCTTTCAGCAATTCCTGGTTCGCCGCCTGGAGTTGCGCTGTGCGTTCGATTACGCGCTGCTCCAGTTCTGCATTCAGCCGGCGCACTTCTTCCTCGGCCTGCTTGCGCTCGACGGCGTAACGGATGGCGCGAACGAGCTGGCTGTCGGTCCGTCCTTTGACCAGGTAATCCTGCGCACCGGTACGTAACGCTTCCCAGGCAAGGCGTTCATCATCACGACCGGTGAGCACGACAATGGGCACGCTGCGGCTGGCTTTTTGAATCAGGGTCAGCGTTTCAATCCCCTGAGCGTCCGGCAGCCCGAGATCCAGCAGCACCACATCAAAAGTTTCCTGGCCCAGTCTTTCGATTGCCGAATCCAGACGGCCCACCTGCTGAAGCTGTAAAGTGCCGTCCGGCAACTCTTTCAGCATCTCGCGAATCAGGCGCACATCCGCCGGATTGTCTTCGACCAGGAGCGTTTTCATGGGCCGTCTATTCCGTTTTCTCACCGGGCGGCAGCGTGACCACAGCCAACCAGAACGCTTCAATCGCGCGGATTACTTCGAGAAACTGCGTCAAGTCCACCGGCTTGGTGACATAGGCATTCGCGTGTAAATTGTAGGAGCGTACCACGTCCTCTTCGGCTCTGGAGGTGGTGAGGACCACCACGGGGATGCGCTTCAGGTTCTCATCCTGCTTGATCTCGGCCAGCACTTGCCGCCCGTCTTTCTTGGGCAGGTTCAGATCCAACAGGATCAAATCCGGGCTCGGTCCGCCGGCATACTGACCCTGTTTAAGGAGGAAAGCCATCGCCACCTCGCCGTCCGGCACGACATGCAGCGTGTTGAGGACTTTCGCCTCTTTGAGCGCCTCGCGCGTCAGACGGACGTCAGCGGGGCTGTCTTCTACCAACAGGATGTCAATCGGGCTGACTGGGTTCATCATCCTAGTGCCTTCTTTCATCCGGAATGGTGAAATGGAAGGTGGAACCTGTTCCCGGTTCAGACTCCACCCACATGCGGCCGCCGTGCCGTTCCACAATCTTTTTGCAGATCGCCAAGCCAATGCCGGTGCCAGAATACTCCTCACGGCCGTGCAGGCGCTGGAAAATAATGAAAATCCGGTCAAAATATTGCGGGGCTATGCCAATGCCGTTATCGCGTACGCTGAACTGCCAGGCACGATGCTGCCTTACTGCGGAAACATGAATGCGGGGCGCTTCCTCCCGCCGCCGGAACTTGATGGCATTGCTGAACAGATTCTGGAAAAGCTGCGTCAACTGCGTCTGGTCGGCGACCAGTGCAGGCAGCGGATCGTTCGTGATCACCGCTCCGCTCTCGGCAATGGCTACATCAAGATTCTCCTTTGCGGCTTGGAAAATTTTTCCCCAGTCGACGGGAGCGAGCGCATCGCCTCGCGTGCCGATGCGGGAGAACGCCAGCAGGTCGTTGATCAGGGCTTGCATCCGGGTTGCGCCATCGACGACGAAAGCGATGAATTCGTCCGCGTCCGCGTCCAGTTTGCCCTGGTAACGCCGGGCCAGCAACTGCGAGAAACCGCTGACCGTCCGTAACGGTTCCTGCAGATCGTGGGAGGCGACATAAGCAAAGTGCTCGAGTTCCTGGTTGCTACGCTTGAGTTCCTCGGCATAGCGCTTGAGTTCATCTTCCGCCTGTTTACGCGTAGTGAGGTCGCGCGTAATTTTCACAAAGCCGTTGACTTTTCCGCTGGCGTCGCGCAAGGCGCTGACCACTACATTCGCCCAAAAGCGAGAGCCGTCTTTGCGCATGCGCCAGTCTTCGTCCTCAAACCGCCCTTCGGAGGTGGCTATGTGTAGTTCGCGATCGGGTTTGCCGCTTGCGATGTCGGCGGGCGTATAGAACCTGGAGAAATGCTGGCCGACAATTTCCTCGGTTCGATAGCCTTTGATTCGTTCGGCGCCTTTGTTCCAACCGGTGATGCG
>JGI26340J50214_10000270_pt1 | contig 18808 bp, 17 predicted proteins | sample BogFormECP12_OM2_FD_50214 | JGI IMG/M metagenome (IMG submission 50214)
GGGCCGGCCACGCCGATGTCCAGGTCCACCGTGCCCGGCCGGATGGCCAGCACCGCCTCGGCGCTGGCCAGGAGCACCGCTACCCAGCCGGGGCCGTTGTCGGCCCAGGCGATGTCCACGATGTCGTCCTGCGTGATGTTCAGCGCGTGCGCCACCCGTTTGGCTATCGGTTCCTCGACCGGCCCGCTGCGCAGCCGCGGCGGGGCCGCGAAAGCCAGGCCCGCCGGCGTCTGCCGGACCGTGATCAGCCCGGCCTGGCATTCCTGCACGATCGCGCCCGGGCTGGCCGGGCGCCCGCCGGCTTCCAGCCAGGCGTGGCAGGTGCCCAGGGTGGGATGCCCGGCGAACGGCAGCTCCCTGGTCGGGGTGAAGATGCGGACCAGGTAATCGGCCCCGCTCGCCCGCAGCGCCCGCACGAACGTCGTCTCGGACAGGTTCGTCCAGCGCGCGAACAGCTGCATCTGCTCGGTGCTCAGCCCGTCGGCGCCGAGCACGACCGCGACCGGGTTACCCAGGTACGGGGTGTCGGTGAAGACATCCACTTGGCGAAACTGATGTGTCACAAGCCGAGCGTAGAAGCCTCAGGGCCGCGAAGGCAGTGCCAATTCCCCGGGCCAATTCCCCGGGCCAATTCCCCGGGCCAATTCCCGGGCCAATTCCCCGGGCCAATTCGCCGGCCAATTCGCGGGCCATTTCGCCGCCACTGGCCGGGCCCGCCCGGGCCCGCTACCGTTCGGTCATGCGAAACCGGCCGCGGGTCACCGTCCTGGGCAGCCTGAACATGGATATCTCCGTCACCGTGCCCCGGCTGCCCGAACCCGGCGCGACCGTGCTCGGCTCGGCGGCGCGCTTCACGCCGGGCGGGAAGGGCGCCAACCAGGCGGTGGCGGCGGCCAGGCTCGGCGCCGGCGTGCGGATGGCGGGCTGCGTCGGCGATGACGACTTCGGCAGGCAGCTGCTGGCCGCCCTCCGGGAAGAAAACATAGACACCGGCGACCTAAGAACGGCGCCCGGGGTCCCGACCGGGCTGGCCATGATCTCGGTCGACCCCGCGGGCGAGAACCTCATCACGGTCGCGCCCGGCGCCAACCACGAGGTCGGCGCCCGGGAGGTCGCCGCGGCCGCCACCAGCCCGGCTGACGTCCTGGTCATCTGCGCCGAGATCCCGGTGCCCGCGATCAGGGCGGCACTGGCCCGGGCGCGCGCCGTCCGCTGCGTGCTCAACCTCGCGCCAGCCCCACCCGAGGCGGCCGCCGTCGTCGCCGACGGCGTGGACTGGCTGGTGGTCAACGAGACCGAGGCGGCCGCCGTCCTTGGCCGCAAGATCGAAGGCCTGGCGGCCGCCGCCGAGGCGGCGGCCGGACTGCTGGCCGCGGGCGCGCGGCACGCCGTGGTCACCGCAGGTGCGCACGGCGCCGCCCTGGCCCCAGGTACTGGCCCGGACGGTGCCCCGCAGGCCATCGAGGCATTCGGTGTCGAGGCGGTCGACACCGTCGGGGCCGGCGACACCTTCGTCGGCGCGCTCGCCGTCGCCCTGGCCGCGGGCGTCCCGCCGGCCGAGGCGGTCCGCGCGGCCGCCGCCGCGGCCGCCACGGCCGCCACCAGGCACGGTGCCCAGGCCGGGATGCCGCGCCCGGCGGACATCCGCGCCGCGACCGGCCTGACCTGGCCGGTAAACTAGGGCGTTCACTCGACGTTAACCAAGCGTTCACCGATTCGCTTCCGAGCGAATAGGAAGGTATACAAGATGTTTTAGGGGGCGGGCGGAAGCTTGCTCAGAGGAGATTGTGACGTGACGACGCCGGGCCTGCGGGACTTCGTCCTCGAGGCGCCCACCGGGGAGGAACCCGCGGAGGATCTCCCGGCGGCCGCGTTCGCCGCGCTGTCCCAGGCGTTCACCCTGACCGCGCAAGCCGGCGCCTCTCTGGGCGGCGTCCGCCGGCGGACATGGCTGGACACCTTCGACTGGCGGCTGTACCGGGCCGGGCTGATGCTCGAGTTCGAGCAGGCCAGGCAGGGCGGTCGGCTGCTGCTCAGCCAGGCCGACGGCACCCCGCAGGCCGAGCAGCCGGTAACCGGCTGGCCACCCCGGCGCCCCGCTCTGGACCTGCCGCCCGGGCCGGTGCGAGATCGGATCATGGTGCTGATCCGGCCGAGAGCGCTGCTGCCCATCGTCCGGGCGTCCAGCACGGTCAGCGTGACGCGGCTGCTCAACGCCGACGGCAAGACGGTGGCCCGGCTGGTCGCCGAGCACATCACGGTGACCGCGGTCGCGGCCAGCCCCACCGCGGCCAGCCCCACCGCGGCGGGCACTGCCGAACTGCCGCTGCGGCTAACCATCACCGAAGTCCGCGGCTACCCTGGCCAGGCGCGCCGGGCGTCCACCCTGCTGGCCGGCGTGCCCGGCGTGTCCTCCGCCAGCCAGGGCGTGTTCACCGCGGCGCTGACCGCGCTCGGCCGTCACCCCGCGGATTACACCAGCGGCGTGGACGCGGAGGTCACCGCGTCGATGCCCGCGTCCGTGGCGGTAGCCCGGCTGCTGCTGCGCCTGCTCGACACGCTGAAGCAGAACGTCGACGGCGTGCTCCGCGACATCGACACCGAGTTCCTGCACGACCTGCGCGTCGCCGTCCGCCGCAGCCGTTCGGCGATCAAGCTGCTTGGCGAGGTGCTGCCCGCCGATCTGGCCGGGCACTATGCCGCCGAGTTCAAGTGGCTCGGCGACCTGACCACCCCCACCAGGGACCTCGACGTCCACCTGCTCGGCTTCGACTCGATGACCGCGCAGCTGGTCGCCGCGTCGCCGGCCGATCTCGAGCCGCTCCGCGCCTTCCTGGTCCGGCGCCGCGCTCGCGAGTTCCGGCGGCTGGCCGCGGCGCTGCGCGGGCCGCGGTTCCGCGCCATCACCGACGACTGGCGCAAGGTACTGCTCGAGATCCGCGACACCGGCGCTTCGCCAAGGCGCCGCCGGGAGCCCCCCGCGGCCGAGCTGGCGCTGCGCACGACCGAGCGCGCGTTCCGCCGGATCGCGGCGCACGGCGCTGCGATCACCGCGGACTCGCCCCCCGAATCCCTGCACGACCTGCGAAAACGCGCCAAGGAACTGCGCTACCTGCTGGAGTTCTTCGCCTCCTTGCACGACCCGGTCGCGTACCGGAAGGTGGTCGGGGAGCTCAAATCGCTGCAGGATTGCCTCGGCGACTTCCAGGACAGCCAGGTACAGCGCGAGGAGATTCACACGCTGGCTGACGCGATGCTGGCCGAGCGCGCGGCCCCGGCCGCTACGCTGCTGGCCATGGGTGAAATCGCCGCCAAGCTGACGCTCAGCCAGACCGAAGCCCGCGCGGACTTCGCCCGCCGCTTCGCCAGGTTCGCCGGCCCGGCGGGCCAGGAGCGCATCCGCGTCCTGCTCGAGGGCCGCCCGTGAAGATCTTCGCCACCTATAACATCAAGGGCGGCGTCGGTAAGACGACCGCTGCGGTCAACCTGGCCTACCTGTCCGCCGCCGACGGCTACCGGACCCTGTTGTGGGACCTGGACCCGCAGGGCGCGGCCAGCTTCCTGTTCCGGATCAAGCCGCGGGTCAAGGGCGGCGGGAAGGCGCTCATCCGCGGCACCAAGGCCCTCGATGACGCGATCAAGGGCACCGACTTCGACCACCTGGACCTGATCCCGGCCGATTTCACTTACCGCAACATGGACCTCCTCCTGGGCGGGGCTAACGGGAAGCCGACCCGCAAGCTCGCTCAGCTGCTCCGCCCGCTGGCGGCCGAGTACGACCACGTGTTCCTCGACTGCCCGCCGAGCATCTCGCTGGTCTCGGAGAACGTCATGCACGCCGCCGACGTGCTGCTGATCCCGGTGATCCCCACCACGCTGTCGGTGCGCACGCTGGACCAGCTCACCGAGTTCGTGGCCGGCTTCAACGGCCGCCGCCCCGAGGTGCGCGCGTTCTTCTCTATGGTGGACCGGCGCAAGAAGCTACACCAGGAGATAGTCAGAGACCTTGCGGCCGAACGATCCGGGGTGGCCGCCACCTCCATCCCCTCCCTCTCCATGATCGAGCGCATGTCCGTGGAGCGTGCCCCGGTCACCGCCTTCGCCCCCAGCAGCGTCGCCGCCCGCGCCTACCGCGCCCTCTGGTCCGAGATCAGCAAGGATTTCTAGTGGGCCCTAGCCGTCCCGGCCCTGCCAGGTCGTGACGCACGCCTCGTTGCCCTCGGGGTCGGCCAGTACCCAGAAGGCCGGCGCCTCCGCGTCGTAGACGAGCGTGCCGCCGGCCGCCACCGTGGCCGCGATGCGCTGGTGTGCCTCGTCGTGCGGCACGCTGACGTCGAAGTGGATGCGGTTGCGCTGCGGCCGCGGCGCGTCCATCTGCTGGAACCAGACGGCCGGCCCCTGGCCCAGCGGGTCGACCAGCCCGTTCGGCGGGCCTGCCCGGCCGGGCTCGTCGGCGTAGCCGAGCACCGCCTGCCAGAACGGCCTGATCGCGGCGATGTCCATCGCGTCGATGCCGATCTCGACCACCTGGACGCAGCGCCCGGGCCCGCCGGCCCCGGCCTGCGTGGTCAGCCGGAACTCGCCAACCACGGCCGAGATCCGGTGCGCCAGCTCCACGTCGTGCGGCGTCACCCAGGCCACCGCCGCGGTCTGCAACGCGAGCACCACCCGGTCCTCGCGCACGTCCATCCGCAGGTGCCCCTGGGCGCCGGCCACCGCCGCGGCCCGCCCGGCGACGTCGGCCGCCAGCGGGAGCGATCCGGTCAGCACCTGGGTCCGGAACTCGCCCAGGATGTAACGCCACCCGAGTCCGGTGACCGCGGTCGACGCCGCTAGCCGTCCCAGCTTCTCGTATTGACTCGCTTCTCCCATGCTGCCATCGTGCCACTACCGTTCCGGAGTGAAAGCCCGCCACCATCATCGTGTGCAGTTACCCCCCGGGATCCGGGGGTAACTGCACACGATCATGAGTGACGCTGCAGGAAGGCCAGCGTCTGGGAGTTGAATCCCTCGACGTTCTCGTAGATCGGCGCGTGCGAGCAGTCCTCGAACACCAGGACCTCGGAGTTCGCGATGCCCTCGCTGAGCGGCGCGGCGAACCGGGTGGAGGTCACCAGGTCGTGTCGCCCGAACGTGATCAAGGTCGGTGCCTGGATGGCGGCGAGCGCGGCCGTCGCGTCGTGCGCCAGCACCGCGCCGGACTGGCGGATGAAGGCGTCCACCGGCGGCATCGGACGGCCGCGGACGAACTCGGCCAGGGCGTCGACGTACTCGGGCCGGGCCGCGTACATCTCGGGGGTGAAGCACCAGGGGAAGATGCCCTGGATGATCATCTCCGGCACGCTGGCCAGGGCNTGGGCGATGATCTGCCAGCTCTNCACGACGGTGCGCAGGAACGGGTCGCTGGCGGTCCAGGCGCTGTGCAGCGACAGCGTCTTGACCTTCTCCGGGTGCCTGGCCGCCAGCCACACGCCGGTGGCCGCGCCGAGGGAAAGCCCGAAGATGTGCGCCTGCTCGATGCCGGCCGCCTGCATGAATCCGGCGATGTCATCGGCCAGCAGTTCGGTGGTGTAGACGCCGTCCGGCTTGCCGGACAGGCCCGCGCCGCGCAGGTCTACGCTGAAGCAGGTGTAGTGCTTGGCGTACTCGGCGACCTGGAACGCATAACACGCCTGGTCGGCCGCCAAGTAGGGGACGAGCACCATCGGCTCGCCCTCGCCCTGGACCTCGTAGTAGATATCGATCCCATTTGCCTGCACCCGTGGCATCGTGCACCCCTCCGGATTCGTGGTTGAGCCGACACCTAGGATCCAAGCACGGGTTTGGCCCTTCGTGGCGTGGTAATGGTAACCAAATCCGGGCCCCCGCGCCCGCACCCGTACCGGAGGAATGGTAGTGACAGAAGCACACGTCAAGCCGACGACGACAGATGCCGGGACGCCGGTTGAGAGCGACGAGCATTCGCTCACCGTCGGCCCCGACGGCCCGATCCTGCTCCAGGACCACTACCTGATCGAGCAGATGGCCAACTTCAACCGTGAGCGCATCCCCGAGCGTCAGCCGCACGCCAAGGGCGGCGGCGCGTTCGGGCACTTCGAGGTGACGAACGACCTCAGCGCTTACACCAAGGCCGCCGTGTTCCAGCCAGGTACCCGGACCGACACGCTGATCAGATTCTCGACCGTGGCCGGGGAGCGGGGCAGCCCCGACACCTGGCGGGATCCGCGCGGTTTCGCGCTGAAGTTCTACACGTCCGAGGGCAACTACGACATGGTCGGGAACAATACCCCGGTCTTCTTCATGCGCGACCCGCTGAAGTTCCAGCACTTCATTCGCTCGCAGAAGCGGCGCGCGGACAACAACCTGCGCGACAACGACATGCAGTGGGACTTCTGGACCCTGTCGCCGGAGTCGGCGCACCAGGTGACCTGGCTGATGGGCGACCGCGGCATCCCGCGGAGCTGGCGGCACATGAACGGCTACGGCTCCCATACCTATATGTGGATCAACGCCGCGGGCGAGCGGTTCTGGGTGAAGTACCACTTCAAGACCGACCAGGGCGTCGAGTTCCTGACCCAGGCCGAGGCCGACCAGATCGCGGCGTCGGACGGCGACTACCACCAGCGTGACCTGTACGAGGCGATCAAGCGCGGCGAGTTCCCGAGCTGGACGCTGAAGATGCAGATCATGCCGTTCGAGGAGGCCAGGACCTACCGGTTCAACCCGTTCGACCTGACCAAGGTGTGGCCGCATTCGGACTACCCGCTCGTTGAGGTCGGTCGGCTGACCCTGGACCGCAACCTGACCGACTATCACACCGAGCTGGAGCAGGCCGCGTTCGAGGTGAACAACTTGGTGCCCGGCATCACGCTGAGCCCGGACAAGATGCTGCTGGCCCGGGGGTTCTCCTACGCCGACGCGCACCGGGCCCGGCTCGGCGTGAACTACAAGCAGATCCCAGTGAACGCGCCGCACGTGCCGGTGCACAGCTACAGCAAGGACGGCGCGATGCGGGTCGTCAACGTCTCGGACCCGGTGTATGCGCCGAACTCCAAGGGCGGCCCGCAGGCTGACAGCGCGCACTACCGGCCGGTCGGCTGGCACGCCGACGGCGACATGGTGCGTTCGGCCTACTCTCTGCACGAGCAGGACGACGACTGGGGCCAGCCGGGCACCATGGTCCGCGAGGTGCTCGACGACGCCGCCCGTGAGCGGCTGGTCAGCAACATCGTGGGCCACCTGCTCAACGGCGTGAGCGAGCCGGTCCTTCAGCGCGCCCTCCAGTACTGGCGCAACGTGGACAAGAACGTCGGAGACAAGATCGAGTCCGGCGTCCGCGCCAAGCAAGGCTAGCCCCCCGTGCTTGTGAGCGAATTCTGGTGCTGATGGGGTCGGCGAGGTCACTGAGGCACCCGGTCCAACATCTCTCGCGTGCGGGCCCGGCTACGCCAGGCTGGCCAGGCCTTGCAGGTCGACACAGGTGACGCCGTGGATCTGGACGAATGCCATCAGCACGGCGTCACACGTACGGCAGCGCACGACGGTGCCGAGCGCGGACCGGTAGACCGCGAGTTCGGCCACCTGGCTGACGGCGCCGCAGCTGCCGCAGGTGCCGGTGGCCGTGGTCGTCTCGGTGCCGAAGACCTCGATCAGCAGCCCGCCGATCGCGTTGCCGTCGAGGGCATAGTCATCCAGCGCTTTCATCTCCGGCCTCCTTTCATGAGGCTCCATACCAGTTCATGAGGCTCCATCACCAGCCTGGGCGGAATCACTGCCCCGTGGCGCCGAAGCGTTCGGTCTTGACCCGCCCCGCCGGATACCCGAGCCCGACCAGGCCGGAGGCGACCGCCTCTACGAAGCTCGTCGGCCCGCAGACGTAGGCCAGCGGCTGCTGCGCCACCGGCCAGGCCACTTCGGCCAGCATCTGCTGATCCACCCGCCGGGCGTAGCCCGTCCACCCCGGCGGCTGCGACCTGGTCAGCGCGTGGATCACCTCGACGCCGTCGAAAAGGCCGTCGAGCTCGGCCCGGTAGATCACGTCTTCCCAGCTGCGCGAGGAGTACAGCAGCCGCGCCGGGACCGAACTGCCCGCCGAGGCCCGGCACCGCAGCATGGACCGCAGCGGGACGACGCCCGAGCCGCCGGCCAGCAGCAGCAGCGGCCCGCCGAAGGCGGGCTCCCAGACGAAGTAGCCGCCGATCGGGCCACGTACCTCCAGGGAGTCGCCCGGCCGCAGTTCCTCGGTCAGGTAGGGGGAGACTTCGCCGTCGTCCAGCCGCTCCACCGTGATCGCCAGCGGCTCGCCGGGCGCCGAGGCGATCGAGTAGGCCCGTTCGGCCTGATAACCGTCGTCGGCGGTGAGCCGGATGTCGACGTGCTGGCCGGCCAGGTGGCCGGGCCAGTCGGGCACCTCGAGCAGCAACGTCCGCACCTGGTGCGTCTCGTCGGTGACCGAACCGACCGTGGCGCTCTGCCAGGTCAGTCGCCCGCGTACCGCTGTTCCCGCCATGGGTCTCCGTACATGTGGTAGCCGTAGTTCTCCCAGAAGCCGGGCTCGTCGGTGTCGCGCAGCTGCAGCCCGCGCACCCACTTGGCGCTCTTCCAGAAGTACAGGTGCGGGACCAGCAGCCGGGCCGGCCCGCCGTGCTCCGCGCCGAGCGGGCTGCCGTCGTAGCCGAACGCCACCCAGGCCCGCCCGCCGGTCAGGTCGGCCACCGGCAGGTTGGTCGTGTAGCCGCCGTCGCAGAAGGCCAGCACGTACCGCGCGTCGTACTCGACCGCGGCGAGCAGCACGTCGAGCGATACGCCCTGCCAGGTCGTGTCCAGCTTGGACCAGCGGGTCACGCAGTGGATATCGGTGGTCAGCGTCTCGGTGGGCAGCGCGCGGAACTCCTCCCACGTCCAGCTCTTCGGCTCGCGGCCGCCGTCGATCGAGAACGTCCAGTTCGCCAGCGGTGTGCGCGGTGTGGGGCCGGCCGACAGGACGGGAAAGTCTTTGGTGACGTACTGCCCGGGCGGGACCCGGCCGGCCGGGCCCTCCTGGCGCTTGCGGCGGAAGCCGCGGGAAATAGGGCTCACGTCAGCAGATTACGCCGTGACGGGCAGGTCATGCGGTAGCGAGCAGGTATACGTTCAGCGCGATGATGACCATCGTGACAAAGCCGGCCGTCACCATCGTCAGGCGCCGGTTCACCAGCGTTCCCATGAGATCCCGGTTGCCGGTGAAGACCACCAGCGGGACCAGCGCGAAGGGGATGCCGAAGGAGAGGAAGACCTGGCTGAGGACCAGCGCGCGGGTGGGGCTGAAGCCCACCCCGATGACGACCAGAGCCGGGATCATGGTGATGGCCCGGCGGACGAAGATCGGGATCTGGCGGTGGATGAAACCCTGCATCACCACCTGACCGGACATGGTGCCGACGCAGGACGACGCGACCCCGGACGCGAGCAGGGCGAGGCCGAAGACCATCCCGCTGTGCGTGCCCAGGTACTGGTTCAGGCCGCCGAAGACCTGGCCGAGGTCGTTGCCGACGCCGAACTGCCCGCGCGTGTGGAAGACCGCGGCGGCCGTGGCTAGCATGGCCAGGTTGATGACGCCGGCTATCCCCATCGCGATGGTGACATCGACGATTTCGAAGCGGAAGATCTTGCGGCGCGCGGCGGGGTTGGCGCCGACGATCCGTTTCTGGGTGAGCGAGGAGTGCAGGTAGATCACGTGTGGCATCACCGTGGCGCCGACGATGCCGACGGCCAGTAGGGCCGAGCCGCTACCGGCGAACTGCGGTACGAACGTGCCGCGCGCGACCTCGGCAGGCGACGGGCCGCTCTTCAGCACCTCTAGGCCGAAGGCTAGGACGACCACGGCGACGAGCCCGGTGAGCGTCGCCTCGAGCCGGCGGAAACCCCACACCTGCATGCCAAGGATCACGAAGGCCGCGAGGCCGGTCAGCAGCGCGGAGATCCACAGCGAAAGCCCGAACACCAGATGCAGGCCGAGCGCCGCGCCGACGAACTCGGCCAGGTCGGTCGCCATCGCGATCGCCTCGGCTTGCAGCCAAAGCAGCACCACCACCCGGAACGGGAACCGGTCGCGGCAGACCTCGGGCAGGCTGCGGCCGGTGGCGATGCCCAGCTTGGCGCTCATCGACTGGATCAGCATCGCCATCAGGTTCGCCGCAAGGACCACCCAGAGCAGCGTGTACCCGAACTCCGAGCCGCCCGCCATGTTGGTGGCGAAGTTGCCCGGGTCGATGTAGGCGACGGAGGCGATGAACGCGGGGCCCAGGAACGGCAGTACCGCCCGGACCCCGCGTCTTTCGCCGGAAAGGGCTCGCTCGGCCGCGGCGATGAGGCGGGCTTCCCCCGGAAGGGCATCGTCTCCGATCACCACCTGCCGGTCGAGTGGGACCGTGTCAGCCACCCAGATCAGCCAACGGAGGGGCCTAGCCCAAGCGACTGCGGGGTGCTCGAGTCAGGCGACGGCTGGTGCAGGCCCTCGTCCAGCGATCCGTACTCCGTCATCAGCGCCGCGCTGCCGCCCCACGGCGTCTGCTCCTCGGCGACCAGCGTGTTGGTCGTGAGCAGCAGGCCGGCCACGGACGCCCCGTTCTGCAGCGCCGAGCGGACCACGCGGAGCGGGTCGATGATGCCCATCTCGATCATGTTGCCGTGTTCGCCCGCCAGGGCGTCGAAGCCGTCGTCGGGTCCCAGCAGCCTGGTCTTGGCCACCACGTCCGCCGCCTGGTAGCCGGCGTTGGCCGCGATGTAGTACGCGGGCTCGCTGAGCGCCTGGCGCACGATGTCGACGCCGATAGCGTAGTCGGTGTTGACGTCCAGGTCGTCCAGCACGCCTTCGGCGTGCAGCAGCGCGGCGCCGCCGCCCGCGACGATGCCCTCGGCCATGGCGGCCCGGGTAGCGGACAGGGCATCCTCGACCCGGTGCTGCAGTTCCTTGAGCTCGGCGCTGGTGGGCGCGCCCACGCTGATCACGGCCACCCTGCCGGACAGGGCGCCGATCCGCTCGTTCAGCACGTCCTCGTCGATCCCGAAGGTGGCCCGCTCAAGCTCCGCTCGCATCTGGGTGAGCCGGAACTCCACGGCGTCGGAGGAGCCGCCGCCGCCGATGATCGTGGTGTTGTCGGCCGTGACCCGCACCTGCGCGGCCCGGCCGAGCTGCGCCACGGTCATCGTTTCCAGGGTGAACCCGGAGTGCTTGCTGTACACGGCGCCGCCGGTCAGCGCGGCGATGTCTTCCAACTTGTGCAGCCTGCGGTCGCCGAACCCGGGCGCCCGCACCGCGACGCACTGGAAGATCCCGTTCACGTGGTTGTGCACCAGCATGCTCAGCGCGGTGCCCTCGACGTTCTCCGCGATGATGATCAGCGGGCGGGGTGCCCGCATGATCTTGTCGAGCAGCGGCATCAGGTCCTGGACCTTGGTGATCTTCTCGCTGCACAGCAGGATGTAGGGATCGTCGACGATGGACTGGAGCGCGGCCGGGTTGGTCACCATGTACGGCGACAGGTAGCCGTTGTCGAACTCGAAGCCCTCGACGAAGTCGACCTTCATCCCGGGCACCGGTGACTCCTCGACCGTGACGATGCCGCCGTCGCCCACGGTGAACAGCGCCTTGGCGATCACGGCGCCGACCGCGTCGTCATCGTTGGCGGAGATCGCGGCCACCCGGGCGTAGTCCTCCTCGGTCTTCACCGGGTGCGCGACGCCGCGCAGGTGCTCGACCAGGCGGCCGACGGCCAGGTCGATGCCCCGCTTGACCAGCACCGGGTTGCCGCCCTTGCCGATCGCCTCCATGCCTTCCCTGACGATGGCCTGGGCGATCACGGTGGCGGTGGTGGTGCCGTCGCCGACGATGTCGTTGGTCTTGATGGCGGCTTCCTTGACCAGCTGCGCGCCCATGTTCTCGAACTGGTTCTTCAGGTGGATTTCCCGCGCGATCGTGACGCCATCGTTGGTGACCACGGGGGACCCGGTGATCTTCTCCAGGATGACGTTGCGCCCCTTGGGGCCGAGAGTCGACTTGACGGCTTCGGCCAGCTGGTCCACGCCAGCCAGCAGCAGGCCGCGAGCTTCAGCGCCGAAGCGCAGTTCTTTGGCCATGAATGCTCAGTTCCTTCCTCATCAGTTCGAGTCATTCGAGACCCTCTGTGGTTGCTGTCCTGCTCCCCGCACCGGTCGCTCACGCGGGCCTAAAAGGCCCGCGTTCGCGAACCGGTATCGAATGACTCTCCTCACGGGACGAGGATGGCGCGGCCGCGGACCCGGCCGGCGTCGAGGTCGGCGAAGGCCTCGGGCGCGGCGTCGAGCGAGTAGGCCTTGGTGTGCAGCGTGACCTTGCCGCTCTGCGCGAGCGCCATCAGCTCGGCCAGCTCGTTGTAGGTGCCGACGATGTTGCCGATGATGTTGCGTTCTGTGGTGATGATGTCCAGCGTCGGGACGTGCAGGGTGCCGCCGTAGCCGATGACGAAGTACGAGCCAGTCTCGCCGGTCATCGCCCACCCGTCGGATTCGGCGCCGTTTTCCGCTACGAAGTCGAGCACGACGTGGGCGCCCTTGCCGCCGGTCAGCTCCGCGACCGCAGCCCGCTGGCCGCCGTCGGCCACCACGGTGTGGTGAGCCCCCAGGTCCGAAGCCAGCTTGAGCGCGTCCGGGTTGGCGTCCACCACGATGATGGTGGTGGCGGTGAGCGTGGCCAGGCACTGGATGCCGATGTGGCCGAGGCCGCCCGCGCCGATCACCACGCAGGTGGTGCCCGGGTAGAGCAGCGGGATGGCCTTGCGGACCGCGTGGTAGGCGGTGATGCCGGCGTCGGCGAGCGCGGCCACGTCCTGCGGCCGGGTCTCCGGGTTTAGCTTGATGCACGCCCGCGCCGAGGTCAGCAGGTACTCCGCCATGCCGCCGTCTCGCGATAGCCCGGGGAACGCGCTGTTCTCGCAGTGCATGTCGTCGCCCGCCCGGCAGGCGTGGCACAGGCCGCAGGTAACGAGGGGGTGCAGGATGACGGTATCGCCGACGGCCACGTTGGTGACCGCCGAGCCGACCTCGTGCACCCAGCCCGCGTTCTCGTGGCCGAGGATGTAGGGCAGCGGGGTGCCCATCGCCGCGTCCCACTGGCCCTCGATGATGTGCAGGTCGGTGCGGCAGACGCCGGCGCCGCCGATCTTCACGATGACGTCGAGCGGCCCGCTGATCTGGGGCTCGGGTACGTCGTCGATCACCGGCTGGGTATGGAATTTATGCAACCGGACGGCCTTCATTGGGTCCTCCTCGACCTGCTTTCCGAGTCAAAAGTCAAGAATCTGAGTCAGGAGAGTCCGCCTCCGGTGCGAAGACCGTCTCTCCTTGTCCGTTGGTGTGGTACCTGTGCCGCAGCATGCCGCGGCAGATGCCGGAATTCGCCTCGATGCTCACCTGGGTCAGCTGAGCCTTCCGCAGGTGCAGCGGCACCGCCTCGGCGCGGACGGGCACGCCGGTCGACGGGTCTATGAGCAACGGGGCGTCGTCCCCGGCCGGCAGGCCGAGCTCGGCCCGCCGCGAGCGCAGCCGCTCCAGCGCGCGAGAAGGCGGCAGCTCGCCAAGGGTCATCGCGAGCAATGCCGCCGGATCCGTGCCCGCCGCGAGCAGCGGCCGGCACACCTGGTCGGTGCCGGCCATCACCGCCTTGCGCAGGAAGTCGGCGCGCAGCTCGTGCAGCTCGCCGACCGCCTCGCCGTCGAAAGACCGGGCGAAACCGGCCTGGGCGGCCACGCCGCTGTTGATCGCGTCGGAGGCGAAGTGGTCCTCCAAGACCACTTCGGTGCTTCGCACGCCCGGCAGCGCGGACACCGCGTCGTAGGCGTCCGCGACCATCAGGTAGGCGAAGTTGGGCGCGCAGAAGTAGGTCGGCAGCCGCAGCCGGACCTGCGCGTTCCCGTCCGCGGAGACGGCGCACGACGCGACGAAGCCGAGCGAGGTGATCGGCTCGTCGAGCTCGGGGTCGCGCACCGTCTCCAGCGCCCGGAGAATGCCGAGGTCAGCTCCGGCGGTGACGAGCTCGCTCATGCCCCCGCGACCGGCTCGCCCAGCACCTCCCGCGCGCCGGGCGTGCCGGCCTCGGGAGGAAGCTGGAACTCGTCAGGCACCTTGATGTCGTAGAGCTTGGCCGCGTTCAGGCCGAGGATCTTCTTCTTGCCCGCGACGCCGAGCCTCGGGTAGTCGGCGAACGCCTCACGGTCCGGCATCTCCCAGTTCACGAGGCCTTCGACCTGCCACTTCGGCTCCCAGATGCCGTAGTCGCTGCCGAACGTCATCTTGTCCTCGCCGACCCAGAACAGCAGCTCGCCCATGCACTTGGCGAAGAAGTTCGGCAGCGCGTGCATGAGGCCGCCGATGACCACGGAGAGTCCGGCGTACACGTTCGGCTCCTGCGTGGCCATGAAGCAGAAGTCCTCGATCCGCGGCAGCCCCACGTGTTCGACGATGAAGTTGAGCTCGGGGAAGTCGGTCGCGCAGTGGTCGATGTCGGAGACGTCGAAGGCGTCCTTGTCCAGCGGCCAGATCGTCGGGCCCTTGTGCACGTGGATGTTCTTGATGCCGAGGTTCTGTGCCGCTTCCAGGAAGCGGTACGCGCCCGGGTCGCTCAGCTTGTACCCGCGCGAGCCGTTGTTCCACTCGGCGGTGTAGAGCTTGACGCCCTTGGAGCCGAACCGCTCCACGTTGCGCCTGAGTTCCTCGAGGCCGGGGTCGCCGTCACGAGGGTCGAACCGGGTGTTGTAGACGAACTTACCCGGGTGCTTCTCGCCCATCAGCGCGTTGCGCTCGGTGGTGTTGAAGCCCTCCTTGTACCACTCCTTCAGGTACGTCGGCTGGAAGACGGCCACGTCCACGTGCCCGTCCTCGAAGACGTCCTTCATCAGGTCGTCTTCTGAGTACTTCTGGAAGTGCTCGATCGACCAGTGCGTCTCCGGCGGCCCGAGCCCCTGGTACGCGTGGAAGCATTCGATCCAGCCCTTGGCGTACTGCTCGGCGCCGGGTACCCAGTTGTCCGGGGCAGCGTTCCAGTAATGCATGTGCGAATCGACGATGAAGTACTTCTCGCCGTTGTGCTCGTACAAGGCGCCTCCTTCAGTGACCTGGCTGTGGCACTGAGCCGGTAATCATCGGCTCAGTGCCATGTGATCAAACATCACATATCCGTTCGTACCCGCGCGGCGCGGGGCTTGTCCAGCCCGCGCCGCGCGGGGGCTTAAATGGCTACGACCGTGCTGACTATGACCGGGCGGTCAGGTCGAAGCCGAGGTCTTCGGCCGCGTCCTCCGGGTCGGCGAACATGATCGTCTTGTCGTCGTGGTGGATCATCCGGCCGTAGTGCGTCGACATGTTCTCCTCGAACTGGGCGGCGTCGAAGTAGCCGGGCTCCTCGCCGAGCGCCTCGGAGACCTCGTCGTANTCCACCTCGAACCGGCCCTGGCCGTCGACGCGGATCATGGACGGCAGGTACATGACCTTCACGTTGGGCTTCTTGGCCATGACCTGGGCGACGACCGCCCCGACCTGGTTGTTCATCAGGGTGAACCCGGCCATGTGCGAGGCCGTGTGGTCTTCCTTGTACGGGCTCTCGGGGTGCTTGAACTCGGTCACTGGGCCAGCTCCTTCGGTGCGTCCAGATTCAGGTCGGTGAGGATGGTGGCGAAACGGCTCTTGACCGCGTCCAGGCCGTCCTCGAAGCGCGGCGGCTTGTTGTCGGGCTGCGACCACAGCGGCTGCAGCGTCCGGGCGGCGGTGATGGCACGGCTGGTCCAGGTGGACAGCCAGTCCTGCAGCAGTCCCTTGTTGTGGTCGGCGAACTCCCGGTCGTTGGTGAGCAGGTGGAACATCGCGATCGTGTAGCGCAGGTCCCGCTCGGCGAAGTCGTACTCCTCGGCGCCGATGACCGTGGGCGTAACGAAGTCGCCGTTGCGCGGGGCCGCGTGCATCACCAGCTGGCTCCGGAACAGCTCGCCGACCAGCGGCTCGAACACCACGTTGGCCGCGAAGATGGCCTCGCACCAGTCGTCGATCGCGGTCAGCTGCTCGGCCACCTCACGGACGCCCTGCCAGGCCGGGTCGCTGTTCCACGCGGTCAGGTGGGCGGCCCCGTCGAAGCCGTCGATCTCCTCGGTCAGGGTCAGGTTGTACAGCGCCAGGTCCTGGGCCGAACGGATCCGGTGCATGCTGTTCACCGAGATCGCGTTGTTGTGCATGTTGGTGGGCGCGCGCCGGTTGGCGTTGGCGTACAGGTAAAGGCCAAGCCCGTGGTCCACGTGCATCCACGCGCCGACGTGCGACTCCACGAAACGCACCCAGTTCCGGTTCCACTGGTCGAAGGCCTTGGTCCCCCTGGCCACGTCGATGTTCTGGTTGAGCTGCCGGATCACGTTCGCGTTGTACCGGTAGAGGCTGAGTTCCCACTCCTCGTTGGGGTCGCGGAACTCGTGCCAGCCGAGCGCCGGCCAGTCGTAGCCCTTGCCGCCGGAGCCGGGGTAGCGCTCGGGCTCGGGCCGGTCCGAGCCCCAGGCCTTCAGGGCCGTCCAGTCCAGCGGGTAGCCGCCGCGCCCGTCGGAGAACCCGTAAAACCAGCCCTGGGCCAGGTAGTGACGGGGGTCGGGCTGGACCTCGACGGTGACGTCCTCATACCGGGACTGCTTGCGCTTGGCCGGCGTGTAGTAGTTGAAGTTCCGCTTGGTGGAGTCCGGGAAGGTCTTGGCGCCTGCCTCCGCGTCGGTGAAGACCGGCTTAGGAACACTGCGCTCCTGGTTCTCCTGTGTCTCAGTCATGATCTCACTCCTGCGGGTTGCCAGTGGTCGTGAACTTGTCGTAGTAGATGCGCTTTTCCTCCACGCCCAGCGTGGCCAGCAGCGGCAGCGCCGCCTCCACCATGGGCGGCGGCCCGCAGACGTAGGCGTGTGCCCCGCCCAGGTCGCTGGCGTGCCGCTTGACCACGTCGGTGATCAGGCCGGTCTCGCCCTCCCATCCCTCGTCGTAAGCCGGCTCGGACAGGGCCGGTATGTAACGGAAGCCCGGTATCTTCTGCTCCAGCCTGCGCAGCTCGGGCTCGAAGCAGAGATCCTTCTTGGTCCGGGCGCCGTAGAAGAAGGTGGCCTTGCGCTGCAGACCGCGCTCGGCCATCGCCCGCAGCAGCGACAAGATGGGCGCCATGCCCGCGCCGCCGCCGACGAACACCAGGTCGTTGTCGCCCTCGCGGAGAGTGAAGACGCCGAACGGCCCGGTTATGTCAAGCCGGTCGCCCTCGGCCATTCTCTCCGCGAGGTACCTGGAGAAATGCCCGTCCGGGTAGACCTTGATGACGAACTCAAGCAGTCCGCTCTCGCGGCTTGAGGTGTTAGCCATGGAGAAGGAACGCACCGCGCCGGTGTCCGGAATGGTGATGTCCATGTACTGGCCGGGAAAGAACTTGATCTCGGTCGGCTCGATCAGCCGCAGCACCAGGTGCCGCATGTCGTGGGTGACCGCGTCCTTGGACACCACCTCCGTGACGGCCTGCTGGATCGGCAGGCCGGAGCGGATCATCTCCTCGTCGTAGTTGAGCAGCTCGATGGTCATGTCTTCGTAGGCGTGCGCCCGGCACAGCAGCGTGTAGCCTTCCTCGAGCTCGTAGTCGGGCAAAGCGAACGTGGAGTACTTGTCGAGCTCGATGTCGTCGCCCTCGAGGATGAACGACTTGCAGGAGGCGCACTGCCCCTCCTTACAGCCGTGCATCAGCATGATTCCCTGCTCGGCCGCGGCCCGCAGGATGTTCTGATCCTCCGCTGCCTCGATCTCGATGCCAACCGGCTCGAAGCGGATGACGTGCTTTTCTGTCATGACCCCCTCGTGGCGGGCTAGAGAACGGCGGGCTGGGGCAGTGCAGGCTAGGGCGGGGCAGGCTAGGGCGGGGCGGACTAGAAGGTAACTGCGCAGGCTGGTGGGAGGGGGCGGCCCGGAAACCGCGACCGGGCTGCCCCCTCCACTGCATGGCCTCAGCTAGCCGCCGGGGCCGGGCGGCCAGCCGGGCCTTGCCGGATGTAGTCGGCGTGGAACGCTTCACGCTGCTCGGGTGTCATCTCGTTGAGCAGCACGTTCGGGCTGAGAACCTCGGGCATCCTGCGCAGGTGATCCAGGGTCCACATCTTCTTGGGATCCAGGTTCAGGTGCGGCTGGGCGGTCATCGTCTTGCCGTCGTCGCGGACGTAGCCCATGTCGGATACGACGTCGGCCCAGTTCCAGCCGTGGTACAGGGTCTCCCATTCGCGCTTGCCGATGAGCTGGCCCATGTTCGGGGTCTCACGGCCTTGGTAGGTCGGCCGGAACGCCGTCTGATCGGTCCACTGGCATTCCTTGTGGCAGTACGTGCGCCACTGCCCGTCGACCTCGGCCATGGTCATGTCCTCGCGGACCAGGCACGGGACCATGCAGGTCCAGCACCGGTGCGGGTACACGTAGTCGACGTTCTCGGCCACGATCGGGTGGTGCCCGTTCGGCATGGACAGGCGGTTGTAGTTCTCCCACCACTTGCCGTACTTGTCGTACCAGCCCGGGTACTTGTACTCGAACCACTCGAAGTCGGCGTCCGTCATCGGGTCGATCCGCCAGTAGTTGGCGAGCCAGCCGGTGGCGAAGAACTGGGCGACTTCGTGCACGTAGCCCTTGTTCCAGATCTGGTTCCACGCTTCCTCGATGAGGTCGTGCGGAATGACCAGGCCGTACTTCTCCAGCGGCACGAGGTAGCTGCGGTAGTAGTCGTCGTAGATCCACCTGCGCCACATCTCGGCGT
>JGI26340J50214_10000271_pt1 | contig 18804 bp, 21 predicted proteins | sample BogFormECP12_OM2_FD_50214 | JGI IMG/M metagenome (IMG submission 50214)
GACTGCGCGTTTCACGATACGGACAGAGTCAAATAGTGCCAGTCTGAAGCGCGGCCTGACCTTGAGCCACCGTCGAAAAACGCCTGAAGTGGTCGAAGACGCCCGTAAACGTGCCCGTTCCGCTCAATACAAAAGCCTTGCCGCGATACGAGCCGTCAATGCGCGTCACGTACCATACGTTCGGCATGGCCCAACCGCTCGTCTCCGTCACGCTGCCGAAGGTGGCATGCGGCGGCAGGACATTCGGGATGTACGTCAGCTTGTCGACGCGCCCGCTCGCCTGCTCGATCCACAAGGTGCCGCTGCCATGCTGCGTGTCTTTCACCGAGCTGCCGAAGATCATCGCGACAGTCCCCGGGGGGCAGGCCGCGCAAGCTTGCGGGGGCTCGAAGGTATAGTCGGCTGTGAAGCGCGGATCATACGGCTCTTTGAAAAAGATTTTTCCGACGGTCCAGTCCTGGTTTGTCTGCGCGTCGCGCTGAGCGATCTGCTGGGCGCTAAACGCTTTTCCGTCGTCGCTGATCCTGTAGTACTTGGCGCTTGCGAATGACCCGTTATTGAGCAGGATACCGCTATCGCTCTCCTCGGTATGGTGGACGGGGCCGGCATGCAGCACCGTGGAGAAATGTCGCTGCATCCCGATGATGCCGCGCACATTGGTCGTGTAGACCGCAGCGGCCCGCAGCACCAACGCGGGAACCGCTCCGCTCGGCGTAGCGCTTGGGCTGCTCGCGTGGGCATTGGCGGTCGCGGCCACACAGAACGCCGCGCACCAGATTACGCCGTCCCGGATCCCGTGCCAGTTCAGACGCAAGGCTGCGCGCTCCATCTTACGTCGAAAAGGATCCGACCGAGACCGACTGACAAGCACCGCTTGGCTGCCCAAGGGCGGCCGTGTACGTTCGGCCTTGGATGAGACTCGGAATCGACGAAGCGTAGAAGAAATCCGCAGCATAGGGGTGGGGTCCGCCTGGATCCGGCACAAGTCCGAGGCCTCCGCCGCTCCATGTTTGCCCGGTGTTATCGGCGAGCGTGATGGTCCATTGGCCGTAGCTGTTGTAAAGAGCGTTGGCGTTACCGTCCGCGACGATGACGATTCGGCCGATCGAGGTCGAAACGCCGCCTTGACCCTGAGTCGGGCTTGCCAATTGCACGGCCGTGCCGGTGTTGCAGAGCGGCAGCGAGCTGCCGCCGCAGCGCAGCAACGAGAACATGCTTGCGATCACGAGAGAGCCGAAGAAGAGGGTTGGTCGGATGCTCATCATTGCCGTTGATCCCCGATTCTGAGTTCTAGCCGCCCTTGCCCTGGTCGCCGTGGCCTTGGCTTCCGTTTCCTTGACTACCGTGGCTCTGGTTGCTATCGCCCTCGTTGCCCTTATTCTGTTTCCAATACTGTTTGCAATGCCCCGGGGGCCAGCACGCGGGCTGGTAGCCATGCGGGAAATACGCAGACAAGTGGGTCGTCGCACAGCGAGGACCGGCGCCGTTGAAGGCGCACGGCTGCGATCCATTGTTGCTCAAGTAGGTGACGACGCCGCCGCTGTTGGGATACACGATGCGGCCGTCACCGTAGATGACGCCGCCATCTGCTGTATACCCGACCACGGTGTTGGCCTGCTGTGCCGCCGTATTTGCTGCGGCCAGTTTGTGCTCGTAGTTGTTGTAGAGGATGAAGCCCGCGGCCACGGCGACCGCGCCGAGGATGATGTTGCGCGTGGTCGCCGCGGTGTCCGCTCGCGTCGGCGCAATCATTCCGGCGAACATCGACAGAACCAAGGCCAGCAGGATGAACGCCTTGGACGATTTGCCAAACGACGATGTTATGAGGGTCTCCTTAGGCCCGGGCGGTGCTACGAGTCATCGCTCGCACGATGAACAGGAGGATGATGCTTCCGATGAAGGCCACGACGAGACTCGGGATGTTGATCCCCGTCGCGCCGACGTGGCCGAAGTAGTTCCAGATCCAGCCGCCGAGAATCGCACCGATGACCCCGATGATGAGATCACCCAGCACGCCGCCCGGCCCCGTGCCCGGCACGACGAACTTCGCCAGCCACCCGGCGATGATGCCAACGACTATCCAAGCGATAATACCCATGATAAACTCCTTAGTCGATAAGAACGGCCTAGTTCGTGTGCTGCACCTGGCCGGCGGCATTCAGCACATAAATCGTGTCGGCGTGCGTTTGGCCGACGAGATTCCGATCGTAGTAGATCTTGACCAACATGTTACGTTTGATCTGCGCCATCTGGTACGTCGTCTTGCCATCCGCGGAGAAGACGTTCTTGAACTCCGGCAGGATGAGGAAGCTCTGGGTCTGTGTGCCCTCGGAGTTGATGACCTTGATGTTGTTCGTCGACACGTGGACGACGTAGCCGGACCAGATCTTGTTGACCGCGGCTGCCGGCAACGGCTGTATGGCTGCGCAGGCGACGACAAGCGCCACGAATGCGAGCATGGAACGTCGGTACATCAAATGGTTTCCTTTCGGTCTATGGTGCGCGAAGCGGCGCCGGCTGGGTGTCGATGCTCACCAGACGCCATCCATCCGGCGTTTTCGTGGCGCGCTCGCGGACCATGGAACTGGTCGTCACCGCGTCTGACAGCAAGCTCTCCGACCTGAACTGGGTCGGCATCGTCACATCGGCTTCGGTCGGGCTGAGGAGGTCGATCGTCAGGTTGCCGTAGTCCGGAAGGACCGTCATCGTGCTTCCGTAGAGGTCTGGCAGCAGAGCGCTCACGGCCATATGGCCGCGCTCGGTTGCGACACCGCTTGACCAGGACAGATCGGGCGAATCCAGCATCAGGGCCGAAAGGACCCCGGTGTTTTGGGAGTTCTCGGCGTCATTGAAACGCACGACGAGGGCGCGCACGTCCTGCCACGCCTTGGGCGGGTCGGCATCCGCGCGCGCGACGCTTGCGGCCGCTGCCGCGAGCGACAAGGTGATAAACGCGGCACATACGATCGCACGCATGCCGCGGCCGGTGTCCGGATTAAGGGTCGTCTTCATTTCACATCTCTCATGCGGCTGGCGCGTGCGCAGCTCTCACTGCAATCGTCAGTTCCGCGCGGGGCTTAGAGCGGGCAAAGGCGTGTCCAAGACCTGCAAGCGTAGATTTTGCCACGAGCGCGCGTTCGAGCGCTTGCTCGCTGATGCACCGCTGGCAGACTTGCCACGAACTGACGCGAATGATGCGATGAGAGCGTCCCTCGCACAGATCGCAGATCATGATATGTTTGCTCACTTCGTCACGAGCCGCACAAGGGGTGATTCCCATGCCGGGCTCGTATTTCAATGATAGGCTTCGCCAAAGCGGATATCGGTACGGAAACGCACCAACCGCGTGACTATTGCGAGCCCACAGCAGCATTGGGACGGCAAATGCTTAAGAATGATGTTTTTAACGGCAACGCGATCCTATCGAGTCTAAGAGGCAAAGAGAAGACGCTCGCGCTCGAGGAAGGCGAGGTGGTCGATGTGAAGGTGCATCAGACCATCTATCAGCCCGAAGAGCGCATCACCGAAGCGTACTTTCCGCTTGGCGCGATTCTTTCAGTCGTCGCACAGATGAAGGACGGCGGGATGATCGAGATCGGCACGATCGGTCGCGAGGGCACGAGCGCGGTCCCGCTGCTCATGGGCGCCGAGACAAGCGCGAATGAGAGCTTTTGTCAGGTGCCCGGCAAAGCTTGGAAGATGCCTGCGCAGACGTTTCGCAGCCTTCTCGCCACGAGCCAATCGTTCCGCGAGTTTCTCAACCGGTATTTACAAGCATACGTCAATATGCTGGGCCAACTGGCCGCCTGCAATCGATTGCACAGCGTCTACGAACGGTGTGCGCGCTGGCTGTTGATGACCGGCGATCGTGTCGGCAGCAACGAATTCCCGCTGACTCACGAATTCCTGGCCATCATGCTGGGCTCTCGCCGTGCAGGCGTGACTGTCGCGGCTGCCATCCTGCAAAAGGCGGGATTCATCCACTATTCGCATGGGACGATAACGATCGTCGACAGGACCGGCCTGGAAGCCACCACCTGCGAGTGCTATAGGATAACGACGAATCAGTTCGGCGATCTCTTGAGCCTTCGACCCGCCGCCATCGACACGTCTCGTCGCCGCGCACGCTCTAGGTGAGGGAGCGTTTCCGTACATCGGCACCGCTTCATCCCGTGATATAATGAATGGCGAAAGTGTGATGTGATATGAAGACCAAGAACCTCTCCAGCGGATTTCTTATTTTCTTCTTGTGCGCAGCAATTTTGGCTTTGTCAAGTCAGCCCGCTCGAACCGATACAGTCCGAATCGTTGTCAACGGCTCACAGGTGCAGTTCGACCAACCGCCCATTGAAAGAAGCGGACGCGTTTTCGTCCCACTGCGCGGGGTATTCGAACGGCTTGGAGCAAGCGTCGTCTACGACAACGGCACGATCAACGCCACCGGCAACGGTCGCACGATCCAACTGCATATCGGGAGCACGCAAGCCGTCGTCAATGGCCAAACGCAAACCCTCGACGTCGCGCCGTTTCTGGTCGGTGCGCGCACCCTCGTCCCCCTGCGTTTCATCTCTGAGGCGCTCGGCGCGAACGTTCAGTACGACAACAGCAGCCAAGTCGTGAGCATCAATAGCGGTCAAGCGCCGCCGCCAGCTCAGGCTCCGGCATCGCTCACCCTGACGAACCTGAAACCGCGCAACGGCGGGAACGTTCAGGTGGCGCGCCCTGCGGTCTCCGGCGGTTTCAGCCAACCGGTCGACCCGAATACCGTCAAGCTCACGCTCGACGGTCGCGACGTCTCGAGCACGACCTACGTATCGCAAAATGATTTTCTGTTCACGCCTACCTACGATTTGTCGCAAGCCAGACACACGGTCGAGGTGAAGGGGAACTCCGCTGCGGGGGCCGCATTTGATCGGACATGGTCGTTCACATCGAGCGCGACCTCAAACACCAATGGCGCTGCGGCCAACTACCTTAGCAATCTGAGCCCGACCGACGGCTCCACCGTCGGCAGCACGTTCACCGTTTCCGGAACGACGCTTCCAAACTCGACGGTCAAGATCGCAGCCACCGGTTCCGCGTTGCTCGGCGGCGTTCTCCGGATCGGCCTCGGCACGTATACCAACACCGTTCAAGCCGACGGAAACGGTTATTTCTCACAGTCAGTCAATGTGCAGGTGCCGAGCGGCGGCAACATCGCCGTGCGCATCACGTCGATCGCGCCCAACACGAATGCAGGCGCGGCCTCGACCTTGAATCTACGCAGTTGAGCGGACCCGGAGTCGTTCTCTAGCGTTTGAGCTGGACGTTTGAAAAGTCGACGGTGCGCACGAGCGTCTGGCCGGCGTAGCCGAGCACGGCCACGGGGAAATGCGTGGTCCTCGAGATCTCGACGACTTCACGCGTCAGTCCGGTGTCGTTGGCCGATTGCGACGGGATCAGCGTGACCGTGTCCGTCGCGATGCCGCTGATCGTCGGTCCAGGCTTCTGAGTGATCGGCCCTGCCGTCCGCAGCCCGTGGGCGAGGATGGCGCTGAAGCTCAACTGATCGATCGACGCACCGCGGATCGTCGTCACCTGAGGATCGTGAAGCGGGAATGTCCGTTTGAACATCGCCGTGAGACCGGTACCCATATGGGCTACCACTGTGCTTCCGCCGCTCCACACGAGCGTGCCGCCGGCATTAGGGCCCCGGATAACGGTCATCGTCGCACTCGAAGGCTTCGTAAAGGTGTAGGTAAAGAACATGTTTTGGATCACGGTCCCCTTCCGCTCGTAGACCGTGTCTGTCGCGCTATATCCTTTGACGCTAGCCCATGCGTTGGTGAACGCGATCCACGCCGGCGGCAAAGTCCGCCCGAGGCCCGCGGACGGCGCAAGCAGCAGCGCCAGCGACCAGAGCGCGATACTTAAGCGGCCGCGACCACCGCAGAACTGACGTCGCGGCGCCATGTCACACTGTTTTTCGGCCCGAGACCAGATTGATGATCAGAACGATAACCGCGATCACCAGCAAGAGGTGGATCAAGCCTCCGCCGAAATGCAGAAGAAAACCCAACAGCCACAAGACGAAGAGAACAACGATGATCGTCCAGAGTAAGTTGCCCATCGCAAACCTCTTTCTACCGTCTCACGTGTTGTTGGAAGCAAATTCGGAATCCTACGCTCCGCGGACCAGGCCCACGTGCGGCGCGTAGCACGCCGGATCCACTAAGGCGTGAACGAACAGCGCCTCTGCGGTGTCTTCCTGTCGGCTTGGGGGATTGTGAGGCTTGCTTTGCACTCGATCCCGAAAGGGGCCGCCGCGCTCGGCTGCGCGCTCATCACGTGTTTCGGTCTGCCCGGCAGCGTGCACGCCGCTGTGTCGCACTCGGCACCGACGCGCTATCTCGTGTTTCAGCTTTTCACGTACGGCGGCCCAAGCCAGGCTCCCCTGCCGCCCGCTCCGGTGATCTCGGAAACCGTCCACGACATCATCAGCGCGATCGGCACAACTGGCGGCGATGTCGACAAGCTCGGTTTCGCGGTCGGACCGCTCACTTTGGACCAATCGGACGGCGCGATACGCCAGCTCATCGAGACGTCGTTCAGTGTAGCAAGAGCCGACAACGTAGCGGTCGCTTTCCACATCGATGATTCGATGTTCTGGCCGAGAGGCTCAGCGCTCGACCGATCCGCCAATCTTGAGTGGCTTGATTGGAACGGCACGCCGAACACGGGAAGGCGGCTGGACTGGGGACCCGCGCCGACAAAGATCGCCCCGCAGCTATGTCTCAATAGCCCCGCGGTCGAAGCCGCGGCTAGAGCGCGAGCGCAGTTCATCGGTGCGCAGATCAAGACCCAGCTCGACAGTCTACGCCGGGACCACAGAGAGCGACTTTTTGCCGGCGTCATCGCGGGCTGGGAAACGCAGATCGGGCAAGACTTCGATACTGGGAGGTATCTCGGGTACTGCGCGTTGACCAACGGGGGGTTCAGTTCCGGCCATCAGCCTGCCGATCCAGATGCCGAGATCAGCAAGGTCGTTCAGGGCTACATCGAGCTTTGGGCCCAGCAGCTGGCTCGCNCCGGCATACCGGCCGACAAGATCTATTCGCAGATCGCCGTGACGGCCGAGACTCCTGCGCCTGGCGAGAGCGGAAGCATCTCGTATGACAAGATGACGCACTTCGCGCCGCCTTCCGTCGCGTTTGGCGAGCATTATCTCCCCGGCTTTAGCACGTATCCTGAGCCCGGCACGTTTGAACTGATTTACAGCGAGGTCGCCGCGCATGGGAATCCAGCCTGGATCTCGGCGGAAGGCACAAACGTCGTACCGACCGGTATGCCGGGCGAGCCGACGATGGAGACGTACTTGGGGAAGATGTACAACCACGGCGCCGTCCTGGTCAATATCTTCTCATGGGGAATCGGCGGCAAGGCCAATGCGAACAATTTCTTCCGCGTGGCGACCGAAAACGCAGAAGCNATCTCGGCCTACCGCAAATTCCTCGGCGGTGAGCAACTCGTGGAATTGCCGCCATCGAAGAACAGCTTCTCGCCGCTGGCTCTCCAACAAAAAATCCGTGAGATCCAGCAAGAGCTACCCAGCTGGGTCCAGGCGAACGGCCCCACGAAAGTTGCGCCCCTCATGCAGCAGCTTGACGGGCTGTTAAAGGCTCAGCAGTTCCTCGCAGCCGATCACGTCGCCGACAAGATCCTTCAAATACTCCAAACTCAGTAACTGCCTAACGACGGGACCGAGCGCACTGCATCGCGCCATCGGGCTTCGCCCAGCGGCAGCGTCGGCGCTTGTCCTTCATGCCTGCGCTTTCGCCCGGGTTGACTCCAAGGACTCCTTGGTCTATAATCGCCTCTACTTCAATGTCGACCGATACGGCCGCGCAAGTCTCACCGGTCGAGACGCGCGAAGAGCTGCTCTACCTGCTCACCAGGGCGTCCGAACTCGAGCACGACCTCGCCTGCGTGTATCTCTACGCCGGCTACTCATTGAAGAACCACATCGACGAAGGCGGCCTCAGGCCGGACGAGCTCGAGATCGTGCGCACGTGGAAGCGGAAACTCGCCGGCGTCGCCGTCGAGGAGATGCTCCACCTCGCACAGGTCTCGAACATCATGACTGCGGTCGGTGGCGCGCCGCACTTCGCGCGCTCGAACTTCCCGATGCCGGCCACGACCTATCCGTTCGGCATCGCGCTGACGCTTGAGCCGTTCTCCAAAGCCTTGATCGAGAGGCTCGTGTGCTACGAGCTGCCGGAGAAGGGCGTGCTACCGGATGATCGCGCCGCCTTCTACGATCAGATCCGCGCCCGCGTGGCGATCGATCACGACCGGGTCGAAGCCATCCGGGTGCAGAACGCGCTCGAGCCCTTCGACATCGACTTCCGGACGGTCGGCGAGTTCTATCATAAGATAGAGAGCGCGTTCCGCTGCATTCCGGAGGATCGGCTGTTCATCGGACCTCCGGAAGCCCAAGCCAATCCCAAGTATCTCGACCTGCCCGGTGAGCTGGTCGAGGTGACGGATGCCGCCTCGGCCGTCCGCGCGATCGATATGATCATCGAGCAGGGAGAGTCGCCCACCAGCGAACATCCGGACGCGCACTTCGTGGTCTTCGACTCGATCCGCAAGGAGTACGAGGAGCTGTGCGCGCGTGCGCAAGCCGACGGCAGGGTCTTCGATCCGGTTCGCCCGCTGATCAGCAATCCGGCGACCCGCGGCTACGCCGACGCTCCAGGCTCGAACCGCATCACCGATGCGAACGCTCAAGAGCTCGCAGAGCTGTTCAACGGGACGTATGACCTGATGCTCATGATGCTCTTGCGGTTCTTCGCGCACGAAGGCGAGACGGAAGAGCAATTCCGGCTGCTCGCGCGCGGCACGCTGCGCATCATGGCGTCGGTGCTGCGACCGCTTGGCGAGGCGCTCGCGAAGACGCCTGCGGGTCCTCAGTATCCCGGCAAGACGGCGGGTCCGGGATTCGGGTTCAACCGCAGCGTCCATCTGCTCGCGCATCGCCAATCGGCATGGGTCTACTTCCTCGAACGCCTCTACGATCTCGCATCGCGCTTGACGCAGCTGTCGGACGACGCGGCGATGCCTCCCGAGGTCCAAGAAGCGGCGGCCGCGCTCGAATCGGTGGCCGAGCATCTGACGCCCTTCATCCCGGAGAAGTTCGCCCAGACGATCCGCGACAATGCCGCCGAGCGCAACGCCCGCACCACCATTCGCCCCGAGCTGAACGGTCCACTGATCGTCCGCAACCTGCGCAAGCTCACTAATTCTACAGGGGAAACTTTGGCGACCCGGCCGATCGTGGCGCTGTGCCGCTGCGGCGGCTCGAATCTCAAGCCGTATTGCGACGGCACGCATGCGCGTAACAGTTTCGCGAGCGCGAAATCAGCTGACCGGGCGCAGGACCGCCTGGACAGCTACGAGGGCAACGGCATCACGGTGCGCGACAACCGCGGCACGTGTTGCCACTTCGGGAATTGCACTGACCGTTTGCCCGAGGTGTTTCACCACTCAGGCGATCCGTTCGTGACCGCCGGAGGAGCGGACGCCGACACGATCGAGCGCATCGTGCGGCAGTGTCCGTCAGGCGCCTTGGGCTTCGTCCGCGATGGGAGGCTCTACCAGGGCGAAGAGCGCGAGCCTGAGATCTACGTCGCGAACAACGCCAGCTATTACGTCCGCGGCGGCATCGAGCTCGACGGCGAGCTGCTGAACGAAGGCGCCAATCGCGAGCACTACGCGCTGTGCCGGTGCGGCCATTCGAAGAACAAGCCGTTCTGCGACGGGACGCATTGGTGGATCAAGTTCAACGACCCCGACAACTAGAAGGATAGGGGTGGTGGAGATGAGGGGACTCGAACCCCTGACCCCTTACATGCGAAGCAAGTGCTCTACCAGCTGAGCTACATCCCCACGGGGTCCGAAGCGGTAGTATAGCATACGCTGGAAGGGCCGGGCAATCCCGGTGCTGGTCCCATGTCTTCACGATTTCTTCTCACGATTGCTCCTTGGTGCGATGTACGGTTGTCATGGCTGCCTCGTCAGCCGACAAAGGTGTCATAATGAAACCCCGCATCTTGATCCTCGGAGCCGGCTTCGCCGGACACACGGCCGCCTTGCATCTCTCAACGCTGGTGCGCAACACCGCGGATGTCACCGTCGTCTCGCCGCGCAACCGGTTCACATGGTTTCCCAGTCTGATCTGGGTCGCCACCGGCACCATGTCGCCGGACGAGGTCCACTTCGAGCTCGCGCCGGTGTATGAGAAGATCGGCAGCGCTTATGTCGATGGTCGCGCGACCACGATCAAGCCGGACGACCGGCAAGTCCTTGTCACGACTGCGTCCGGAGAAGAGCGCACGCTGGGCTACGATTTCCTGCTCAACGCCACCGGACCGTATCTGAACTTCGAAGGCACGCCCGGNCTCGGCCCGGCGACCGGCAATACGACGAGCGTGTGCTCGGTCGAGCACGCGATCGAGGCGCGCGACAAGTACCTCGCGATCGTGCGCGATCTCAAAGCCGGCAAGCGCCGGCGCATCGTGGTCGGCGTCGGCCATCCTGCGGCGACCTGCGAGGGCGCGGCGTTCGAGTACCTCATGAACGTCGACGCGGACCTGCGCGCGCGCGGACTGCGCGACAATGCCGAACTCGTCTGGATCACCAACGAGCCGGAACCTGGGGACTTCGGCGTCGACGGCATCGAAGCGGTCAAGCGCGGAATCCTGGTGACCGGCGCCAGCCTCGTGCGCATGCTGCTCGATGAATCGCGCATCACCGCAAAGGTGGCGGCGGGCGTCACCAAGGTCGACCCCGGCGTGTTGCACTACGAGCAGATCGGCGAAGATCCGGGCACGATCGAGTACGATCTGGCGATGTTGATTCCGCAGTTCCGAGGCATCCCGGTCAAGTACGTCGCGGGAGACGGCAGCGATATCAGCGAGAAGATGACCCTGCCCAACGGCTTCATGCGCGTGGACGCCGACTACACGCCTCGCCAATATGCCGACTATCGCGCCGAGGACTGGCCGGCGACATACGTGTCACCGCACTACGACAACGTGTACGCCGCCGGCATCGCGTTCGCACCGCCCCACCCGATGTCGAAAGGAAAGAAAGCGTCCAGCGGGCTGGCCATCACCGCTACGCCGCCACGCACCGGGATGGTGTCCGGCATCATGGGGCGCACGGTGGCAGAGAACATCGCCGACCAGGTCGCCGGCAAGCCGGCCACCCATCACGCCCGCATGTCGGAGATACCGGGCGCATGCATCGCATCGATGGGCAGTTCGATCTGGAACGGTTCTGCGGCATCGATCATAATGACGCCGGTCGCGCGGGACTATCAGCGCTATCCCGACCGCGGCCGCGACCTATCGTTGTGCGACCTCGACGTCGGCCTCGCCGGCGCGTGGACCAAACGGGCCCTGCACTCCGCGTTCTTGTGGAAGCTGCAGGCCAAGCCGGGCTGGCAGCTCATTCCCGAATAGGAGGTCCGGAGATGGGACGTTTCTGGCGGCAGTTCTGGCCCTTCCAGGCGTGGCGATTTCTGGTCATCAACACGAAGATGTTCCTCATCGCCAAAGGCATAGTCGGTCCTCACCACACCTGAAGGCGGGGCGCTAGGGGCTTGGACTGGGCTGGACTATCGCGATGTGGGTCACGCCCTCGATCAATCGTCCGCTCTTCGCGTCGCCTTGCACCACGAGCGTCGCGGCACCCGCTTTTACGGGCTTTCCGTTGACCAGATATGCGAGCAACACGGTCTTGCCTTCGAAGTCCTTTTCGAATTCGGGGAATGCGACGATCGCGAACTGCCCGGACACTCCTGAGATAAGCGCATAGGCGCTCGGCGAGGAGCCGGGGCCACCGGTCACGTTCGGCTGCGCGAGATCGATGACGGCGGCGAGCGGCGCGCCGGTCACGGTCAAGACGCCGTGGCCTGACATGCGCAGCGTGAGCGACGTGGACCGCATATGCTGGAGCTGATCGAGCGTGATATATGCCGGTTTCGCGACCGCGCCATCGATGAGGATGAACGTGCCCGGCGGCGGCAGCGCGGGAGTCTGCGCCGTCGTCGGATGAGAGGCCGGCGACCCCATGACCGGAGCCGGCGTGGGAGGCACGGCCGCCGACGGCGTGACTGGGTGCGCCGTCGCGACACCGGGCGACGGCAGCGCCGGCAGCGTCGTCACCGAAACGACCGGCGTCGGAGCGGGCGGGTTTGCCGCGCGCGACGACGTGCCGCCGGCGGCAAGCGCCAGCACCGCGGCGCACAGCGCTGCGAAAAAGAACGGCGCGAACTTGTTCATGCTTCATCCCCCGAAGATGCTGAAGTAATGGCGTATTCGAAGCCGGTCGCCTGGAGCCATCTTGTCACGACGAAACGCGCGCGCTCGGCGCAATCGGTGTGGTTGGCCTCGATCNACTCGTAGGTCTTTGGGTCGCGCGCTTCGTCGTAGAGCTGCCTGACTGCTGACGGCGCGACGAGCGCGTCCTTNGAACCGGCAACGAACAGGATCGGACGCGGCGAGAGCTCGCCGATCTGTGCAGTGAACGCGTCCATCGCCGCGCTGATCTCCACGGGCCCGACGCCATCGACGTACGCGCGCCGGTTGAGCAGTCCGCTCACCAATCCGTCGCCCTCGAGCTTGCGTTCGCGGTGCCGGGCGGTGCTGATCGCGATGACTCCCTCGACCGCACGGTCCTGGAGCGCGGCGCCGATCGCGGTCGCCGCTCCCATGCTGTGGCCGCCGATGACGATGCGGCGAACGAGCGGGTGCGCGCGCCCGAACGCGATCGCGTCGAGCGCGTTGGCGACCAAGTCGTCTGCGTGCGCAAGCGGCCGCGAGCTCGCGCCGAGCTTATGGCCGAGGAAGTCGAATGCGAGCGCGATGTAGCCCTGCGCCGCGAGGTGATACGCGAGCAGATCGACGTTGTGCTTGCCCGCCGAGTAGCCGTGGCAGAGCACGACGCACGTCGCCGGCCGGCCGCTGTGATAGAACAGACCGCGCACGGTGCCGCCGGCGCTGGGGAACTCCACAGGATCGATCGCGATGTGCGAGAGATCGCGGATGCGTATCGTCACAGCAGCGTCTTCAGTTCGATCGAGCCGCTGTGCTGCTTGCCGCCTCGCTCGTAGGTCAGCACAACCGTCGTCCCCGCCGGACCCGCGAGCAACGCGCGCACGACATCGAGATCAGCAGCAGCCTGGCCGTTCACCGCCACGATCCGATCGCCGGGCTGCAACGCGATCTGGCCTGCCGGAGATTCTGGCAGAACGCTCTTGACCGTCACCGCGCCGCCGCGCAAGATGAGCCACGCGCCGCTGCGATCGTATGTGAAGCGGCGCGCATCCGGCACGGGGGTCAGCGTGAGTTGCCCGACCGGCTCGTCGAACAACAGGCTGAAATCGTCCAGAAACCCGTTGCCCAGATACCCGGTCGCCGCCGTGCGGTTGTCTGCGGCGAAGACGCCCACCAGCGGGCGGTCGAGCACGATCATACCGAGCGAGAGCGATGCCGCGCGCCCCGTCACGCCGGACAGCTGGCCGCTCGGCAGCCAACGTCGCAACTCCGGGACCGAAGCCACGAATACGAGCTTGTTCGACTCGACGAAGTCCGACGAAACGTCCGCTTCGGCGTCTGAGCCGGTGTCGGCGACCAGTGCGGCGCTTGCGCCGCCGTTGAAGCGCACGTCCATCTGGGGTTGCCCTTTGACCATCCGCAGCGGAAAGGTGCGGGCGTTTGACGGCGGGCTCGCGCCAGCAGCGGCCTGGGCGTCGCGCAAGACGGTGATGGAACAGGGCCGATAGTCGATGCGCACCGCGTAGCGCGAAAATAGCTCCTGCCCGAGCACCCCGTCCGCCGCTTTGCCGAGATACATAAGAGAGCCCGCGGAGACGCGCGTTACGCCGGCTCTGAGCCTATTGAAACGCAACTCGCCGATCTGCAGCGTGCTCAGGTTGATCGGCACGTCTTTGGACGGCGCCGCGGCCGGATCGATCGTCGAGAACGGCGCGGATGAGTCGAGCAAGAACGTCTCGGGCTTCCCGTCGACCACCACGCTGACGAAGATGCGGTCTCCGTGCAGATCGCAGGGCACGGTGAACGAGCTGGAACCCGAGAGCCAGAGCGCCGGCGGCACAGGCGCCGGCGAGAAGCCTGTTGGGCTTGCGAAGGGCGCAGTAGTTTGGGTGATGCCGTGCGCGTCATCCGGACGCGAGATCGGATTGGGCAATGCGGTCTGAACAGGCGTCGGACTCGAAGGCGTCGGCGCTAGCTGCGGCACGAAGGACGGCGCCGCCCCATCGCCGGCGGCGGGAAGCGGGCCGAGCGACGTGAGGGCGACGATGCCGATGATCGCGATGGCCAGGGCCGCGCCGATGATGCGGAGCACGACGCTCCGGTTCGCCGCTCAACCGGCCAATCCCAGCGCTCCTAGGGGCACGGTGCGATCGTGATGTTACCTTCGCGGCTATTGACGATGACCTGCGCGCCGCCGCCGCCGACCGTCTCCGAGAGGCCATGCGGGCCTGAAAAGCTGACGTTTGCTACCGAAGGATCGAGCATGTTCACGACCGTGCCTCCCAAACTCGTCGCGACGATGCTTGCGCCGAAGCCGCCGCACACGTGGATGCGCGCCGAGCCCGAGCCCAGATTCACGCGATACGGGCCAGTGCTGACGCCGCTGACCGTCCATTCGATATCGCCGCTTTGCGAGAAGAACTGGGCGCGCTCCAGCTGGGGCCCGGACCAGATCGCTATGCGCCCGGCGCCGGTGACGACGCCGATGTTGCCCTGCGGATTGCGCACCTCGACGTTGCCCTGTGTCTGCACCCAGCCCATGCCCGCCACCGAGCGCAACGTCACGTCGTTCTCACCGATGATGATGTACGGTCCGCGCGTACGCTCCATCAGCACCGGGCTCGCGCCGGCCTGCACGTACATGAGCTCCATCCGATTGGGCACGCCGACCTCGAGATCGCTGCCTGGGTTGGTGATCGAGACGCCGTGCGGACCCTCGCGCAAGGGCAGCGCGCGCGGCGTGCAGCCGCCGGACTGTTGCTCGAACGTGCGCGAGCCATGGCGCGGATTGAACGCCTGCGGACGCGGCACGCAAAACGTTCCCATCGTTTGCGGGTTGACGTTGAAACGGTTCATCTGCACGCCGGGCGTGTTGCCGGGCACGCGGACCAGCCCGTCGGGCTCGCCAGAGTGGATCGTGATCTTGCCGCCGGTCGACTTGATCACCGTGACCGGCGCGCCGTCGTTGAGCTGCGCCAGGTCGGCCTTGGCCGACAAGACGATGAACAGCGGTGCGGCCAACGCGCCCAGCGCGATGGCGGCGAAATTGATGCGTCTCATGATGGTCGAGCTGAAAAAGCGGGTGCCTCCACCCTTGACCTTACCGTCAGGCGGGCCGCAGCGCATGAGACCGGCGTGAACCGGCCGTGAGGGCACCGTGAGAGGCTGGCGCAGGCCCATCACGCATCGCCGTCCCCGGCGAGCGTCAGCGCCGGCAGCGTGACCGAGATCGTCGTACCCGAGCCGATGGTGCTCGCGACCGCGATATCGCCGCCGTGGGCGCGCACGATGCTGCGCACCACCGCAAGCCCGAGTCCNGTGCCCTCGACCGATCGCGAATGGGCCGGGTCGGCGCGATAGAAGCGCTCGAAGATGTGCGGCAGAGAATCGGCGGGGATGCCAGGGCCNGTGTCCGCGACGTCGATGCGCGCGTGCGAGTTCTCGGCGCCCGTCGAAATCGTCACGCCGCCGGCGCTGGTGAACTTGATCGCGTTCTCGGTGAGATTCAACACCAGCTGGCGCAGCAGCCCCGGCTCGCCCAGCACGTAGGCGTCGCCGTCGTACTTAGTGTCGAGCGTCAAGCCTTTTTCCGCCGCGCGCTGACGCAGGGACGCGGCCACGTCGTTGACGATCGCGCGCAAGTTCAGGGGTTCGACGGCCAGCGTCGTACCGGTATCGGTCTTGGCCAGCGTCAGCATCGCATTGATGACGCGCGCCATCTGCGTGCTCTCGCTGCGGATGGCGGCGAGCGCATCTCGGCGCACCTGCTCGTCGCGATCGCCCCAACGCTCGAGCATCTGCGCGTTGGCGTTGATGACGGTCAGCGGCGTCTTGAGCTCGTGCGAGGCGTCCGAGATGAAACGCCGCTCGCGTGCGAACGCGGCTTCGAGGCGCGCGAGCATGTCGTCGAACTGCTGCGCAAGCCGGCCCAACTCGTCGCGCCGGCCTTGCCAGTTCAAGCGCTTGGCCAGATCCGTGCCGCCGATCTCCTGGACGGACTGCGAGATCTCATTGATCGGCCCGATCGCCGCGCGCGAAAGCCACACGCCGGACGCGATGATGAGCGCGACCGCGCCGAAGAAGCTCAGGATCAGAAAGGTAGCGAACGAGCCGAGCGTCTGATTGACGCTGAGCAGCGACTGCGCGACATACACCGTCGCGACCGGGCGGCCGTTATCGCTCACCACGTGCCAGTGCGCGAGCACCGGCCCGAGCGCGGTCTTGGCCGTGCCCCAATCGCCGGCCGCGATGCCCTCCATATGCCAGCGCCGATAACCGGTTGTCGGCAGATCGGCGTCGGCGAGATTACTGCTGCCGCCGATGCGCGCGCCGCTCGGGTTGAAGGCTTCGACGTACAGGCCTGGACCGGCAAACGCGTTCAGCTCGCTCTCTTGCGAAAGCAGTTCGACGACCGATGCGGAGCCGAAGAGCGGGTTGCCGGCGCGCGCATACGATTGCAGCGCCATCGACGCTCCCTCGACGCGTTGCGCTGCCGAGAGATACAACACGCGATACGCGCCGAGCATCACGACGACGGCGAACACCAAGAGCAGCATGGCGACGGCCGCGACGTACCAGACGGTCAGGCGCCAGCGCAGGCTTTCGAAGAACGGCTGCCTGCTCGCGCCCTCAGGCGCGGAGGGCGTAGCCGACACCCCGGATGGTCTGGATGAGCTTTTCATCGCTCGCGTCGTCGACTTTGTTGCGCAAGTAGCGGATGTAGACGTCGATCAGGTTCGATTCGCCCAGGAAATCCGAACCCCACACGCTGTTGAAGATCTCGTCGCGCGTGTGCACCTTGTTCGGATACATCATGAGGAATTCCAGCAGCGAGAACTCCTTGGCGGTCAGGCTGACGGCGCGTCCGTTGCGCGACACCTCGTGCGTGTCGCGGTTGAGCACAAGATCCTTGATCTCGAGCACGCGCTCGCCGGGTTCGCGCTCGCGCAGTTGCACGCGGATGCGCGCGAGCAGCTCCTCGATCGAGAACGGCTTGGCGAGATAGTCGTTGGCGCCCGTGTCCAGCCCGGTGACGCGATCGGGCACCGCATCTTTGGCGGTGAGCATGATGATCGGCACGGAAGAATGGCGCCGGACGCGCCGGCAGACCTCAAGGCCGTCGATGCGCGGCAGCAGCAGATCGAGGATGATCAGATCGGGACCTTTGAGCGCGCGCTCGATCGCGCTTGCGCCATCGCCGCAGACCTCGACCTCAAAGCCTTCATGCTCGAGCTCGAGACGCAGGACTTTGGCGATTTGGACGTCGTCCTCGACGACGAGGATCTTGCGCTTGGCCTGGTCGGCCGCGTGCGAAGGTAAGGATGAATGCGACATCGGTGCGGTGCTCCTGTCGTGTCCAGCGACTGGTGGTTAGCACTGCGACTCTCACATGCGTCGCCAGCTATAGTACGAGCATACTGCGGCAGCCGCGCATGCCACATTAAGCGGCCGTGAGAGCCTGCCTGCCTGCTCTGCCGGGAGCCGTCCAGGGCCGGCCGGAATGGGCCTGCCATGGCCACATTCGCGGCGATCGAGCTGGATGACTCGGTGCGCCAGGCGGCCCTCCGCGCGATCGAAGGGCTCGCCGCNGCCGGTGTTCCCGTGCGTTTCGAGCGCCCCGANAAGCTGCACGTGACGCTCGCCTACCTCGGCGCCATTGAGGCGCCGCGCATCGAGGGGTTCGTCGGCGCTCTGAGCGCCGCGGCGGCGCATTGCTCGCCGTTCGAGATCGTGTTCGACCGCGTCGGCCCGTTTCCGGACGAGCGCCGGGCTCGCATCCTGGCGCTCGCCTGTTCGCAGACTCAACCGGGATTCGACGCCTGCGCCGCGACCGTCCGCGCGGAGTTCGAGAAGCTCGGCGCGCACTTCGATCAGCCGGCTCTCCCGCACATCACGCTGGCCAGGGCGAAACAGCCGCTGCGACCCCTGCAGCGCATCGAACAGCCGCCGCGCTGCGTTCTTGCAGTGCGCGAGCTCGCGCTCTTCGAAAGCATCCAGGAGGGTCCGACCACACGCTATGAGCGACGGTCCGTCGCCCGCCTTTCGGTCGAATAAATTCGACCGCTCCAGTCGGATAGATTCGACCGCCCCATGAGTCCCATGAGGAGACCGCACATGCGCCTTTTGCTATCGCCGGTCGCTCTGCTGATCGCCGGCGTCCTGGCCGCTGCACCGGCGGCGGCTGATACCACGCCGCCATCGCATGACATGAACTCGATGATGATGATGATGATGGCGCACCACATGACCAGCATTTCGGTGCAGGGCACGGGCCTGGTCGACTACACGCCCGACCAAGCGCACGTCACCCTGGGCGTCAACGGCGAAGCACCCAATGCAGCCGCCACCGCGTCAGATATTGCCGGCCGCGCGAACTCTGTCATCGCGGCGCTCAAAGGTTTGGGCATCGCAGATGCTGACATCACGACGAGCGGATACAATCTGTACTACCGTCAGGCGACCGACACTGTCAAAGCGGCGTTCG
>JGI26340J50214_10000273_pt1 | contig 18753 bp, 19 predicted proteins | sample BogFormECP12_OM2_FD_50214 | JGI IMG/M metagenome (IMG submission 50214)
GGCCTTGCGGCGCGGCTTGAAGCCGCGCCCTTTCAAAGCGAAATCTAAACGTTCAGGTCCACGAGAGTGGCACCGCCACCGCCTTCGTTTTGCGGGGCTTCCACTACCGAGGCTACGTGAGGATGCTGCTGGAGCAACTGGCGGAGGGCTTTGCGGAGAATGCCCATGCCGCTGCCGTGAACGATGCGGACGCGGGGCAGGCCGGCGAGAAATGCGCGGTCGACGAACCTCTCGACTTTTTGGGAGGCTTCGTCGACGGTCTGGCCGATCACGTTGATCTCAGTGGGGACGTTCGCGCCCTCGTTCTCGAGCGAGATGGAAATGCCGCGGGCGCGAGCGGCTTTTACGGGAGTATCGCCGGGCGGTTGGGCGCTGGTGAGGACTTCGGCGATGTCGTCGCGGGCGATTTTCATTTTCATCGCGCCCATCTCTACTTCGAAATGATTGTCGTCGACTTTGCGGACGACGCGCGCGGGGCGTCCAGTTGACTTGAGCTTGACGGTGTCGCCGTCAGAAACATGCTTGATGATTTGCGGCTGGGCGTGGGGATCGCCGTGGTCGGCGCCGGTCGAGTGGGCGACGACGGTGGAATCGAACTGCTCGCGGAATTCGCGGCGGAGCTTGGCGATGCGACGCTCGGCGTCCTTGGAAAGCTTTTGCGCGGCGGCGCGATCTTGAATCGCGCTGACGGCTTCGCGCGCGTGGTATTCGAAATCGCGCAGGAGAGTGTCGAGCTTCTTCTCCATCTCGCGGATTTTGGTTTGCTGTTCTTTCTTTCCTTCGGCCGCTAAACGCTTTTTTTCGCCTTCCAGCTCTTTTTGGGCGGTCTGCAGGCGCAGGCGTTCTTTCTCGGCTTCGCGCAGGTCGGCGTGGAGCTTGTCGAGGAACTGGCCGACGTCGCGAGCCTGGGTTCCGAGGCGCGAACGCGCGCTGTCGATGATGGTGGGATTCAGGCCGAGACGGCCGGCGATGTTGATGCCCGCCGAGGCTCCGGGGACACCTACTTTCAGCTCGTAGGTCGGCTGCAGCGTGGCCTCGTCAAAGCCGACCGACGCGTTCACGACGCCGGGGGTGTTCGCGGCGTAGACCTTGAGCGACGTGTGGTGGGTGGAAACGACGGCCATGCAGCCGAGGGAGCCAAAGTGGCTGGCGATGGCGACGGCCAGAGCTGCGCCCTCTTCTGGATCGGTGGCGGAACCGAGTTCGTCGAGCAGGACGAGGGAGTTGGCGGTCGCGGTGCGCGAGATGAAATCGATGTTGGTGACATGGGCGGAGAAGGTGGAGAGATTTTGTTCGATCGACTGGTAGTCGCCAATGTCGGCGAGGATGGCGTCGAACACAGGAAGCTCGGCGCGGTCGGCGGGGACGGGCAGGCCGGACTGGGCCATCAGGGCGAGCAGGCCGACGGTTTTGAGGGTGACGGTTTTGCCGCCGGTGTTGGGGCCGGTGATGATGAGCTGGCGACGGGGGCCTTCGAGTTCGACGGTGACGGGGACGACGGTTACTCCCTTCGGCTTCAGGTTGCGCTCCAGGAGGGGGTGGCGGGCATTGTGCAGAAGCAGGCTCGCTGCGCTCGCCTGGGACGGACGAATGCGTCCGTCCCCACACGAGTCGTGGGGATCACCGCTTAACTGCACCGCGACGCAGTTGTAGTCTTCGGCGAATCGGGCTTTGGCGAATTGCAGTTCGAGTTCGGCTAGGGTATCGACTGCGGCCAGGATTTCCGCGGCTTTGGCGCCGATGCGCTCGGTCATTTCGAGGAGGATGCGGTGAATCTCGGACAGTTCTTCCTCGAGCAGACGAACCAGTTCGTTATTTTGTTCGATCGTTTCCAGGGGCTCGACGAATACCGTCTGGCCGCTCGAACTGGCGCCGTGGACCACGCCTTGCACGCGGCGCTTCTGCTCGACTTTGACGGGGATGACGAAACGTTCGCCGCGGATGGTGATCAGTTCATCCTGGACCGTGCCGCCCTCGGCGAGGCGGCGCAGATAGCCTTGCAGGGACTCCTGGATGGAGCGGCGCTGCCTTTCAATTTCGCGGCGGATGCGGGCGAGTTCGGGTGAGGCTTTGTCGTCGAGGGTTCCATCGGGCTGGATTTTGTTGCGGAACAGGCGAAGGAATTCGGTGAAGTCGACGATCTGGGCCGAGAGCGCGCGCACGCCCTGCCAGTCGGACTTCAGGTTGGCCGGGGGATGGAGGACGATCTCGCGCCACTCGGCGGCGCGATCGACGACGAGGATCACGTCGCGAATCTCGATGGTTTCGAGAGCGGCGCCGGCGATGCGGGATTTCTGGACGAGCAGGGCGACGTCGAGCAGCGAGGAGAAATCGAAGCGGCCGCCCACGCGGCGGAATTCGCGAATCTCGGCGGCGAGTTGCTGCTGGCTCTCAATCCAGCTGCGATCGGTGGACGGCGCGAGCGCGGCAATCCGCTCCTGGCCGAGGGGCGAAGAGGCGTAGCCGCGGAGAAGTTCGCGCAGGGCATCGAACTCCAGCACACGCGCGGAACTGTGAAGTAGCTCACCGGGCATCGCAATTTATGGTAGCAGGGAGCAGGGCTTCGCGATGGAGCGCCGGTCTGCGCGCGAGATCCCTCCCTCCGCCTGAAAAGCGGCTCCGGTCGGGATGACACAACGGAGGGCGAAAAGAAGCTATGGACCCCGGTCGGGATGATGCAACGTCAGGAGTAGAAACGGGAGATGCGGGGTCAGCGGGCGCCGGCGCCGGCAACCTGGACGGCAGATTCAGTGGCTGCCGGGATCCGGACCACAAACACGGCACCGCCTTCCGGCCGGTTGCGGCAGGTGATCTGGCCGTTGTGATCGCGGATCACGCCATAGACGGCGCTCAGGCCCAGACCCGTACCTTTGCCGACGGGCTTGGTTGTGTAGAAGGGATCGAAAACGCGCTCCGGCTCGCGAATTCCCGGGCCGGTGTCGGCAAACTGCAATACGGCTTCCTGGCCCAGGCGCTGCGCCGTAATGTCCAAGGCGCCACCGCCGGCGTCGTCCAGCGCATCCATGGCGTTTTCGATGATCTCGATAAAGGCCTGGAACAATTGGTTGGCGCTGCCCCGAACCTGGGGAAAATCGGGGGCGATCGCAAGCCCGATCCGGACATTGCCGCCAGGACGGCGCAATTCCAGCATCTGGGTGGCGCGGTGCAGCAGCACGTTAAGGTCGACCAGACTTTGTTCTCCGGGCGATTGCTGGGCAAAGCGCAACAGGTCGGCCACGAGATCGCGAGTCCTGCGGGCCTGGTTCACAATCTTGCGCACCAGCGCGTTCTGTTCTTCGGTGAGACGTTCCTTGGCCCAGAGTTGCTCGGAATAGGTCATGACAGCGGTCAGCGGATGGTCGATTTCGTGAGCGGCTCCCGCGACCAGATTGCCGAGCGAGGCCAGCTTCTCTTTTTGCACGAGCTGGCTTTGCAGACGCTTCTGGCTTTCATATCCGCGGCGCGACTCCTGCAGCAGGGCCATCAATGCCTGGTCCTGGAAATATTGGCGGAGGAACACGAACGTTCCCAGCAGCAGCATGGCAGCGAGGACAGTAAACACACGGAACACCCGCGTGGGCCCGGTCGAATTGTCGGCCAGGACTGTCCACACGCCCAACACGGGAAGGGACAGGATCGCCAGCATGGCGAGTTGCGGAACCAGCTTCCGCAAGCGCCGGTGCAGATTGAACTCGTGGCTTTGCAGGCCCCATTCCCGGGCCGAGAAGCAGGCCGCGGTTATCCAGGCCACGGTCGCGATGAAAGGCACGTCGTACAGACTGCCCGAGTAGTAGGTCTTGTCGGCGGTCGCCCGGTCCAATAATTGCGAATTGACGGCGTACAGCGAAGCGGCGGCGAGGAAATGCAGGTAGAGCCGCCGCCATCCGCCCGAACTGGTCCAGGCCGCCACACCCAACACGGTCAACAGCAGTCCATTCTCGAGGCCGTAGAGATGGTCGTAGTACAGGGTGTAAACATGCGAATTCGGCACAACGTACTCGTGGGGAAAAACAATGAAGGCGTAAAGAAAGACCCACCAGCCCAGCAGCATGAGGAAATTCAGGGCGCTGAGATGAATTTTCCCTTCCTTTTTCACCAGGTCAGGACGCCAGGCCACGGCGGCAATCATCGGCAAGGCATGAAAGAACAGGACGATGTCAAACAAAAAGGGATCGGGGATGGAGCGGCGCAGCAGGATTTCGAAATAGGACCAAGCGGCTTGATTGGTGGCCCACAGCAAGAATCCCAGGGTCATCAACAGCCAGAAGCTGCGCTCCTGGGCGGGCCGGGTTAGGGCGTTGGAGAGCCCGATCCCGATGGCGGCCAGCATCAGCACCAAGGGAGCCAGATCGGCAAACGCGGTCAGGCCGTAGCCCCGGTGGGCAAACAGACACACCATGGCAAAGGCCAGAGTGATTCCGGCCGCTGCGGCAAACCAGCGGTGGGGTTGGAGAATACTCATCCAACCCTGATTCTATGGGACTGAATCGGGAAATCCGAGAAGCGTTTGGAGGGGCGCAGGTTACTTCCGTCACACCTGCCGGGGGCAACCGGGAGGCACGTAGAAACGGACGCATTTCGTCCGCGCGCGATGCGAAAGGAACCAGCCCCGGACGAATGCGTCCGGGGCTACGCGTCTGGCGCGTGCATTTCAGAATCGCTGTTTCAGAATCGAAGATGTTTTAGAATCAAAGGTAGGAATGGCGGATTCGACTTCAGCCTTCCTCTTGGTGACTTGCCATGGCATTCCCTGTGACTCGCCTTCGCCGCCTGCGCCGCACCGCGGAGCTGCGCAACCTGGTGTGTGAGACTCGCCTCACACCCGATGCATTCGTTTATCCCATGTTTGTGTGTCCCGGAGAAGGCGTCCGGAAAGCCGTCGGCTCCATGCCGGGCGTGTTTAATTTGTCGGTGGACGAAGCGGTGAAAGAGGCGCGGGAAGTGCATTCCCTGGGCGTGCCGTCGGTGATCCTGTTCGGGCTGCCTGACAAGAAGGACGAGGTCGCGACCGGGGCGTGGGCCGACGACGGGATTGTGCAGCAGGCGGCGCGCGCCATGAAACGCGAAGTTCCCGGACTCATCCTGATGGGGGACGTTTGCCTGTGCGAGTACATGTCGCACGGACACTGCGGGATTGTGAAGGCCGCGCCCCAATCGCTGGGAGCCGCAGTTGCCGTGCCTCCATGCGCGGCCGTGACGACCGAGTACGAGATCGTGAACGACGCGTCGCTGGAGCTGCTGGCCCGGACTTCGGTATCGCTGGCGAAGGCCGGAATCGACATTATTGCGCCATCCGACATGATGGATGGGCGGGTGGGCGCCATCCGCGGCGCGCTCGACGAAGCTGGGTTGATCAATACTCCCATTCTTTCCTACGCGGCCAAGTTTGCTTCTGGGTTTTATGGACCGTTCCGCGAGGCCGCCGATTCGGCGCCGCAATTTGGCGACCGGCGGTCGTATCAGATGGATGGTGCCAACCTGCGCGAGGCCATGCGTGAAATCGAAGCCGACATCGAGGAAGGCGCGGACATGATCATGGTCAAGCCGGCCATGCCTTATCTGGACGTAATCGCTGCCGCGCGCGAGCGGTTCGAGTTGCCGCTGGCGGCGTATCAAGTTTCGGGCGAATACGCGATGATCGAAGCCGCCGCTCGGAATGGCTGGATCGAACGCGACCGGGTAATGATGGAGTCGTTGCTCTCGATCCGGCGGGCGGGGGCGAGCATTATTTTGACGTACTACGCGAAGGATGCGGCTAAGCTGCTGGGGTGAGTCGGTTAGTTTACTCCACACTCGCGTCACTGAGCAGTTCCCGAATTGAAACGGCACCAAAATAAACCACCGTCAATCACCGATTATTTCAACCTCAATCCTTAGAATTCTTGGTTACAGGCGGAGTTTAGAGGGTGTTTCCAGTGGGTACTGGACACCGCCTGTCAAGCGGTCGAGTGGCCTAGTCAGCCACTAGGGTTCGAGTCCCTCACCCTCTGCAGTCGCTCGACCATGGATATTGGGGTTGACACCGCTCTGGGCGGGACTATCATTAAACCTGACAGGCGGTGTTCCGTATCCACTTCTTAGCCCCGGCAGACTACCGGGGCTTTCGTATTTCCGCAGCCATGCTTCGCGTCCTGTCTACAACTGTTCCTCAGGGGCTAAAGCCCGAGTCATTTCAAGGCTTTTACGGCACGGCTGAAGCCGTGCCCTTCCACAACCCGCTTCTATCGCAGCGCTGAAAGCGCCGCGCCACCCAAAACCGGCTCCAGGCTCCTTGAACGCTTTCCGGGCTTCGGGACCGTGGCTCGTTCTAGGCTCCCGAACTCTGGCTGCTGGCGAACTTTACTTCTACCTGGCGGCGGTCTTCGTCGGAGACTTTGAACATCGGGCGCGGCTTGAGGCTGAGGAAGCTGGCGACAAACACGTCGGGGATTTGGCCGATGCGGGTGTTGTAGGTATTGACGTCGTCATTGAAGAACTCGCGGCGGTCGGCGATGCGCTCTTCGAGCTCGCTGATGCGGTTCTGGAGTTTCAGGAAATTTTCGTTGGCCTTGAGCTGGGGATAGTTTTCGGCGACGGCAAACAGGCCGCGCAGAGCGTTCGCGACTTTCAGGTCGGCCACGGCTTTCTGTCCAATGCTGGCTGCGTTCATGGAGGCGGCGCGGGCCTGGGTTACGGCGAGCAGCGCATGCTGCTCGTGCTGCATGTATCCTTTGACGGTCTCGACCAGGTTGGGAATCTCGTCGTGACGCTGCTTGAGGAGCACGTCAATATTGGCCCAGGCGCGATCGTTCTCGTTGCGCAGGCGCACCAGGCCGTTGTAGAGGATGACGGTGTAGATGAGCACGCCCGCTATGAACAGGAAGAACGCCAACCCGGTGATGATGCCGCTGTCCATTGCCCCTCGGCTGCCCCCCCAGGCTATGACACTCCAAGGTGGGGGATGGAAGCAAGTGCCAAATGGGTTGCGGCCAGCGGGATTGGAAACGTGGAGGCAAACCGCAGGGCGCAGGGAAGAATTCCGCGGGGCTTCGCCCACGCGGGACGGACGAATGCGTCCGTCCCTACATGAGCATCGTGATTCGTTAGTCCTGGCTGGGCCTCTTCGGAGTCAGGTCACAGGACTTGCGGACTTCATCGAGGTTCAAGCCTGCGGGAGAGAACTCGGCGATGGCGTAGCCGGTTCGGGTTTTTACTTCCACGTTGAAGACCTGGGCTCCGATGGCGCCACGAATTGTGCCTTTATCCATGGACAGGAAGTGTCCGCGAATCCAGTTCCAGCCCTTGTGGTTGTGGACATTATCGACGCGCACCATGACTTCCATCTTGGGCTGGCCCCAGAAGCCGGGATAATCGGGGCGGCCCAGCTTGGCGCCGGGATTGAAGTCGGCGTACGTGTACTTGCCATTGGTACAGACAAGCTCGACGCGGGGCTTGTAGTCCGGGTCTTCCTTGAAATAATTATTGGAGAGCAATTCGAAGCGGGCCTTCTTGGCGCCGGTCATCTTGTCTTCCGATTGGAATTCCAACCATTTGCCGCCGGCGCTGACGCCGTCCCTTTCATCCTGGTAGGGGCTCATGGCGCCTTGCTGGGCAAAGGCAGATGCGGCACAAAGCAGCGTTAGGCACGCCAACACGGCCTTCGCGGCCAGGGCGGTGCGGTTCGATCTATGAGATGCATGCAATCCGTTCACTGTATCCTCCAGACAAATATCCCTATCTATATTGAACACGAAAAGGCGCTAAAAAGTTGCATGAAAAGAAAGCGGCCGCTCGACGCTTAGTGAACGTCGATTTTCAGGTCGAGGTAGACCTGGGAGCGGTCGTCGAACTGGCTGACCGATTTGGTTTCGCTCTTGTGGCCCTTGTACTGGGCATAGACCTCGTAATCGACGGCGGTGGAGAGCGCGGGGAAACGGTAGGTGCCTTCGGGGCCGACGATGTAGGTTTTGACGGCGCGCGTGCGCGTGTTGGTGACGTAGACGACGGCGTCGGGAAGAGGATTATCCTGTGGATCGAGGACCTTGCCGAACAGCAGGCGGCCCACGGTCTTGTCTTTCTTATCCAGCCCGGCACCCAGTCCGGCGCCCGACACCGCGCCCAGCGCCACAAGGAGCGCGCAGGCCATGGTCAGCGCTGTGATCACAAATTGTTTGCGAGTCATGCTGGTGTTATTGTCTCACGGTCGTGCCGCACCAGCCTCGGGCGCACCAGCCTTGTCCACACCAGCCTCGTCGACCGTTAGATGCAATCCGGTGTCTTCGCGTTCGTCGTTATAAATGTGGACGGTGACTTCCTTGACCAGGCGCAACGGGCGGCCGTTGGTGGTCTTGAAACCCTTGAGGTCGGCGGAGAGAATGTAGTCGGCATCGCCGGTGGGAACGCGCTGGGCGAACTCGCCCATGTGGTCGGAGTAGACTTCCCAGCGGATTTTTTTGGCTTTGTCCTTGGCGCGGCGGATTTTCACGGGGACACCATAGACAGGATGGTCGTCGGGTCCCCAGACCGTGCCGGCAATGAGAGCGTATGGCTTACCCTTGGGCGCCGGAGCGGCGAGAAGCCGGTCTGGCGAACTGGACGTCGAACCGAACACCGATCCGAGCACCGAACCGAACATCGATCCGAACACCGGCAGGAGAATTACGATCAGGAGGAGAAAACCGAAGGCGGACAACTTTGCGAAAGCATGCGCCCGAAGTCTAGGAGTAGTCACCGTCTTCGCTCTCTTCCTCCTCTTCTTCGTCTTCTTCGACGTAGCCTGCCTCGACGGCCTTCAACTCAAGCGGACTCGTGGTGATCACCTCAAAGTCGGTGCCACACTCGGGACACGAAATCATTTCGCCTTCGTCGACTCCATCCTCATCGACATCCAGATTGGTTTCGCATTCGGGACACAGAACCATAAAGCCTCCCTCGCCGATTAGAGCCTCCTGATAATATTTAGATTCTTCCCGGCTCTTAGGTCAAGGGGCATGGGCGGGGAACGAGAGAATTTCTGGGGAAACGGGAAACGCCCGCCCCAGTGGGATTCTGGTAATAATATAGTTGACTGACTACGGTCAGTGTGCTACCTTAAGCACATGAAAGGCCCACAGACTCTCCAGCAAGCCATCCAGTTCTTTTCAGACTTTGAAAACTGTCGCCAGTTCATGATCGCCGTTCGCTGGGCAGATGGTAAGGTTCGCTGCCCGTACTGCGAATCTGAGAAGGTCACCTATCTCGAAAAGGCGCGGCTCTATCGCTGCTACGGCAAGCACCCGAAGCAAAAATTCTCGCTCAAGATCGGTACCGTCTACGAGGATTCGCCGATTCCCCTTGAGAAGTGGTTGCCTGCTACTTGGCTCTTGTCGAATTGCAGAAACGGGATTTCCTCTTACGAGATTGGCCGCGCTATTGGAGTGACCCAAAAGTCGGCATGGTTCATGATGCACCGTATTAGACTCGCAATGCAGAGCGGAACTTTCGTAAAGATGGGTGGGCCGGGAAGCGAAGTCGAATCGGATGAAACGTTCGTCGGCGGCAAGGCGAAGAATATGAGCGCGAAACGTCGCGCACAATTCAGAATTGCGCGCGAGACTTCGATGGGAGATGCCGCACTGGTCAATAAGACTGCCGTATGGGGCGTGCTAGATCGCGAATCGCGCACCGTTCGTGCTACTGTGGTTCCCAAAGTGAACCGAGCATCTTTGCAGACTGCGGTTCTCGATCAAGTTGCACCCGGCTCAAAGATCTACACCGATGAAGCGAAGGTCTATCGCTCGCTGCCAAATGATTACGTTCACGAATTTGTGAATCACATGGAGCAGTACGTCAACGGGCAAGTTCACACGAACGGATTAGAGAACTTTTGGTCTTTGCTCAAGCGTGGATTGAATGGAACGTATGTCGCAGTCGAGCCGTTCCATCTGCATCGCTACCTCGATGAGCAAATGTTCCGATTCAATAACCGCAAAGATGAAAATGGGCGTAGACTGTCCGACGCGGAACGATTCACTTTAGCTTTATCGCAGATCGCGGGGAAGCGGTTAACCTTTGCAGAGGTAACTGGCAAGGTGGGGGAAAGCGAGGCGTTCTAATCTTTTTCGTGGGAAGCGCGCTTCTTCTGTTTCGACCGCTTCTCGGCGTCCAGCTTAGCTTTGATCTCACTATGTGGAACGGACACTAGACGCCGCATAAAATTCGTGAATTTGTCGAAGTCGCCCGTGACATTCTTGGCGGAAGGTTTGGGATGACTCGGCATATCGGCTCAGATTGGAGTCTGCGCCGATGTATGACCAAAGTCAATACCCTCATTTTGTCCGTACCGATAACATTTTCCTAGGCCCTGACATCGAAGAAGCTGTGTATTACAACAAACCAATTCGCCAGCCGAAACAACCCAAGGCCGAAGTGCCGACGTACACGATTCCAGAGGCCGCGACTTTCTTGGCAATGAGTTCGGGGACGCTCTATAGCTGGTACGCCAGCGAACATCCAATCCTCAGAGCGTCGGGGTACCTAAAAATAGCGCGGGAGAGCGTAAACGCCTATATCGTATTGCTATCGTTTCGTGATTTGGAAGAAGCTTACAAAATCCACCTTCTTCGGTTTAAGCATCATAAATCGCTGCAATATCTTCGCGTGGCAATGAGTGACGCACGCGAAAAAACGGGCAGCGAGCACCCCCTTCTGACGCATGAAATTGATGTGATGCAGCGTCTTGCGCTAATCATTCCCGGCAGAGGAAAACGCGCGAGAAGGGCGATTACGCTAGGTGATTCCAGCGTCCCCGATTACATCCCCGAAGTCGTAAAAACGTGGGGAATACGAATCTCAAAAACACGCAACGAGATGTTCCCGTGGCGCTACGCTGCGGACGATGATGTGAGCACTCCGGTGGCAATGAATCCAGAGGTTATGTCTGGACGCCTCGTTTTGACTGGTACGCGAATTCCGGTAAACATTTTGTGGGGCCGATCACGGGCAGGCGAAGATATTAAAAAAATCGCCGACGATTACCGAATTGACGAGCGACAAGTCCGACAGGCCCTGTCCCATATTGACGAAGCCATACCAAAAGTGGCATGACGACTGCGTAGTGTTCTTGGACGACTGTTTCGCTAGCGATTCAGCCGTCGCGACGCTCGCGCCGTATTTTCAGTTGCGCGATTTTCGAGTGATCTTTCCCGACGGACGGAAAGGCAAGCAAAACGGTGTTCTCGACGGCCCTATCATTGCGAAGTGCCATGAAGAAAAGTGGCTATTACTCACCACGGATCATGAAATGGGCAAGACCCACATAGAGGAAATCAAGAAGCATCCGAACGTAACGATTCTTGCCACAACATCCAATCCATCATCGCCAGAGGAATTGCGCGAGTGGCTAACGGCGGTCATCAAACTAAAAGCTACCGTCTTGCGAATGTACAAAAAGCACCCGCGCCCGTGGTTCGCGACCTTTAGCAAAGAGGGTAGCATCACAAACTGCACAACGATTACGGCGGAGCACAAGACAAGACGAACGCGAGCCAAGTGACACTACTTTTCGCGCTTCTTAAGCATTGTTAGCAGGCGACGCTCTTGATCTTTAGTTAACGTCACATCGATGTGCAGGCGGTTTGTGTATCGCCCAGCCTTAACGACAACCTTAGCGGCGTGACCGACCTTAATGTGGGCGGGGAGGTGAGCAGCTTTCTTTGCCATGACCTAATCCTAACAGGTTAGTCAGTCAACTATATTATTGCCGGGATTCTTCTGGACGGGGGCTATCAAGCCATGCTCTATTTCCGCGGGTTGAGGCGCGTTGCGGCTGCAGTCGTCTTGCTGGGGACGATGGGTTGCGGTCAGCTATTTGGCGCTTTGCGGCCGCGCTGCGCGCTGGCCGGACGGACGAATGCGTCCGTCCCCACATGTTCCGTGGCAGTTTCGGCAAATTTGGGAGCGGATTCGAAGATCGCGGCGGCGTTACAGCAGATTTCCGCGCAGCGCATTCAGGCGAACATCGAAAAGTTGGTGAGTTTTGGAACGCGCTCGACGCTCTCCGCACAGGATCCGGCGTCGATTGCTGCGGGGCGCGGGATCGGCGCTGCGCGGGAGTGGATCAAGGCGGAGTTCGAGCGCTATTCGAAAGATTGCGGCGGATGCCTGGAGGTGAAGACCGACAGCTTCACCGAAGAGCCCATGGAACGTATTCCCAAGCCGACCGAAATCACCAATGTTTATGCGGTTTTGAAGGGTACAAACGCGGCGAATACGAAGCGCATCGTGCTGGTCACAGGGCACTATGACTCGCGCAACAGCGACACGCTCGATGTGAGCGGGGACGCGCCCGGGGCTAACGACGATGGCAGCGGAACCGCCGTGAGCCTGGAATGTGCGCGGGTGCTGAGCAAAATGAAGTTCCCGGCGACGATTGTTTTTCTGACGGTCGCGGGCGAAGAGCAGGGGCTGAACGGCAGCCGCCATTTCGCCCAGATGGTCAGAGAAAAAATGGTCAAAGATCAAGGTTGGGATCTTGAGGCCGTGCTGAACAATGACATTGTGGGCGGCGACAAGAGTGCGGAGCAGGACCATTCCGTAGTGCGCGTGTTTTCCGAGGGCGTGCCGGCGGCGGCGACGGAACAGGACGTGCGGCGCATTCGTGGGCTGGGCGGGGAAAGCGATTCCGCGTCGCGGCAACTGGCGCGGTATATTGCCGAGGTTGGCCGGGTTTACGATGCGGGAGTGAAGCCGGTGCTGGTGTTCCGGCTGGATCGCTATCTGCGGGGCGGCGATCATTATTCTTTCAACCAGCAGGGATTCGCGGCGGTGCGTTTCACGGAATTCCGCGAGGACTTTCATCATCAACACCAGAACGTGCGGGTGGAAACCGGCACGGAATACGGGGATTCGCTGAAGTTTGTGGACTACGAGTATGTGGCGCAGGTGGCGCGGCTGAATGCGGCGACGCTGGCGTCTTTGGCGGCGGCGCCGGCGCCTCCGGCGAACGTGCATCTGCTGACGAAGGATTTGGAGAATGATTCCACGCTGACGTGGGAAGCTTCTCCGGGCGGCCTAGCGGCGGAATATGAAGTGCTATGGCGGGCGACGACGAGCGCGGAGTGGGAGCATACCCAGAGTGTGGGGAATGTGACTCGCGCCACGCTGAAGCTGTCGAAGGATAATGTCATTTTCGCGGTGCGGGCAGTGGATTCCGCGGGGCATCGAAGTTTGCCGGTCGTGCCGGTTCCGGAACGTTAGAGTGGTCGCGCGTTGCAAAGTCCCCACGTCTCGCAGAATGCGCGAGACATGGGGCACCCGGCACCCGGGTTCGAGTTGAACCAGAGTGCGAGTAGAATTGGACAAGAGGTAATTCAGTGCGGCGAACCGGCGAACCGATGACGTTGAGCCTGCCCCCGTTCACCAAGGCGGTGACGTGGCTGATTGGGATCAACACCGGCGTATTCCTGCTAGTGGCCCTGCTCTCGGTGGTTCACATTACACTCGTTACGTATATCCAGCACTACATCCAGTACTGCGAACTGGTTCCTTCTGAGGTCGTCCAGCGCGGGTTCATCTGGCAGTTGCTCACCTACAGCTTTTTACATGCGAATCTCGGCCACTGGTTTTGGAACATGCTTGGCTTGTGGATGTTCGGATCTGCGGTTGAGAACGCATGGGGGACGCGGAGATTGCTCGAGTTATATTTCATCGGTGTGGTTGGCGCCGCCATCACGACGGTCGCACTCTCTTTCGCGCACATCCTGGGGGATCCAAACACAGCGACCGTGGGCGCGTCTGGCGGAATCTATGCCGTCCTGATCGCGTTCGGGATTTTATTTGCCGAAAGCGAAATCCTGATGATTCCGTTCCCCATTGCCATCAAAGCGAAGTATTTTGTGGGGATTCTGATCGTGGTCACTCTCGCGTTCGCCATGATGGGTGGGGGCGGCGTGGCGTACGTGGCCCATCTGGGCGGGCTGTTGTTTGGCTGGCTGTACGTGCGGCGCGGGCCGAAGCCCGCGCTGGTGAATGTTGGGCTCACGGAACGTTACTACGGGATGCGCAATTCTTACTACCGCTGGAAGCGGCGGCGGGCGGCGCGGAAGTTTGAGGTCTACATGTCGAAGCACGACCGCCAGGTTCACTTCGACGAGCATGGGAACTATATTCCTCCGGATGACGACCCGCGCAAGGGGAACGGCGGCGGGAAGTCGGGGTGGGTGAATTGAAATTGCGTTGTCATCCTGAGCGCGTTCTTGGCGCGAAGGACCCATGCAACTGGCCGCAGCTTGCAGGTCCTTCGCTTCGCTCAGGATGACAGTTCAGAAAATTTGGTGAATTCCGATAAGATTCCTCCCAAAAGTTCCTCCAGCTTCGCCTTTCCCTTAAATCCAAGGTCGTGACCGGCGCCTTCGATCGCGAGTAGCTTCGTCTTGGCGGGAATCATTTTCAAGGCTTGCTCTAGTTCGGCGATGGAGCCGAAAGGGTCGCGCGTGCCCTGGACGAACAGGGCGGGCGTGCGCAGGTCGGGGAGATGCTGGGTGCGCTGCTGCTCGGGCTTGCGCGGGGGATGCAGCGGGTAGGAGAGCAAGAGCAGGGCTGCGACGAGGGGTCGATCATTTTCTGAAAGCTCGGCGCAGAGCATGCTGGACTGGCGTCCGCCGTAAGAGTGGCCGCCAAGGAAGAGGCGGCCGGAAATTATTTTTCGCATGGCGGCGAGGGCGCTCTTCAGGCCGGCGCGGTCGCGGGCGGCGTCGCCGGGGCCGGGCGGGCCGAAGGATCGCGTCTGGCGATAGGGGAGGTCGCAGCGCAGGACGGTGAATCCGGCGGCGGAGAAGGTTTCGGCGAGGGCGATGAGCAGAGGGGCTTGCGCGTTGGACCCGGCGCCGTGGCAGAGGATTAGGGCGTCGCCGTTAGCTGAGTCGGGAATGTGGAGGTAGCCGCGGACTTTGGGGTCGACGGCGTTGTCGGCGAAATCACGGATGGAGGCGGGCATATGCTCGCTAGTGTAAATCCCCACTTCTCGCGCAAAGAACGCGCGAGAAATGGGGCACCCGGTTCTTGGCGATTTTTGAGCACCTACTCCGCCTCGCATTTAGACACGGCGCTTTGGCCGCCTCCTTCTACGCCCAGGTTCACACAGATTCCGTCTCTGCTCCCTTTGGGGTCAACGTTCACAAGGACGGACAAGCTTTTGTAACCGCCCTGACCCTGGTTTCCGAACTCAACTTCGTAGAAGCCTTTGGGTAAGCGCCGGATCTTGAATTCGCCTTTTTCGTTCGGCTTCACCGACGCAACTTTCGTCTGCCTCTTCCTTTGCTCGACAGGTGAGATTGAACCGTCCAAGGACACCTGCGCATTGTCATAGACGTTAACCAAACCGTAGCGGACCGTAGCTCCGTTGCTAGTCATTCTCCCGCGAATTACCCGGATCGGTTTGTCATACCGAACGGTGTCGTGAACAATCACCGCGAAGGCGACACCGATGAGGAACACCAGACAGAACGAGATGGGTACGACTTTGTGAAACCTTCTGGCGGGCATATCCTCGCTAGTTTAAACCCCCACTTCTCGCAGAGTCCGCGAGAAATGGGGCACACGGCCTTGTGTGCTATCGTTCTAGCCGGCAAGAGTCAAGGAGAATCGCATGGGCGCTCGAAGAACGGTCGTCGCTGTCGCTTTGTTAGTCTTTTCCCTGGCCGCAATTGCCGCAATCGCCTCACCCGACGGACCGTCTTTCTCTTACGGGACCATGCAAAGCTCCTGTGCGCCATGGGACGGGCCCGCGATCGCGATCACGCTGACCACGGAACCGGCGCAGTGCAAACGAATCGCCGGACCTTACATCTCCATCGCGATCTGGCGAGGAGTGCCCATCCATGAGGGCCAGGTCGTCAAGTTTGGTCCGGGTTCGGACGCTGGCTGGGCGGCCCGATGCGCCAAAGAAGGCGACTGCAAGCCCGCGCAATCAGGCACGATCATGTTCGACAATTATCAGGAGCGCTCCAGCGCGGCCGGACACTATGAACTGCAATTCAAGGACGGCGAAATCCTGAAAGGAACTTTTGCAGTGAAATGGTGCGAGGAGCGCGTGGTCTGCGGATGATCAGCGCGGGTTATTTCGGCCCGTCGAGTGGGACTCCGGTTAGCGTTTCGTACACTTTCACGATCTGGATTTCATTGCCGAGGCGGGCCCAGCGGCGTTGCAATTCGGGATCTTCCAGCGCGGATTGACGGGCTTGTTCGGACTTCCAATAACGCAGCAGAACGTAGTGTGATTCGCGGTCGCGGTAGAGAAGATCGCGGCCGTATCCCTTGCTCACGACGATGGAGCTGATTTCGCGAAGGGTGGCGAGCGACGCGGCTTCCATGCCGGGGACGGGTTCCCAGACGGCCACGGAAAGGATCTCTTGGGGCATAAGCGTGGATTATAGCTTGCGGCGGCAAAGCAGGGTGCGGTTTGGTGGAGAGGGTCGTCGGTGTTCGCTTTCGAAGCGGTGCCGATCCGCGCGAGATCCCTCCCTCCGCCTGAAAAGCGGCTCCGCTCGGGATGACGCCTCTCAAATTATTTGGACGGCGACTTCATGGACTTCGATTTCTTCGACTGCGGCTCGGGGTGGGCGATGCGCTCGGCTTCTTCGCTGGTGACCACGTGCAAGCGCATCAGGTTGGTGGAACCGGAGGCCTGGCGGGTGCCGGCGACGACTCCGAGTACGTCCCCGGGCTTGAGCAGGCCGCGGCGTACGAGATCCTGTTCGGCCATGGTCACCATTTGTTCGGCGGAACGCGCCTGGCGGCAGCGGACGGGATGGACTCCCCAGTAAAGATTCATGCGCTGCACCACGGGCGGAATGTGAGTGAACGCATAGATGGCGGCTTTGGGGCGGTATTTGGAAATCATGCGGGCGGTGTTGCCGGTCTCGGTGAACACGGCGATGGCGCCCATGGGCAAATCTTCGGCGGAGTGGGCGATGGATTCGCAGATGGTTTCGGCGACGGAGAGGCCGCGGTGCTCGCGGCGGCGGCGGTACTGGACGAAATCGTCCATGTTGCATTCAGCTTCGACGACGATGCGCGCCATGATGGAAACGGATTCGTGCGGGTACTGTCCGCTGGCGGTTTCGGCCGAGAGCATGACGGCGTCGGTGCCGTCGAAAATAGCGTTGGCCACGTCGCTGGCTTCGGCGCGCGTGGGGCGCGGGTTTTCGATCATCGACTCGAGCATCTGGGTCGCGGTGATGACGGGTTTGCGCCAGGCGGAGGCGCGGCGAATCACATGCTTCTGAATGACGGGAACTTTTTCCGGCGGCACTTCGACGCCGAGGTCGCCGCGGGCCACCATCACGCCGTCGGCAGCTTCGAGAATTTCTTCCAGGTGATCGATGGCCTGCGGTTTTTCTAGCTTGGCGATCACGGGGACATCGCTGCCGTGCGTGGCGATGATCTGCTTGACCATGCTCACGTCGGCGGCGGTGCGCACGAATGAGAGCGCGACCGCGTCGACGCCGTGCGTGAGGCCGAACTCGAGGTCTTTGCGATCTTTTTCGGTAAGGGCCGGAATTGATAAGGCGATGCCGGGAAGATTAATGCCTTTGTGCTCGCCCAGCAGGCCGCCGTTGATGACGTCGCAGAGCACGTCTTTACCGCGGACGGCGCGGACACGCATTTCGATGAGGCCGTCGCTGAGCAGGATGCGGGCGCCGGGCGTGAGTTCGCGGCCAAGATCGGCGAACGTGGTGCAGATGCGGGTGGCGGTGCCGAGTACATTCTGCGGTGTGATGGTGACGACGGAGCCGGTTTTCAACAGAACGGGCTCGTGGTTCTCCAGCGGTCCGGTGCGGATTTTCGGGCCCTGCAGGTCCTGCAGGATGCAGAGGGTGCGTCCTTCGCGCTCGGCGGCGCGGCGCAGGCGATGGATATTGCGGGCGTGGTCTTCGTGAGTGCCGTGAGAAAAGTTGAGGCGCGCGATATCCATGCCGAGGCGGAGCAGGTCGCGCATGGCGGCCTCGGTGTTGCAGGCCGGGCCGATGGTGCAGATGATTTTGGCGCGGCGCGCGCTCTGGTTAGGGATGTCGTTCAACTCTTCCTCGTTATCTGTTTCTAATTTTTTTGAACCTTCGCTCCGCCAGCGCCTGTTTTGAAAGGACGCGGCTTCCAGCCGCGCCGGCCGGCGCGCGAGATCCTTCCCTGCGCCTGAAAAACGGCTCCGGTCAGGATGACGCCCCAAGAATTCAAGCACTGAGGATAAACTAAATTCAGAGAGATGTTGCCAGCAACGTCTCTACGGCTTGTGGTCGTGGATAGCCGTGAGCTCTTTGCCCAGCATGGCTCGCGGGAACAGCAGGGCATTGAATTCCGCGCCCACCAGCACGACCAGGGAAATCAGGTACATCCACACCAGCAGGGCCATGACGGCGCCCAGCGATCCGTAAATGGTGGCGAAGTTGCCGAAATGCTCCAGGTAGGCGCGAAAGCCAACCGTCGTCGAGAACCATAGAACGGTTGCGAAGATGGCGCCTGGGATCACGCTGTGCCAGGGCTGGGTGCGCGGCACCGCATGATGGTAGATGAGCGCAATGACCGCGATGCTGGTGAGGGTGGCGATGAACCAGCGGGTCGCGCCCCAGAGCAGNAAAACGTAGATGCTGAAATCGGGATCGATGTAGGGNAGAAGGCGCGCCTCGAACTTGCTGCCCACGGCNACCAGCAGCGTGGAGAACGTCATGGGAATCAGCGCGAACACGACCAGCAGGAATGCGATGAGGCGCTCTTTCACCAGGCCCCAGGTTTTCGGGA
>JGI26340J50214_10000283_pt1 | contig 18418 bp, 13 predicted proteins | sample BogFormECP12_OM2_FD_50214 | JGI IMG/M metagenome (IMG submission 50214)
GTGGGGCCTGGCGGGCGACCGCCGGTGGCTCCTGGTGGACGAGGACGGCCGGTTCGTGAGCCAGCGCGAAGAGCCCTCGCTGGCCCGGGTGGTGGTCACCCCGCTCACCGGGACGATCAGCGTCACGTCGGCTGGCGTCCCCGGCCGCCAGATCGCCGCGCCCGCCGCCGGGGACGGCGCAAACATGCTGAAGGTGACCGTCTGGGGCTCCACCGTGCTGGCCGCCGCCACGGGACCCGAGGATAGCGCCTGGTTCTCGGCCTATCTCGGCCGCCCGGTGCGCCTGGTCTACCTCGATGATCCGACCCGGCGGGCGGTCGATCCGCAGTACGGGAAGGACGGGGATGTCGTCAGCTTCGCCGACGGGTACCCGCTGCTGCTGACCAGCACCGCCTCGCTCGACGAACTCGGCCGCTGGCTCAGCGAAGACGGCGCGCAGCCCGTCCCGATGACCCGGTTCCGGCCTAACGCGGTGGTGACCGGGGCCCCGCCCTGGGCCGAGGACCACTGGCGCCGCATCCGCATCGGCACCGTCGAGTTCCGCGTCGTCAAGCCCTGCGGGCGGTGCGTCGTCACCACCACCGACCAGATCACCGGCAAAGTCGGCTCGCAGCCGCTCAAGATGCTCGGCCGGCGCCGCCGGTTCGGGCAGCAACTCGTCTTCGGCCAGAACATGATCCCCGACTCACGAGGCGTGATCCGGGCCGGGGACCAGGTCGAGGTTCTCGAAACCGCGTGATTTTCCCGTAACACTAACCAGGCCCGGACAGGTCATCGACTACTATCTCCATCTCCGCCTTTCCTCCCTTTCATATTTTCCATTCGGAGCACTGACGGCCTTCGTCATCATGTGCATCAACCAGCGCTGGGATGCGCCGCGCTGAGCCGCGTCGGTGACCCCTGAAACCTGTTCTACTTATGAATGCCGGGTCGGCGGCTGCGGTGCCTGGGTGGAGTCATCGCGCGGCTGGAGCGGGCGCCGCCGTCGCGGCAGCCGGCCGTCGACCCGCCACTTCGAGCCGGGGCGGCCGGGCAGCAGCAGGACGATCAGCAGCCCCAGGACCGACAGAATCAGGCCGAACGTCAATCCCACTCGCTCGCCGTAGCCTTTACGCTCCGACAGCCACGCCGCGGCGGCCGCCGTGATGAGCCACGCGAACAGGAAGTACAGCGCCTTGGGGCCGATTGTCCCGATGTCTATCACTCTCCGTATCTCAATTTAGGTGCCCAGATAAGCCTTCTGGACCTCCGGGTCGTTGCGCAGGCTGGCCGAGTCGTTGGCCAGGGCAATCAGCCCGGTCTCGAGCACGTAGCCGCGGGAGGCCGCGTCGAGCGCGTAATTGGCGTTCTGCTCAACCAGCAGGATGGCCATCCCTGAGCTGTGGATCTCGCCGATGGTCTGATAGATCCGCTGGACCAGGTTAGGGGCGATGCCGAGCGACGGCTCGTCGAGCATCAGCAGCTTCGGCCGGGCCATCAGGGCACGCCCGATCGCGAGCATCTGCTGCTCGCCTCCGGACATGGTGCCGGCCTTCTGCCGGTCGCGCTCCTTGAGCAGGGGAAACAGGTCGTAGACCCGGTCGAAGTCCCCGGTCACCTCGGGACCGCGCCGCCGGTGGGCGCCCAACTCCAGGTTCTCGCGCACGGTCATCCTCGGGAAACAGTGGCGGCCCTCGGGAGCGAGGGCGATCCCGCGGCTGACGATCTCGTGCGCCGGCACATGCGTGATCTCCTCCCCGGCGAACGTGATCGTCCCTCGGCTGGCCGGAGTGAGGCCCGAGATCGAACGCAGGGTGGTCGACTTCCCGGCCCCGTTCGAGCCGATCAGCGTCACCACCTCACCTTCGTCCACCGTCAGCGAGATCCCTTTCAGCGCCTCGATCGACCCGTAGCGGGTACGGATGTCGCGGACCTCGAGTAGGGTCATCAGTCCTGCTTTCCGAGGTAGGCCTCGATCACCCGCGGGTCGGTCCGGACCACGGCCGGCTCTCCCTCGGCGATCTTCCTGCCGTGATCGAGCACCGTGACCCGCTCGGAAACCCCCATCACGACCTTCATGTCGTGCTCGATCAGCAGGATGGTCAGCTTCTTCTCGTCGCGCAGCCTGCGCATGAAGGCCGTCAGCTCCGCCGATTCGCGGGGGTTCATGCCCGCGGTCGGCTCGTCGAGCAGCAGGACGCTCGGCTCGGCCGCGAGCGCCCGCGCGAGTTCCACCCGCCGCTGGTCGCCGTAGGACAGCTGCGCGGCCAACCGGTCGAATACGGCCTGGGGTAGTCCCACGTACGCCAGCAGATCGCGGGCCCGCGCCCGGGTGTCCCGCTCCTCGCGGCGGACCCAGGGCGGACGGAAGATCGATCCGAACAATCCCGCCCGCATCCGGGCGTGGTGTCCGATCATCACGTTCTCGACGGCCGTCATCGCCCCGAACAGGCGGATGTTCTGGAAGGTTCGCGCGACACCGTACCCGGTGATCACATCAGGCCGGGACCGCGTGATGTCCCGGCCGCCGAGGACAATCCGGCCCTGGGTGGGCCGGTACAGCCCGGTCAGCATGTTGAACAGGGTCGTCTTCCCGGCTCCGTTCGGCCCGATCAGCGAGACGATCGAGTGCTCCGGAAGGTCGACCGAGACGTCGTCGACGGCCCGCAACCCGCCGAACTCCTTCGTGATGCGCTCCGCGCGCAGGACGGCCGGAGCGAGCAGAGCGGACGGAACGGGGCCTGCGGGCGGAACGGGGTCCCCGGCCGCGCTCATGCCGCGCCTTCGCCGGGCGGCAAGATCACGGTGACCTCGCCGGTCGGCGCCTCCGCGAGCTGCGCGTCCTCCGCCGCGATCTGGGCCGTCATCTCGAGCCGGCGTCGCCGTTCCGGGATCAGGCCTTGCGGCCGCAGCAACATCATGATCACCAGCAGGAACCCGAAGATCCCGAACTCCACCTGGGTCAGCTGGAAGTGCAGCCCGAACTTGCTGGGCAGGTCATTCAGCACGTCAGGAATCAGGTAGTTGTTGATGTAGCCGAGGGCCAGCCCGCCGACGAGCGCCCCCCAGATCGAGCCGAGCCCGCCGATGACCACCATCGCGAGGATGAAGATCGAGAACCCGAACGCGAACTGGCTGGCGTTGACCTCGGTGTAGTAGGTACCGAAGAACGCGCCTGCCATGCCGCCGAACACGGCGCCGACCGAGTACGCGAGCAGCTTCGTTTTCACCAGCGGAATTCCCATCGACACCGCCGCGACTTCGTCCTCGCGCAACGCGACCCAGGCCCGGCCGAGCCGTGAGTCGCGCAGCCGCAGGTTGACGAACAGGACGAGGAGCAGGATGGCGAGGATCAGCCAGTACCACGGCCTCAGGTTCAGCAGGCTGAACGACCCGGTGCCCGGAAAGTACGGCGCGTCGACGGCGCTGATGCCGAGGTTGCCGGCGGTCAGCGTCATGCCGCCGCCGACCGGGACGCTCTGGCCGTTGACGGCGACCGTGGCGATGATCTCACCGAACGCGAGCGTGACGATCGCGATGTAGTCGCTGCGCAGGCGCAGCGTCGGCAGGCCGATCAGCATCCCCGCCGCCGCGCAGATGGCCGCGGCGCCGATCAGGATCAGGATGAAGTTGAGGTGAATGCCCTGCAGCGTGTTCGCGATCGGCGAGACCAGCACGTGGACGCGCAGCTTGAAGAAGAAGTCGGAACCGAACCACCCCAGCGAGTACGCGCCGAGCGCGTAGAAGGCGACGTACCCCAGATCGAGCAGCCCGGCAAATCCCACCACGACGTTCAGGCCGAGCGACATCACCGCGTAGGTCACGGCGATGATGGTCCCGTTCATGAAGCCGCTGTCCGGCGGGAAGAAGAACGGCAGCACGATCCCGATCACGATGAGCGCTCCGGCCAGCGCGCGGTTCCACCACGGAGGCAGCCGCCGGGCCACCGCCGCTGCCGCCCGCCGCTCCCGCTCCCGCAGCCGCCGCAGGAACCCGCTCATCCGGCCTCCCTCGTCTCCTCGCCGAGCAGCCCGCGCGGGCGAAGGACCATGATCACGATCAGGTAGCCGAACACGACCGCCTCGGTCCATTGCGGGCCCAGCCGCGCATCGGACAGGGCCTGGATGACGCCGATGATGAGCCCGCCGAGCACCGCGCCGCGGACGTTGCCAATGCCGCCCATCACCGCGGCCGTGAACGCGAACAGGCCGGCCTTGAAGCCCTGGAAATACCAGATGTTGGTCTCGTAAAGCGCGTACACCAGGCCCGCCGCGCCGGCCAGCATGCCGCCGAGCAGGAACGTCAGCGAGATCGTGGCGTTGACGTTGATGCCCATCAGCCGGGCGGCCTCCGGGTCCTGGGCGGTGGCCCGCATGGCCCGCCCGGCGCGAGTGGAGTTGATGAACCAGCTCAGCGCGAACACGAGCGGGATCATTACCGCGAACACGAGGATGTAGCCGCGCTGGATCGCCACGCCGCCGATGGTGAACACGGTCTGCTGTACGCCGATCAGGTCGGGCACGCTCTGCGGGGAGCCCCCGCGCCAGAGCAGGCCGACGTTCTGCAGGATGAACGAGAAGCCGACCGCGGTGATCAGCGCCGCGAGCTTGGGCGCGCTGCGCAGCGGCCGGTAGGCGACCCGTTCGATCAGGACGTTCAGGGATCCTGTCACGATCATCGTGATGATCAGCGTCAGCAGCAGGAAGCCGGTCAGCGCGGCGGCGCCCTCGCCGGGGGTGAGCCCGAACACGGTCCACAGGCCGACGGCGGTGAAGGAGCCGATCATGAACACGTCGCCGTGCGCGAAGTTGATCAGCTCGATGATCCCGTAGACCAGCGTGTACCCGATCGCGATCAAGGCCCAGATCGCGCCGTTGGACAGGCCTTGGGCGAAGTCGTAGCCCAGGTTCGCCAGATCGTGGTAGGTCTGCTGATGGCCTGCGACAGTGACCTGGTAGCCGAACACCAGATCGTGGATGCCGTAGTAGACCGGCAGCGCCGCGAGCGCCGCGATCAGGCCCCACTGGCCGGCGTAGCGGCGAACCGCCGCCAGCTGGCGTGCCGGTGCCGCGGGCAAGCCGGGCGGAGAAACAGTCGTGGTTTCCATGGCTCCGTGCGGAGTGTCGGGCGGCGTGCGGATGGCACCTTACCGGGGTGGTGGGGAGCGGTTTGCCCCCCACCACCCCATTGTTGCCCTTAGCTGACCGTCTTCGTAGGCGTGACCGTCTTGAAGAAGACGGGGTCGCCGTTGGATCCGACCTTGTACAGGCCGTAGGACTTCAGCGTCGTGTCACCGTTGGCGTCGAATCCGTAGGTGCCCAGCACCGACTGAACCGACTTGTCCGCGAACAGGGCCGCCAGGATGGCGGATTTGCTGTTGCCCTGCGCGCCGAGGTTCTTGATCGTGTTCAGCGCGAGCTGCATCACCGCGTAGCCGTAGATCGCGTACGGGTCGGGGCTGGAAGTGCCGTACTTGGCCTGGTACGCGGTCAGGAACTGCTGGCCGCCCGGATACGCGGCCAGGTCCTGGGTCGCGACCGTGCACTGGATCAGCGGGTCGATCGCGGCCGGCACGCCGCCCTGCGACGCGGCGGTGTAGGAGCTCGTGCACACCCCGTCACCGCCGAAGATCTTGGCGGTGGGGATGGCCGAGTGGACGTCCTTGGTGATCTGGACGGCGCCGTTGGAGACGATGCCGGCGAAGAAGAAGCAGTCGGCTCCCTGGCCCTGGACCGTCGAGGCGTAGGAGCGGAAGTTGGGCGCGGTCGGGTCGATCCCGGTGTTGCTGACGATCGTGACCCCGTAGTAGCTCTTCTCCAGCTCGAGCAGGGTGGCCAGGCCGGCTCCGTAAGCCTCCTTGTCGTTGGCCACGGCGACCTTGGTGCAGCCCGCGTCCTTCATCGCGATCAGGTCCGCGGCGGCCTGGATCGAGTCGATCGGCACGATCCGCAGGTAGGTCCGCTTCCCGGTCGGGTAGTACTTCGCCGGCTCACCGGGGGCGCTGCCCGGCAGGCTGGTGGTCAGGCCGACGTAGGTGTTGGCCGGGCTCACCTGCGGCATGCCCGCCTCGTTGAGGATCGGGATCGACACCTCGCTGGCCCCGGAGTTGAATTCGCCGATGTAGAAGACGGCCTTCGGATCCGAGGCCACCTTGCGCGCGTTCGCCGCCGTCTGGCCCGGGTCCCACTTCCCGGCTGCGGCGGTCGAGTCGTCGAGCACCTGGTAGTTCACCGTCCACTGGCCGGCCTTGCCGCCGGCCTGAGACAGCGCGAGCTTGATCCCGTTGACCAGCGGGATGGTCTGCGCGCTCGAGGCTCCCTGCATCGGCAGGCTCGAGTAGACGTCGACCGTATTGCCGCCCGCGGCGGCGCTGCTGCTGGATGAACTGCCGCCGGCGCTGGTGCTACTGCTACTACTGCTACAGCCGACAACTGCAATGGCGACCGCGGCCAAGGCCGCGATCGCAGGGGTTCGTCTCATTTATCTTCCTCTCGTCGATGTGAAATGTCCGGCTGCCACGGAGCACACTGACCGGCTGGTCTGGGCTTCGTAGCAGTGCGACAGCCGAGGGATGAAACCGTTTGACCACGTCCTTTGCGTCGGCTGCGGCACTACCGAACTCGTCCAGGTCGGCCCACAACGGGGGGCCGATCCGCCAGCGTGCCGCAGCACCAACCGGCTCAACCACGTACATGCATGGGGCGGATGGTAAGTCGTTCCCTGTCACGCGTTCGGTCCCACCCCAGTGGCCGCGTTCGGATCCTGTCCGTCCGGGCACGGGACGAGCTTGCCAGATTCCTGTATCGCGGAGATTAACCGTAAGGTCACGAATCGATCAACGACCGGATGCCGAGGATCCACTCTGGCCGTCGGCGTCCGCGTGCGTGCGACAATGAGGTGGTGCGATGTCCCGCCGTGCGGGGCTTGTTTGCGCCGCTGATGCTGGCCTCCGCGCGAGGTCGGCGGCGCCCGGCCCGCTGGCTGTTGCCCGCCCTGGGCATTGCGCTCGCGGCGGCGTTCGCCGTCGGCGTGGCGGCCGAATCTCAGATCGCGGCCGACCAGAGCGTCCGATCGGTGCTGGCGGCGACATCACCGCTGGATAGCGAGGTCCGCGTCATCTGGCAGGGAGCAATCGGCCCCGGCGTGGCGGACCAGGCGCGGGCCCTGCTGCGCGGACTTGGCCTGGGGTCGCCGACCGAGGTGGTGCTGATGAACCCGGTGCGGCTCGACGGAGTAGTGGTGCGTCCGGCCGCGATTGCCCCCCTAGGCCAATGGCTCTCTGGCCCTGTGCGGGCTGGCTCTGCGCTGGGCCGGCTGGGACCCTGCCGCCTGGAACGCTGCCCGATGCTGCTCGTCGGCGACGATCCGGTCCCTTCGACNTTGACCGCGATCGGCGTCCGTATCGAGGTCGTCGGCTCGGCGGCGCTGCGTTCGCCGGTCCCGCTCGGGTTCGTACCGTCCAGCGCGGGTGCCGCGCCGGTGCTCGTGACCACGGACGTCGCCGGACTGGAATCGCTGCCGGGACTGAGCGGCCTGTATCGCACGTACAGCTGGCTGGCGCCGCTCACGGTGACTCGGCTGCGGGGGTGGCAGCTGGCCGGCACCGAGGACCGGCTGGCCCGGGCGCAGGCCCGCCTGCTGCTGACCGGGAGCCAGTTCAGCCTGAGCGCGCCGTTCACCGCACTGGACCAAGCGCGGGCCGAGGCGAGCGTGGCGCCGCAGCGGTTGCTGCTCGCGGGCGGCGGCGCGATCGCGGCGCTGGCGCTGTTCATCGTCCTCGCGGGCGGCGGGCTTCGCCGCGATCAGCGGGCCGAGCTCGAGCGGCTCCGCCATGCGGGCGCCCGCACGTGCCATTGCGTCCTGTTCGTGGCCACCGAATCCGGATGGCTGTGCGCTGCCGCGCTGGGCGTCGGCGCGGCCGGCGGGATCGGGGCCGCGGCCCTGCTGGCGAGGGCCGAAGGGGAGCCGGCGGGCGCGATCCTGACGCACAGCCTGATCACCCCCGCCGGGGTGGTCGCGCTGGCGACCGGGTGGCTTGCCGCTACCGTGCTGCTCGCCGCTCTGGTGCTGATGCGCAGCGTGAGGCTGACCGACATGCTGGCGGTCGCGGCGGCGTCGGTCCTGGTGGCGGTGCTGGCCGGGGGCACGGGCAGCGATCAGAGGCTGGCGCTGCTGCTCGCGCCGCTTTGCTGTCTGGCTGCCGGGGTGCTGACGTTCCGCGCAGCGGGGCTGGTGCTGCTGGGAGCGGAGCGCGTAGCCCGGGGTGGCCCGGTGCTCGCCCGCCTCGCGCTCGTCAACCTCGCCCGCTCGCCCGGGCTGCCCGCGCTAGCCATCGCGTTCATCGCCGTCGCCGTCGGCCTCGGCGGCTTCGCCCTCGCCTACACCTCGACGCTGATCAGCAGCGCGGCCGATCAGGCGGCAGACCAGGTTCCGCTCGACGCACTGGTCTCGCCGGGGCCGGATTTCAGCACCCCGCTCGAGTTGGCTCCGCTTCAGCGCTGGCAGGCGCTCGCGGCTGGCACCGTGCTGCCCATCCGCCGGACTGACGCGAACTACACCAGTGGCGGGGGGACCGTGACGGTTCCCGCGCTCGGCGTTCCCGCCGACGGGCTGATCCAGATACACGGCTGGCGGGAGAGCGACGGCTCGGCGCCCCTGACCACGCTCGCCCGGCGCCTCGAGCCAGCCGGCCCGGTCCGCTTGCCCGGACCGATGCTTCCGGCCGGCACGCAGTGGCTGTCGCTGCCAGCTTCCTCACCGGACCTCACGGTCGAGGTGACCGCGGACCTGCGCGATCCCGAGGGAGCCATCCGGCAGGTCGCATTCGGAACGACCGGCACGTTGCTGCGAGCCCCCATGCCGCCCGGCCGGTGGGAGCTTGAGGCTCTGGAGCTCGACGAACCCACCGGGGTCGCCATCACGAACGGCCATCAGAACGGCGAGAACCCGGCCGCCGCCACCCAGTCTCAAACGCACGTCGCGCTCGGGCCGCTGCTCGCGCTGCCAGCCCACGGGCCATCGCTGCTGCGCGTGCCGATTGGCGCCTGGCACGGGGTCGGCGCGGCGACCACGGCTCCCGTGCGGAGCGGTGCCGCCGCGATGGTCGACTTCGCGATGACCGGAATGCCCGGCGTGCTCCGGCCGGCGCAGCCAACCGACACCCGACCAGTCCCGGTGCTCGCCGATCCGCAGACGGCCGCCTCCGCCGGGCCCGGTGGGCGCATCGCCCTGACGGTCGACGGCCTCCCGGTGATCGCGCGCGTGGTCGGGGTCCTCAGCCGCTTCCCGACGGTTCCCTCCGACTCGGCCGGCTTCGTGATCGCCGACGAGTCGACGCTCGCGGCGGCCCTGGACGCGCAGCTCCCCGGTCAAGGCCGGCCCGACGAGCTGTGGATCGGAACCGCGCACCTGGCGGGACTGCGTGCCGCGCTGGACAGCGGGACGCTCGCCCAGCTCGACTCCTCGTTCCGCGTCGACATCGATCATCAGCTCCGGGACGCGCCGGTCGCGCGCGGGGTGCTCGGAACGCTGATCGCGGCGACGGCGCTGTCCGCGGTGCTGGCCGTCGTCGGGTTGCTGGCGGCGCTGCTCGGCGGAGTCCGCGATGAGCGGGTCGAGTCCGACCTGCAGGAGCAAGGCGTCGGTCCGCGCGGACTCCGGGCCGAGCTGCGAGTCCGGCTCGCGCTCGCGAGCCTGCTGGGGGTGATGGTCGGCGTCGGGATCGCGGTGCTGCTCACGCGACTGGCCGTCGCGAGCGTTAGCGCCGCGGGTGCTGTCGCAGATCCGAGCCCGCCGGTAGTGACGGTCGTTCCGTGGGCGGCGCTGGCCGCCTGGAGCGCTGGCACGTTCGCGGTGCTCGCGTTCGCGGGATGGCTGGCGCCGCGGGGGAGCGGTCGATGAGCGAAGCGGTCGTCGAGTTGCGCGACGTGTTCTGCGTTCACCGCACGAACGAGGGGGACGCGGCGGCTCTGGCGGGGACGAACCTCGAGCTAGCCCGCGGCGAGCTGCTGTGCGTGCTCGGTCCGAGCGGTGCCGGGAAAAGCACGCTGCTGCGCGTGGTCGCCGGGCTCCAGCCGCCGTCAGCCGGGGTCGTCCGCGTGCTAGGCCGCGACATCGGCCGGATGCCAGCGCGCTCCCGGTCGCGACTCCGTCACGAGCTGGTGGGGTTCCTCGGGCAGCACACCGAGACGGCGCTGAGTCCGGATCTTCGGATGCGGGACGCGGTCGGGCTGCCGCTCGCGCTGCGGGGAGTGCCGAGGCGGGAGCGTCGCACTCGAGTCGATGAACTGTTCGAGGCCGCGGCGGTGGCCGACCGGGCTGACGCGTTGCCGCGGGAGCTGTCCGGTGGCGAGCGCCAGCGGTTTGCGCTGTGCGCTGCCCTCGCCCACCGGCCGGCGCTGCTGCTGGCCGATGAGCCGACCGGTGAGCTCGACGACGCCAGCGCCGAAGCCACCCGCGCCCTGATCGTCGAGCTCACCCGCACCAACGGCACGAGCGTCATCCTGGTGACCCACGATCCGGCCACCGCTGAGGTCGCCGACCGCACCCTGGCGATCAGGGACGGGCGGATCGTCGGCGACCGGCGCGGCGACCAGGAAGCGCTCGTGATCGACGACGGCTGGCTGCGGCTTCCCGCCGATCTGCTCACCCAGGCCGGCATCGGGCACCGCGCCCGCGTGCGGCCAACCCCGGACGGGGTGATCGTGACGCCGGCGGACAGCGGTTCCGACCCGGCAAGCCCGACCGGCCCGACCGGGTCGGCCGCAGCCGAAGCCCGGCCGCAGCCGCCAGCAACCTGGGCCCCCGTCCGGGTTGGGCTTTGCTCCGTGGTGCGCATTTACGGGCGCGGGCTGACCAGGCGCGACGTGCTCGGCGAGCTCACGCACGACTTCGCGCCCGGCCGGCTGACCGCCATCACGGGTCGCTCGGGGGCGGGGAAGACGACGCTGCTGAAGCTGGTGGCCGGGCTCGACCGGCCGAGTTCGGGCCAGGTCACGCTCGACGGGCAGCCGCTCGGTGACCGCGACGGTGAGCAGCTCGCGAGCCTGCGCCGAGAGCGGATCGGCTACCTCTCGCAGGAGCCCGCGCCGATCGGGTTCCTGAGCGCCGAGGAGAACGCCGTGCTCGTCCTGCGGATACGCGGCTGGGACGCGGACGCCGCTGCCGAACGCGCGGCCAGCGCGCTGACCCGGGCCAGCCTCGCCGACCGCGCCCGGCAGCGGGTCCACCGGCTCTCGGCCGGGGAAGCCCAGCGCCTGGCGCTGGCCCGGGCTCTCGCGAGCGCGCGCGGGCTGCTGATCGTGGACGAGCCGACCTCACGGCAGGACGAGCGCAACGCCCGCGCCGTCGCGGCCCTGCTGGCCGCCGCCGCGCACGAGGAGGGCCAGACCGTGATCTGCGCCACCCACGACCCCGCCGTGATCAGCCAGGCAGACCACGTCGTCGTCCTGGCCGGATAGCTAAGTCGGGAAATGGCGGACGTCGGCGGCGTGTCCGGGGCCCGCCATGCATGCAGAACGCATGCAGTCCCGATGTCCATTAGGCCCCGCCTCACCGCCTGGCCGGGCACGGAAGCACGTACATAACCGACGTGACGTGGTGCGCGCCCGTCTTGCCTGATAGACATGGGCAGGAGGTGGCATAGATGTCTCGCAACGAGCCCAGGGCGGTTGGCGCTCCCGCCGGGCGGCGTCAGCGTCGCACTAACGCCGACGGCGCCGACCAGCAGGCCGCAGACCACGGCGAGGCTCCTGGTCAGCGAGGAAACAAGTGGTGGACGCTGGTCGCGGTGTGCCTCGGCACGTTCATGCTGCTGCTGGACATCACGATCGTGAACGTCGCCCTGCCGGACATCCAGCGGGCCCTGAACTCGAGTTTCTCGGACCTGCAGTGGGTCGTGGACGCTTATGCGCTGACCCTGGCGGCGTTCCTGCTGACCGCGGGCAGCCTGGCGGACATGTACGGCCGCCGCTTGCTGTACCTGATCGGCCTGGCCTTGTTCACCTGCGCCTCGGTGCTGTGCGGCTTCGCCGCCAGCACGCTGATGCTCCAGCTGTCCCGCGGCTTGCAGGGAGTCGGCGGGGCGATCATGTTCGCGGTGTCGCTTGCGCTGCTGGCCGATGCCTTCCGCGGGAAGGACCGCGGCGTCGCGTTCGGCGTCTGGGGCACGGTGACCGGCCTGGCGGTCGCCATCGGCCCGCTGCTCGGCGGCATACTGACCTCGGGCCTGTCCTGGCGGTACATCTTCTTCGTGAACGTGCCGATCGGCATCGCCGCCGTCGTTATCAGCGTGATGAAGGTGGCGGAATCGCGCGCGCCGCAGGCCAGCCGCCCCGACTGGCTAGGCTTCGTGATCTTCACGGTGGCGCTGTCGAGCCTGGTCTACGGGCTGATCGAGTCAAACGAGCGGTCCTTCACCGACCCCCTGGTGCTCGGCTGCCTCGCCGCCGCGGCCGCGCTGCTCGTTGTCTTCGTGGTGGTGGAGCGGCGCAGCACGCACCCGATGTTCGACCTGAAGCTGTTCCGCCTGCCGACCTTCAGCGGCGGCTTGACCGCGGCGTTCGGGCTCAGCGCCTCGATCTTCGCGATGCTGCTCTACCTCGTGCTGTATATCCAGGACATTCTGGGCTACTCGCCACTGGCAGCCGGTGTCCGGCTGATGTTCATATCCGGAGCCATCCTGGTGACCGCCACGGTGGCCGGGCGGCTTTCTTCGTACGTGCCGGTCCGGCTGCTGATCGGGCCCGGCCTGTTCCTCGTCGGCATCGGCCTGCTGCTGATGCGCGGGCTCAACGCCGGCTCGTCCTGGACCCATCTCATCCCGGGCATGATCGTGGGCGGCGTCGGGATCGGCCTGGTCAACCCGCCGCTGGCCTCCACGGCGGTCGGCGTGGTGCCACCGCAGCGCGCCGGGATGGCCTCGGGCATCAACTCCACCTTCCGCCAGGTCGGGATCGCCACCGGCATCGCCTTGCTGGGGGCGCTGTTCTCGAACAAGGTGAAAGACGACGTGCTGGCCCGGGCGGCCGCGGTGCCCGGGCTGTCCAGTCGGGGCCCGCAGATCGCCGCGGCCGTGCAGTCCGGGCAGGTCGGGCAGCTGATCGCCAAGCTACCCCCGCCGGCCAGGCAGTCCGTGGGCGTGATCACCCGGACGGCCTTCACCACGGGCCTGAACCTCATCCTTCTGGTGGCGGCGGTCATCGCGCTGGTGTCAGGCGTCGTGTCCCTGGCTGCCATCCGCAGTAGGGACTTCGCCCAGCAGCAAGGACCGGTCGGCTCAGCCGGTGTATAGCAGGGACTCCGACGAGCTGCAGGCGGCTCGCGCGCAGCTCGTCAGCTACAGCGCACGCCTGCTTGACGACAGGCTGGCCGTCGGCAGCGCAGGCAATATCAGCGTTCGTGCCGGTGACGTCGTGGCGATCACCCCATCGGGGATCAGCTACGCGGACATGCGGCCCGGTGACGTCTGCCTCGTCACGCTGGACGGTACTCAGCTCCTGGATGGCACCGGGCATGACACGCCGGAAACGCCGTCCTCGGAGACGCCGATGCACCTGGCGATCTACGCGGCGACCAGCGCGGCGGCCGTCGTGCACACGCACTCGCCGGAGGTCGTCGCCCTGTCGGCGTCGCGCTCGGAGCTGCCGGCCGTCCACTACGCGATCACCGGGCTCGGCGGCCCGGTCCGCGTCGCGCCCTACGTGCGCTTCGGGTCGCCGGGCCTGGCCGCGGCGGCCATCCAGGCGCTGGACGGCCGCAGCGCCGTCATCTTGCGCAACCACGGGGCGGTCACCTACGGCCGCGACCTGGCGCAGGCCTACGACCGGGCCCTGCTCCTGGAGTGGCTGGCCCGCACGTACCGGCTGGCGCTGTCCTACGGGGAACCCGCGATCCTCTCCGCCGCCGAGCTCGACGAGGTCACCGCGGAGACCCGCCGCCGCCGCTACGGCGAGCGCCGCACCGGGCATCCGTAGCCGCCCTAACCGCCGGTACCGCCGATGACATTGCGGGCTCGACGTGGTCAACGATGGAGAGCTACGCCGCTTCTCCTTCCTGGATCACCTGCTCGGAGATATGGAGGGGGTCGCCGACATGCCCGGCGCGCCGGTCCGCTTCCACGCTCCTGACCCGGCGCAGGACTGGGACTGGCATCCCCCGTTCACCGTCACCGGCCGCATCCGGCCCAAGGGGCCGATGATGACCATCGAGGAATTCAGCTACGCGCGCGGGCAGGCCCGCGTCCCGGTGAAGATCACCATGCCGAGCCCGCTGGTCATGTACAGTGCGTGGTCACCGGAACACTCTCGCCCGGCCTACTCCGATCCGTTCGAGCTGTTCGCCGACGCCGCCGCGATTATCCGCGCGGAGGCGCGCGAACTGGCCCGGCTCGGCTGCACCTACATCCAGATCGACTCGCCCGACCTCGGCACGCTGGTGGACCCGGAGAACCGCGCGCTGCGCGAGGGCCTGGGCATGGACACCGAACGCACGCTCACCGAGGGCGTCGACATCATCAACTCCGTGGCCGACGTGCCCGGAGTCACGTTCGGCCTGCACATATGCAAGGGCAACTACGAGAGCAAGTGGATCGCGACCGGAGGCTACGAGTTCACCGCGGACAAGGTGTTCGCCCGTTCGGCCAACTTCGATGTGTTCCTGCTCGAGTACGACGACAACCGGTCGGGTTCGTTCGAGCCGTTGGCTAGCGTGCCGGACGACAAGGTGGTCGTGCTCGGCCTGGTGTCGAGTAAGGTCCCCGAGCTCGAGCCGGCCGACAAGCTCATCGCTCGCATCGACGAGGCTGCCCGTTACGTTGGCCGCGAGCGGCTCGCGCTGTCCACCCAGTGCGGGTTCTCGCCGGTGTCGATCGGCGCGAACCTCATCAGCGAGGACACCCAGCAACGCAAGCTCGAACTGGTCGCTGAGGTAGCCCATCAGGTCTGGTAGCCGCTAGCCCGGCGGCGTCACATCGCACCGTTCCCTGGCACCGGGAGCCGGGGACCGATGCGCTTCGCCATCGCGGAACGGACCCGCGTGTCAGGTCGTCGCGCTGTACCCGCCGTCGACGACCACCACCTCGCCGGTCACGAACGGATTCGAGGTCACCAGCGAGACGATCGTGGCGGCCACGTCCGCCGCCGTCACGCAGCGGCCGAGCGGCGTCATCCGGGCCCGGCGCTGTATGAGCCGGTCGTATTGCTCGCCCAGGCGCGCCTGCATCCACTCACCTTCCATCCGGCCGGGGGTGACCGCGTTCACCGGATCTACGGGCGAGCGCCCCGGCCAGCGTCCTGGTCAGGCTGACCACGCCGGCCTTGGACGCGGAGTAGGGGTACGGCTGCGGACCAGGGCGCAGCCCGACGATGAGCGGACGGTCAGCCCATTGACATCCTCCCCGCCGTGAACGACGGGGATTCCTGACGGCGCTCATGCGGCGCCAGCTAGGGGTTCACGCGACCGCCTCCCGGTTTCCCGGGGACTCGGCACCAGGTGCCTGCGCGTGCTGTTGAGGCCGGCTGCCCGCCGGGCCCTGCCCTCGATGTTCAGGGCGGCATTCTTGTCCGCGTGCTCCTGATGGCCGCACGCGGTGCAGGCGAACTCCCGGCCGCAGCCGGGTCGGCTCGCCTTGTCCACGACGCCGCAGGCCGAGCACGCCTGCGAGGTGAACGGCGCGGGCACCACCCGCACCTCGCTCCCGAACAGGGGAGCCTTGTACGCACTTCCGGCACGAGCCCACCGTCGTCACGCACAACGGGGAGCCCAGGGCGGTACTCATCTCCTACGAGGAATGGCTCAGGTCGCAGGAGGCCAGGCTCCGTCCTCCTTTACCACCGGCCTGAAGGCCGACACACAGCGGACACTTCGGTAGCCGGGCTCCCGGTAACGAGCCGCGAACGCGGGCGGGAACGGTGTTACCCAGGCAGGGTCATCGAGCCTCGTCTTGGCGACAGTTTGTAGCCTACGGCATCAAGATCCCTACCTTAGTAGGCATAACACCTTCCGCTGGCTGCGCCCTCCTGGCCGATGGCCGGAAGCAGGGTACTCGGATGCTGCCGGGGATCGTGGGCCATGCTCAGGTATCCGTGGTATCCGTCGATCACCTGCGCCACCGCAGGTGGCCGCCGTTGTCCAGGACCACCGGCGCCGCAGTACGGCGTAGGTACCCTTATCACTAGGGTAGTTGATATGGCTGGCGGGCGGCATGGATCCGCTGACGTGCGCAGAGCAGGGGATGCACAGTGGCGAAGACGGTCAGCTCCGTGGTCGACCGGCTGGTGATGCCCGGGTTCTCCGTGTACGAATCCCGGACCTACGTCGGCCTGCTCACCCTCGGAACGGCCACTGGTTACGCCGTATCCAACGAGACCGGGGTACCGCAGCCGAAGGTTTATGAGACCCTCAGGCGGCTGGCCGACCGCGGTGCGGTGATTCAGACGTCGGATCACCCGGCCCGTTACTCCGCGGTGCCGGTAGATGTCTTGCTGGAAAGGCTCGAGCAGGAATTCACCGATCGGCTCCGCGCGGCTCGTGACGAGCTGGCCGCGGTGGCCGCCGGCGATACGAATGCGGAGCCGCGCGTGGTGTGGCACTACACCGGGCTCCCGGCCATCGCCGACCGGGCGCGGGCGATGCTCGGCACGGCGCGAGCGCATGTCTACCTCTCGGGCCTGGCCCCCGACCTGGCGCTTCTCGCCGACGCCATCGCCGACGCCAGCGGCCGCGGCGTGGAGTTCACGATCCTGCATTTCGGGCGCCTGCCATTCCGCGCTCCGCGCGGTCGCACGTTCCGGCACGCGAGCACCGATGCCGCTCTCTACCCGTCGCACCAGGCTCATCACCTGGCCGTGGTCGCCGACTCGCACGAGTCGCTGTGGGCCATCGCCNAGGACGGCCAGTCCTGGGACGCGGTGTTCTCCGAGGATCCGCTGCAGGCGAGCGTGGTCAAGGGCTATGTGCGGCACGACATCTTCGTCCAGCGGATCTACGGCGACCTGCCGCAGGAACTCGAGGCCCGGTACGGTAAGGGCCTGCTGAGCCTCGCCGACGTCTCGCCAGAGGTCCCGGCCACCAAGGCTGACCGCGCTAAGGCCGACCGCGCCGCGGGGTGACCGCGGCGCCGCCGCAGTCGCGTTTTCTGGGGCCAAAGGCTCTCACAGTCCGCTGCTCCGCCAGATGGCTGGTGCCGGTTAGTGCGAGACCTGATATAACCTGCCCGGATTGTGCGGCGACCCTTGGGTATTCATGAGGCCGACCCGCAGTCCATGCGCGTCGGCCCGGCACCTGCTGGCTGACTCCCGTCTAGCTATAAGGCTGACCGTCTCAACGGCCCAGTTGCACAGCGATCACTCTGGTAAATTTATTCGAATATTTGCTAACTTCCTGGCATCGCAAGGCTAAATTCGCTACCATGTTCTATAGAGGTCAAATCAAGGTCATTCTCCCGAACGGTGGTGGCGCATGCCTCAAGGGCCGGCTCCTGCGGGATCCGGGCGGGAGGAGAACCCCGCCCGGGAACCCCGCGAGCCGGTGCACACCCCCGATTGGATGAACGGCGAGGACTGGCAGGCCTGGTGCGACTCCCAGCGGGACCAGGACGAGCCGTCTGATCCTGATGAGGAGGAGCCGGACCCGGACGGCCTGCCGGGGTCGTGGGGGTACGACCTGGACGCGATCGTCGCCGACTGCCGGCGCATCAGCGCGGAAGAGGCCGCCGCCTATGCCCGCGCCGCGCGGCTGGGCCTGGCTGGCGGGCAGCCGGTCGGCCTGGGGCGGCGCGGCCCGGGCGAGCCGGGATCGGCGCGACGGGCGCCGGGGGAGTACCTGTCCCGGGCGGCCGGGTTCGCCGCCGGGATGCTGCTGGACACGATGCCGGGGTGTAACGCGCTGGCCGGGTTCGCCGCCGGGGCGGCCGGGGACGACGACACCTACGACGGCGCCGGCGACGATGAGGTGGCCGGGGCGGTCGCCGCCTGGGACCGGATCGAGGCGCACGCCGCGGCCCGCAAGCACGCGGCGGTCGCGGAGTTCATCCGGCGGCGTCCGGAGCCGGGCTGCGCGCTGGAGGGGCCGGCGCGGATGCCGGCCAGCTGGGATGAGTTCACGGTGACCGAGCTGGCCGCAGTGCTGGGGGAGTCCCGCGCCGCTGCGGAGGACCTGCTGGACCGGGCGCATGACCTGGAGGTCAAGCTGCCCGGGACCAGGGCGGCGTTCCGGGACGGGATCGTGCGCGAGTCCAAGGTGGAGATCATCGCCCGGGCCACCGTGGTGCTGGACGCGGACGAGGCCCGCGCCGCCGAGGCGCTGGTGCTGGACCGGGCGGGCCGTTTGATCCCGGGCGGGCTGCGCGCCGCGATCGCCCGCGCGGTCATGGAGGTGGCTCCTGAGAAGGCCCGCAAACGGCGGGAGCAGGCGGCGAAGGATGCCCGGGTGCAGCGGTGGG
>JGI26340J50214_10000287_pt1 | contig 18219 bp, 15 predicted proteins | sample BogFormECP12_OM2_FD_50214 | JGI IMG/M metagenome (IMG submission 50214)
GCGCCGGTGAATCCGAAATTTATTTATCGCTGCCGCGACGTAGACGCGCTAGCGGGACTCTTGCGCGAATGCAGCAGCCATCCTGTCGAACTGCAGCGCTTTCGCGAGGCCGTGGTAGCGCACATGCATACCTGGTCACCCAAGCAAAACATCGCCGCCATGCTGGAGGCGATTCAAACCGCCGTTACACGCATTGCCGATGACGCCCACGAAGGCGGTGACGCAACTTCTGCCCCGGCCTCTGCTTCGCATAATGCCCCGGCCACGTCCTCAAAACTTCACGAATGAAGCTCCTCATTTACTCCCACTTCTTTGCCCCGAGCATCGGAGGCGTGGAGACTCTGGTCCTATCGCTGGCCCGCGGACTCTCGCAGTTGCGTGCCGCCGACGGCGAGCAGCAATTTGAGATTACGTTGATCACGCAAACTCCGGCTCTTGACTATGACGATCATCCGCTCCCCTTTCCCGTGCTGCGGCGGCCCAGTCGCGCGCAATTATGGAAACAGATTCGTTCCACAGAGGTGTTGCACGTGGCAGGCACGGCGCTGCTGCCAATTCTTTTTGGGCGGCTGGCACGCAGGCCGGTGGTCGTCGAGCATCACGGCTTTCAGACCATCTGCCCCAACGGCCAACTGTTGATTGAACCCTCTGGAACGCCGTGCCCCGGGCATTTCATGGCTGGCCGCCATAAGGAGTGCCTGCGCTGCAATTCTGGCAGCGGCCGGCTGTTTTCGCTGAGGCTCTGGCTGCTAACATTTCTGCGCCGCTATCTTTGTTCCGGCGTTGCGGCCAACATCACTCCCACACAGTGGCTNGGCAGCCTCGTACAGCTGCCACGCGTGACCGCTATTCCCCACGGACTGGAAGATCCGNCCCGGGCGGCTGGGCCGGCGCAAATAGCCGAGCCGCCGGTCATCGCTTTCCTCGGCCGGCTGGTGACCACCAAGGGAGTGGCGACGCTCATCGCCGCGGCTGGCATTTTGCGCAGAACTCAAAAACAGTTCAAGGTGTTGATCGCTGGTGACGGGCCGGAACGCGCCGCACTGGAGTCCCTGGTAAGTACCGAAGAACTCGGCGATTGCGTGCATTTTGCCGGTCGACTGGGAGCGGAGAATCTGCACGCCGCGCTCGCGAGCGCTTCCATCGTTGTGGTGCCTTCGCTTGGCGGAGAAGTGTTTGGCCTGGTGGTGGCCGAAAATATGCTCCGCGGATTACCTGTGGTGGCCTCGAATCTCGGTGCCTTCGTGGAAGTCCTTGGCGACGCCGAGCTAACCTTTGAAATTGGCAACGCTGCGGCGCTGGCCGCGCAACTCTCACGCTTGCTGGACGATCCCGCGCTCCGCGCTGCGCTCGGGCGTCAGGCTCGGCAACGCGCCAAAGAATACTGTGATTATCAACGCATGATCCAAGAGCACGCGCGCATCTATCGCCATTTGTATGGAGGGGCCTAAACGACAGTCCATAACGGATCCGATAAGGCGGTACCGCGCATCGAGCGCGATTTTCGTTACTTAGCCCGAAAATGCCACAATGCCGCTTCCGTAATGCCGGACACTCAGCCATAATTAGTTTTCCTCATGCGCACGCTCCTCAATTATCTTCGCGCTCCCGCAGCGGCGGGCGGCATGCGCCGGAACCCTCTGTTCATCCTCGGATTTCTGGTGGTTTTTGTTTACTCCGCGCGAACTCTAGCAAATTACGTAATCAATGACGATATGAACGGACTGGCGTATTTAGGCCTGATTCTGATCATCGGCGCCAGTGTGGTGGTCATTCTTAATAACTGGCGTAACGGTGCGTATTTTTTTCTGACCTGGCTGTTGTTTGAGGACTTTGCAAGAAAATTCCTTGGCAATAACATGGCCATCTACTTCGCCAAGGATTTTTTGCTGCTCGTTGTTTATATTTCCTTTATCGCCGCCTATCGCAAAAAGGAGTTCGCTCTTTTTCGCGTTCCTTTTCGCGCGGCGCTTCTACTGTTCGTCTGGCTGGGTATTATGCAGGTCTTTAATCCCCAATCCACGACCGTGTGGTACGGGCTGATGGGGTTCAAGATATTTTTTTACTACGTTCCGTTGCTGTTCGTGGGATATGCCTTCTTCAACTCAGAACGGGACATCCGCCGATTCTTCACCATAAACGTGGCACTTATCCTCTTGATCGTCTCGCTAGGCATAGCCCAATCCATTCTGGGAGCAGGCTTCCTGAATCCGGCGCACCAAGCCGAGGATCTGAAGCTGCTCAGCGGCCTGTATCGCGTTTCCCCGATTACCGGGCAGATTGCTTACCGACCTACTTCCGTTTTCGTCAGCGCTGGCCGGTATGCCGATTTTACCCTTATCGCCTGGCTGCTGGTGCTGGGGTTCTGCGGCTACCTGCTGTTGCGCCAGAAAAAAGGGCGGAACATTGTCTTCCTGGCCATCGCCGTCACCGCTGCAGGCGCGTTTCTAACAGCCTCACGCGGGGCCCTGTTGTGGACCATCATCAACGGAACCGCCACGCTTGTGGCCTTCGTTTGGGGAGCGCCCTGGCGCGAGGGCGAAGCTTTGCGCGCTTTTCGCGTAATGCAACGTGCGATCATCGGAGTTGCCCTGGGTATCGTTCTTTTATTCCTTACTTTTCCGGATGCGTTGCTTTCGCGCGTCGCAATTTATAAGGAGACTTTGGACCCCAACAGTACGGCATCGGAACTGGGACATCGCACATGGACCTATCCAGTGGAGAATTTTTTGGGCGCTTTTTACTATACGCATTGGCTTACGGGCTACGGGATAGGCACAACCGCACTGGGTGGTCAGTACGTGGCACGTTTCTTCAATGCAAAACCACCAGTGGTCGGCGTGGAAAGCGGCTTCGGCACTCTGGTTGTCGAAATGGGAATACTGGGACTGGTTCTGTGGTTGACCATGACCGCAGCCATTCTCTTTGCAGCCTGGGGCGTAATCAAGAAACTTCGTGGCTCACCATTATTCCCCATCGGCTTCGTCATTTTTTGGTATGCCCTTGTGCTACTACTTCCTTTGACGTTTGCCGGAATCCAGCCCTACGAAGATTTCCTGCTGAACGCCTACTTTTGGCTGACGCTAGGCATTCTTTTTCGCTTGCCAACTATCAAGCTGGCAACACTGCCGGCGGGAAACGCGGCCAATTTGGCCTCGCGCCGCTTCGGGTTCCGCTGACTTGCGTTTAGCGATCGTTACGCCATTTCTCGACCGTCGCCACGGGACCGAGCGCGCCTTCGCCGAGCTGGTTGAACGGCTCGCGCGCGACTACCATTGCGAAATTCATCTATTCAGCCAGCGTGTTGAGGATCTCCCTGTCACACCATGGAGTCGGCATCGTTCCGCGGAGAGTGGCGTCATCTTCTGGCACCGCGTCCCTTCGGCGGAAGGACCACTGCTCTTTTCCTTCGTTTTTTGGTATCTCCTCAATCGCTTGTGCCGCTGGTCCTTCACTTTTTGGCATGGCGCGGAATTTACTCTCGTTCTATCCCCCGGAGTCAATTGCTCTGACGCGAATGTCGTTATTGTTCACGCTATTTTTCATCGTTTGCGGGAACTGTCGCAGGATCACAGCGAGCCCACNCTGCAGGCGCTCTGTCTCTTTCGCCGCATTCATCGCCAGACCTACTACGCTCTGCTCACCGGCCTGGAGCGCCGCATCTACTCGAATCAGCGCGTCACTCTGGCTGCCGTTTCCAAACGCACCGCCGCGCAATTAGCCAGTTATTTTCACAGGACCGATGTCCGAGTTGTCTCGAACGGTGTGGATACCGTGTTATTTTCGCCGCTCGAGCGCCTGGCCCGGCGCGAGCAAGCGCGCGATCGCCGCGGTTTCCGAACCGGCGATTTCGTCCTGCTGCTGATTGGCAACGATTGGGAGGTCAAGGGTCTCGCCACCATCCTTCGCGCCATGGCTCTGCTCGGCGATGCACCCCTGCGCCTTATCGTGGTGGGTAGCGATTCGCCGCAAGCCTTTCAGCAATTGGCCCAAGGTCTCGGGGTTTTCGGCCGCTGCCAGTGGGAGCAGCCGTCTTCCGACGTGCTCGACTTCTACGCCGCCGCGGATGTATACGTCAGCCCCACGCGCGAAGACTCCTTCGGCATGCCCGTCGCGGAAGCCATGGCTTGCGGCCTTCCCGTGATTACCTCATCCGATGCTGGAGTCTCGGAACTTCTTCACGATGGTATCGATGGTTTCGTGCTCCGCGACCCGCTGGACGTGTCAACACTCGCAAAGCTATTGCGCCTGCTTCATGGTCAACCCGAACTCCGTGAGCGTATTGGCCACAGCGCCACGCAAAGCGCACTAGCCTGGACCTGGGATCGCAACGCAGCCGCAGTTTGGAAGCTGTTGAATAACCGCAAAGGCTAATGATCGCACTCGTCAATCCATGGCACGCATTCGTTAGTGGCCCGTCGGTATTTCAAGTAAAATTTACTGCGCACTCCTTTATTTTTCGCAAAGGATGAAATGGCGCAAAACCCCGATCCGGCCGTGGAAATCCAAAGGCGCTACTACAGCGAAAACGCCGGCCGCTACGACCACATGCACACGCATGAAGGCTCTCAGGACGGCTTCAGTGCCAAATTCGTGCCCGCAATTCTGCGCATGCTGGACGCCCGCTCGGTGCTTGATGTGGGAACCGCAACCGGCAAGGGAATGCGCGACCTCAAAGAAGCCATGCCCGACCTNTTCGTTTGCGGCGTTGAGCCCGTTGCCGCTTTGGTGCAAGAAGCTGCCCGCAACGGCAACATCGCTAGCGGCCCGATTCTGCAGGCCAGCGGCGAGGCNCTGCCGTTTGCCGATCACAGCTTCGACGTGGTTTGCGAGTTTGGCATTCTGCACCACGTGGGCAATCCCGCCGCTGTGGTTANGGAAATGCTGCGCGTCGCCAGCAAGGCGGTCTTAATTTCGGACAGCAATCGCTTCGGCCAGGGTTCGCTGGCCATGCGTTTTGTCAAACTAGTGCTCTACAAATTGCGCCTGTGGGATGCTTACAACTATTTGCGGACCGGTGGAAAAGGCTATCGCATTACCGAAGGCGACGGACTGGCATATTCGTACAGCGTCTACGATTCTCTTGAACAAGTCTCGCAATGGGCTGACCGCCTCGTCCTTATTCCCCTACCCAGCGATGCTCGCAAATCCGCCAGTTGGTTCCACCCGCTGGTGACCAGCGGTGGTGTGCTTTTGTGCGCCTTCCGTGAATATTCGCGATAAGTCTCGTAGGGGGCACTCGGCGCGAACGAGGCACCGGAAATTTAAGGATGCCGCGCGTGAAAGCGCTGTCTGTTTTCGCTGCGAGCACGCGCTACGCGAGACGGATACGGGCAAGGAACTTCGCAGCTACTTCTTTTCCCACATGCGGAAGCCACCCAAAAAAGCGTTTTCATTCGTGCCGAGACGCGCCTTTGGTGGCAGCTCTTTCAGCTTCTTGGCATTTCCGCCGCCCAGCACTACGTAATCGGCCTCTAGCGCCTCGATCAATTTTTCCGTGATTTTGTGAACGTGCTGCCGCCACTTTTTCTTCCCAAGTCGTTCCAAGCCCCGTAGCCCGAGGAAATCCTCGTAGGTCTTCTCTTTTTTGTAAATCAAATGTGCCAGTTCCATGGGCTCCAGCACGCCGTCGACGATCATGGCCGAGCCGAGTCCGGTGCCCAGCCCGAGAAACAACATTCGCCCGCCCTTGTAGCTGCCCAGCGCCTGCATCGAAGCGTCGTTGATCACTCTCACCGGGCAGCCGAAGGCCTTGGCGAAATCGAAGGCCATCCAACCGCCGCCGAGGTTATGCGGCTCGCGCAGGGGATGGCCGTTGATAATCGGCCCCGGATACCCGAGCGAAATGCGGTCGTATTCCCAGTCAGCGGTGCCCTTTTTTACGATTTGCACCATGTTCTGCGCCGTCATGGCCGGCCCGGACGGAAATTTGCGCGGCTCCTTCTGTCCCATTGCCAACATTTTCACATTCGTGCCACCGACATCAATGACCAGCACTCTGGCAGGCTTCGCGGTCTTTTTCTTCACCATCAGACGCCCTCCAATTCCGTAAGACCGAAGCTAGAGCCTTTCACGCTAATCTCCAAGCGAAATTATGCGCCTGGCAATACGGTCCGTGCGCCCGATTTTCAGTGCGGCAGATCGGGCAAAATTTGCTCCAGATTCTCCCGCGCCAGGGCATTTTGCGGATTGAGTTCCAAGGCCCGCTCCAGGTGAATCTTGGCTTCCGCAAGGTCGCCTTGCGCGGCCAGGGCGCTACCCAGGTTGGCTTCGGCGTTGGCATCTTTCGGGCTGAGCGTTACGGCCAAGCGCAACTCCTGCACCGCAGCCGCAAAATCATCGTGGCGCGCCAGAGCCAATCCCAGGTTGTAGTGCGCATCAAAATAGTCGGGGCGCGCCTGAGCCGCCACTTCAAGATGTTCGATGGCCTCGGGAAGTTTTCCCATGGCCAGCAGCGTAGCGCCCAGCGCGTTCTCCACCGCGGGATATCCCGGACGCAATCGCTGCGCCGCGGCAAATTCCGCCTCCGCAGCCTGAGTTTCACCACGCATCTGGAATATGGCGGCCAGATTGTAGTGCGCTGCAAAATCGCCGGCGTTATTCGCGATGTGATGACGGGCCAAGGCTTCTTGCAATTTCATCCGCGCGTCATTGACGCCAGCGGAGACCGTATCGATGGCCGCGCCGCTTTCACCGAGGGGCAACACCTGCAACCACAGATGAGCCATTTCGTCACTNGCGCGGTTTCCCGCCACCACGCGTTGTGGCGGATCGTTGGGATTGGCCAAATTGTCGTGCGAATTGTCGTACGAGTAATGCATTACAATCGTTGATCCGCGCGGCAGGTTCACCGGTTGGGCATAGCGATAAACCGCCTGCCAGTTCAAATCCCATCGCGGGATGTGTACCAACGTTTTTTCTTGGCCATTGGGCAGGCGCACCAGGGCCAGCAAATCCTTTCCCAGATAGTGTGCGTGGGGATAGATCGCGAGCACCTCCACGGCCACCGGCAATGTGAACTCGTCTGAGACCACGAAGTGCCTTTCCCCTGCCGGAATATCCAGCTGCTTGTCGCCTTCGAGTTGCAGCAGTACCGGAAATTCCGTGGCGGCCTGGTCGGTGAAATAGAGCCCCAAACTCGGCTGAATGCGCTCCGGTTTCCCGGAAGGCTGTAAGTGCGTGTTCAGAACCAGATCGTTCCCAGCATCCAGCCGGAGCGCCATGGTGCGTGGCTCAGGTTTCACTAGCGAACCGGGCTTCCAGAACAAAAAGTGCCCGTCGGGATCAAAAGTCTCGGATTCGATTTGCAACTCCATCCCGGCGAAACCATCGCCGGGTGCGGGTTCCTCACGGCGCGCCGTTTCCGAACGATCCACCAGCAGATTGGCGTGATGCACCTGACGGTTGTTACCTGGACGAATCTCCACCGCCTTAATCCAGCGCGTCTCCGCGAGTGGGGTGCGAAACACAAAGTTCCAATAGCGATCCGTTCCCCCCGCGGGAAGCAGGTACGGCTTCGTAGCTTGCAAAATTACATCGGGCTTGCCGAGCTGCCAGCCTTGGGTAAATTTTGGGAGGGCGGGTAAATCCTTGGCGTCACCTTGTGGTTCGTCGGCCTCGTACCACGCGCGAAACAGCGCGATCTGCTCCGGTGTGAGCCGCAGCTCATCGGCGAACTCAGAGTCGCCCGGCTCCGGCAGCCACGGTGGCATGTAGCGCCGCGCAGTCACGGAAACGATCTGTCGAGCGTGGGACTGCACGTCTTCGTAGGTCAGCAACGAGAATGGTCCCGCTTCGCCGGGGCGGTGGCACGGCGCGCAGAAGCGAAAAATTATGGGTGCGATATCGCGATTGAAAGTGACTTCTTGCGGGATGGCTTGACTTGACGAGTCGGTGCGCTGTTGTGCCGGGTGAGCGACGGCAGATCCGCCTCCGGCCCGATAGCCATCGGCATGCAACGCCACCAGCAGCGCGAGCGCGGTTATCACGCCGAAAAACCTTTGGACCGCGATTGTTCTGAAGTTGTGAGTGCCTGCCTGGCGCATCATCGCGGGCCGCGTCATTGCAGATCGGAAAGGTAACAACCCACCGCAGCCACGCTTAGCGGCTCCACCGGATGACCGCTGACCGCCGCAGCTATGGCATCCGCAAGTTCATGGGTAGTAGGCGCCGGACGCGCGCGCCCGAAATCTTCAAACCAGTTATCGATGCGCCCGTGATACACCAAACGACCTTTGGCATCAAACACCGCGGCTTCCGGCGTCACGGAAACCTGCGCGCGCTTCACCAATTCACGCCGTGGGTCGCGCAACACGGGCAGCGTCAGGTGATACTCTGCCTGGTGTTTGCGAATGGCTTCCGCCGTTTCGCGCTTATCGGGATAGACCAACCAAAAAGAGGCATCCGAGGCGTGTGCCAAGCTTAACCTTTGAATCTCCGGAGCATAGCGATTGGCGATCGGACAATCGGTGCGCACAAAGATCAACACCACCACCTTGCCCGCTGAGCTGGCCCAAGGGTCATTTCGCGCGGCGTTCCGGCTTTCAAAGTCTTGCGGAACTTGACCCGTGGCCAAAATCCCCGCCGGCCACGCGCTATGCAAAATAGCGAGCCCCAGAAGCGAAACGCAAATGAGCCGCGAGCGTTTAATGAACATAAAAACAATAAAGCCGGCCTGCCATTGTCTACCGCGAGTCTACGAAAGCTCATTGCCGATGTCTATCGCCACATCTTCTGGAAATCGCCGCAGCTATTCGAGATGAACCGCCTTGACACCTACGCCGCATAAGNGCAGTGTTACNGTACATCAGAAAATAACTTGCTAAAGTATTGAGCTTTCGCATTTCGTAACCTGAAGAGGCCGCCATGTCCGTATTGCCCTGGATTCTCGTTGGATTAGCAGCCGCTTGGTTGGCTGGACAATTTTCGCCGCAACCGGAAAAAGTCGCCGTCCCGGCCCAGCCGGAAAAACAGGCGCGCCGGTGATCAACACCCTCAATGTCCAGTATGTCGGCTTTCAGGCCAAGCCCCTCTTTCGCGAATACACCTTTACCGTGCGGGAAGGCGGCGAACAGCGCGCGTTTACTTTGTCGATCGAAAACGAGGCCTTCACCTCGCGGCGCGCCCGCATCCAGGACGGCCCCAACATCTGTTCTCTACGCCTGCGCACGGAATTAGCCGGCGAGGCGCCAGCGGTGATGCCGCTGCATTACGCCATCACCGGCGCGGAACTCGATGTCTTTCGCGAGACCCATTCCCCAAAGCCCACGCGCAATCTGTACACGCCCAAAAAAGATGATGATTTTTAAGCTGTGACGAAGCTCACAACGCGGTTAAAACTTTCGTGTTAATTCCCGCGCCAAGCTGCTTATAATTTGACCGCCCTTTGCCTCGATTTACCTTGTCACTGACGTTCTTCTGCGGGATGATTTCAATAGTCGGCGAACAGCCCTCGTAGTAACCGCTATTTTCGCTGCCGTTCCGCTTCGCGCGTTCGGATGTCGAAGTAGAAAAAAGGATCAACATGGCCATGGAACTGGATGCTTTGCAAAGAAGAGTGCCTGGAGAGAAGTCCATTAATTGGGTGACCACATCGGTCATGGCCCTCTTTCATATCGGTGCGGTTGTGGCGCTGTTTTTCTTCAGTTGGAGAGCGCTGTTTGTCTCTCTGCTGCTGTGGTGGATGTCCGGCAGTTGGGGCATCGGCATGGGCTATCACCGGCTGCTGACGCATCGCGGCTACAAAACTCCCAAATGGCTGGAATATTTCCTGACCGTTTGCGCCACGCTGGCGCTGGAAGGCGGGCCGATTTTCTGGGTGGCCACGCACCGCATCCATCACCAGTTTTCTGATCGCGATGGCGACCCCCATTCCCCGCGCGATGGCAAGTGGTGGGCACACATCGGCTGGCTGCTGGTGGGCAAGTCCATGCACCACGATACTTCCACGCTTTCGCGTTACGTGCCGGATCTGGCCAAAGACAAGTTTCATGTATGGATCACCAAATATCATTACGTACCCATCATCGTCCTGGCGGCTCTTCTGTACGCTTTTGGCACTGCATTCGGGGGCGGCGTCCATGGCGGCCTTTCTTGCGTATTCTGGGGAATCTTCCTGCGCACCACTCTGGGTCTGCATGCCACTTGGCTGGTGAATTCTGCAACGCACGTCTGGGGCTCGCGCCGTTTCGTTACCCGCGACACCTCCACGAATAACTTCGTGGTGGCCATGCTCACGTTCGGCGAAGGCTGGCACAACAATCATCACGCCCATCCCACTTCGGCCCGCCACGGCTTGCGCTGGTATGAGATTGACCTGAACTGGTACGGCATCTGGATCCTGAAGAAGCTGCATCTGGCCAAACAGATTCATCACGCCAAGTGGAATGATCGGCGCATGACCGAGGACGTACTCGTGCCTCCTCCTGCATCAGCACACGCTTCGCAGAGCGATCTGGGACTGGCTTCCTAGCCGTTCAATGAAAATCGTGTGACCCCGGTTCCGCGCGAGTGATGGTCAGCGATTCGATCCGTTCTACTTTTACGGACGTGACGTTCTCCTGATTCTGCAACCGTCCTTCGATCAACAAATACGGATGGCGCACCACCACCGTGTGATCTCGCTCGAATAGCTGGGGCGTGATAATGGCATTCGCAATTCCCGTTTCATCTTCCAAGCTTAAAAACACAAAGCCCTTCGCCGTTCCCGGACGTTGTCGTGCGATCACGGCTCCTGCCACACGCACGCGCATCCCATCCGGCAATTGCGGCAATTCAATTGCGGGGTATACCCCTGCTTGATTCAGTGCTGCACGGTGGTATGCGAGCGGATGTGGCCCCACGGTGATTCCGGTCCCCAGAAAATCCGCCACCAACCGCTCTTCCGCCGTCATCGGCAACAAGGGCGAATCATTACTGCCAGCGGTTGCCCCAACAACAGGCGCCATCTCCTCTCTTGCCGTTTTCTTTGCTCCTGTCTCTTTCTTTTCTATCCCTGAATTTGTTTCTGCAATCCCTTCGCTTAGCGCTTCCGCTACCGCATCGTCCATTCCCTCCAGCAAGGGCCCGGCTCTGCGCGCCGCGCGTTCCACTTGCCACAAAGCATCCCTGCGGTGCATCCGGCGATCCCCGGCAATACCATTCAACGCGCCCACGGCGGCCAGCGCGGTCAGCTCCGATTTTTGGATGGCCGGAACCCGGCGTTTTAGGTCTTCAATCGAAGCAAATGGTCCAATCTGGCGCTGCCGTGCAATTTCCCGGCCCGTCTCCGCGCGCAATCCCTTCACGTAGCGCATCCCTAGGCGCACGGCAAATCCCGCCGGCAATTTTTGCAGATGACATTCCCAATCGGAACAGGTCACATCGATGGGCTTGCATCGCAATCCATGCCGTTGCGCATCTTTCACCAGGGTGGCCGGAGAATAAAATCCCATGGGCTGATTGTTCAGCATGGCTGCGGTAAATGCCGCCAGGTAATGGCATTTCAAATACGCACTGGCATAGGCAATCAACGCAAAACTCGCCGCATGCGATTCGGGAAATCCGTACAGTGCAAACGACGAAATCGCCAGCACGATACGATCTTGCGTCTCGCCCTGAATTCCATTCTTGGCCATCCCGGCGCGCAGTTTCACCTCTACTTCTTTCATGCGCTTTTCCGAGCGCTTGAATCCGAACGCGCGCCGCAACTCCTCCGCCTCGCTTCCGGAAAAGCCAGCTGCAATCATGGCGATGCGCAGCAGTTGTTCTTGAAATAGCGGTACGCCCAAAGTCCGCGTCAGGGTGCTCTCCAGCGATGGATGCAAGCACTCCGTCTTTTCTTTCCCCTGCCGCCGTCGCAAATACGGATGCACCATCTTCCCCACGATCGGCCCCGGCCGGATAATCGCCACCTGCACCACGATGTCGTAAAAGCACACCGGCTTTAGCCGCGGCAAGCAGGACATCTGCGCCCGGCTCTCGATCTGAAACATTCCTACGGTGTCTGCTTTTTGCAAAGCGTCATACACCGCGGCATCGCCCGCCGGCAATGTTCCCAAATCCATTTCTTCGCCATAATCGCGTCGGATCAACGCAATCGAATCTTCCAGCACCGCCATCATGCCCAGGCCCAGCAAATCCACCTTTACGATCTTCATGTCCGCGCAGTCTTCTTTGTCCCATTGCACCACCACGCGCCCGGGCATGGTTGCCGGTTCGACCGGCACAATCGAATCGAGCTGTCCCTGGCAGATCACCATGCCGCCGGAATGCTGCCCCAGATGGCGCGGCAAATCCTGCACCACCTGGCACAACTCAAAAAACTTCCGGATGCGCGGCTGCTGTAAATCAAAGCCCGCATCTTTGAATTGCCGCTCCAGCGTGTCGTTGCTATCCCGGTATTCCCACGCGCCTACCAGGCTGGATAGCCGCGCCAGCGTCTCCGCATCGAACGAGAGCACCTTGCCAATTTCCCGCGCCGCCGATTTGCCGCGATAGGTAATCACGTTGGCGGTCATTGCCGCGCCCAGTTTCCCGTAGCGCTCATAAACGTACTGAATAGCTCGCTCGCGCTGATCCCCGCTGGGCAAGTCCAGATCGATGTCCGGCCAGTCGCCGCGCTTCTCCGAAAGAAAGCGCTCAAATAATAGATCCATCTTCACCGGGTCCACCGCGGTAATCCCCAGCGCATAGCACACCGCGCTGTTCGCCGCCGATCCCCGCCCCTGTACCAGAATATTTTTCTCGCGGCAGAAGCGCACGATGTCCCACACAATCAAAAAATACCCCGGCAAATCCAGCTTTTCGATCAACGCCAGCTCGCGTTCCAGTTGCGCGNGCGCTTTCTCATCGTCCGCGCCATAACGCCACAGCATTCCCTCGTGCGTCCGCGCGCGCAGAAAACTCATCTGCGTTTCGCCCTTCGCCACGGGATATTCTGGAAATTTGTAGCCCAGATCGTCCAGCGTGAATTGCAACCGCGCGGAAAGCTCTTGCGTATTGGCAATCGCTTCCGGCAAATCGCCAAATAACTGCATCATCTCTTGTACGGATTTCACGTGACTCTCTGCGTTGCGGTTCAGCAAACGCCCGGCGTTCGCCAGCACCCGGTGATGCCGCAGGCAGGTAAACACATCCAGTATCTGCTGCTGCTCCGGACGCGCATGCCGCACCCCATTGGTGGCCAGCAGCGGCAATTTTAATTGCCGCGCGATTTCCACCGCCGCCGCATTGCGCGCTTCTTCGCCTCGCGAAAAATGCCGCTGCACCTCCACATAAACATTTTGCCGCCCGAATACTTCACACAATTTCGTGACACGCCCGACCGCCGCACGCATTCCACCGCATTCCAGCGCTTGCGCCAGCGCGCCTTCTTCTCCGCCCGTTAAGCAAATCAGCCCATCGCTCAACTCCGCCACCTCCTGCGCGTGCACGCTTCCTTGGCCCTTNGCGGCTCGCAATTTCATGCGGGTAATCAGCCGGCAAAGATTTTGGTAGCCTTCGCGTGATTTCACCAGCAACGCATATCGCCAGCCTCGTATGCCTTTTTCTGTATTCGCTTCCTCGGCGGTCACCTCCGCGCCGATGTGTGCCTTGACGCCCGCTTTCACGCCCGCCAAGTGAAATCGCGGGGCGCCATAGACGCCATCGCGATCCAGCAACGCTATCGCCGGCATTCCCAACTCCGAGCACACGGAAATCAACTCTTCCGGAATGGATGCCCCTTCCAGAAAGCTAAACGCCGACCGCGCATGCAGCTCGCAATACATCAGTCGTATATCCCTCGCGCGAACCACCCTTGCCGCACGGCATCGAAATAAATTCGGTAGCTCCCGAATTCTTCCGTGATGTTTCTCGCTTTTGTGTAGTCCTTTGACGAAGAGCCTTTTTGCTCNAGCCGCTTCACTGTCTTGTATGTTCCTGTTTGCGCGCCAGCTTTGCCAGCGAAACGAACCTCCAAATCCCACTCATCCTCATTCCACTCTTCTTCCCTCCACCACTCCCCAGACGTCCGCCAGGGGCCCGAAGCTTTGTGCACTTCCCCGCGCCGCCCCTGCAAAAACACTTCCGCCGGACGCCCATCGCGCGAGTTTACGTTGATCGGCAGTGGTGGACGAAACACGCGAAAGCTCATGGTCGGGGACTTTTTCGCCAAATGCTTTTCCGTTTTTTCCGCGTCATATTTCTTTGCCGTTTTTTTCCTGCCGGAGCAGGTCGCTTCTTCTCGCACCGGCGAAAATCGCTCCATGCGAAACTCTCCCGGCCGGTGCGTATCTACCACTTCCGGCGAACCCACATTGCCCTCGCCAACCACGCCTTCGAGCCGCGCCAAAGTCAGCTCTAATTTTTCCACATCCGGAAAGCTCGGCAGAAAAAGCCCCCGCTGCGTCATCCGCGGACGCGCCGCCTCTGCCGCCACGAGTGCCTTCACAATCGGCGCCCCCGGCGGACTTCCCTGCAAGCGCAGNCGCAGCAATTTCAACAGCAACTTGGCATCGCGCATTGGCACCGGCAGCTGCATACTGCGCTCATAAATCCCCGGCAAACGTTTCTCTCGCACCACCTCCGTGCGCACATCCAGCGCATTCTCAAACGCCGGCTGTAAATCAAAGCGCACGCGCAGCAAGCTTGCCGCCAGCGCTCGCGCCGTCAATCGCGCGCAAAGCTGATCCAGCAGCCGCCCCAGCACAAAGGACAGCGGCTCCAGCTCTTCCACCGCGTCATCCAGCTCCATCTCTTCTTCAAAACTCAGCTCCGCCTCAGCAATCACCAACTCGCGCGAAGCCGTGCCCCGCGCAAGCGCACGCAAGCGCACGCCCTCCTGCCCTAAACGCTCCGAAAGTTGCAGCACCGGCAAGCGCGCCAACTCCGCGCACGTGCGAATGCCCCAAAGCTCCAGCGTCTCCGCCATCTCTTCCGGCGGCGAAAGCACGCTGACCGCTAACCCTCCAATCCGCGCAGCTTCTTCCCCCGCGGCAATCAACGTACTCCCCGCAAATCCGCGTGCCGCCACCTCCGCGACAGAAATATTCTCCGCAATGGCCACATTCACCAGTAGTCCGCACTCCCCAGCCCGCGTCACCAGCAACTCCGCAATCTGTTCGTCCGTGCCCAGCAGCGAAGACAATCCCGCCACATCCAAAATCACCAAATCCGCCGCCGCATCTTCCATCCGCGGCGACATCGACCACCCCACATCGCGCAACGCCGCATGCGCCGCCTTCTCCGCCGTCACTGACCGCGCGTGAATCTCCACTCCCGCAAACTGTGCGGCATTGGCCTTGGTCATCCCCAAAAAAATCCCCAGCTCCAGCGCCGCAGCATTCGCCGCCACCACGCTATATAGCGGGGGATTGCTATCAATCAGGACGGTGGCGCGTTCGCCGGCACCATTATTAGCGCGAGAGTTTTCTTCTTTATGCGGATCGACACCCGCCTTCGCGCGGGCCTCCGTCTGTACTTCTGCACGATAGGTCTGGGCCGGGGCGGGCGCAGCTTCTCGTGTCCCTACCTCCGCGCGCACCACGGCCTGCACCATAAACTCCGGAACGTAAATCGCCGCAAATCTCATTTTGCAAACTGAAAATCATCTCTCTCGCACAAATCAAGCGCGGTAGGCGCGGCATACGTTAGCCCAGCCCGTGAGGGCTGGGTCGGTGCGTGCACAACGCGCGAGCGCCGTAGGCGCGAACACATCCTCGTTCAAATGTTTCTCTCATCCAAATAATTCCACGCCGTCTTCACCGCAAACCCCGCCGCATCCATCCGCTTCCCACTCATTTTTCGGGCGTCAATCGTCATGACCCGCGGCGACATCACCCGCTCCCCACGCGCCTGCCCATCCTCCATCCGCATCCGCGAACGCACCACCTCCGCCCAACTCTTCGCTCCCTCCAGCAAACACCCCTGTGGCACAGTCAATCCTGGTGGTGTGTTTTTTGCATTTTGGTTTGGCCCCGTCTCCCGCCAAACCCCCGTCTCCCCCTCCATGCGCAACACCAGCGACGCACAAGTCTTGGCATTGGACTCCTGCCCCAGCAAAAGCAGCACCGTCGCCGTACCCTCCACCGCCCGGCGAAACCGAAACCACACACTCAGCTGCACCTGCCGCACCACCCGCGCCGCCACATCGCTCAAATCCAGCGCAATCANTCCAAANCCTCCGCCCTGNATCAGCAAATCGGTAGCCCGCAACGCCTGCTCGATATTTTTGCAGCGCACCCACAGCAGCTGCCGCAAATTCACCCCCGCCGCCACTCCCGCCGCTGGATCAAACGCGTCCCGCCCATCCACCAGCGCACACACTTCCCCCTCGCGCGTCCGCGCCGCCAAAGCCGCCAGCAGCAAACTCGTCCGCCCGCTCCCCGCCCCGCCAAACACCTCTGTCAAGCACCCGCGCGGCAATCCCCCAGTCAATTCATCAATCTCGCGAACGCCCGTGGAGACCGTCTCCACCACCGAGCGGTCGCGATACTCCAGCGGCGCCACCACGCGCCCCGCCAGCGCCGTCTCCACCTGCAAACGCAAAGCCGCCGCCCGCTGACCAATAGCCATGCACGCACACATTCCTGGATTCACGGCGGAAAAAACGAGGCAGAGGAGGATTATGTATTCGCTTTTTGTTCGCCTACGAAAGAAATGATCCGCCTCCGCGCCCACTTTGTCAAGCGCTCTTGAATTGCCTACCCTAGATGACAGTTAACAACCGGAGTCAAAACGTACGATTCAAATACTGAAAAGCATTAATTAGATCCTACAATTGAGCCGCAGCAGACCGCTTTGCAGCTTGGAGGCAAGACCCTATGTTTTGCGTGACTCGTCCAGTTCGCGCCAAGCGCATACCAATTGCAGCACTCGCAACCCTATTCACACTAACGTGCCAGGTCACCGCACAGACAGAAAAAGATCTGCATCGCCCTGCGTGCACCGACATGCATTGCAAAAAAATACGATCTTTTGTTAAGTCTCATTATTGTGGCGAATCACCCTACGGCAATGGACCCGATAATGGTTGTCTAATCAAACTCCCAAAGAAACCCCGTGCTGGTATCGAAGTCCTGGCAGATTTCCATTGCGAATGGAATGAAACCAAACAAGCTCCACAGTGCGAGCAGCAAGGACAGCCATCTTCGACGACCCGCGACGTTTTAACACAGGAACTGCGACAGGCAGGCTTGCCAACTAAAGCGAGTGGAAAGACCTACTTTAAGGTTTGGAAATCAACTCTTTCTGGTTGGTCTATTGCTGAGGCAAGCTACTCTCGAACCGTCGGATCCGACATGACACTCTGCGATGTCATCGTGATAATCGATCAAGACACCCACGTAATCGTGGTGCGTAAAGTTCCTTCCCAGAAAACCGATGTTGATGTACCCAACGTTACCGAATGGTCCGTAATCGATCTCGTGGACGCGGATGACGACGGACAAGTGGATGTGATCTTGGAAGGAGATGCCTATGAAGACCACTGGCTCGAAGTCGTCAGTGTGCACGCCGGGTCCACACAGACCGTTTTTTCTGGCCTTGGCTATTATCTGTAATTTGTTGAGTTAAACTTTGCGTAAAAAAGTACTTGACAATAAGAAGCAGGGGATTATGCTAGTCCCTGCTTCGCTTCGTAGAAGCGTAGTAGGTCAACATGCAAACCACGCCGCCAACTCCAGCAAACTTACTTGGCGGCTCGCCTGCGCCGTTTCGCGCTAACCTCGCCGACGCTGCACGCTTCTGGGAGAAACGCCGCGTCCTGTACAACCTGATCCTCGCTGCCGTCACTATCGCTTGGATCGCCTTCACCTGGCCTCATTTCCGTCCCGCCATGGAATGGCCAAGTCTCCTCCCGCTTACCGGCCTCGCGCTGATCGCCAACTTTCTATACTGCGCGGCCTACTTCGTGGACATTCCCATGCAGCGCAGTTCGCACCTCGCCGCGTGGAAGCGCTACCGATGGATTCTCTGGCTCATTGGCACGCTCTTCGCTTTCGTGTTCACCAATTATTGGATCGTCGACGAAATCTATCCCGACTCTCACTAACCAGCGAAAGCCGCCAGGCAATTCACCGCCTTACGCGCATTTCGGGTTATACGGCGAAAATTCCAAGGCAGCTTTCGTCGCTTGCGCCGCCATGGCNCGCTCGCGCCATTCTCCAATCGTAAATTCCACGGATCGCCCCGTGCCGCCAGAGCAATGCGCCTGATCCTTCCAATTCACCTTGGCCGTGCCCGTCAACTGCAGCATCCGCC
>JGI26340J50214_10000291_pt1 | contig 18150 bp, 17 predicted proteins | sample BogFormECP12_OM2_FD_50214 | JGI IMG/M metagenome (IMG submission 50214)
GCCCGGTCAAGCTGAGCGGTTGTCAAAGTCATAGGTCGATCTCCTTTCACCCACTGACACGTGGGCTCGTGCTGATGCGGCTATCGGGATTCGATGAGTACTGGCGTAGCCGTCGGGTCGCTGACCGGTCGGATTGTCACTGCCCCCGTCGGGGGTAAGCAGCCGTGTCGTCACCCCCGTTGGGGGCAAAGCGTTTGTCGCTACCCCCGTTGGGGGCAAAGCGACTTTGTCGCTACCCCCGTTGGGGGCAAGCAGCCTCGTTGTTGCCCCCGACGGGGGCTAAGCCGCTTCGTCGGCCAGGTACCGGTAGAGGGTGGCGTGGCTGACGCCGAGGTACTTGGCTACGTCCGCGCGGTGTGACCGTCTGCCTTCATGCGCTGGGCTGTCGGGAAATGCTTAAGTCCTCGGCGCTCTCGGCCAAGTAGCGGTACAGGGTGGTCCTGCCGATGCCGAGTGTTCCGCAGATGGTGGCGGCGGTTTCCCCGTTAGCTTTCATCCGCTGGGCAAGCGCGGCCTGGTCGGAGGTGAGCTTGGCGGGGCGACCAAACTTCCGGCCTGACTTGCGGGCGTGCTCCAGCTTGAGGGCGGTGCGCTCCCGGACCAGCTCCCGCTCGTACTCGGCGATGGACATCAGGATTCCAGCCACCATCCTGCCGGTGCTGGTCGACGTATCGACACCGTCATGGAGCGACCGCACGGTGACCCCACGCTGCGTCAACTCGTGCAAGGTGTTGATGATGGCCCGCATGTTGCGGCCCAGCCGGTCCAGACGCCAGACGATCAGGGTGTCGCCCTCCCGCAAGTAGCGCATGCACTCAATGAAGCCGGGCCGGTCATCGCGGGCACCGGACATGACGTCGTGGAAGATCTTGCCCGCACCCGTAGCGGTGAGCGCCTCGGTCTGCTGCTCCAGAGTCTGTCCGATGGTTGAGACACGGGCGTACCCGATCACGGTTGGGGCGGTGGTAGATGCGGAAGCGGTGCTCACAACATCAGTGCACCGCAAATACCGCAGTGTGAGCTTTCCGAACAGTGACTATATGGACATACTTTCGGGACAGCATGTCGTTGGGAAACACAACTGTGTCGACGGGACGGAAGCCTGTCCCGAAACCGACCGATTTCGGTACGGGCACTCGTGCGTGATCATCCCGGGTCGAGCAGATGGGCCAGGACGCCGAGCACGTGTGAGGTCGTCTTGCCGTCAGGCACCTCGGCCAAGGTCTCGGACAGACCCCGAACGATGGTGGCCACCTCCTGCCGCTCCTGCGGGTCGAGGCTCGCCAATTGGTCAAGCAGGGTCGCAGGAGACACTTCCTCCGTGTCGGCCACGATCCCTCCCTGGCGTCGGTCGACTCAGACAATCCCCTGAGCATGACGCACGCACGCCGACCCGGCCGCCGTCATGTCATCGCCTCGGCCCACTTCATGCCCAACGGGTCGGTGCGACCCGGCATGATCTTCACGCTCATCGGCTGTCCACACCCCGGACGAGCCGCTGGATGACCTCCGACACCGTCGGGCAGGCCCGGTGTCGGCGTCGTATGACGTCGGCGACCAATCCCGTCCATCCGGTCTGGTGGGTGGCTCCCAGCCCAGCGGCGTTGTCGCCGTGGAAGTACTCGTGGAACTGCAGATTGTCATGCCACCGGGGGTCGGTCTGCAGCCGCTGCACGCCGCCGAAGCACGGCCGCATTCCATCGGACCCGACTAAAAAGATCGACACCAGCCGCTGCCACAGATCGGCGGCTACCGCGTCGAGCGTGACATTATTCCCCGACCCCGTCGGGTACTCGATGGTCAGGTCATCGCCAAAGAATTCGTGGTAGCGCTCCAGCGAGGTCGCCACCAGGTAGTTCAGCGGAAACCAGACCGGACCGCGCCAGTTCGAGTTGCCGCCGAACATGGCGGTGGTCGACTCGGCGGGCTCGTAGTCGATGCCGGCCTGCACGCCGTCGATATCGAGGACATACGGGTGACGGCGGTGGTACGCCGACAGGGACCGCAGCCCGTGCGGCGAGAGGAACTCGTCAGGATCGAACAGCGTGCGGCATAGCCGGGTGACGCGGTCCAGTCCGGTCACGCCCACTAGGAGCCGCCGCTTGCCCNGGTCGCCGCGCAGGATCCCGGCGGCGACCATATCCTGGGTGCTTTCCATCCCGTGGCGTCGCAGATAGTCGGCAAACCGCTTGTCGTTCACCAGTGACTGGTCGATGGCCTCTTCGTTGACCACCGCCGCCGCGAGCGGCGGGATCATCGAAACCATCGAACGCACCCGTATCGGCACCGCGCTACCGTCGGGCAACACGATGCGGTCGTAGAACAGCCCATCCTGCTCGTCCCAGACACCGACCGTCGCGAGCGCGTCGGCGATCTCGGCGAAGTGCTCGAGGAACATCTGAACCAAGTCGAGCGCGGGCCGCTGCCCCGATCCGTGCAAGATCGCCGCGATCGTGGCCATCGACAGGGCGTAGGTGGCCATCCACCCGGTGGCGTCGGACTGCTCAAGAGTCCCGTGCACCGGTAGATGGGAGCGGTCGATAGGCCCGATGTTGTCCAGGCCCATGAACCCGCCCTCGAAAACATTGGAGCCATCGGCATCTTCGCGGTTCACCCACCAGGTGAAGTTCACCAAGAGCTTGTCGAAGATCCGGCTGAGGAAATCGAGATCGCCGCCGCCGTCGAGGGCGAAGACCTCCAGCGCCGCCCAGGCCTGCACCGGCGGGTTGACGTCGGTGAAGTCCCATTCATAGGCGGGCAGCGCGCCGTTGGGGTGCTGAAACCACTCGCGGCACAACAGCGACAGCTGGTACTTGGCGAACGCCGGATCGACGTGCACCAGCGCCACACAATGAAACCCCAGATCCCACGCCGCGAACCACGGGTACTCCCAGCTGTCGGGCATCGACATCACGTCGAAGGCCTCGAAGCTGCGCCAGCGGGCGTTGCGCCCACTCTGCCGCTGCGCCGGCGGTGGCGGCTGGGCCGGGTCCCCGTCGAGCCAGCGGGCCACGTCGTAGTAATAGAACTGCTTGCTCCACAGCATCCCGGCGAAGGCCTGACGCATCACCGCGGCTTCATCGGCCGATGCCGCCGCCGGGGTGAGTTCACCGTAGAACTCGTCGGCCTCGGCGCGCCGCTGGGCCATCACCGCACCGAAGTCGGCACCCAGCGCGGTCGCGGGGTCCGGGCCGGCGCCAGTGCGGCGCAGCCGCAGCCGCAGCTCGGCCGTCTCGCCCGGGCCGACGGTCAGCTGATACCAGGCCGCACACTTGCTCCCGCGACGCTGCGGGTTGACGGTGTCGGCGCTAAACACCACGTGGTCGTTGATGCCGTCCTTGGGGAAACGTGGGCCCCCCGAGACTCCGTAGAGCCGAGCAAGATTCGTCTCGTTGTCGCAGAAGAGCAGCTCGGGCACGCNGCCCGTGGGGTCGGGGCCGGCCAGCCAGTGCAGCTCGCCGAGGAACGGATGCTCGGCGGCCACCGCCCCGTCAGGGGTAGCGGCCAGAGCCGGTGCCGCCACCCCCTCATCCCATGACCAGGTGTTGCGGTACCACAGGGTCGGCAGGACGTGCAAACGGTCGGTGTCCGGGCCTGCGTTGGTGACGGTGATCGCCATCAGCACGTCGGTCGGATCGGCTTTGGCGTAGCGCACGTCGACGATCCAATACCGATCCTCGTCGAAGACACCGGTGTCGAGCAGTTCGTACTCGAAATCGAACCTACCGCGCCTCCGGCTCTCGTCCAGCAGCTGTTGATACGGGAAAGCGCGCTGAGGGTAGTGGTAACGCCAGCTGTTCCAGGCGTGGCTGGGCAGCGCATCGAGATACCACCAGTACTCTTTGACATCCTCGCCGTGATTGCCCTCCGGTCCGGTCAACCCGAACGCACGCTCCTTGAGGATCGGGTCCCGTCCGTTCCACAGCGCCAGCGCCAGGCACAACCGCTGCTCGATGTCGCAGAAGCCGGCCAGCCCGTCCTCACCCCAGCGATAGGCACGGGAGCGGGCGTGGTCATGCGGCAGGTAGCTCCACGCGTCGCCGCCGGCGCTGTAGTCTTCGCGAACCGTGCCCCATTGGCGCGCGCTCACATATGGTCCCCACAGGTACCAGTCGCTGGCCTGCCGTAGGCCTTTGTCGAGTCGGCCGAAGCCGCCGACCCGCTGTCGCTCAGCGCCCCCGGTCACCATCATGTCAGGCCTCCCGAAAACGCGGCCCCGGCGGAACTCGCCCATGCACAACGTCTTCCGGCAAAGGCCCGCTCACGCCCAAGATCGCTCCAGTCCACCAGCGGCGTGTCCGCACGTGGATCGATCTGCCTCATGCTAGCCAGCATGCGGTGACCACGAGCCGCAAAACATGAGCGCAAACGCGCAGACGCGCAATCTACGACCCCTGAGCGCGCAGATCTACGCGCTGGCGGCCGAAGCACAACCAGAGCCACGCAAACCACTGTCAACGGTCATGTTGTTCTCCCCGGTGACGGTCATGAGATCTCCTCGCTGGTGGCCATGAATACTCCCCACGGACGGACGTGAGATCTCCCCGGTTGGTCAGCTGGGCAACGGCGTCACCCCCTTGCCGGTGGTGGTCAAAACCATATTTGGGCGGGCTGTGCGAATCCCGTGCCCAATATGGACCCAATCGGATCGAGCTAGGGGCCCGCAGCAAACGAGAGGGCCACCATGACCACCACCTACACCGTCCCCGACAACCCCGGCGATGTCGAGCAGCCTGAGCGCAAGTCACTGCCCGGGCCGGTGTCCGCGACCGGCCCCGAACGATGCGCGCATAGGCCGTCAACGATCGCGGCCACACAGCCAGCGGCTGCACCCCCGAGAACATGCGCAGTCGCGCAAGGGGTGTCACAAATCTCACATCCAACCGGGCGGGTATCGGTGAGAGCATTCACGGCATGACCCACCAAACCGACGACACCGAAGTCGTGCGAGGTTCAGACACGAGCCTGCGCGACAAGGTGGAGCAGATGTACCGCCAGGCCGCGAGTGTCAAACAACCCGACGGCACTTGTGCGCCACGCAATGAGGAATTCGACCGCTGGTGGGCGCAATACTTCGAGCCCTACCAGCCCTGATAGGGCTTTCACCCGGAGCCCCACCCCGCGACGGGCTGCTCATCGACCGCACCGCCTTGCACTGCACCCACATTGCGGTGAGCCCGCTGTCCGGAAGCTGTCAACCTGAATGAGGCACCGTCGAGCGGTATTTACTGAGTGGCCTCCTCTGGCTGGTCGGGTGGGTTAATCCACGAGCCGGTGGGCAGGTGTGGCGGCTCTGGCGGTTTGCGGATGAACCGTTCGGGGTGCGCCCGGTATGCGTCGGTGAGCACGGCGGCGCGCTTGTCACGGACGGCCTCGGCGGTGCCGTAGTGGATGTCGGCGGGAGTGTGCAGGCCCAGCCCGCCGTGGTGATGATCGTCGTTATACCAGGCGAAGAAGGTCTGGCAGTGCCGGCGGGCGGCCTCGATGGAGTCGAAGTGGCCGGGGAAGTCGGGCCGGTACTTCAGGGTCTTGAACTGGGATTCGCTGAACGGGTTGTCGTCGGACACGTGCGGGCGGCTGTGCGACTGGGTGACGCCGAGGTCGGCGAGCAGGAACGCCACCGGCTTGGAGGTCATCGAGGAGCCGCGATCGGCGTGGATGGTCAGCTGATCGGCTCCGATGCCCTGCTTGGCGCAGGTCTGGCGGATCAGCACCTCGGCCAGAGCCGCGGATTCGCGGGTAGCGACCATCCAACCGACCACGTACCGCGAAAAGATGTCCAAGATCACGTATAGGTAGTAGTACGTCCACTTCGCGGGGCCGCGCAGCTTGGTGATATCCCACGACCACACCGAATTCGGCTGGTAGGCAACCAGTTCCGGTTTCACGGTGGCCGGGTGGGCGGCCTGCCGGCGCCGTTCCCGGGTTTCGCCGGCCTGGCGTAGCAGCCGGTAGAACGTGGAGATCGAGCCCAGGTAGACGCCTTCGTCGAGCAGCGTGGCCCACACCTCGGCCGGCGCCATGTCGACGAACCGGTCGCTGTGCAAAACGTCGAGGATCGCGTGGCGTTCGGCCTGGCTCAGCGCCCGCGGCTGGTGCCGGTCCCGGTGCGGGATCGGCACCCGAGCGGGTGGCGGGCTGGTGCGGTGGCGCCGGTAGTAGCTGGCCTGCGCGGCCCCAACAGCCTGGCATGCGTCCCGGACCCCGACACACCCGACCAGCTCGGCGATCGCGGTGTCGGTCACGGCGTCGACCTCGGCTCGGTGTCCGCGCTCTCGGAGAGCGTCTCCAAGAGCGCGTGCAGTTTTGCCTGCACATCCACCACGAAGCGGGTCTTGGCCAGCTCCTGCTCCAGTTGCCGTTTCTCCTGCTCAAGGCGGGCGATCCGCTCGGCTTGCGGGTCGCGCCGCTTACGTCCGCGCGGAACGGCCAGCCCAGCCAGTGCGCCGCCGTCGCGGGCCCGCCGCCACTGCACGATGTGGCTGGAGTACAGGCCCTCCCGACGCAACAACGCACCCTTCTCACCATCGGGGGCGGCGTCGTAGGCGGCCAGGATCTCCAGCTTGTACTTCGCGACGAACGTCCGGCGCCGGGCACGCTCGGGCACCTCAGGGTCGGGACGTTTCGTTCCAGCACCGCTCATCCGACCAGGATCTTCGATCCCGGTCGCTCGGACCAATGTGGTCACCTTGTTCGTCATCTCGGGGAAGTTCTCCATCCCCGCCCTCGGGTCACTAATTGTCAGGGGGCAGGTGCCTCAACCCAGGTTGGCAGAGAGGGCGCTGCTCATCACCGTCGAAACCGCCCAATACTATCCACCCGTGGCCGTCCAGAACGGCGACGGCGTTGGGTCCGGCGATGCCATGGTCGCCGCGATCACCGTCGGCCTCTGCCGCGGCTGGCCCCTCGACAAGGCGGTACGCCCGGGCATCGCCGCCGGCGCCGCGATGCGGCTGACCCCCGGCACGGCCCCATGCCGAGCCCCCGACGTCGACCGATTATTCGCCCTTGTTCCCGATCCGGTAACCGTCACAGAGCACACAGACACCTACGACTTCGTCCAGCAAACCATTGCCCGAACCTAACGTCTGGCTGGTAATAGGATTGAGCCTGACCGGCAACTGAGGCCCCGACATCAAGCTCTAGAGTCCACGAGGCCAGACGCCGGATTGGTTGATGATGGCCTCCGCTAACTGTCACTGGAGCGAGCCGGTCACGCTATCAGCGTCGGCGGATTTTCGGCCGGTCAGAAACAACAGCCGGAATTTGCCGATCTGCACCTCGTCGCCGTTGGCCAGCACAGCCGAGCCCACGGGTTCACGGTTGACGTAAGTGCCGTTGAGGCTGCCGATGTCGACAACGTGGAATTCGCCGCCCACGCGCCGGAACTCGGCGTGGCGGCGGCTGACGGTGACGTCGTCGAGGAAGATGTCGCTATCCCGGTCGCGACCGGCCGTCGTGGGAGCCTGGCCCAACAAGAACCGTGCCCCGGTGTTAGGGCCGCGCTTCACCACCAGCAATGCCGAGCCCCGCGGCAGGCTCTCCACACCGAAAAGCTGGGTCTCGGCGCCGGCGGCGGCCGCAGCGTCTTGTTCGTTGCTGAGGTCGGCACGAAACGCGGAAGTCCTCTCTCCGCTGACTTCCTCAGGTCTTGGGTCATTGTTGTTATCGGTCACTCGCTCGTTCCTTCCCGGCCGCTCCGCCCGTATCAACTTCGGTCAGTCCATTTTTCGCAGCTACGTTGACCGAAATGCAGGACGGGTCGGTCGCCGACGACATCAGACAATCTATCTCTGAGATCGTCACTTTGGTTCTGGCATTCGACGAAGATTTCTCGGTTATTTTGGTGGACATACGCGGTTGGTTGATTAGCATGCCGATGTGGCTGCCGTTCTGGGCTTGACCCGTTCGGTAGACACGGGGTCAGGCGGCTTGTGCCGTCTGATTGAATCGGTTCCCGAATTCGACCGGGGTGATCATACCGAGGGCCGAATGGCGCCTGCGCCGGTACGGTGGCCTCGACGCCGCAGTGATCGCACGCCCGATACATCCTCTACCGCAGACCATTTCGGCTGCAACGCTACTGGCCGACCAGTTGCTGGCGGTGTTTGATCCCGGCGCTTTCGCGATCGACTCGGGACCCGTGGCATTGGCGGTGCTGCACAGCTATCCGATCATCAGTTACGCGCCGAGCAGCGGGCTGCGCCCGATTCTGGACACGGCCTTCGCCGCGGCGACCGCAGCATCGAGCCCGTGATCCGATTCGAGAAGATCCTCATCTGGCGTAACCACTCCACGCCGCGCGCCCTGTTGGGGGCGTTCTTGCTGTGGACGCAGCTTCGAACCCACGCCCAAGACCAACCCTGACGTGGCATCACCCGCACGAAGGAGCCGACAATGCCCGGCAGTGTGCTGTTCGACCGCCCCGGCGCGCCCGAGGTGCTCCAGCGGCGCCAGATGGCGGCCCTGTCGCCGCGCCCGGATGAGGTCGAATACGGCGCAATCGGTATAGGCATCGATCCTGTGCTTCACCTGCGCCTAGACGGCCGCCAGGGCCACCCGCCCGCCGCTGTCGTCCCCTGAACCTCACGCCTTGATTCGAGCCGTGAGGTCGTAGACGGTGTCCGAACCGGCCTTCATCGACCTGAAGTTCGCCGCGACCCAGTTCGCGATATCCCCGTGCGCGTCGCGACCGAGCGGGAAGTGGTCGTTGCTGGGGTCGGGCACGATGTAGTAGGTGACCTGGTGGTGGGCTACGTAGTTCTGGAACTCATTGAGTGTCGGGACCGGGTCGATGCCCAAGAATCCACCGACGGCCATCACCGGTGTGTGCGTCGACAGCTCCAGCGCGGCGGCTGGCGACGAGCGTTTGATGGCAGCTGACCACTCGGTGCGAGTCGCCCGCAGCATGTCGGACAGCTGCGGATTGTCCACGTTCTGCCACCACCCTGGCCCGTTGCCGTTCTCTGGCGAGGCGGGCCCAACCCACGCGCCGCCGGCACGGTGCGGTTCCCGGGTCGTCGCGATCGCGTAGGCCGTCGACCCGGCAAGCCCCCCGATGAGGGCCACCGCCAGCGACACCGCTGCCAGCCGCCGGTATGGGTCGGAGGTCAGCGACCTCAGCAGCGCCGCACCGGCGAGGACCGTCACCGCGAGAATCGCCCAACGCAGCGGCGGCAGCCAGCCGGCGTTGCGGCCCAGGATCCACCAGCTCCACACCCCTGTCACGAGAACCATTGCCGTCAAGCCACATCGGTGGAACCGTGAGGCGCGGTTGCGCCACATTTCGGCAACGCCGATCGCGAACATCGCGGCCACGGCCGGCGCCAGCGACAGGCAGTAGTACGGNGGGATGGCGCCCTGCATGCCCTGCATGAAGCTCAGCACCAGCCCGTCGACCACCAACCAGCTGCCGAACATGACCGCCCCTGCGCGCACCAGATCCGTCCGCGGCGCACGCCCCCGCGAGATGAGCACGAAAACGACGGCCAGCAGCGCGGCGGGTAGCAACCAGCCGATCTGAAAGCCGAACTCGCCGGAAAACAGTCGCGGCAGCCCCTGCGCCTCGTGCCAATGCCCAGCCATGCCGTTGGCAGGTTGTGCCCCCGGCTGTCCTTGCGGACCCAGGGGGTCGAAATCGAAGTGATTGCGGCCAAGAACTCGCGACAGCCCGTTGTAGCCCAGCACGAGGTTCATGAAGTTGTTGTCGGTCGAGCCGGCTATATAGGGCCGCGACGACGCCGGCCAGGCCAGCGTGAGCACCACGAACCAGCCCGCCGACACAGCGAACGCCGTCAGCGCACCCACCAGATGCAGCAGCCGGCGACGCAACGGAGTCGGTGCGGCAAGAAGATACGCCAAGCCGAGGGCGGGCATCACCATCAGGCCCTCGAGCATCTTGGCCAAGAACGCGAAGCCGAGCGCAACTACTGCCAAGGCAATCCACCTGGCGCTGCCGCGTTCCAGGGCCCGCACGGTGCAATAGGCGCCGGCCAGCATCAGCAGCACCATGACAGCATCTGGATTGTTGAAGCGGAACATCAACGCCGCCAACGGTGTCAGCGCCAGCGCTGCACCGGCGAGCAGTGCGGCTGGCGGCCCGCTGATCCTGCGTACCGCGCCGCAGAGCAATGCAACGGACGCGACGCCCATCAACGCCTGCGGAATCAGCATGCTGGCGCTGCTGAACCCAAAGATCTCCCCGGACAGCCCCATCACCCACTGCGACACCGGTGGCTTGTCGACGGTGATGAAGTTGTGCGGGTCCAGCGAGCCGAAAACCAGCGCCTCCCAGTTGTGCGAGCCCGCCCAGGCAGCACCGGCGTAGAAGTTGTTTCCCATCCCATTGATCGTGATGTTGCAGAGGTACATCACCGCTGTGCCGAGCATCACTACCGCTAACCCGATGCGTTCCCAGCGGCGCGGGCCGCTCCAGCGGCCCGGTGCGGGGGTATCGACGGCAGCTGACGGTGTTTGGAAGGCCGTTGTCACGCTTGCCATTAATGCATCCGTTACTGCATGACGGCTGGGGGAATCTATGAGCGCGCTCTTAGCTTAGCTAAGAGCGACAACCCCCGACAGTCGCATGGACACGCCACGCTAGTGCACGCCCAATACCCCGTCGAGATAGTGGGCGCGGCAGGCCCGGCGAGCCAGCTTGCCGCTGGTGGTGCGCGGGATAGCACCGGCTGGTAGGAAGCGCACGTCGGAGACGGCTAGCCCATGTCGCTGCGANACTGCCGCCCGGATCGCNTCGATCGCTGGCTGCGGATCGGCGCGGCCGGTGCCCGGCGCNCGTTCGGCGATGATCACCAGGCGTTCGCTGGTGTCATCGGTANCCGATCCCGGCACTTCGTTTGCCGGCACGGAGAACGCCGCTGCATATCCCCGCCTCACGGTCGGCGAGGCCTCCGCGGCGGTGGCCTCGATGTCCTGCGGATAGTGGTTACGGTCGTCGATGATAACCAGATCTGCGATCCGGCCGGTGATGTAGAGCTCACCGTCGAGATACAGGCCCAGGTCGCCGGTCCGCAGCCAGGTGCCACCGATCGGTGAGCCGTCGGCGTGGCTGCCTTCCGCGAGCCGGGACTGCAGCTTGGCGCCGAACGTCAGCCGGGTTTCGTCAGGCCGTCCCCAGTACCCCCGACCGATATTGTTGCCCTGCAACCAGATTTCGCCGACCTCACCCTCGGGCAGCTCCTCGTCGGTATCGGGGTTGACGATCACGGCCCACTGGCTGCGAGCTATCCGACCGCACGACACCTGCGCCACGGCGTTGGGGTCATTCGCCGCAACGCGTACCGCCCGGCCGGCACTCAGTTGGGCGCGGTCGAGGTGCACAACGGTCGCCTGAGCGGTGGGCTCGATGGTCGAGACGAACAGGGTTGCCTCGGCCATGCCGTAGGAGGGTTTGATTGCCGTACGCGGTAACCCAAAGGGCGCGAACGCCTCAGTGAATGTCCTGACTGCATCGATGCTGACTGGTTCGGAGCCGATGATCAGCACGACATTGCTCAGGTCGACGTCCTCGCCTTTCGCGGGTAGGCCACGCTGTGCGGTCCACTCGTACGCGAAGTTTGGCGCGGCGGTTACCACGCGGCCGTGCCGCGAGCCGGCGGCCAACGCATGAATCCACCGCTGCGGCCTCCGGATGAACGCCGTTGGCGACATCAGGGTGGAGTGTCCGCCGTACACCGCCGGAAAACCGATCATGGACAGGCCCATGTCATGGTAGAGCGGTAACCAGCTGACACCGTGGGTGTTTCGGTTCAGCAGGTCGATCGACAGGATCATCTGCAGCAGGTTGGTGCCGACCGCCTGATGGGTGATCTCGACGCCGATGGGAGGTCGTGTCGAACCCGAGGTGTACTGCAGGTGGGAAATGTCGTCGATGTTGAGGTGGGTGGAGACGAACCCATCCCCCGCCGAGTCGGGTACCTCATCGATGACGATGACTTGCGGCCTGAGGAGGTGCGGGAGCTTGAGCAGAAACGTCTGAACGGCTTCGGTCGCCGCCGATGTCGTTAGTACGACGGTGGGCTGTGCATCGCGTAGCGCGGTATCGAGACGTTCGGCATGGCCGGGCAATTCCGGTGCGAACAACGGCACCGCAATGGTCCCCGCCTTGATCGCGGCGAAGAATCCGGCGACATAGTCGATGCCCTGCGGCGCGAGGATCGCTACCCGGTCACCGCGAGCTGTGACTTGTTGCAGCNGCGCACCGATGGCTCGCAATCGGATACCGAGTTGCGTCCANGTCAGCTCGACGGCCTGTCCGCCGGGCGAGCGGGTGTAGTCCAGGTAGCGATACGCCACGGAGTNACCGACGTTCGCGATATTGCGGTCGATGAGAGATATCAGCGTGACGCCCGGCGGCAACGCGATACCGCCCTCNGCGTCTAGGCATTCCTCGATCTGTAGCAGGCCATTGCGGCCGAGGGATTCCTGCCGGGAACCGCAATCCATGAGGGCAGTCTAAGCGCCGTGACGATCGGTCCGTTCTGAGCCGTGTCGGGATGCGACCGGCGGAGATTGGGGGTCTTTGTCGTCCGGCTTGGGGTCGCGGACACCTGATAACCTCGGTGATCGGTATCCCGCACCAGCGGAGGAGAGACCGGAAGATGGTTGGCGATCGGGCTTTTTGCCGCGCGGGCTCGATCGGTGACAACGGGGCCACGAGCCCGCACCGCGAATTGTCAGCCGATGCGTACCGGGTGTTGGCCGCGGTGCTGGTGGTGGTCGGACACTGGCTGGCGGCGTCGGTGAGTTTCCGCGATGGCGGTTTCGGCAACGACAATCCCCTGGTCGGACTGCCCTGGACGCAGGGGTTGACCTGGATCTTCCAGGTCGTGCCGGTGTTCTTCCTGGTAGGCGGGTACGCCAGCGCTGCGTCGTGGAGGCGATGGTGCGATGAGGGCGGGGGCAGCGGGGCCGATTGGGTGCGGCGCCGGCTGGGCGCGGTGCTGGGGCCGACCAGCGCCTATGTCGCGGTGGTGCTGGTGGTGGCCGCCGTGCTGGCCTGGGCCCGGGTGGACGGCGCGCAGCTGGGCTTCGCCACCTGGGCGGTCGCCATGCATCTATGGTTCATCCCTGTCTATCTCATCGTGGTGTCGCTGACACCGGCGGCGGTGGCGGCGCATCGGCGCTGGGGCCTTGGGGTGCCGGCTGCGTTGGCGATCGCGGTGGCCGCCGTCGATGCCGTCGCGCTCGGCGGCCGTGTGCACCAGCTCGGCTGGGCGAACTATGTGTTGTGCTGGGCGGCGGTCTATCAGCTCGGGATCGCCTGGCACGGCGGGGCGTTGCGGGCCTGGCGGCCCGTCCTGCTCGCCGCGACCGCGGCGGTCGCGTTGACGCTGCTGGTCGGGCCTGGGCCCTACCCGGTCAGCATGGTCGGGGTGGCCGGCGCGCACATACAGAACACTTCTCCTCCGACTGTGGCGATGCTCACCTTCGCGGCGGCCCAGGCGGGGCTCTTGATCGCGGCGGCGCCGGCGCTTACTCACTGGCTGCGCCGATCCCGGTGGCGCCAGGCCCTGGCGGTGGCGAACAAGAACGTGATGGCCCTGTATCTGTGGCACATGGTGCCGGTCATCGTCGTCGCGTTGATCGGCTATCCGAACGGCCTGCTGCCCCAGCCCGAGCTCGGAACGAGCGCGTGGTGGCTGTTTCGGGCGGCGTGGGTGCTCATCTTGTCCGCGGTGACCGCGGCGGAAATGGCGCTGCTGTGGCTCGGGCGAGCGGTGTTCAGGAGGGCCTTGCCCACATGGACGGTTCCGCTCCCGGGCTGGTACGCACCACCACTGCTGGTTGCCGGCGTCGGGATCACGGTGCTGCCGCTGTGGCGCTTCGCGNCCGACGGCTTCGCCCCCGACGGGCGTTTTCCCGTCCTGGCCGCCTNGCTCTTCGCCGCTGGCGTCGGCATGCTTAGCCTCGTCCCCCGCGCCGTCAAGCCCGCATCGCAGCGGATCTGACGGGCGCCGCGATGGTGGGACGCTACCTGCGTTCCAGCGCCGGCGGATGCCGACTGTCAGGCCGCCGAATCAAGTCCGCGGAATCCCAACTGCGCCAAGCCGTCAGCATTCTCGCTCAACTTGCCTTGAGCTGGCGCGAGGAACAGCCCTTGCACTCGTTGCTCCCCCAGGGCTAGCACCCTTGCCATTCCGGAGCCCGACCTTCGGCCGCCGCTCGCAGGGCCTCTTGGAAGTCGTGGGACTTCAGGCAGCGGATCTGTCCCTTTACCGCCACTTTGAAGCTGTCTTGGGGGTTTTCATGCCACGCGGCGTCGATTGCGGATCGCGCCCCTTTGATCGCCAGCGGCGGTTGGGCGGCCAGGCGACAGGCGAGATCGCGCGCCGCCGAATCGACGTCGTCATCCGCCACGACCCGGGTGGCCAGTCCGATCCGCAGCGCCTCAGCGGCGTCGATGACCTCACCCAGCAGGATCAGCTCGCGGGCCCGGCTCTCACCGACGATGCGCGGCAACCGCACGGTAGCGCCCATGTCGGGCAGGAGTCCGTAGCGCGTCTCGAGCAGGCCGACCTGTGCGCTCTGGCCGAGGATGCGAAAGTCACACGCCAGCGCAAGCTGCAGTCCGGCACCGTAGGCGTGACCGCGAACCGCGGCGATGCTGGGACAACCCAGCGCGGGAATCCAGCCGAACGTTCCCGCGAGTTTCAGCCCCGCACCGAGTGCGTCCTCCCGGACGTGCTCGGTCAACTCGGTGAGCAACCCGGCCATGCCTTCGACCAGGTCGATGCCCGCCGAGAAGCTGGGCCCGTCGGCCGCCACCACCAGACATCTCAGGGTCTCGTCGGCAAGCAGCTGCGCCCCCAGCTGGGCCAGTTCCTGCCACATCAGGGGATTTTGGGCGTTGCGCTTGTGGGGCCGGGCCAACGTCAGCGTTCCGATGTGTTCCGTGCGCTGGTAGCGAATGGTTTGGTAGCTGGTCACGACTCTCCTCCGGCCTGCCGAGGGCTGCGTAGGCGTCCGATGGCCTGCTCGAGGACATCACGCACGACCCGTACGTGCACGGCTTCGATGGTTGCCCAAACCGCGCGTGCGATGTGGTTGTCCTGTTGCACGAAGGTNCAAAACAGCAATGCACCTTGTGTGCGCTTGAAGAGCAGCTCACCTGGCATGCCGATNCGCGAGTCGGCGCCNAGCAGCGCGAATTCGGGGNTGCTGGCTCGCAATTCCCAGCCGAGCACGGGCCGCCCGGACCGACCATNACCGAGCTTGAGGCCGATCAGCGACCACCCGGCCAGGAGCCTGGTTCGGACCGTTATCGGAGCGTCCTGCAGGATCAGCCGGGCCCACTGCTCGGCCGTGCGGTCCTGCGCTGCGCCGGTGTCGACGAGGAATGCGTCCGCGTAGTCGATGCGNCAAAGCGTGCTGAGCGCTCTCGCTGCGGCCGGCACGGTCACCTGGCGCACCGGGTGCGCTCGCAACGGGGATCCTTGGCCGGGAGCATCCATACAGTACAGTACTGTATGGATGGTTTTTCCGCTTGTCAACCCGTGCCGGCCGCGATATGGAGTGATGATGCCCGCCCAGACCCGCACCCCCCGTTGCAGTTGGATCGATGCGGGGCTGCGGGCTCTCGCGGCGGGCGGGCCCGATGCGGTGCGGATCGAGGTGCTTGCGCAGGAACTTGGTGTCACGCGCGGCGGGTTCTACTGGTACTTCGAGGGCCGGCAGGCGTTCCTGGAAGAGATGCTCGAAACATGGGAGCACAGAAGCACCGACGCGGTCCTCGAGCGCGTCGAGAGCGAGGGCGGCGACGCCAGGGACAAGGTCCGGCGGGCGGGCGCGCTGACCTTCTCCCGGGAACTGCTGCCGATCGACCTCGCGGTCCGCGATTGGGCCCGGCGCGACCGAGCGGCGGCCAGGCGGCTACGGCGCGTCGACAACCGGCGCATGGAATACCTGCGCTCCCTGATCGGCACCTTCTGCGCTGACCCGGACGAGGTCGAGGCGCGCAGCATGCTGGCCTTCTCGCTGGCGATCGGCAACCACTTCATCGCCGCCGATCACGACGGGCGCAGCCGCCGGCAAGTGCTGGAGCTGGCCGTGAATCAGTTTGTGGCCTAGCGCCCGGACGTATTGCGGGTGTCAGGAAGCGTTGCGGCAGAACGTGAAAGAAGCCAGCGATGACACGTCAGGCGGCGCGCTCGTGTACGACTGCCGACGGCGCGCCGAGCGCCGACAGCGATCTCTTCGCGCGGTTGCAGCCGTTCCTGAACCTTTAGCGAGTGTTCGCTTGAGACTCCCCGGGATGGCTTCGCCGGCGGGCGGGCTCGCGACCACGCTGGGTGCCAGGTGCGGCGGCAACTGCGACCGGATCGAGCGGAATGAATACGGTGGGTTACCGGTCAACTGCTGGCAGCTAGTCCGTTAACGGCTCTTCGATTTTTTCCGGGCAGTCGGTCTGAAGTCTGATTTTGAGTTGCGGCCTCGGTGATTTCGAGGCACTCGAACTGTACCTGGGAAACGTTGTAGGCGTTCGATGGTTTGGGCTTCAGGTGATGCGGTGTGCGTCGCGCCAGGCTTGTCGGATTTCGGGTCGGAGTCGGCCGCGGTCGGGCACGGCTAGGCCGATGCCGCGGGCCCAGGCGCGGACCTCGGCGGTGCTGGGTTCCGGCGCGGCGGGTGCCCCATCGAGGTCTGTGGACTCGACCGGGTTGCCGGGTGAGATACGTCGCAGGGCAGGATGTTCGGTGATAGCCCAGGCCTGGGCAGCGGCGAGGTAGCGGTAGGTCCATTCCTCGGCGAGCCCGCGGGTTTCGCAGAACACGATCGGCACGGCCGGCCAACGAATGTGCAGTTCGGCGAGCCCGTCGACGATCACGCCCGCACGGACGTGGTCGAGTTTGAACAGCTGTGAGTAACGGTCCTCGACCACGAGCGCGGCCCGGGGCAGGGCGGCGAGCTCGGCGACCTGGTAGCGCAGCCTGCCGGCGGTGAGGCTGGCGACCAGATCGACCAGGGACTTGCGTTCCACGGAGGCGACCAGGACGCCGTCGAGGACCAGCCCGTAGTCGCCGCACGACAGAGCCCGTTTGACGGTGCTGACCTGTTGGGTGGCGAACCGGTAGGGGTACTGCTCGTGGGAGTCGATCACGATCTGCAGGTCGGGAATGCCGGCGGCGCGTGCGGTCGGGGTGCGCACCCCGGGGCGGGCCTGTTTGCGGGTCCGCGGACTCTGCCAGAACACCGCGTCGCGGCCGCGGGCGGTGGTGAACACCAGCTGGGACCGGTTTTCTCGGGCGCGGTCAAGGATCACATCGATCGCCGCGCCGCGGCGCCGACACGAGCGCAGCCCGACCCGCTCGACGATCACCGCATCGGCGGGCCACTCGTCGAGCGGGACCGGGTAGCAGTAGAGCGCCTTGGTGCGCGGCCAGGTCCCCGAGGTGCGGAACACCAGGTCACCGCCGGCCAGCGGGACCCGCAGCAGGTAGGGCAGCCGGGAATCCTCGTCCGGGTTGACCGCGATGAGCAGCTCCACGGCCATCGAGTCTGCCGCGTCCGCGGTCAGCACGAAATCTGCGCCGCGCGGCGAGCGTGGCGGGTGCAGTGGAACCGTATCCGGCGCATCGAGTTGTCGGTGTTGCGCTACCCGCAGCCGACCCGTTTGACCTGCTTGACCAGCCGGTTGTAGCCCTCGGTGCGGGCGTTGGTGATGCCGGTGCGCACGAACGTGTCAATCTCGGGCCACCACGCGTCGACCGTGGTGGCGAGGGTGAGCAGCTCGGGGATCTGCGAGTCAACACACCAGGTCAGCANCCGGTGCAGCCGGTGCCGGGTCAGNTGNGCATCCCCGCCCACGCGGACCGTGGACAACAGGGTGCGCAGCTCCTCCTTCGCGATCCAGGCCGACAGGATCTGCGCGCTGGGATCCTCGTCGCTGATCCGATTCCACATCTTNGCGAAGCTCGTGCCCGACAGGCGTTCGCGGGCGGTGAGCAGCCGGCGTCGGTTGGCCCACTCCGGGTCGATCTTGCGGCCACGCCGATCGCGCAGGTCCCAGGTGACGCGGCGGCGCACCCGGCTGAGCGCGTCGTTGGCCAACTTCACCAGGTTTTTCCGGACTAAATCGATCTTGTTGGGTGGCGTCGCCGTCGGCGGCATCAGCGGGTTGTCATGATCTCG
>JGI26340J50214_10000294_pt1 | contig 18092 bp, 19 predicted proteins | sample BogFormECP12_OM2_FD_50214 | JGI IMG/M metagenome (IMG submission 50214)
TCGCGGCCGACGCCACAGCGACCGCTGTAAACGAGCGCGACCAAAACGCCCCCGCCCCTCCCGCTGTACGAAAGATTCTCTGCGGGAACAAGGGCGAGAACACCAAAGCCGCAGCTGCGCGAAAGTTCGTAGCCCGTCGCGCCAGCATGCCCAGCAGCCCACCGCCAAACAGGATCGCAATCGGATTCACGCCCAGAAAGAATGCTGCCAGCGCCAACCCGCCCAAAGCAGCCAGCGCCACGCTCTTGACCGCGGTTTTTCCCAGCCGCGAGATCGCGATTCCGATCACCGCGATCACCGCCGCCTTGACTCCGCCGAGCACCGACACAGCCTGCGCCAATGCTCCGAACCGTACGTAGGCCCAGGCAAATCCCCCGGTAATCAAGGCTGCCGGCAGAATGAAACTCGCGCCCGCCGCGCACAGGCCCGGCCAACCCGCGCGCACAAATCCCACACTGATCGCCATCTCCGTGGAAGTAGGGCCGGGGATTAGGTTGGCCGCGCCCAGCAGGTCAAGAAACTGTTGCCGCGTCAGCCACTGCCGCTTGCGGACCATTTCCGTCTCCATCAGCGCGATGTGCGCCGCAGGCCCGCCGAAGCTGATCGTGCCGAGTTTGAGAAAAAGCGTTGCCAGTTCACGCAGTCGGCCCGCGCTCGCTCTGGCGTGCGGCGGGAGTACCACCACCGGCGTGCGTTCGTCGCTCACGCGGCCTTGTGTTCACCCTGGCGAAAGTTCTCGATCAGATGTTCGGAGGTGCGCAGCGAGAACGTCAGAATGCTGATGGTGGTGGTCTTGTCCGTGCAATTCAGAAACACGCTGGCGTCGCACACATACAAGTTCGGCACATCGTGGGTCTGCCCAAAGCGGTTGGTCACAAAATTCTTCGGATCATTTCCCATCCGGCACGTGCCAGTTTCATGTAGGCTCCAGCCCGGAATCTCCGGCGCGTCTCCCGACCCTTCGAGTACACCGCCCGCCGCGCGCAGCACTTCTGCGCACACCTGCTTGGAGTGCTCCCACATCTTTAGGACGTTTTCGTCCCACTCGAAATGCATGCGAGCCACAGGGATTCCGTATGGATCTTTCACCTCCGGATCGAGGTCCATAAAGTTCGTATCCGAGCGCAGCGACGGAGCCTGAATCCCGAAGCTGACGGGCGAAGGGTACCGCCGCTTGATCTCGCGCTTGAACGACGATCCGAAACCGTCGAGGTCCGTAGCAAATCCCGGAAATTCCTCGCATCCGCCGTCGGGATAGACCGAATAGCCGCGAATGAATTTTTCTTCGTGCGGATCTTTCAGATTCTGCCAGCGCGGCATCCACGCAATCGTGCTGTCGCCCACGTGATCCGGGAAACTGGGCTGGCCAACCAGTTGCGGCAGATATCCCCGCGCCGATTCGCCATAAAGATGATCGCAGAGATTGCGCCCCAACTGCCCGCTGGAATTGGCAATTCCATTGGGCCAGTGCCGCGACTTCGAATTCAGCATGATGCGCGACGATTCTANGCACCCCGCAGCCACCACTACCGCGCGCCCGTACACTTCGACTTCCTGCTTGGTCTTGCGGTCAATGTAAACTACACCCNCGGCGTGCCCGTTCTCGTCTACCAGAACGTTTTTTGCCAGTGCGTTAGTGCGCAATTCCAGGTTCTTCGTTGCCTCCGCCTTCGGCAACAGAAAATATGGCGTCGAAAAAAATGCCCCCACATCGCAGCCCGTCGTGCATTCTCCGCAGAAATGGCACGCCGGATGCCCCTCATGCGGTTGGGTAAGCTGCGCGCAACGGTCCGGTAGGTACGGCACGCCAACCTTGTTGCATCCCGCCTGCAGAATAAAATCGAGGCAGCGAAACTTGAAGGGCGGCAAGTACGAGCCATCCGGATTACTCGGCCGGTTCTGCACCGTGCTGGCCACGCCGATCATTTTCTCCACGCGCGTGTAGAACGGACTGATCTCTTCATGTGTGATGGGCCAGTCCACGTCATAGCCATCGAGCGAGGCCGCCTTGAAGTCGAGGTCCCCGAAGCGCGCCGAACTGCGTCCCCAGAAATTTGTCTTACCCCCGACGGCATTGCAGCGCGGCCACATCCACTTTGTGCCCGGCGCCACCGTGAACGGAATCTCGTGGTCCCACGCCGCCTTGGTGTACTCGTTGTCCATGTATCCGTAGGACTCGCCGCGCCGCTGGGGATCGTCGAGTCCGCGAAACTTCATGTCCCACGGCATGCGGTGATAGCGGAAATCCTTTTCCGGATCCAGCCTGCGCCCCGCGTTTAGAGCGCATACTTTCAGTCCCGCTTCGCACAGCGTCTTGATCGCCATGCCGCCGCCTGCGCCAGTTCCAATCACGATCACATCGTAGGTTTGCTTGGCCATGGTTTTCTTGGGTCTCTACTGTTATCAGGAATGAGACTGCGAAAGATGCGCGTGTTCCGGATCGCCCTTGTGCGGACATTCCGGCGATTCGGCGTAAAATTTCAGAGCCGGATTGTCCAGTTCTTTGAACCCGATCTCGCTGGTATAGAAGCCGGTCACCGTGTACTCGCGCATCAGGCGGAAGAACTGCACGCCCGTCTCCAGGCCCGGCTGCGCTTTGTCTTTGAACCCCAGTGGTTCGAGCAGGGAAGTCTGCTGTGCCGGCGTGAGCTCCACAAATCGCTTCCCGTTCGCCTCTTCAGCATGCGCGTTCAGCCACGAGAGTCCCATGCGAAACGAATATTGCGGTTCGGGATCGTTGGCCACTATGAAATCAATAAACTCCGCGACTCCCGCTTCTTTCGCGCCCGGAGTGCCGTCGCTCGGGATGATAATCTCCGTGAGGCGTTCGACCATGGCATACTCGGCCGCCGTGAAAAATTGCGGACGATACACGGCAGGCTTAATCTGCAAGGCCGCGTTGCCGATATGCCCGCAGGCGAATCCCCACTTGCTGAATCCTGGAAACTGCGCCGCCGCCGCGGCCGTCCCCAGAATTCGCAACAGCGCCCGCCGCTGAATTCCCTGTCCTGCCATAGTTCTCCCCAACAGATTGTCATTCCGAGCGAAGCGAGGAATCGGTTGCCCTCGCTTACGAAAGGAACTTCACGGTTTCTTCGACCAGTTCCGCCGTCGGCTTATAAGGATCGCCCGGCGCATCGTACTCGATCGAACAGTATCCCTGGTACCCGTGTTTTTTCAGAATCCCAAACACCTTCGCCAGGTCGACGTGCGAGGCTTTGCCGTTCTCATCGACCTCGCCATCCTTCACATGGCAAATCCCATAGGCATGCGCAAACATCGCCTCCATCGCCCGGTTCTGAAATTCTTCATCGTGAGCAGCCAGCGAGTTGCCAAAATCCGGCAACGCCCGCAGCCAGGGGCTGTTCACTTTCTCCAGCACCTGCACGATGAAAAACGGATCTTCGCTTACCGGATTATCGTTCTCCAGATGAACCACAACATTCTTTTTCGCCGCATACTCGGCCACACGTGCGAGTGTGTCCGCCGCTCGGCCCACATCCGGCTTGGAGTCCTTGGCGCCGTCAATGTGGGTGCGAATGCTGGGCGAACCGAGCGCTGCCCCGACGTCAATCCACTGCTTGCTACCGGTAACGGCCCTCTCGCGCTCGGCCGCGTCCATCGCATACTGGCTGTGACCGGCGTCGACGGCGATATCGACCACAGCAGAGCGAGCTTTCTCCACCGCGGCGCGAAGCTGCTCGAGATATTTCGGATCCGTCGAAGGAAAGACCGGGCTCCAGGGCTCAATCTTGTGAACGCTGAATTTCTCGGCGACGTGAGCCGCGAAGTCTTTCAATTCGATTTGCTGCGATGCTGGCATCGTGCTGGGAGTCTTGCCGTCCCACCCCTTCCATCCCACGATGAACTCGCGAAAGGGATACGCCGCCACGGCCACCCGGTCCCGCGGGGCGGCAGGGAACTGCACCGAGGGTGTGGAATTGCCCGCCGCCTGCGCCAACTGAGGGAGCAGCCAAGCCGCAGCGGTCGCACTCGCGCACTGCGCAAGAAATTGTCTTCGATTGGTCGGGTTCATGCGCGCCAGTGTACCAGAGAAGTTCAACTGCGGTATGTGGCTGAAAGCTGACGTCTGCAAAACCAGAACCTGAAGGCCGAGAGCCGATGGCCGAAGGCCGAAGGCCCCTGGCATGTTCTTCGAACCCACCGTGTAGTGGTAGACTTTCCGCTATGGCTGCGAAGAAGAAGGCTAAGAAAAAGACAAAGACTCCGGTGAACAAAACCAGAGCACCGAGACGAACTCCGAAAAAGTCGGCGAAGAAGAAATCGTCGCCGAAAAAGATGGTCACCAAACCGGCTGCCAAGCCTGCCGCAAGAATCAGCCGAGCGCCCAAGAAACGGATTCGTCCGAAAGAGCAGATGCTCGATCTCGCATATTCCGAGTCACCAACGGCGCGGACGCTTTCTGGATCAGATTCACAGGGCTTGTCTCAGGCCGAGAGCGCGGATTCGGAAAGCGTTAGTGAACTCTTCGACGAGGGCAATGCGTTCGAGGCGGGTGTGGTGGAAGGCGTGGAACAGGCGGACGATGCCGACGAAAAAGGAGTTCGAACCCGCGAGGTTCCTGAAGACGACGTGCCGGAAGAGTATCTCGATAAGGATTAGGCAGGGAACACGGACAGTAGCCTTACAAGGTCCGTAGTTCTTTGCAACGCGAACTTTTCCTTCGACGGCCAGTACTTCTCCTTCCTCAGGCCCTACGGGCACGCGCAACTAGCTTTCCCGCCCAAAATCTCATATAGTACCCCCCTAGGGTACCTGTCAAGTAAGAATTGCAAGGGAAACTAAGAACAACATGAAGGGCAAACTCCCGGAGATATCGAAGGAAAAACAAAAGCTGCTTTCTCGCATCAAGCGCCTCGCGGGACAGATTACCGCGGTCGAGCACTCGGTAACTGACGGGGACGAATGCGCAGATATCCTAATGCTCCTGGCGGCGATTCGCGGTGGTATCAACAGCCTGATGGCGGAGATTCTGGAAGACCACATCCGGTTGCACATTACCCATCCGGATCGCGGGACAGAATCGAACGAAGAGTTGACCGAAGATCTGATTGGGCTGGTGCGTGCGTATCTGAAGTAAACGCAGGACTGCTGATTAAACGCTCACCTGACCACCGTCGACCGATCCAGACTAATCAGCCACTTCTTCTTCAGATGGCTCAAGAGCCGGGTCAGGGTTTCCCGCGACGACCCAATGCGCTGTGCCGTTTTCTTCGTGGGTCATGGGGAATACTTGCGCATGTCGTGTGCCAGGCCAAGAGCATGACTTAGGCCGGAAGAACTTTCTTTGTTTGGAATAAGTTCGAAACAGAAAAGCAAATGCCTGTTCCGGGACCCGCCGAACTCTCGGCAAAGCTGCCGATTAGCCGTCAGGCCCGCGGATCGGGAAAGGAAAGCCCCGTTTGTGGTGTATGTTCCTCAGTCTCCTCAGCTGGCCGCTTGTCCTTCGTAAGCAACGCTAAAGACCACCCGTTGCGGACTTCAGCGATCTCAAAATCCGAGATTTTGATTTTCTTATCGCTCAAGTTTGGTCCGCCGCCTTCCGATAGTCCCTATCGGAGGCCGACAAATGAGACTCATCCTGATCCTTTTGCTGTCGGCATTCTGCACGGCCCAGAGCGTCATCACCGTCCTCGAAGGCGGAACCACCTTGTCGGAGGCTCCCTATCCTGCGCCAAAGCTGACGGAAACACGTGGCTTTCTTTCTTTACTACCTCATCCGTTCGTCGAAGGAGGACTGAATACTAACGGTGATGGTTACCAACCGTTTGCTGGTAATTTGGGTGCTGGTCTTGACATGGAAACGAGTCATTTCATCCTAAACGCCGAGGGGTTTTACGACTTTATGAGGAAGACTAACGATAACGACCAAGTTGTTGGCGAGAAAGGTCGTGTTAGATCAGTGAATGGAGTAGTGTTCTACAGGTTCCGCTCTGGGGCTTCCTGGTTTGTGGGCGGTGGAGCAGGATGGAAAGAAGCATCGATGACAACGTACATGAAGTCTAGTTGGACCCCCCAACTTGGAGTCGGACATGATTTCGCGAGTGAAAAAGAATCGTGGCGCTTCCAAGCGTTGTATCTACGTGACGAAAACGAGGTTGTGCGCTATCCATCACTTGTTCAGTTTACACCGGGGCCCGGACAATTAGGATTGTCACGTACCTGTAGTCTGTGCGGTAACCGCGTGCAAGGCATCGCAGTCTCATCATGGTATCCTAGCCCCAGTACGTCGCATCATTTCTTTGTACACTGGATGCTAACTCCTATCTGGTTTCACGAGACGGTCACGGATCCGTATAATCTGCCACTGACACAAAGCCAGAAAAGCCAGCGCGCCGCGACCGGGTCCTTTGACGTAGACTTCATATATTTGTTCTAGCAGGCTATAGAAGCTTCGAACAAAACCCTCTCATCGGCCTTGACGGCCAACCCCTTTGCTCCGAGTTGGGCATGTTCAATCCCTTGGCTCCCGTCTAAACCGATACGAATTCTAAACCGGCTTGGGCATCCAGACAGGTGTTTCTCGCCATGACTTTGCACCTAGATTTGACAAATGCAAGAACGCTAAAGGACAACGACTCATACGCATGTCTGGAATTGATTTTTATTTCTTCTGTATATGGAGCGTCGCGCAGATGCCGTTCATCTACAAGTGGGTGGCGGCGATGCCGGACGTGCATTGGGGCATCGGTGCAACCGTGGGCAGCGTGATTCCTAACCGTTGGTTAGATCTCACCAACGTGAGCATTCTTGAACAGTCCTTGCGTTTCTAGAAATCTACACTCTTGGTTTAGGGGATCAGGAGATCGATTATGTTGCCGCCACAAGAACCGGTGCTCGAGGAACCGAGTCCCGTACCCGCGGAACACCGTGCCCATCATCTGCCGCTTCGCTCGATGCGAACGGCCCAGTCAATGGAGTTTACGAAACGGCCCAAAATTCTGTTGGTCGACGACGACGATGACGAACGTCTTCTGACACGAAGGTCGCTGGAGACACAACACTGTGAGGTAGTCTCCGCGCGGAGTGTCACCGAAGCTCTCAAGCAGATCGCTGCGCAAAGCTTCGACGTTCTTATCACCGATCTTCACATGCCGGAGCCTGGGGATGGCTTGGCGGTAGTAACCGCAATGCGTCACAGTCAACCCGAATCGCTGACCCTGGTGGTCAGCGATTATCCTGACGTGCAAAAAGCGATGAATGCCATTCTTCTGCAGGCAGATGAAGTTCTGGTGAAGCCTTTCGACGCGAAACAACTTGCCGGGCTCATGGACCAAGAAAGGCTAACATCTCTACCTTCTCTGCGACCCGTCAAGGAAGGTGTGGCCTCCATTCTAGATCGCGACTGCGCTATCCTGACGCAACGATGGCTGGCACGAGTAGAACAAGTAGAGGAACTGGCGGCAATTCCGCTTGCCGCAAGCGAGCGAGTGAGGTTTCTTCCAGAAACGATAAGAAGCATTACCGCACGGCTGCGCGGCACGCGCGAAATAGAACCTATTGACCGTCCCACTGATTTCCCCACCGCGGCGGCGGTGGTCCACGGACACTGCCGCTATCGCCAGGGCTACACCGTACCTATGCTCGTACAGGAGTCCAGACTCCTGCAGGTGAGCATTTTCGAGACGATTCAACGCAACTTGTCGACCGTGGATTTCACCTCAGTGCTGCCCGACATCATGATTATCGCGGACGAGGTGGACTCCCAGTTAAAACAAGCCATCGGCACCTTTCTGACAGTGCAGCGGGAAGAGGTAGCCTTGGCGTCCGCAGTAATCGAGAAGGCGCCAGTTTCTGCCCAAGCAAATTGACGAGTCGGTGCTGACAGCAATCATGAAAAGAAATAGGCGAATCACACATTCCGGCTTTCAGTCAGTAAAGGAAGGACAATAATGGGCGACAAAATTCTTTTCGTAGCCGACGATCCGGGGTGTGTGATCAGCTCTGAGGCGATATTGCAGAAACACTTTGAAGTGGATACTGCTCCGGGGGCAGAAGAAGGATTAACGGCGATTCGAGATCGCGGTCCCTACGCTGTCGTGATTTCTGACATGCGGATGCCCGGTATGAACGGGACACAGTTCCTCGCTCGAGTCCGCGAGACAGCGCCAGACACCGTAAGAATGATGGTTGCCGGATACTCGGACATCAATGCGATAGCGGACGCCGTCAACGGGGGACAGTTATTCCGGCTTCTGGTCAAGCCTTGTGAGCCCGAGGCGTTATCTGCGGCGGTGTCGTCTGGGTTGGCCCAATATCGCCTTGCTGCCGCTAAGACGGATCTGCTGGACAATACTCTGATGGGCAGCATTAAGATCCTCTCCGACATCTTATGTGTTGCAAGTCCCGAGGCATTCGACAAATCTATCCGTATAATGCGATGCGTCAGCCATGTGACTTCCAAGGTCCACCTTTTTCACTCGTGGTGTTTTGGCGCGGCCGCCATGCTTTCGCAGTTGGGGTGTATTACGCTCGACCAACAGGTAGTCCGTGCCGCTTTTAGGGGCACTCATCTCTCAGCCGAAGATCGAACTCGCTTTGAAGCCCACCCTGGCGCAGCAAGAGACATCCTGGCAACGGTTCGGCGCTTAGAACCAGTCGCCTGGATGATCGCCCAGCAGTTGAACTCCGGAATCCCACAGAATCCTGCGCACACTACGGAGTTGCCGGCCGAGGCCTTAGTCTTCGGAGCCAGGATGCTCAGGGTTGCGGTCGCTTTTGACAATCTGAGAATGAGCGGAATACCCACCGACGAAGCCGTGATCCGGCTTCGGTACCGTTCCGATTTCGACCGGCGAATAGTCGACGCCTTAGCTGACATGACCTTTGATCAGTCGAAAGCCCAATTGCGTAAAGTTTCGATTTCGTCCCTCCCCATCGGGGCCATCTTGCAGCAGGACGTAAGGAATCGCGCGGGAGTATTGGTGGTTGCAAAGGGACAAGAAGTGACCAATTCCTTACGGGATAAGTTGGAACACTTTTCAACGAAGCGATCGATTGACAACGCCGTTCTCGCGTTCATGTCCCCATAGGCCGCGTGGTTCGGGCGCGCTTTCTCCGATTCTCACTCTCTTAGTACTCCCCGCAACGCTCAAACAACTGCAATTCCCAAAATCGAAAGAATCCGAAAAGAGAATTTGTTTTCGCCCGCGTTGGCGCTGGGAGCGCTATGGAATAGTTTACTGTCCGTTGTTTGCCGATACTAGACAGTGACTGAGGGCCACAGCGAGGACAGGCATTGGTAAAACGAATCCCGACTCCAAACAGCAAATCCGTCTTCCGTCTCCACACCTTTCTGTCAACGACCGGAAGAGGTAGGTTCATCGAGTCTTTTGCGAAAGGCTCAACGATCTTCACTCAAGGCGACAAAGCGGATGGGCTATTCTTTATTCAGTCGGGAAAAGTACAGCTCAGTATCGTATCGAATGGAGGCAAAGAAGCGACCCTTGGCATTTTAAGTTCCGGTGAATGTTTTGGAGAAGGTGGCCTTGCCGGTCAACTTCTACGTGTGTCATCTGCAATTGCGGTTACCAAGAACTGCGTCCTTTTGCGCGTCAATAATGACGCCATGACTGCGGCTATGGATCAAGAGCCAGTATTGTCGGCGTGGTTTATCAAGCTGTTGCTGAAACGAAATATTCGGTATCAGGACGATTTGGTAGATCAACTGTTTAACTCCAGCGAAAGACGGCTGGCCCGAGTGTTACTGTTGATGGCACAATTCGGCGAGGAAGGCGTGTCGGAAATGACGGTTCCTCGACTAAGTCAAGAAACCCTGGCAGAAATGGTAGGGACTACACGTTCACGGGTAAGTTTCTTTATGAACCGGTTCAGGAAGCTTGGCTTCATCGATTACAACTTGGGAGATACATTACACATTTACAGCTCACTGTTGAAGGTCGTTCTTAATGATGACGAGGCGGCCCCTTCGGCTGGCAAGACGGGACTCTTCTTCCACAAGGGTCAGGGACCGCCTACAAAACCGAATGGAACCCTGGAAGCTGATGGCGCAAGAAGTGCCGTCCCTTCCTTCATCTGCTGAGCTGTAGCGCGGTGACCGGCGGTTGGCTACCGGGTCAGCCACACATTCAATAAGATTTGTTTATTTGTAGGATCGCCTTTGCGGTGTGCTTGTGTGCGCGGTGTAATGCGAAGGTATCGTCGCGTGTTACACAGGGAAATGCACTGCAGTGAGTAAGGTTATGTTTGTCTAAGCTGTATAAAAGTAAACAGTCATGGAGGCCGCTCAAGGCTAGTCTGGGGTGGTAGTAAGCAGACCTTACGAGAGGACAAAGGTATGATTAACACAAGTTCGATTGCCACAGGTGCGGCCGTAGATTCTCCTTATACCTCAGTTCAAGCGTGGGAAGTCCACCGACTCCAACAACAGGGCGAGACTCCATCCGCGATCGCCGCCATTCTCGGCTTATCGACAGCGGCGGTTGATAACTATTTAGGCATATCGCCTTCGGCCGCCGGATCGGTTCCAAATGCGGCACTAAACCCGGCACCGGCGCAACCGCCAGGAATATCGATCTTCGCCTGAGTACTGCGGGTCGTGGAACAGTCGTCTGCTCGTCAACCATCGAGGATCTCGGTTAGCCTGGAGACTGTGTCTCCCTTTGTATTTGCGTCGCCGATTCTAACGACAATATTGCTTGCCCATGACTGCTTAGTTGTGAGGGCTCAACAGAGTCGGCAATTAAGGACGCAACTTCCACGGTATTCGCAACCTTCAGGGCCGCTTTTGCGGCATCTGGATTGGAACGAAGCATATCCGCGATTGTCCGCCCCATATCAATCGAGTCGTATTCGTCCGCCATTCCGCTCTCCTTTCGTCGATTCACCGAGTGAGCCAGCGTTTCAGTGAGTGTCTAACTCCGTTTCATGGCGTTGTCGTGAACTCAACGTGGCGCCGCATTGGTCCACCGCGGCGCAGTTGAAACGTGGTCTTGGCCCGTTCATTTGCCAGCATTCACCACAAAATCTCCAGCTTCAGAACATTGTACCGTTGACTTTTATTTGTCGGTTCCGGTGCTCCAACGTTTGGAGGGCCGAGGGATGCAGTGAGAGCTATGGGGAAACAGTTGCTGATGAATCAATTCTTAGGAACTTCCTTCGAATCTCTGCTGCCCGTACGGGTGTTAGCACGGCGTTCGCCAAACGAATGCGCTTAGACTTATCTTTGTGGCCCTCGGGCCCATAGATTCGCCGGGATGGATCGAGAAAAAAACAACCTGGTTCCTATCGCCCCTCCGCCTTGGCGAGGGATGATTTCTTGGAGTCTCGTCAAAGTCCGAAAAACCAATCACTCCGATTCGCTGGCAACCAAGTCCTCCTACAAGAAGGATGGCAAGTACATCTCGCACACCGAGTGGCACCGTTGCGTCGTCTTCGGCAAGAGTCAGGGATGGTCTGGTGCAACCCGGTCATGAAACGGCTGGCGAAAAAATACGGCGTGCTTCGGCAGAAGGATTAAGATGCTGAGTGGCAAGACTGTCGGCACTATGAGATTTTACTGGCTCATTATCAGCACGCTCGCAGTGTGGCGGGTCACGCATCTCCTGTCGGCAGAGGATGGCCCCTGGGATATCGCTGTCCGTATCCGAAAAGAAATGGGCAACCGCTTTGGGGGACGGTTGCTTGATTGCTTCTATTGTTTGAGCATCTGGGTTGCGGCCCCGTTTGCCTATTTCGTCGGCGAATCGGTTCGCGAGCGCTTCTATTTGTGGCTGGCTTTTTCGGGCGGCGCTATACTGCTTGATCGAGTCACGTCGAGAGAGGCGCCTTTACCTTATATAGAGGAAGGAGAAGAAACCGATGCCATGCTGCGGAAAAGCGAGAAACCCGGTGCCGATAACCTCTCTCGGAGGTAGAAAGAATTCGACTACGATCGCAACGCCGACCCAGGTGAAGACAGGAGCGGCTCCGGCGCAATGGGTCTACTTCAAGTACTTCGGAACCACAGGAATCAGCGTTAAATGTCCGGCTTCTTCTCGCGTCTATCGCTTTGCTCCCAATGGCGGTCCCATTGCGGTTGATCCGAGAGATGCGCCATCTCTCGCACGTGTGCTAAACCTGCGCCCGGTTCGCCACTCCTGAAGCAATAATAGTGCGTTCCTCTGCAGTCTGCGCCGATTGCCGGCTATACCGTAACAGCGGGCAAGAGTTCGGAGAGATTATCCGGAGTAGCGTCCTGCATCGCTGCCGTGTTCTGATTATGGAACAGGAAATCATTTTTGGTTGACACAAGCCGGGTCGTCACTATACTGCCATGGCAAGAACGGCCTTACTGGGGTAAACCGGGGAAAAGTCGCAACGATCAAGTCGTCAAGAAGCGATCAGCGAGAAGCGTGAATTTCCACTGAAACGGCGACGCGCCCGGCGACACTAACGTTGTTGAAGAATCTTTCATCGGCCTCAGAGAGTGCTCGGGAGACGGGGTGGATCTCGCTCCACCGTCTGGAAGGAGGGGCCTTTGGCTCGGGGCGCCCTTATCATCGAGTACGGATCGTCACCGCTGGGGACCACGCCGGACCTGGGCGGAGAACTGGCCGTCTGTCGTCGCCGCCAGTGGGGGACATTCCTCTCGCACGAGTTGATCGTCGGCGACGAAAACCTGCTGGTGGCGAACGCAGTACCGTGGAGCGCGGCGGCGGTGCAATTCTTTCAATGGCTGCGGCAACATCCCATCGGGGTTCCGACGCTTGCCATTCTTCCCGGCGAAAATAGCGATCTGCTGCAGATTGCCACCGAGGTGGTCGATGATTTTCTGCTGTCCCCGGTGCGGGGCGAGGAATTGCAGCGTCGCGTGGCCCGATTAGTCGGCCGGCCGTCTGCCACCGTGGAGGCGGCCAGTGCATCCTTGATCGCAGAGTTGAGCCTGCAACAGATGGTGGGCAAGGATCCAAATTTTCTGCGAGTGTTGGCGGAAGCGGGCTCGTTCGCCGCCGGAGATGCCCCGGTCCTGCTCACAGGAGAAACCGGGACCGGAAAAGAACTTTGCGCCCGGATCGTTCACTGGATGAGCAAACGGCGGCAGGGACCGTTTATCCCGGTCGAGTGCGGAGCTCTGCCCGAGCACCTCTTTGAAAACGAGCTGTTCGGCCACGCCCGCGGAGCTTTCACTGATGCGCATACCGATCAGAATGGACTGGTTGCGCTGGCGGAGGGGGGGACGCTTTTTCTGGATGAGGTGGACGGGTTCTCTCCCGCCATTCAAGGTAAGGTCCTGCGCCTGCTGCAGGAGAGGACCTACCGGCCTCTTGGCTCCGAGCACTTTCGCAGCACGAACGTCAGAATCATCGCCGCCACGAATAGCAATCTGGAAAAGCTGGTGTGCGAAAAACACTTCCGCGAGGATTTGTTTTACCGCCTGAACGTGCTGCGCGTACACCTGCCCCCGCTGCGTCAGCGACCGGGGGACGTCGCGCTGCTGGCCCGGCACTTCGTCGAAGAGATCTGCAGTACGGAGGGGATGCCCAGGAAGGTGTTTTCCCCAGCTTCGATTCGCAAGCTGGAAGAGCACGATTGGCCGGGAAACGTGCGCGAACTCTACAACACGGTGCAGCGCGCAGCCTTCGCCGCACCGGGGACGCAGATCGCCAGCGCCCACATCAACTTCTCCCGATTCCAGAGTGTGGGGGAAAGTCCGTCCACGAACCAGGCAGAGGATTTTCGCAGCGCCAAGTCGGTGGCCATCCAGAAGTTCGAACGCGGCTACGTGGAGCGTCTGCTGGAAAAATACGCCGGCAATGTGACTCAGGCCGCACGAGAAGCAGGCAAGGATCGGCGGGCATTTGGGCGCCTGGTGAAAAAATACGGTGTGCGCCAGGCATCTTAGCGAATTCATTTTGGCGGGTTGCCGGAGTACCCGCCCCGGGTCGATTTAGTCCCACACAAAGTAACTGCTTCTCCTCTGCGTAGTTATAAAGCGCCGTTGATTCTATGCGGACTCTGTACATGGCCCTCCAAGTCCCTCCCCTCTGAGGAAAACTTCTTCCCTCGGACGGTAAAGCATGTGGATGCAACGAAGCTCGAAGCGCGTTCATTGGCAGGCCAGTTGCGATAGGAAGTGTGTGAGGGCCAGCCTTCACTTGCCGTTAAACAGTGGAAAGTCGCAGCAAGAAGTGGCGGGCGAAATCCTCAGCTACTTTCTCCGCAACCCAGAAGCGGCGGACAATCTGGTTGGCATCGCACGCTGGCGCCTGCTGGAAGAGGCGGTGCATCGCAGCGTAGCGGCGACGGAGAACGCGCTGCGCTGGCTGATCGCTCAGGGCTACTTAACCGAAGTACCCGTCCGGGGAAATGAACACATTTTTCAGTTGAACCCGGAGAAACGGGAAGAGGCGGAACTGTTCCTGAAAGACATAGAGGGGCCGGCGACAGAAAGCAAAGAGTGAGTCACGGCTCCGGCAAAAGCACAGCAAAGGAGATTGCCTTACATGCCCATCACACCGACCTATCCTGGCGTGTATATCGAGGAGATCCCGAGTGGCGTCCACACGATAACCGGTGTCGCCACCTCGATTACCGCTTTTATTGGACGAGCTGCACGCGGGCCGGTGAACGTGGCCACGGTGATCAACAGCTACTCGGACTATGACCGCATTTTTGGTGGGCTGTGGGGCAACAGCACCATGAGCTACGCGGTGCGCGATTTCTATCTGAACGGCGGCGGCCAGGGGGTGATCGTCCGGCTGGCGGACGGAGGCGTTACCTCGACCATTACACTGCCGCAGGATACGAGCCTTCCCCCCAGTCCTCCGGACAGCCCGCTCTCCAGTTCCTACAACAATCTGGTGCTACAGGCGGCCAGTGTCGGCTCGTGGGCCAGCAACCTCTACGCGCTGGTGGACTTCAAGACGAAAAGCCCCCTCGACATCCTGCTGTTCAATCTGACCGTGACGCTGATGGATCCGACGCGGACGCAGGTGCTGGCAACCGAGAAATATCTGAATCTCTCGGTGAACCCGACTGATCCGCGCTACATCACGAACGTGCTCGCGCAGAATTCCAACCTGGTCATCGTGCAGGAGGATATCTCGGGCAATGATGAAGTGCCCGGAGTCCGGCCGGCGCAAACCTATGTCACGATTCTGAGCCCACCGCAAGTAACGGCGACGCCGGTGTGGGCGACGACAGGCGATGACGGAAATGATCTCAACGACAACGACTTCATCGGGCCCGGAACCGACACGAACAAGACTGGACTGTATGCACTGGAGAATGTCGACCTGTTCAACCTGCTGTGCATTCCGCCTTACCTGAACGACGACTCCGACGTGAGCACGACGTTGGTGGGCAACGCGGCGGCATATTGCGAGAAGCGGCGGGCATTCTATCTAGTCGATCCGCCGAGCACCTGGACCAACAAGTCGACCGCGGTCTCGCAATTTACCGATCCGAACACGGACTACGTGGGCACCAAAAGCGACCATGCGGCCTTGTTTTTTCCGCGCCTGAAAGAAGCGGATCCACTGCTCGACAACCAGATCGGGGTCTTCGTGCCGAGCGGCGCCGTCGCCGGCATTTTTGCCCGCACCGATGCACAGCGAGGAGTCTGGAAAGCGCCCGCCGGGCAGGATGCCAGTTTTGTCGGTGTTTCGCAGCTCTCGGTCCCGCTCACCGACGACGAGAACGGAGAACTGAACCCCCTGGGCGTGAATTGTCTGCGCGCTTTCCCCATCATTGGACGCGTAGTGTGGGGCGCGCGTACGCTGCAGGGCGCCGACGAACTGGCATCGCAATGGAAATACATCCCGGTGCGGCGCACCGCTTTGTTCATTGAGGAGAGTTTGTATCGCGGCACGAAGTGGGTTGTGTTCGAGCCGAACGACGAACCGCTGTGGGCCCAGATCCGGCTGAACGTGGGCTCATTCATGCACAACCTGTTCCGGCAGGGCGCTTTTCAGGGGACAAGCGCCAACAGCGCCTACTTCGTAAAGTGCGACAGCGAAAGCACGACGCAGAATGACATCGACCTGGGCATCGTGAACATTGTGGTGGGTTTCGCCCCGCTGCAACCGGCGGAGTTTGTGGTCATTCAGATTCAGCAGATGGCAGGACAGATCCAGGTGTAAGGAGAGGGAAATGGCGGAATTCACTGTAAATCAGTCACGTTTCGACCCCTACAAGAACTTCAAGTTTCGGGTGAAGTGGGACGGCCGCTACGTGGCCGGAGTGAGCAAAGTGAGCGTGCTGAAACGAACCACCGAGGTGGTGAAGCACCGCGAAGGCGGCGACCCCAGCAGCAGCCGCAAATCGCCGGGCCGCACCGAATATGACGCGGTCACGCTGGATCGGGGTGTGACCCTCGACACCGAGTTCGAAAAGTGGGCCAACAGAGTTTGGGATTACGGGCAGGGACTGGGCAACGAAGTTTCGCTGGCCGATTTCCGCAAAGATATCACGCTCGAGGTCTACAACGAGGCCGGACAGTTGGCCATCAGCTACAAGATATATCGCTGCTGGGTTTCAGAATGGCAGGCGCTGGCCGATCTCGACGCCAACGCCAATGCAGTCGCCATTCAGCACGTCAAGCTGGAAAACGAAGGGTGGGAGCGCGACTACGAGGTTCCGGAACTGCTTGAGCCTACTTTCACCGATCCACCGGTGTAACGGCCATGCGGGCGCTCTCGTCGCTGGAACTTCTCGAGGCGTGGGAACAAGGGCTTGGTCTGTCCAGCGTGGACCGCGCCCTGATCTTGCTGGGGGCGGCGAGCAGCGATTCGCAGCATGATCCTGCCCAGTACTCCGTGGGCGAGCGGGATGCACACTTGCTCACTTTGCGGGAATTGACGTTCGGGCCCGAAGTGTCAGCAGTGACGCATTGCCCTAAGTGCGCCGACGCGCTGGAGTTGAATTTCCGCGTCGACGACCTACGCGTGCCACGAGCGGTGGAACCGACCCAGGCGCCACTGGCTTTGGAAGATGGCGAGTACCTCGTGAAGTTTCGTCTGCCCAACAGCGACGATCTGCGCGCCCTGCAAGGTGCGACCGGCGACGCGGGCAAGGCGAACCAACAGATTCTGCAGCGCTGTCTGCTGAAGGCCACGTGCAAGGGCGATGCCGTAGCGGTCGGGCAACTGCCGGAACCGATCGTGGCGGCGGTCTCAGAACGCATGCGCGAGGCCGACCCGCAGGCAGAAGTGGAGCTGGTCCTGCAGTGTTACCAGTGCCACCACACCTGGGGAGAGCATTTCGACATCGATTTGTTCTTTTGGACGGAAATCGAGGCGTGGGCAAGCCGCGTTCTGAACGAGATTCACCAGCTTGCCTCAGCCTACGGCTGGAGCGAAAGCGAGATTCTGGGGCTGAGTTCACTGCGGCGCAATCTTTACCTGAACCTGATCGCTGAGTAATCGGATGGGGAATTATCTGAGCCACGTTGCGGCGAGGGCACTGGGGCAGTCCCCAGCGCTGCAACCGCGTGTGCCCTCGTTATTCGAGCCGCCGCCGGCGCTCCGGTCGGCGCGGCTCGGCCCTTTTCCTTCTCTGAAGACGGATCCAAACACTCGCGTGGATGCAGGCGACTCCCTGACTGCTCCCTCGCCGCAAACTCGGACAAGACGACGGGAGACACGCGCCGTTTCCACGGATGACCACTCGAGCGGCGAACGAGGAAGCGACGGCGACCCGGCTCCGCGCATCACCGGGCACAAACTGCGGACGCCCAATGCAGCGGAGCAGGCTGCCGCTCCCGCCGATGGGAACAGGTACGTGCAACCCGCACAAGAAATCTCTGTCCACCCGAGGCCGCAAATCGTTCCTGCGGCGGCGAACGCAGCGCCGGCGCCGGCCGGCGCAAGGGAAGCATCGCTGGAGAGCGACACCCGCGTTACGAAACCGCGTGGAACAGCAGTCGCAGGGATTGGGTCCCGGCTCGAGAAGAGCTTTCCCAGAGACCCGCAGATCGGCGTTTCCGAAAAGCGCCTCCCCGAGCGCCCTGAAGAGCGGAGTGCAGCGGCCCCGGAGCGGAAAGAGATTCCGGCCCACTCCCAACGGCCGGCCCCTCAGAGTCTGGCGTTCCCGCCGGCTGGGACTAAAGACGCGGACAATCGGGATGGAGG
>JGI26340J50214_10000322_pt1 | contig 17130 bp, 15 predicted proteins | sample BogFormECP12_OM2_FD_50214 | JGI IMG/M metagenome (IMG submission 50214)
CGCGGGTGGGGACGACTGCCCGTGACTACTTGACAGCGCTCCGGTCGGCGACCCCACGGACCACGGTGTCACGGGCAGTGATCAGCGCCGCGCGCGTCCCTTGGGCGCGCACAATGTTTTCCGGCATCCAGAGCACGTCCATCACGCACCGTGACAGCATCTCGACCGAGGCAGTCTGGACGCGGATGTCTCCCGACCGGATCCCCCCGGACAACAGTGCTTTGAGCTGTCGCAGTCGCATGGTGAATGCCAGGCCGGGGTTGGGGGTATCCGGCGGACACTGCCGCATCCACGCCAGCTGAATCTTCCACTCGTCGGGGAATTGATCCAATGCGTTGATGTTTACCCAGCTCAGCGCGTCCAACTTCTCGATGGGCGTGGCATCCGCGCGCAGAACGGCGGCCATGCCGCCTCCGGCTTTGTTGCCAAACGACTCCATGATCGACGCGAGCAGTTGATCCTTCGAACCGATCAGCCGGTAGACGGTGCCGGTGCCCAGACNCGCCGCGGAAGCGATGTCCCTGATGGTGGTGACCTCATACCCTTTTCGGCCAAACTCGGCTCGTGCGACCGCACGGACATACGCGGCTTTGTCGTCGGCGTCGGACTCACTCCCGTCGGCCCACGTCTTGATCGCTGCCTCCGCGGCCTCGAAGGCGCCCGAGCGATCCAACGCCTCATCGCTGGGTGGCCGGCTCGCGAGACCGTCCAGCATGATGCGGCACAACAGCGCTGCCGCCTGGTCGGCGCTGGCCGTGTGCCGAATGATGTCAAGCCCGACATGCATCATGGACTGGCAGATCCGGTCTGCGAGNGTGGGAAGATCGATCTCGGGTCTGATGTAACCGCTCCACCTGCCGGCGCGGAGCGTCTGCAGCATCGCCTGCTGAACCGCGGTGGGCGGCTCCTTGAGCAATTCAACAAGCTCCTGGTTCGCACTCGGTGCCTCATAGAACGACATCTGCAGAGCTGCGCGATGCTGTACGGCACAACGGGCGATGGCCGATCCCAGCTCGATGATCTTCTCGGAGACAGGTCTGGAGTCGGGCTGGTCCAGTCGCTGGTGGGCGATTTCGCCGATGCGGTCCAGATCCGCGTGATACCGCCGAACCAGCTCAACGAGGATCGCTTCCTTGGATTCGAAGTGGTGGTAGAGGCTTCCCGGGAGAATCCCCGCGGCATCGGCAATCTCCTGCAGGGAGGTCCGCAGGCCCGAGGACGCGATCAACGAAGCCGCGGTCTGCAGGACCTCGGTCCGGCGTGTGCCATCGTCGTACGCACCCAGTGCGTCGTCCTGGCGATCGGTGATGCCCTTCCGGGCATTCCGCACCGGCGAACGCCCCGGCCGGCCGGCCCGCCCGGAAGCATCGGCATCGCGCAAACTCAGGCGTGCAGGATCCACCGTGGCTGCGGCCTCGGATGCTTCCACGACACCTCCACGGCTCCCGACTCCTGCCCGTGTGACCCAATGTTTGTTTTCACGTTACCAGATCGGCGGCGCCGCGCCGGGAGCTCAACCGGCGAATCCGCCGTTAAACGAGCCGCGAAGCCGCTCAAACCGGGTTGGAGGCCGCCCGGTTGATGACGAGGGGCCGCTCTTATGACGTGTCGGTGCGATCGCGAGCGACGGTTTGGATCGGGGCGAGGAACTCGACTGCCTCCGGTGTCAGCAGCGAAATGGACTCGGTTTGCCACTCGANGAGGCAGACCCGCGCCGCGATGGCCCAACGGCCGTCCCTGCGCTGGNGGCGGTCGATGTAGCGACCTCCGGCGATCGTCAGCNGCCTTGCCGGGTCGCTTTNGGTTCCGACGAAGATGTAGTAGGTCTCGGCGTGCGCCTCGTCGCGGGTTCACCTCAGCGGTGTGGTTCGTGAGGTAGTGCTGGTGCCGGGTCTGGGCCGCGTGGTACGTGAAGGCCCAGTCGATGAATTCGTCGANCGGGCCGACGAATCCGACGTGATCGTCGATGGCGTCGTCGTGGTATGCCGACCGCAGCAGTTCACGGTCGAGCCGATCCATGCCCCGAGTGTGCAGTGCCAGCTGGAAGTTCCACACCGCCGGGAAGATCGAGCCGTAAAGCGTGGCCCGGTAAAACGACTCATCACCGTCGATGCGGGGCATGTACGGCTCGTAGCACGGGATTACCAGCAACGGCACCTTCGCCATGTTCTCGACCAGCCACTCCGTGGACGACATGAGCCGAGCCTCCGGCGTGTCGGGCGGCAGCAGGTGGGCGAGCATCTGCCCGCCGACCCTGAGCAGATAGGCCTCGCGGTACAGCGCAGCGATCCTTTCCCGCAGCGCGGGATCGGCGATGACCAACCACCGCCAGGACTGCTGGTTCGAGCCGTTGGCGGCCTGCAACCCGATGCGAAGGCACTCGCGGATGTCTGCGAGGTCGACGGGCGCATCGAGGTCGAGCGACTTGCGCGCCGACCGGGTGGCGGTGAGGAGGTGCTCGATGTCCATGACCGGCCGACATCAATTGGAGGACGGCAGTCTTGACGCCAGATCCACGATCTTCATGGCGTGCTCCTCATNGGTTCTCGACGCGGTGGGGAGGGCGCGAGCCGCGCGCCGACTTCCGTGAGGTACCCGTCGGGTCCCCCGAGGAACGCGTTCCAGCTCAGCAGGCGTTTCAGATACAGGTGGGCGTCATGCTCCCAGGTGTAGCCGATGCCACCGAGGACCTGGATCGCGGTATCGCCGACGGTCGCCAGGCGTCCGGCGAACCCCTTGGCCCGCAGCGCGGCGAGATGCCGCTCTTCGTCATCTGCTGAATCGGCGGCCCAGAGGGCGTGAATGACGCCGCTGCGGGCCAGTTCAACCGTCTCGTACATGTCGGCGCAGAGGTGCTGGACGGCTTGAAAGCTGCCGATCGGCTGGCCGAATTGCCTTCTCACCTTGGCGTACTCGACGGCGAGGTTCATGACCGCCCGCGCCGCCCCGAGAGCATCAGCGGCGTGGGCGATCAGCACGTCGTCGACGAGCGCCTGGATCGCGTCCTGTGACGGGGAGGCGAGCCGCTGGGCCGGGGTGTCGTCGAGCGTGACGCGAAACCGCTTACGTGTCTGATCGATACCGGGTCTCGGCGTCGCCACGACACCGCGAGCGGAGCAGTCCACGGCGAAGAGTCCTGCGCCGGTGCCCTCTTCGGCGATTACCAGCAGTACATCGGCTGAGGCTACGTCAGCTGCTTCGGTGATTTCCCCTCGCAGCGCGACGCCGTCATCGCGCACCACGGCCGTGGGCCGGCAGCCGTCGAGTGGCCCGACCGTGGCGATCGTGGAACCGTCGGCGATGCCGGTCAAAAGCCGGGCCGCGTTGCCGGCGGCGCTCATCCGCGACAGCGCGCGCGTCGCGGCCACAATGGTCGACAGGGCCGGTCCGGGATGCAGCGCGGCGCCAAGCTCCTCGAGGACGATTCCCGCTTCGACCATCGTCATGCCGGCGCCACCGAGTTCCTCCGGCACGAGAAGCCCGGTGGCGCCAAGCTCGGCCAGACCGCGCCAAACGGCAGTAGTCAGACCCGCCGGGTCGTCAAGCAGCGGCCGCACATGTCCGGCGATGCCGGCCTTCTCGGCGAGAAAGCGCCGGACGGTGTCGCGGAGTGCTATCTGCTCGTCGGTCAGTTCGAGGTTCATCGGCGGGGCAACCCGAGGACGCGCTGCGCGGTGATGTTCTTGGTGATCTGCGTCGTGCCCCCCGCGATGGTGAGCGAGCGTGAGGTCACGCGGAGGCGGCCCCAGCGTCCTTCGGCGCAGTTCGGGCCCAGCAGATCGAATGCCAAGGCCGCGAGGTCCTGACCGACCTCACCCCACACGGTCTTGGCGAGGCTCGCGGACGCGAAAGCGTCACCGCCGTGCAGGGTCGCCGAGATCGATCGCCGGCAGAGCACCTCGAGATATTTGATGCGCACGGCGATCTCGCCGAGGCGCCGCAGTACCGCCGGGTCGTCGAGTACCGGTCGCCCCCCGACGTGGCACCGTGCGAGGTCGGCGACGAGGTCCTGCAGTCGCTCCTGCATCTCGGCGTAGAGGCGCGCCGCACCGGCGCGCTCGTGGCTGAGTGTGGTGGTGGCGACTTGCCAGCCCTGGTTCAGCCGCCCGAGCAGCGCGTCGACGGGCACCCGCACGTCGTTGAAGAACACCTCGGCGAAGTCGGCGTCACCGTTGAGGGTGACTAGGGGGCGGGCCTCTATGCCAGGCAGCGTCATGTCGACGATCAGACAGGAGATGCCCTTGTGCTTGGGCGCATCCGGATCGGTGCGCACGTACAGCTGGCACCAGTCGGCTCGGTGGCCAAGCGAGGTCCAGATCTTCTGGCCGTTGACCACGAAGTCGTCGCCGTCTCGCACCGCACGCGTGCGCAGCGAGGCGAGGTCGGATCCGGCCTCGGGCTCTGACATTCCCTGACACCAGATGTCGTCGGCGCGCATCATGCGGGGAAGCAGTGTGCGCTTCTGCAACTCTGTTCCATACTGCATGATCGCGGGCGCGATGTTGTTCATGCCGATCACGTTGAGCGGCAGTGGAACCCGAGCACGAGTGGTCTCCTCGGCATACACCAGTTGCTCGAGCACGGTCGCCCCGCGACCGCCATACTCCGCCGGCCACGAGACGGCAGCCCACCCGGCGTCGGCCATCGTCGCGTTCCAGGCGCGAAGCGTCTCGAAGGCGCCACCGTATGCGCCTCGCTGCAGACCGGCAGCGACAACCTCGTCGGTCAGGTTCGCGGCCAGCCAACCGCGAAGNTCCTTGCGAAACTGCTCCGCCTCCGGCGGGTATGAGAAATCCACGTCCCCTGACGACCTCGCGCGATTGACTGCGGTCACCGCGGACTTTACGTTGGAACAGATATTTGGTCAACCGATGACAAAGAAGGCTCGGTGCCGAACGACGACGGAAACGCCGATGGTCTGGAGCGAATAGGCCTCCTTGCTTCAGCGCTCGCCGGCCGCACGCTGCGGGTCGCGCCGGTCGACCCCGGCGAGCCTGCGTGGACTGACGGCCGGACGATATTCGTCGATGCCGACATCGGCACGCGCAACCGGCTCGAGTCGGTTGCCGTGCAGGCGTCACTCGTTGCTGCCGGAAGCCTGGAGCCCGATGTCGTGCGCCGCCTCGGCCGGCGGCCCGCACTGGCCAGGCGATATCTCGCTGTCGAAGGACACCGGGCGTTGGCGGCCAACGACGTGTTGCCGCCGCCGCTGCGGTCGCTGATCGACCGCGACATCGCGACGCGCAGTCCATCGGCCGCCGGGTCCCTCGACCTGGCTCTGAGTCGGGCGACGATCGCTGGACCGCCGCGAGCTTTCGGGGCGATCCATCCCCGAAAGCTGTTGGAATCAAGAAACCGAGCCCAAACGTCGGCGGCGGCGGTCGGGCATGCTCCCCGTCGGCAGCCAACGCGGCCACCGGCCGAACTCGACGAGGACGAAAACGACGCCGCCGATGTCGCGGACTACTTCACCAGCCCGATCGGCGGTGGCGGAGCCGTCGGCCGGTTACTTCAGAAGATGCTGGGTGTGGTGCGCAAACTCGGTGNGGGCGGCCAACCGGGCGCCGACGGGTCGACGCAGCGGATCGGCTCGGGGACCCGTGGTGGCGGCAACTCGGTGCTGTCGACTGCGGCGGCGCGCCCGCACGACGAAGCCGCCGGCGAAAGCCACGGGACGATGTACCCGGAGTGGGATGTTCACCGATGTCGCTATCGGCCCAACTGGTGCACGGTGCAGGAGGTGGAACCGCGTCTCACGGACGAGCTTGCCATCGCATTGTCGGACGGGCTCGGCCTGCGTCGCCCGCTCGCCCGCCTCGGCGTTGGGCTCGACCGCTACCACCGGCAGGTTCATGGTGATGACGTCGACATCGATGCGACGGTGGAAGCACGCGTCGAGGTGATGGCCGGCTTCGCGCCCGATGAGGCCGTCTACCTAGGCAGCCTGCGCCGCCGGCGCGACCTCTCCGTGCTGCTCCTGCTCGACGTNTCGGGCTCTGCTTCCGAACCGGGCGCGGTCGGCCAGACGGTGCACGAGCAGCAGCGGGCGGCCGCCGCCGCGCTGATCGTCGCTCTTCACGATCTGGGGGATCGGGTGGCGCTTTACGCTTTTCACTCGCAGGGGCGATCGGCGGTAAGCATGATGCCGGTGAAGCGCTTCGACGGCGATCTCGACGTCTTGGTGATGAGGCGTCTGGGCGGACTTGTGCCGGGCGCGTATTCGAGACTGGGCACCGCGATCCGCCACGGTGCGGCAGTGCTCGAGGCCGGGGGCGGGACGTCGCGGCGGTTGCTCGTCGTGCTGTCCGACGGCCTGGCGTACGACCACGGCTACGAGCGGATCTACGGCGCGGCCGACGCACGCCGTGCGCTTGCTGAGGCGCGCGGTCGCGGCACTGGCTGCCTGTGTCTCACCATCGGCGCGGGCACCGACGTCGATGACCTCCGGCGGGTGTTCGGGAGCGCCGCTCATGCGAAGATTCCGGAGCTCGAGCAACTGAACCGGGTCATCGGTCCGCTGTTCCGTTCTGCCCTGAATTCGGCGGAGGTTCGCCGACGCGTGGCGCAGCGAAAGGGCGCAGTCGCCGATGCTTTGCGGTAGCGGCTTTTCGCGTGCAGCGCTGCGTTCGAAAACGCCGCGACGGAAGGGAAATGATGCCCGGTAGCGAGGTCCGCCCGTACTACGTGCCGATCGGTAACGAGGAGCACGTTTTCAAGGCGGCATTCCGGCAAGGGCTTTCGATCGTGCTCAAGGGCCCAACGGGCTGCGGCAAGACGCGCTTCGTCGAGGCGATGGCCTACGACCTCGACCGGCCGCTCATCACCGTGGCGTGCCATGACGACCTGACCACCGCCGACCTGGTGGGACGGTTTCTGTTGCGCGGCGGCGACACGGAGTGGGTCGATGGCCCGTTGACGCGGGCCGTGCGGGAGGGCGCCATCTGCTACCTCGACGAGGTCGTCGAGGCCCGGCAGGACACGACGGTGGTGATCCATCCGCTCGCAGATCACCGGCGCGAACTCCCGATCGAGCGGCTGGGGATCACACTCGACGCCGCGTCGGGGTTTTGCCTGGTGGTGTCCTACAACCCCGGTTACCAGAGTGTGCTGAAGGACCTCAAGGATTCGACGCGTCAGCGGATGGTCGCAATCGAGTTCGGCTTCCCCGCGCCCGACGTGGAAGAGAAGATCGTCGCCCACGAGGCCGGCATCGAGCACGACAAGGCGGCACAGCTTGTGCGGCTCGGCCAGGCCATTCGCCGCCTCGAGACCGCAGGGCTCCGAGAGGTGGCTTCGACGAGGGTGCTCATTGCGGCAGGTCGGCTGGTCGCAGAAGGGCTGACCCTGCGTGAGGCCGCCGGGGCGGCCGTCGCTGGACCGCTCACCGACGACTCCATCGTGGCGAGTGGCCTTGCCGAAATGATCGACGTCTACCTGGCCGACGGACAAGGCTGACAACGCGATTGACTGTGAGACATTTTCCGCGCTAGTGTCTGAACAAATTTTAGGTCTGCTGGGCGCGGGGGCGCCCGTGCCGGCGGAGGTGACATGTCCTACGAGAGCGCCGCAGAGCCGATCAAGTTCGGCTACCTATTCGACTTCTTGCTGCCGGAGGGCTACCCCCAGGAGATGCGAGATGACCTGACCCGGCCGTTCGAGCTGGTGTTCACCGAAGGCGTGAAGCAGGGGATCATCGACCGCCCGGTAGAGATCGTGTATCGGGAAGTTGAGGGCCTGCCCAAAGGAACGGTCAAGGCGGTGATCGACGCCTACGGCGAACTCGTCGACGAAGGCTGCCTGGTCGTGTTCGGTCCGCACATCACCGATAATGCTGTGCCGACACGTGAGGCGATCGAGGAGCGCTTCCGGGTGCCGGGAATCAATGTGTGTGGCAGCGACGACTGGTTGGGGGAATGGACGTTCGCGTTTCCGCAGGGGTCGATGACCGACGAGCCGATCTTTTGGTCGGATCTGCTCGCAAAGGCGGGCCACACCGAGGTCGGGGTCCTGCGCGAGGAGTCGCTGGTCGGGGCGAGTTACCTCAAGAACTTCCGAAACGCTTCTCGTCGCAAAGGTATTCGCATTGTGGCAGAGGCGTCGATTGCGCAGACGGCACAAGACATCAACGACGCAGTGCGAACGTTGTATGAGGCGAAGGCGCAGGCGATCGTGCACTGCGGCTTCGGTTTCGGGATCGTGTTCATCAATCCTGCGCTGGAAGCGCTGAACTGGGACCCGCCGCGGTTCACGAGCACAGCGTTTCAGAACGCATGGGTCAATCCCGTGATGTGGAACGCATTCATGGGATGGACCGGCGTCGACCAGTACGACGAGGGCAACACGATCGGCCAGCGGTTCCTCGACGAATACGAGGCGGCGTACGGACGGCGCCCGGAGTATTGCGTGCCGGTGGTCAACCGGGACGTAGCCGCCACGCTGCTACAGGCGTTCACCGATGCTCATCCACTGAGCCCCCGCGGCGTGAAGGAGGCCCTCGAGCGGGTCAAGATGCTGCCCGCCGCGGCCGGTGCACCCGGCACCAGAGTCTCGTTCGGGAAGTGGACGCGTCGGGCCTGGATGGGCGCCGGCTACCTTGTGGCCCGCAGGTTAGACCCGGACGGCGTCAACTCCCATCTCGTCGATCGCTTCGGGGAGGAGTAGGCGGGTGACCACAGCGCGAACAACGCCGTCCACGGTGACCCCGCTCGGCGACCAGCCGAAGCGGTCATTCATGGGTCCGGTGTGGATGGTCGTGGCGATCGCGGTGCTCTGCGTGATCGGCTACTACGCACGCACCGGCGCTGTGTCAGACCGCGTCCGCAATCCCGGGGTCACGGGCGCGCCGCGGCCGGTTCAACCGCTGTTCGGCTACGGTCATTGGCTGGGTCTAGTGCAGATCTTCACGATCATCATGGTCGTTCAGGTCGTCGTGATCTACGTGGTGGTGTGGCGCCGCTACCCGCGCCACCCGGTCCTGTTGATGGGGATCGTGACGACGTTGATCGTCTGGCAGGACCCGATCATGAACTGGGCGCCGTACGCGGTCTACAACCCGCAACTCTGGCACTGGCCCGAGGACTGGCCGCTGGTCTCACTGTCGCCCACGGTGGAGCCGTTCCTGGTCATCGGGTACATCAGCTTCTACTTGGGCCCCTACTTCCCAGCCATCTGGATCCTGCGCAGGATCCAGGCGCGTAGGCCCATCGACTCGTTGGTGTGGCGCCACCCGTTGATCTGCCTCGCGGGTTTGATCTTCATCATCGGGTTCATCTTCGACGCGTTTCTGGAGATCACTCTCGTCCGCACCGGGATGTACATCTACTCGCAGGTCATACCGTTCGGCTCGATCTTTGTCGGACAGCCGTGGCAGTTCCCGTTGTTATGGGAGTCGGCGCTCGTCACCGTGGTGATGATCCCCGCGGGTGTGCTGCTGTTCCGGGACGACACGGGCCGCACGGTGGCCGAGAAGCTGGCCCAGCGGGCGCGGATCTTCGCCGGCCGCCCGACCTTGGGCATGTTCGTCGTGATGTTCGTGATCATCAACATCGCCTACGTCGGCTACGGCACGGGGTTCGCAATCATCAAATGGACCAGGACAGCGACCTCCGTCGCCTGCCCCTGGCCGTACCCGGAAGCCAAGGTCTATGACCCACAGGGCTTCTATGAGAAGAACGGACAGCCCGGCCCGTACTCGGTGGGGATCTGGTCGACGTGGATGAGCGCGCAACCGCACGGACGACCGCACGTGCGGCCGCCGGCGGACGGAGGGCGGTGCGGGGCGGCCCATGGGTGAGCCTCGCACCGTCGTCATCACGGGCGCGTCGCGCGGACTCGGCCTGGCCTCGGCCGCGCACCTGTATGGGCGGGGGTGGCGGGTAGTCGCAGCCATGCGCTCACCCGACGTCGGGCTGCAGCGCCTGCGGGCGGCCACCGGTGCTTCCGCAGACGATCCCCGCCTGGTCGGCGTACGGCTCGACCTCACCGACCCGGCGGCAATCACTGCCGCTGCCAAGGTCATCGAGGAGGCGGTCGGCGCGCCCGATGCGCTCGTGCACAACGCCGGGATCGCAGCAGCGGGGTCGGTGGAAGAGACACCGAGCGACGTGTGGGAGCAGATGTTTGCGACGCACGTGTTCGGGCCGGTGGCGCTCACCAAAGCCCTGTTGCCGTCAATGCGCGCCGCCGGGCGCGGGCGCATCGTCGTCATCTCCAGCCAGGGCGGCGTGCACGGCATGCCGTCGATCGCCGCCTACTCCGCGGCCAAGGGTGCCGCCGAACGGTGGGCCGAAGCCCTCGCCAACGAGATCGCGCCGTTCGGACTGGGCGTCACCATCCTGGTGACCGGGACCTTCGACACCGACATCATCACCGACGAAGGGGCCCAGGACTACCGCGACTTCGACGGGCCCTACGCCGCGCACAACACCGTCATCGATCGCCGGGGTCGTGCCGCGATGCGGTTGGCGAGACCGCCCGAGCGGTTCGCCCGCGGGCTGGCCAAGGCGCTCGATGACCGGGCCCCGTTCGCGCGGCATGCGGTGGGCCCCGATGCCCGAATGCTGGTGCTCGCCAATCGCTTCCTGCCAGGACGGCTCCTCCATCAGGTGATCCGTCTGGCGATGGGTCTGCCGCGCCACGGTGCCCTGCGGCACATTTCCGACAACTCCCCGTCTCAAGAGAGCGAAAACCATGACCGCGACTGAAAAGGTTCGCTTCGAATCGCGAATGCTGATCGACGGCAAGCTCGTTGACGGCCAAGCCGGCACGTTCACCAACATCAATCCCGCGACCGAAGAGGTGCTGGGCGAGGTCTCCGACGCGTCGAAGGCTGACATGCGCCGCGCCATCGATGCCGCGCGACGGGCCTTCGACGAGACCGACTGGTCGACCAACCAGGCATTGCGTAAGCGCTGCCTGGAGCAGTTTCAGGAGGCGCTGGAGGCTGAGCGGGAGCAGCTGCGCGAGGAGCTCATCCTCGAAGCCGGCTGCCCACGGGCGATCACTTTCGGCCCACAGCTCGACGCCCCGCTGGCCGACGCGCTGACGTTTCCCGCCAAGCTCATCGACGAGTACCCGTGGGAAACCGACCTCGGGGACACCATGGTCTCGTTGACCGGTCAGATGACCACCCGGAAGGTCTGGCGCGAACCCGTAGGTGTGGTCGGCGCGATCGTGCCGTGGAACTTTCCGTTCGAGGTCACCATCCACAAACTGGCCCAAGCGCTGGCCACCGGGAACACGGTGGTGCTCAAACCGGCGCCCGACACCCCGTTCAACGCGACACACCTCGGACGCGTGATGCTCGAATCCACCGACATCCCGGACGGTGTCGTCAACGTCGTCCCCGCGTCGGACCACTTCGTCGGGGAGGAACTGACGCTGTCGCCGAAAGTCGATCTGATCTCCTTCACCGGCTCCACGGTCGTCGGTCAGCGGATCATGGAGAAGGGCGCGGCGACGATGAAGCGGCTGTTCCTGGAACTGGGCGGCAAGTCGGCCACCATCGTCCTGGAGGACGCCGATTTCACGCTGGCGTGCGCGATCGGTATCGCGCCCTGCATGCACGCGGGGCAAGGCTGCGCCAACCCGACACGGCTGCTGCTGCCCCGGTCCCGCTACGACGAGGGCGTGGCGATCCTCAAGGGGATGTATGAGGGCGTCTCTCCCGGGGACCCTCAGGATCCCGGCACGCTGTGCGGTCCGGTGATCTCGGACAAGCAGCGCAAGCGTGTGCTCGGCTACATCCAGAAGGGCATCGACGAGGGTGCCACGTGCCTCGTCGGCGGCACGGATGCGCCGGTCGGATTCGACAAGGGGTTCTGGGTCAGGCCAACGCTTTTCGTTGACGTCGACAACTCGATGGCCATCGCGCGGGAAGAGATCTTCGGCCCCGTCCTGGCCGTTATTCCGTTCGACGACGAGGAGGACGCGATCCGGATCGCCAACGACAGCGCATACGGGTTGGCGGGCAACGTGATGTCGGGTTCTGTCGAGCACTCGCTCGCGGTCGCTCGCCGGCTGCGGGCAGGTTTCATCGGTGTGCAGGGTGCCGCTCCGTACGGCGCCGATACGCCGTTCGGCGGCTACAAGGCCAGCGGCGTCGGTCGCCAGAACGGTGTCGCGGGCTTTGACCAATACACCCAGATCAAGTCGGTGGGTTATCCCGCCAGCTGAAGGAGACGTGAAGCGTGGAACTGTTCGACGAACTCGAGGACTTCGGAACGTTTGACGACGCGGTTTCCGGTGATGTCCGCGATCCCTACACCGAGTTGGGCCGGTTGCGGCGCGAGGAACCCGTGCAGCGGATCGACATCTCGGGCATGCCCCATGAAGAGTCCAAACCGGTCTTCATGGTGTATCGCCACGAAGAGGCCGCCCAGATGCTGCGCGACAACGAGACGTTCTCATCGGCGATCATCATCGACGCGTTCGGCGACGCCCTGGGCAAGCATGTGATGCTCGGGATGGACGAGCCCGAGCACGGCCGCCACCGCGCGCTGGTGTCGAAGGCGTTCTCGCAGAAGGCGCTGGCTCGGTGGGAGGAAGAACTGCTCGGGACGGTAGGCAACGAGCTGATCGACGTGTTCGCCGATCGAAGAACCGCCGATGTTGCGCGTGAGTTCACCTTTCCCTACCCCACCCAGATCATCGCCGGCCTGCTCGGCCTGCCGCGCGAGGACTATCCGCAATTCCAGCGCTGGTCCGTCGCGCTGCTGGCCGTCCTGTTCAATCGAGAGCGTGGGCTGGCAGCCTCAGAAGCGTTGCGGCAGTATTTCATTCCCATCCTGGCCGCCCGGCGCGAGGAACCCCGCGACGACCTCATCAGTGCCCTCGCCCAGGCTGAGATCGATGGGGACAAGCTCTCCGACGAAGAGATCTTCTCCTTCCTGCGGCTGCTGCTCCCGGCCGGGGTGGAAACGACGTACCGCTCCCTGGGAAACCTGTTGTTCGCGCTGCTGTCCAACCCCGACCAGCTCGACGCCGTGCGTGCCGACCGCTCGCTCCTCCCGCAGGCGATCGAGGAAGCCGTTCGATGGGAGCCGCCCCTGCTGACGATCACACGGGTGGCAACTCGCGACACCGAGCTGGCAGGTGTGCCGATCCCGGCCGGGTCGTCGGTCATGCCGGTGCTTGGCGCGGCCAACCGGCAGGACGAGCGCTACCCGGATCCTGATCGATTCGACATCTTCCGTTCGGCCAGGGCCCACATCGGGTTCGGCCACGGGGTCCATGTGTGTCTGGGGATGCATCTGGCCCGCCTCGAGATGCGGGTCGCGCTCAACCTGCTCTTCGACCGCCTGCCCAACCTGCGGCTCGATCCCGACGCCGACGATCCGCACATCCGCGGCCAGGTTTTCCGGTCGCCGACGTCTCTGCCGGTGCTGTTCGGGTGATGTCGACTTCGCCGGAGTTGCGTTTTGACGGCCGGGTAGTCGTACCCCAGAACACCTCTATGGGAGATCTCACGTGAGTGACTTCGAAACTGTCGACTTCTTCACCGAAGCGTCCCTCATCCCCGATCCGTATCCGTACTTCGACTACTTGCGCTCGAAGTGCCCGGTAGCAGCCGAATCCCAGCAGGGCGTCGTGGCCATCACCGGCCATCGGGAAGCGCTGACGGTGTACAAGGACCCCGCGTTCTCCTCGTGCGTCGCGGTGGCAGGTCCGTTCTCCGGGCTTCCGTTCGAGCCCGCGGGCGACGACATCGGCGCCCTGATCGAGCAGCACCGGTCGCAGATCCCGATGAGTGAACACATCGTGACGCAGGATCCCCCCGACCACGCTCGGACGCGGGGCTTGGTAAGCCCGCCTGCTGACCCCGAAGCGCCTGAAGGAAAACGAAGACTTCATGTGGCGGCTCGCCGATCAGCAGCTCGACGAGTTCGTAGCCCGTGGCAAGTGCGAGTTCCTGGAAGGCTTACGCGAGGCCGTTCTCGGGGCTGGTCATCGCCGATGTGCTCGGAATCCCCGCCGAGGATCACGAAGAATTTCGGGCCGTGTTTTCGGGGCAGGTCGTCGGTGCGATCGAGGATGACACGCTGACGCGCACGCACAATCCGCTGGAGTGGCTCGACGAGAAGTTCTCGACCTATATCGCCGAGCGCCGGCGAGAGCCGCGCGAGNACGTGCTGACCGAGCTGGCCGGGGCGAAATACCCCGACGGNTCGACTCCGGAAATCATCGAGGTCGTGCGGCTCGCGACGTTCCTGTTCGCGGCCGGGCAAGAAACCACCACTAAATTGCTGAGCTTCGCGATGCGGGTGATCGCTGAACGTCCTGACATCCAAACGTTGCTGCGCGGGGAACGCGACCGCATCCCCGCCTTCATCGAAGAGGCACTGCGGATGGAGAGCCCGGTGAAGTCCCACTTCCGCATGGCACGCACATCGACCTCGATCGGTGACGTATCGATTCCGGCGGGATCCACGGTGATGCTGCTGCCCGGCGCCAGCAATCGGGACGCGCGCAAGTTCGAGGAGCCCAACGAGTTCCGCGTGGACCGCCCCAACGTTCGCGAGCATCTGGNGTTCGGACGTGGCAACCACTCCTGTCCGGGAGCGCCACTCGCCCGGGCCGAGGGACGCATTTCCCTCAACCGGATACTCGACCGGATGGCCGACATCACGATTTCGGAGGGTGCGCACGGCCCAGCCGACGCACGCCGCTACACCTACGAGCCCACCTGGCAGATGCGGGGGCTGACCGAGCTGCACCTGGAGTTCCGCCCGGTCCAGTGACCCGACCGGTGTGGTGGCGGACTCGTACGGTAAGCAGTGTGAGAGACCGCCGCCTCGTTCTGACCGCGGGAGCAATCCGCTAAGAGCCGGCGCTGACGCTGTTGTCGAGTAGCCATGCGACGACATCGCCGACGTGCGTGGCCGGGTCCGTTACCGGCGCGAACACATGCTCGATCACCGTGCCGTGCGTGGCGATGGTGAATCGCTTGAGCAGGCGCCCGCCCCCGGCGCGCCATGTCGGCAGACGGAGCTCTTCGGCCAGCTCGTTGTCGTGGTCGCTGAGCAGGGGGAAATTGAGCGAAAGCCGTTGCGCGGCCTCGTGCTGCTCGGCTGAGGGTTGGGTGGACAGCCCGCACACGGTCGACGCCGCGGCAGAGGGCACGCAGCGAGATGTCGCGGGATCCGGCGGTGGCCGCGAGCGCGACGTCGGGCACTTCGCGGCCGACCAGGTGGGCGACTTCGGCGCTCGTCGTGAGCGCGGTCCGGTCATCGTGTTCACTTGCATCGGTCACCGCCGGCGTCCCCGCTTGCTGTGCGTGGTCCCGGTGACTGTAGGCCGCCGGGAAGTGGGTGCGGTGCTTGGTATTACCCGCCAGCCGGCCTGGGAGGCGGTTCTGAAAGGTTTACCGGGCGACGTCATAGCGCGTGCCCCGTGGTTGGCGGATCCACAGCTCACCGTCGCCCGCGGTGGGTCCCTGCGCGGCCAGTTCGCGCTTGACGATCTTGTGCGTGGCGGTCGTCGGCAGGTCCGCAGCGATGCGCACGAACCTCGGCCACGCCTTCGGTGACAGATCGGGTTGCGCGGCCAGGAAGGCCTCAAACCCCGCGGGGGTCAGGGCCGCACCGTCGTTCAGGACCAGCGCCGCCATGATCTGATCGCCGACGTTTTCGTCGGGTACCGCGTAGACCGCGACCCGGTTGACCGCGGGAAGCCGAACGAGGATGCGCTCGATCGGGGCCGCCGCGATATTCTCGCCGTCGACGCGCATCCAATCGCCGGCGCGGCCGGCCAGGTATATCCAGCCATCGGCGTCGCGATAGGCCAGATCCCCCGACCAGTACATCCCGTGCCGCATGCGGTTGGCAGTCGCCTCGCCGTCTTCGTAGTAACCGGAGAAGAACCCGCTCCCCGAGGTGTTGACGAGCTCACCGACCGCTTCGTCGGCGTTGATCAGCGCCCCGTCGTGGTCAAATCGGGCAGCCGGGCACTCCCCGAGGGTTTGGGGGTTATAGACGGCCACGCCCGGAAACCCCTTGCCGAGCGAGCCTTTCGGGGTCCCGGGCTCGCGGGTGATGATCACCGCGTTTTCGGTGGAGCCGAAGCCGTCCCAGACCACTGCGCCGAAACGGCGCTCAAACTCCTCGATATCGCGGTCGCTCGCCTCGTTACCGAAGGCCACGCGCAGCGGGTTGTCGGCGTCGTCCGGTCGCTCCGGCGTGGCCAGGATGTAGGCCAGCGGCTTGCCGACGTAGTTCATGTAGGTGGCGCCGTAACGGCGGATGTCGGCAAGAAACCCCGAGGCGGAGAACTTCGCCGGCGCCATCGCGGCGCCGGTCGCGACGGCTACGCCCCACCCCGCCACCAGTGCGTTGGAATGAAACAGCGGCATCGACAAGTAGCACGTGTCGTCGGCGGTGACCGCAAACCGCTGCACCAGATTCTGGCCAGACATCACCACCATGAAATGTGATACCCGTACGGCCTTGGGGTCGCCGCTGGTCCCCGACGTGAAGATCAGCATGAAGGTGTCCATCGGTGCGACTTCGCGATATGGCGCCAACTCGCCGGCCGTCTCGACAAGGCGCGCCCACGCAGCGCTGGAAGAGTCGATCACCCGGATGCCACTCAGATCAAGGCCGTTCAGGAGGTGCCGATGTTCGGCATCGGTGACGACAATCTGGCAGTCGGCTCTTCGGATGTCTTCGGCCAGGGCCTCACCCCGGCGCGTGGTGTTGATGCCGCAGAGCACGTACCCGCCGAGACCGGCGGCGGCCATCTGATTCAAGAACTCCGGGGTGTTTCCCAACAGAACGCCCACATGCAGCGGCCGCTGCCGGTCGGCGAGCGCGAGCAGGGCGGCGGCACGCGCCGACGCGTCGCGAATGTGCTCGCGCCACGTCCAGCGCTTGTCGCCGTACTTCACCGCGACGGTGTCCGCGGACGCGCGTTCCCGCAGGAGCTGCTGGATGGTTTCGCTCACGCTCGCCGGCCCGCCCCTCCTTTGCGAATCCAGGCGCACCGGATACTAACATCGTTAAAATTAGTAGATAGCGACTGCTGCGCGGCGGATGGAGTCGAGTCGAGGTGCCCATGCCGGGTGTTCACCACACCGCGATCTGCACGACCGACGTCGAACGCTCAATGCGGTTCTGGCGCGACGGAATCGGGCTC
>JGI26340J50214_10000327_pt1 | contig 17066 bp, 16 predicted proteins | sample BogFormECP12_OM2_FD_50214 | JGI IMG/M metagenome (IMG submission 50214)
AGCTGGAACCAGGATGCAGCCCCGTTCGAGTGGACCAAACGCGAAGTCCATCAGCAAGATATGAAACGTTCTTACGCTGATTTATGCAATTAGGCACTAGCGCATCCAACGTCGGGTCGCGCGATGTTCCATGGCCGACCGTCTGGCGGGTCGCCGGACTTAAAAGTGGCATGGGCTTCACATCCTGGGAGACGGGGAGCGTTCGGCGTTCGGCGTTCGGCGACACGTACCATCTAGTTCGCTGTGGTTCGTTGACCTCCAGTTTCCCTCGCTACATAGTGGTTGATACGCAATGAAATATCGCACTTATCGAAATACCGATCTTACCGTGAGCGAGGTTGGGTTTGGCATGTGGACGGTGTCTACCGGATGGTGGGGCAACTTCACTGAGCAGGAAGCCGTCAATCTAATGCGAAAAGCCTTCGATCTCGGGATAACGCTCTACGATGCAGCCGACACATACGGGAACGGCCTGAGCGAAGAATTGATCGCTAAGGCTTTTTTGCACCAGCGTGATCAAATTGTGATAGCGACAAAAATTGGATACGATTTTGTACATCACGGGAACGAACGGCGCGGGCAACGTGAGATTCCGCAGGATTTTTCGCCGGAGTCAATGGTGCGTGCCACCGAATCTGCCTTGAAACGGCTCAAAACAAATCGGATCGACCTTTTGCAACTTCACAATATCCGGATGGGGCAAGTGAGTGACGATGGTGTTTGGGAAACGCTCGAAAAGCTGCGTGACCGAGGCCTGGTTCGCTACTACGGAATCGCGCTTGGGCCTGCCATCGGGTGGCAGTACGAAGGGATCAACTGCATCAAGGAGCGGANCGTNACGAGCGTCCAGCACATCTACAACGTGCTTGAGCAACATCCGGGCGCGGTTATTCAGAATGCTGCGACCGCGTCCGGGAAGGATACGATGTTCCTCATCCGTGTCCCACATTCGTCCGGAATGCTCGAAGGGCATTACACGGCAGACACCAAGTTTCCGCCGAACGATCATCGAAGCCATCGTCCTCGCGCCTGGCTGCTCAACGGTGTCAGAAAAGTGGAACAACTCCGGTTCCTGGAAAGGTCGAACCGAACCTTGGGTCAGGCGGCTTTGCTTTGGTTGCTAAAGGATCAGCGGGTCGCGTCAACGCTCCCGAACATTTACGATGAAAAGCAACTGGCCGAATTTGCGGCGAGTTCGGAATGCCCGGAGCTGACCGACGATGAGATGGAAAGGATCGCCGCATTGTATGAGACTAATTTCGGCATCCAGGATGACGAGCCGCCTAAGTTCAAGGGTACCATGGAACTGGCGGAAACGCGGTAGGCGTCCCACTTCGCTTTCGTTTCAAAGCTCACGAAACGAAGAGAAGAAGAATTGCCCGCGAAACCACGCGAAAAAAACGCGAAAAATTTGGGAAGAGAATTTGAGAGGGGATTCAACGGTCACACCAAGGTCACAAAGGTCAGAAAGGGTCGCGCGGGCACTGATTCCTGAGGCAAAGCGGGGACGCTTTGCTTACGACTCGGAGCGAGCTTTACTCCTTCCTTCTGGTGTCGATGCAGATTGTGACTGGCCCGTCGTTGACCAGATCAATTTTCATGTGCGCACCGAAAACGCCTCGGCGCACCGGCTTGGCGGATTCTGTCTCGAGTTGTTGGCAGAATTCTTCGTAACGCTGGACGGCCACCTCAGGTGCAGCCGCGGAAATAAACGATGGTCGGTTGCCTTTTCGAGTGCTGGCTAATAATGTGAATTGACTCACGACCAGGAGTTCTCCTGTGATATCCTGCACGGAGCGGTTCATTGCGCCATTTTCGTCCTGAAAGATGCGTAGGCGCGCAATCTTACTTGCTAACCAGATGACGTCTTCCCGGACATCGGTCGATGCAATGCCGAGGAAAACCAGGAGCCCTTGATCAATTTGACTAACAATCTTTTGTTCGACCTCAACAGAGGCTCGATTGACGCGTTGGATAACTGCGCGCATTGCACATCAAGCAGGTCAAGCAGGCAAGGAGTCAAGAATTCAAGAATCTGCCGGAGGCGCGGTCGGGCGCGCTCCCGCGCGATCCGGCGCCGCAAGTCCATGAACGCCGTACTTTGAACCTTCGCGGTTCCAGTGTAGCTTGCGTGTACTTATTGATGGATTTGATTACTGTTTTAGTTCTCGCTCTACTGGTCGGCGCAAGTGTCGCGATTTACTTTCGGATTTTCAGATTTATCTATGTCTCGGGTGGCGGAAAAGTCGTCGCGGACCGTTTCACACGAGCTGACGTTTACCTGGCGCTTGGATGCTTAACTATATTCACCCTGCAGTGTCTACAAAATCTGCAGGCGAAAGATCGCGCTCTGCCCACGACAATTGATACGAATTTATTAGTTGTTGTGCAGCTGGGGTTCTGGATCTTTCTCATTGGAACGATTCTATTATCTTTCTTCTTCCGTGGCATGCGCCCGAGTGAGCTTTTTGGGTTCGATCGCCTGGGTTTTTTGAAGGTTTTCCTTTGGGGAGCAGGGTTGCTTCTCGCGGCATTTCCGTTGATTCTAGCGAGTAGTGCGGTGGTCTCGAGCCTGATGCACACCGATCCGCAAAAGGATTCCCAGCCCGTTATGCAGCTGTTTGAGCATGTGGCGGAACCAAGCAAAAAGATTCCAATTATTTTGTTGGCTGTGGTCATAGCGCCGATGGCGGAAGAGTTCGTTTTTCGCGGCTTTTTGTATGGAGTGCTGAAGCGATACGCAGGAGCGGTGCCGGCCCTGATATTTTCAGGGATTTCTTTTGCGCTAATTCACCTTCATGTGCCCTCTTTGTTGCCGCTCTTTTTGCTGGCTTGTGTGCTGACATGCTCTTACGAACTGTCCGGGTCGCTGCTCGTGCCGATGGCCATGCATGCGCTCTTCAACAGTGTTACTCTCGTAGGGGTTTTTTTCGCGGGTAGATGAAGCTGAACGAACTCGGAGAAGACGCTGTCGTTGCTCGACTGACTCGATCACTGCGGGTGGATGGCCGGGTCAAGCTGGGCGCAGGGGATGATTGCGCGGTAGTGGAAACGACCGGTCGCCTGCAGCTGTTGAAGTCTGATTGTGTCATTGAGGGGGTACACTTTCTGCCCGATGCCAACCCGAGATGGATCGGCTGGAAGGCAATGTGCCGATCTATAAGCGACATCGCCGCGATGGGGGGTAAGCCATTGGACGCGTTGGTAACGGTGGCAGTTCGTCCGGAGACGGAATTCGCCTGGCTAAAGCGGGTCTATCTCGGCTTACAGACAGCTGCTCAGGCTTACGGCGTCAATGTGGTGGGTGGCGAGACCGCGAAGTCGCCTGGTCCGGTCTTTTTGTCGGTTGCTGTGACCGGCACGGTCGAAGATGATAGATATGCCAGCCGTTCCGGCGGGCGAAAGGGTGATTGGTTGTACGTCACAGGAAGGTTAGGCGGATCTATCGCCGGCAGACACCTGCGATTCCGGCCCCGCGTCGCTGAAGCCCGGTGGCTGGTTCAGCGATTCCCGGTGCATGCGATGATGGATTTGAGCGATGGCCTGGCAAGCGATCTTCCCCGCTTGACGCGGGCAAGTCAGGTCGGTTTTGAGGTGGACCTAGCTAAGCTTCCCCTCAACCGGGGTTGCAGTCGTGAAAACGGCTTGCAAGACGGCGAAGATTACGAGCTGCTCTTCGCTGTGCCGCCCAGCGCAAAAAAACGGCTGGAGGCGGAATGGCGAACAGTGTTCCCGAAACTTCGATTAACCGCAATCGGCCGGCTTGTGGAAAATGACCGAAGCCAGTTTATCGGAAAGGGATACGACCATTTTGCACGATGAATGTAACCCCAACGAGAGGTTCCGAGTCCGAAAGCCCCGACGAGACCCGGTTGATTGCTTCGGAGTTTGCCAGGAACCTGGCGGCAGGGACGATCCTGAGCCTGATTGGCGATCTCGGGGCCGGAAAGACAGAGTTCGTCAAGGGACTTGCGATCGGGCTAGGGGTCGAAAATGAAGTTACCAGTCCAACCTTCACGATTGTGCACGAGTACCGAGGGGGGCGATTGACACTTTTTCATATGGACTTCTATCGGCTCAATGAGGAGCAGGAATTGGACGAGGTCGGTTTTGACGATTATTTGATGGCCGGCGGCGTCTGCGCAATTGAATGGGGGGACAAATTCCCAAAACGTCTGCCGCCGGACTCGGTTACGGTTCGGTTTGTCATTCATGGCAACGATAAAAGGACGATCCTTTGGTGAAGAGCCTGCTCATTGAGAATTCAACGGAGATTGGAAGTGTCGCAGTCGCCGACGACGGTGAAGTCGTGATCCGTCGGGAATTTTCAAAGGCTGGAAAGCTCTCCTTGGCGGTACAGGAGGTTTTTCTGGAATTAGGAGCTCCCGACGAAATAATTGTCGGAATCGGACCCGGTTCTTACACCGGGCTGCGGGTAGGGGCGGCTACAGCAATCGGGCTTCAGTTGGCGCTGGGATGCCCAGCCTTCGGCTGCCCCTCGGTTCTCGGCTACGAAGCGGTATCATATCACGTAGTCGGCGACGCCAGGCTTGGTTCGGTTTTCCTGGCCAGCATTGAAGACAAACAATTGATCCGGAACCCGGAGTTGCTGTCGATAGAAAAGTTTCAATCATTGCTGCCGCTATTGGGTGGCAGGCCCATTTTTTCCGTTGGACCAATTCCAAACCATGGCTACCTGCCGGTGCTTCGTCCAAAGGCGGAATATCTTCTTCGGTGCCGGGACAGCTTCCGGCCTGGGCTCGAGCCAATTTATCTGAAGGAGCCGCATATTACGGTGAGAAGTGAGAAGTGAGCGGCTGGTGGTTTGGCTGTGACCACCGCAAGAATTCCTCCGGAACAAAAATGAAGTTGGCAGAGACTCTGCATCCTCCTCCTCTAATCTGCGAATTACGCCGAACTCCAGAGATTCACACAGAGGTCGCGAAGGTCAAAAAGAGGGTCACGAAGGAAATATGAAAGTTGTCCGGACCGATCGATTTCCATCCATCCCATTTCGTAGAATCCTTAAGAACCTTGTCTGACCTTTGTGACCTCTGTGTGAGTCTTTCGTTTGCGCTTGTGGCCTCCGCCGAAGCCCCGATCGGTGTTGTCTTCGGACGGTCTATCGCTAAATCGCTCCCGTTTCTGTGAAATCTGTGGTTTCAAATTCGAATTTAGGCTTAGGCGTTCTCCGCTCGTCGCGCCCGAGCCACTAGCCACTGTTCTCCGGACTCGACGAAGCGCGATTGGCCGTGTATTGATGCAGGCGCAATGAAAATTGTCGTCGCTTATTCCGGGGGACTCGATACTTCGGTGATCCTGAAGTGGATTAAGGAGACCTATGCCGCTGAGGTGGTCGCATTCTGCGCGGATATCGGTCAGGAAGAGGAACTCGAAGGGCTCGAAGAGAAAGCTCTGAGAACAGGAGCTTCCAAGTGCTACGTGGATGATCTGCGAGAGGAGTTCGCCCGCGATTTTATCTTTCCAATGCTCCAGGCATCGGCCCTCTATGAGAACCAATATTTTTTGGGCACGAGTATCGCTAGACCGCTGATCGCAAAGAGGATGGTGGAAATCGCTCGCGCGGAGAAAGCTGCCGCGGTCGCTCATGGCGCAACGGGCAAAGGCAACGATCAGGTTCGGTTCGAGTTGACAGTTGCCGCATTGGCGCCGGAAATTCAGGTGATTGCTCCCTGGCGGCTGGAAGAGTTCCGCGAGCAATTCCCCGGTCGGGCCGAGATGATCCGGTACGCGGAAAGCCAGGGTATCCCGGTGGCTGCGAGTGCTAAGAAGCCGTACTCGATGGATCGTAACCTGCTTCACATCAGTTTCGAGAGCGGTCTGCTCGAAGATCCTTGGGTCGATGCGAGCGGTCCTGAACTCGCCGATATGTATAAGCTGAGCGTCTCTCCGGAAAACGCTCCGGACATTTCCGAATATCTGGAGCTGGAATTTGAGCGAGGCCTTTGCGTCGCGTTGGGACACAAGAATTTGCAATCGATACTAGGTCAGCTTGGCTTCCACGGCGATCTCGTGAAAACCGAGGAGGGCCGTATTCGATTGTCTCCGCTTTGGGTCATGAAAGTGTTGAATATCCTTGGTGGCCGCAACGGGATTGGGAGGGTTGATATGGTCGAAAATCGGTACGTCGGCATGAAGAGCCGCGGCGTCTATGAAACGCCAGGAGGGGCTATTTTCTTTTTTGCTCATCGGCAGATTGAGTCACTGACGATGGATCGCGAAGTGATGCACCTCCGCGACGCACTCGGACCAAAGTATGCCGAGTTGGTTTACAACGGTTTCTGGTTCGCGCCCGAGCGTGAGGCGATCCAGGCACTCGTGAACGAATCGCAAAAGAACGTTGCCGGGGTCGTGCGAGTAAAACTCTACAAAGGCAATATCATCGCGGCCGGACGCAAGAGCTCCGTAAGCCTTTATAGCCCAGATATAGCCACGATGGAGGCTGATCCTACAAAGGCATATAACCAGTCGGACGCGACAGGCTTTATTGCTCTGAGCGGGCTTCGTTTGAAGGTCGCCGCAAAGGTCCACGGGAAGGGTTAGGCTGGCATTTCGCGAGAGGTGAGAGGTGAGAGGTGAGCGGAGCTCTTAAATGCGCTCACCCTAAACGCAAAAGTGTAGAGACGTGCCACACCGGATCACGCAGGAGCGTGTCCGGAGGGTGTCCCTACCGCGTTTCCGCGATGTGACGTGGGTGTTCCGGCCAGTGCATCGTCCAGAATGACGGGCGGGATCGCCAATGTCACCCGATTTTGCTAAACTCCGGACAGACCTACTCTTTTACTTGATTCGACCGTGGTCGGGATGGAAGATCGCCTTTACCTCCCGGAAGTTAGCCACCTCATGCGAACTACATTTGCAACTCTGCCGCGTTGGTGGATTACGGCCGCTGCGCTCACCGTTACGGCGGTCCTGCTATCTCCCTTCTACTGGGTGCTGGTTGGTAGTTTCATGACCCCGGCAGAGCTCTTTGGCGGTCAGATGTCTCTTTGGCCGAAGCACTTTGCGGTCGAGAACTGGTCGGTAGCCTTTAGCCGCCTGTGGCCGCACATTCAAAACAGTCTTTTTGTGAGCGCGGTGGCATCCATCGGCACACTCCTGATCACCGCGCCGGCCGCTTACGGGCTTGTATGGCGAAAACCACGGGGACGCCAGACGCTTTTCGCGTTCACGCTGATGACCCAGATGCTGCCGGCGATCGTCTTTGTGATCCCGCTATTCATTGTGTTCACCAAGATCAATCTCGTGAATACGCTGTATGGGCTGATTTTGGCCGACATGACTTTTACGATTCCATTCGCCCTGATAATGCTGTCCGCATATATGAAGGACCTGCCTTATGAGCTGGTCGAGGCCGCTCTGGTGGACGGGGCGGGCCAACTGCGAGCGTTTCTCATGATCGTCCTGCCCATGACGCTCCCCGGCCTCATTACGGTCGGCGTTTTCAGTTTCCTTATTCCTTGGGGTGACCTCATTTTTGCCTTGAGCCTTATCACCGACGACAGCTTGCAACCGCTCACGCTCCAGCTTTACAAGGCCTTCGGCCAGTACGGGATTGATTGGGGATTCCTATTGCCGGGAAGCGTTCTGACGGCCGTTCCGGCCGTGATTTTCGTCATCGCGGCCAGTCGGTTCATCGTGGCGGGTGTAACCCGCGGCGCCATCAAATGATCCTGAAACCAAGATGAGAGCCAATGCGAAAACGCCGGCAAGCAAGGATACGAAAGCTGTCGTCGCGGAACGACCACGGCCAACGGCAAGGAAGGCCCGTTTCGACACTTCTCCCTACCTGTTCATTCTGCCCTTCTTCCTTTTCTGCCTGCTGCTGATGCTTTACCCGGTCGTGTACAGTTTGACGTTGAGCTTTCGGGAAGCAACAGTCGACACCTTCGTCAGCGGAGACATGCCGTTCAATGGGCTTACGCAGTACCAGGCTGCCGTTGTCGATCCGGTCTTCTGGAGGGCGGTCGTCAACACCGTCCTGTTCGCGTTTTTTAGCATCCTGTTCCAATTCACCATCGGCTTTGTCTTGGCGCTACTCTTCCAGTTAAATTTCCCCCTCAAAAACTTTTGCCTGGCAGTGCTGCTTATTCCGTGGGTCTTGCCGGTGCTGACGGCCGCGAACATTTTTAAAGGGCTGTTCAATGACGTCGGTCCGATTAATCAGATCATGCATCTGGTTGGCTTAGGTCCGTTCCCGTGGCTAGCGGACCCCTCCTACGCATTTCCGGCGACGATCGTGGCGAACATCTGGATCGGTTTTCCCTTCAATTTCATTCTCTTGTACGCAGGGATGCGCAGCATCCCAGTCGAGGTCTATGAGGCGGCGAAAATTGACGGCGCAAATTCCTGGAAGCGGATGGTCCACATCACGTTACCAATGCTGAAACCGGTCTCCGCTGCGGTCCTGATGCTGGGGACAATCTACACCGTGAAGGTCTTTGATCTGGTGTGGATTATGACCGGTGGCGGTCCCGCGAACGGAACCCACCTTTTGTCCACATACGCCTACCAGGTGGGGTTCTCGCTCCTGAACTTCGGGGAGGCGGCCGCGATCGCCACCCTCATGGTCTTGCTGGTACTTTTGCTTAACCTTGTGCAAATGGTCCTACAGCGAAAGTAATATCACTTCAACCTAAATTCCGAATTTGAGGGGTCGTCCTCGTGCTTGTGTTGCTTTTGTTCGCGCCGGTTCAGCTCGGGCCGGAGACCGAGCCAAGAGGGGTTAAGCGCGGTAAGCGTCGCGGCGAGTGTCGGGTTGCACTTAGGATGGGCTGCATCAGCCTACTTAGCCGGGCGGCGCTGTAGAACAGCGATCGACGAAGTCGGGAACGAGGGCCGGGACTGGGGACGGCACATCGCCCGCCAAGCGGGCCAGCAGGTAAGCGAAAGCCACCTGCATCGCACCGACCTGTGCCGCGAAGATCTCGTCGTCTAAGGTTGGAATCACCGCGCCGGCGATATAGGTGCGATTGGAAGCAAGGGCCCGCCCCGCGGCGTGCGGTATCTAGCCAAGCGAGGCTGCGGCAGCGAGTACCCGTTCGCGTATGGCAGGAGCGACCTTGTGCGGCGCGTTGAATGTCCGGGAGACTGTTGCCGTAGAGACCCCGGCCGCCGTCGCGACGTCCATCGCCCGGGGCGCGCGTTTGGTGTCGTTAAGGTCGCTCTGGGGATCGCCTCCATTTCGCGCGCCGCAGACGCGGACTTTTGATCTGCAGTTTGCCGGACACCGTCCGCAGTTTGATCCGGTGATGGCCTTTGTGCGAAAGCGATTCGCTGCAGATCGCGCACTGTCGGTATTGGGCCATACAGGTCTGAACCTGCTCATCTACGATCACCTGTTGCACCTCTTTCAAGATCAGCTTGCCTTTGAGGTCAGATTCTTGCCATTAAATCGTAGACCAACCCCGCTTTTTGCAGATAAATCGTAGCGTATGAAAGGCATGCCAAGGCTCTGTAGATTTAGACCTACTTATTTCGCAATCTCGTGTTGCCTGATGTTTACAGGTCTACTCCCTGCATTAGGTCAATTTCCTAGTGGCTTTTCGGACGTGCACTTTGACGGTACGTTTGTGATTCTAGGCCAGCATATTCTCGATACGAGCGATATTGGAGTTCTCCTTCAGGAGACAAATCCAAACTTTCAGAATTTGTCTAAGTCAAACGGAAAGGACTTTTCTTGGGATTCGGATGGAGTGCGGTACACCNCAGACTCAAAACATGTAAAAATAACTTGGGTAATTGCTTCCGACTTTCTGCAATACATGGACGGCCACCCAACACACGTNTTTGAAGGGAAAATTTCCATATTCGAAATCGAAATCGTTCGAAACAAACCCGTCCCAACAGCTTTGTTATCGAAGTATAGGTTTGAGGCGGCTGGTGATCAGGTACCCAGATATTATCAACTGGAGAAAAATGGATGGAAAATAAATATCATCACTGATCAGGATCAGAATCCAGAAGCTGTTACTCTTGAACATTCAATAAGCCCTGATTGAAAGGGTTCTGGTGCAAATTTGGCTGGTTTGTTGTCTTGATCCTCCTCTGGAGTGGGGAGGGGTGTTGAATCGATCGGATCCATAAGCGCGTCCATGTGTTTAGATTTGAGGCGATGGGTTGCGTCGCCGCGTTGTAGCACGTCAAACTCGTAATCGAGCAGTTTGCGCAACGATCGTTTAAGCTTCGAGAGATCATCGAGTTTGGGCTCCGGGCGGCCAAGTTGTTGCCCAACTCCAGCTCGGAAAGAATTTGTGCGGCGCAAACATCACAAAAGCAGGCGAGGGGAGGAGAAGAGGCGATGCACTGCCGGTTTGTTCGAAATTCTGGGTGCCTGTATGCCCGCATAATCAGCGTCGAAAAGGCATGGTGACCCCAGGAGAGGGAGGGAACATCGTGCGGTTGGGCAGCTGGGCGCATCCACATCGCGGTTCGGCTCCGGGAAGGGCATCGATCCCGAGGTCATGCCACGGCTCTTTTATGCTTTCTTAACGACCAAATCGAGGTTGCGCGAGCCGGGACCCAGCATTCCGATTTGTTTTGGGGTAACCATGAGCTTGACTTCCATACCCATCGGTCCCCACCATTGGCTTTATTAAAAGTTAAAAGGTAAATCATCGTGACTCTGAGACGGATACCTGCGGCACATATCGAACTAAAGTCCAATGGGAATATCCCATTTAGAGTTGATATGTGATATTGCTTGGTGCAAGGGATNTGTGCCTATTCGAACTCATGAAAAGAGCTTCTTCCATCTATTGGGCAGCTTTCTCGGTCTTGACTGCTTTCACTGCGTGTGAGAAACGGGCGCCTGAAGCGAACTCAGCCGGTCCTCCCGAAGTTCTTGTTACCGACGTTGTGCAGAAGGAAGTCCCGGTTTTCCGCCAGTGGGTTGGCACGGTCAACGGGATTCAGAATGCGGAAGTCAGGGCGCGCACAGAGGGATATCTTACGACTATTTCTTACCAGCAGGGTGGTTATGTAAAACAGGGCGATGTGTTGTTTCTGATCGATTCCAGACCTTTCGTAGCGGCCCTAGATCAAGCAAAAGGCCAGCTGTCGGAGGCTCAAGCGACCTTGCTTGGAGTTGAGCTGGACGCGAAGAGGGCAAAGGAGTTGTTCCAGCAACAAGTAATTTCCGAGCAGGAGTATACAAACAAAACTCAGGCTTACCAAACCAAGTTAGCCGCCGTGGCTGCGGCTCAGGCGGCGATGGAGCAAGCCCAGCTGAACCTTGATTATACAAAGATTGTCTCGCCGCTGGACGGCATTGCAGGACAGCAGGAGGCGCAGATTGGAGATCTGGTTGGTACCGGGGCCAATTCGGTTTTGACGACGGTATCCCAGATCAATCCGATCTGGTTTTATTTTCCGATTCCCGAACAAGCCTACTGGGAGTTTGCCGATCGTTTAAAAGAGTTAATGGCGGTGCCGGAGGCCAAACGCAAGGAGAACGTAGAACTCATCCTGCCTGATGGCAGTGTTTACCCGCATAAAGGCAAGTTCGCTTTCCTAAATCGTCAAGTCGATCCGAAGACTGGGACTATTCAGATTGCGGTTAGCTTCCCGAATTCTGAGCTTACGTTGCGACCCGGACAATATGGGATTGCGCGGACCGAGATCCAGACTATTCCCAACGCGCTGGTCATTCCGCAACAGGCCGTATCACAACTGCAAGGCAATAACCAGGTAGCGGTCGTGAACCCGGATGGCAAAGCCGAGATCCGCGCGGTAAAAGTTGGCGAGACCTATCAAGGGATGATCGTCGTGACGGAAGGTCTCAAGGCGGGTGAAAGGGTGATTGTTGAGGGGTTTCAGAGAGTCCGGCAAGGAATACCGGTTTCTGCAAAACCTTACGAGGCACCGAAGACCGAGGGTGCTAAGGACGTTTCGGAGAAGAAATCCTCCTCTGGCCAGTCGTAGCTACAGCGTAGATCCTCAATGTCCAAATTCTTCATAAATCGTCCGATCGTTGCCATGGTGATCTCCATCATCATGGTGATCGTCGGGATTGTCTCGTTCCTCAGTCTGCCAGTCGCGCAATATCCCAATCTTGTTGACCCTCAAGTCTCGGTGAACGCGACTTACGTGGGCGCGGATGCCTTGACGGTGGAGTCATCGGTCGCAACACCGATCGAGCAGCAGATGAGCGGTGTGGATCACATGAACTACATGTATTCCCTCAATGCGAGCAGCGGTGGTACGATGGCATTAACGGTGGACTTCAATGTGGCCACCGATCCGAACATCGATTTGGTGCTCGCCCAGATGCGGGAAACGCAGGCCTCGGCACAGTTGCCTTCCAGTGTCCGCGATTATGGCGTTACGGTGGCAAAATCGACTTCAGCGCCGCTGATGGTCATTTCTTTATATTCGCCAACGGGCCAGTTCGATTCCAAGTTTTTGGCGAATTACGGCATTATAAATTTGAACGACCCGATTCTCCGGGTGCCCGGCATCGCGAGCGTGACCGTCTTCGGAGCGGGCGAATATGCGCTCCGCATCTGGATAGATCCCAATAAGCTGGCNGGGCTCAACATCACGACTCTGGAAGTCGAACAGGCAATTCGNGCTCAGAATACCGTGAACCCAGCCGGGCAGCTCGGCGGCGAGCCGATACCGCAAGGACAAATGTTTACCTATACTGTTCTGGCACAGGGACGTTTAGTCACCGAAGAGCAGTTCGCTAACATCGTGNTCCGGGCNAATTCAAACGGTTCATTTGTACGGGTCAAAGATATCGGCCGCGTTGAATTAGGGGCTCAGACTTACACCCAGACCTGCAGTTTCAACGGCAGGCCGGCNGCGGCTCTCGCACTTTACCAGTTGCCCGGTTCCAACGCGGTGGACGCCGCGAAGGGTGTCAGGCAATTGATGGAGCAGCTTAAAGAGCGGTTCCCTTCCGGGCTCAACTATACCATCGCTCTGGACACAACCCTGGCTGTAACGGCAGGGATGAAGGAAATATACAAGACCTTGGCGGAGGCGCTGATTNTGGTCATCATTGTNGTCTTCGTTTTCCTTCAAGGTTGGCGAGCCACTTTNATTCCGTTGTGTGCCGTGCCGGTTGCACTGGTCAGCACGTTCGCGATTTTTCCTCTGCTTGGGTTCTCAGTGAACACGCTATCACTCCTNGGACTTGTCTTAGCCATTGGTCTGGTGGTCGATGATGCGATCGTTGTGGTTGAAGCGGTCGAACATCACATTGAACTAGGCCTGTCGCCAAAAGACGCGACGCTTAAGGCGATGGAAGAGGTTTCTTCACCCGTGGCCGCTATCGCAATTATTCTCGCGGCCGTCTTTCTCCCGACTGCGTTTATTCCCGGCATCACTGGCCGGCTCTACCAGCAGTTCGCGGTCACCATCGCAGTTTCGGTGATCTTCTCGGCATTCAACGCTCTGACATTGAGCCCGGCGCTTGCGGCGCTTCTGTTGCGGCCGAAAAAGAAATCTGGTCGGGGGCCATTGGCAATTTTCTTCAATGGATTTAACAAAGTTTTCGGGTCCGCGACCAACGGTTATGTAGGCGTATGCCGCCTTTTGATGCGACGCGGTCTTTTCTGGATGTTGCTCCTTATTCCGGTCCTGTATGCCACCGGTTGGCTTGGTAAAAAACTCCCCTCCTCCTTTGTCCCGTCGGAGGATCAGGGCTATTTCTATGCCAATTTGCAGTTGCCTGAGGCTGCGTCACTGCAAAGAACCTCGGCCGCTTGCAAAAAGGTCGAGGACATCATCCGGAACACACCTGGAGTGGAATACGTTACGACCATTGCGGGCTTCAGCCTGCTGAGCCAAGTCAATACTACCTATAACGGCTTTTTCTTTGTGAGCCTGAAGTCGTGGGACGAGCGCACTTCCCCTCAGGAACAAGTCGACGCGATTATGATGCGAGCAAATGAAGCGCTCGCGAAGATTCCCGATGGGATTGCGTTCTCTTTCTCGCCGCCGGCGATCCCGGGGATTGGAACATCGGGCGGAGTGGTGGCTGTCCTGGAAGATGTCGCTGGGATGCCGGTCGATTTCCTGGCGCAACAAACGCAGAAATTCATGGAAGCTGTCCGGCAGCGCCCGGAAATTGGCCGTATCCTAACCACTTGGTTGCCAAGCGTTCCTCAGCTTTATCTCTATGTTGATCAAGACAAAGTCCTAAAGCAAGGAGTTGAATTGTCCGACGTGTATAAGACCGCCCAAGTCTTTATGGGCGGTACGTTTGTCAATTATCTCAATCTCTTCGGACGGACATGGCAGGTTTATGTCCAAGCGGATGGGCCATATCGAACAAATGCAGTAGATATCGGCCAGTTCTACGTGCGTAACAATATCGGAAATCCGGTCCCTCTTTCTTCGATGGTACGGGTGGAGCCGCACACTGGACCAGAGTTTCTGATGCGTTACAATCTTCATCGATGCGCCCAGTTGAATATCAGTGGGAAGGAGGGCGTTAGCACATACCAAATTATGGCAGTGCTCCAAGATGTGTTTGCCAAGACGATGCCGAGAGAGATGGGGCTTGCCTATAAGGACATGTCGTTCCAGGAACAGCAAGCCCAGAAAGGAGTGCCGCCCGCCGTGATCTTCGGGATCTCGCTGCTGTTCGTCTTCCTGATTCTTGCGGCCCTATACGAAAGTTGGACTTTGCCGTTTAGCGTCCTTCTTAGTACGCCAATAGCCGTGTTCGGCGCCTTCGTGGCGCTTTATGCCAGAGAGTTCGATAACGACGTCTATTTTCAAATCGGTTTAGTCATGCTCATCGGTCTGGCGGCAAAGAACGCGATCCTGATTGTCGAATTTGCCAGAGCCGAGTACGAAAAAGGGCAGACAATCGTGGATTCGGCGTTGGCTGCCGCCCGTTTGCGGCTTCGGCCGATCCTGATGACTGCCTTCGCGTTCATTCTCGGGTGCATACCGCTGTGGACGGCTGCGGGATCCGGCGCCGTGTCGAGGCGAATTCTTGGAACGACCGTTATCGGCGGAATGCTGGCAGCGACATTTATCGCGATTTTTCTTATTCCGGTGTTGTTTTACGTGGTTGAGAAACTTTCCCATCGCAACGGAGAAGAAAAACACGAACCACCTCCTGTCGATGAAGTCGCCACTTCGCAGCCGGCCGACGCACCCAAACATTGAAGCACTCATACTGCCGCCGGGCCTTGTCATTTAAATTGCCCCTTTTAGCCTTCACGCCAATTTGGAGAGTCCCTCAACCAGTTTGCCCCCGCGACTGCGAGCGCGCAGAGGAACAGCGCCAGGATTGCTGTCGCGTGACGGTAGGGACAGGAACTGCTGATGGCAAATGGTGGCGTCAGGTACTCAAGAACTCGAGCACTCAAGAAGAATCCATGAGTTAGCGGCGTCTTTCTCGTTGCAGCATTCTTCAGTCCTTTTGGTTCTCGAGTGCTTGAGTCCTTTTCCTGGAGAAGTAATTGGTGATCAGTCGTCGGCGGTTTGTGGCAGCGTAAGCGACCCCTTCACCTAGGAAAGGGACCGGCTACCGATTACCGATCGAAGCGCAGCCCCGGCGCAGGTGAACGTGAGCGAACCGGAGAGCGCCAGGGGCATTTCATTTAAATGCAAACTCCCTTGCAGTCTTCTCGGCCAGGTCGCCGGCTTTTCCCCTGCCCCAAGCACTGATACACCAAAACGCATCTTCGGTTCCAGATTTGATCACCACAGCTGTCATTTGACCTTGGCTGTTACCGAAGACAGCAGGAAAACGAATAGCTCCCGACTGGTACACTCCGTTAACGTAAGTCCAGTTGATTTTTGGCATGTTCGGAGATGGAGGGTTAGCATTCTTGGAGAAAGTATTATATAAACTATCCTCAACCTTGCCTTTGGTTCCCTGGGTATTTGTCAATTTCATGACCACGATATAAACCCCGTTAAAATACGCGGTTCGTTGCGTCATTTTTTGCACTTTTCCCCGTACCTCAACCGGGAGCTTTTCGAGCGGGAATTCCGTAGCGGATCCAAAAGCAACGGGCATACGGAGAGACAACCGTTCGTCAAATGCCTGCAATGCCGCAGGGCTGGTAATATGCAGACGTGCTGGTTCGTTTTGAAATTTCCCCAGCAGTTGCTCTCTATATCTTGCAGCAACCATGATAATAATTGCGAGGACGAGACCTCCCAGAATCCATTTTTTTCTCGTCGAGTTCATTGGTCGTCACGTTAGCCCGTTAGCCAACGGCGGTGAGGCGGGCGGGTTCACCTCGAGCAGAGTACCGATGCTCTCTGTTTCGTTATCGCGCCTGAGCTGCCAGGCACCGCTGTTGGGGATTTGCACAAGTGCGCCATAAAGGAGCCGGTTTTCTCCGTGATTCAAGTTTTGCCGGGATACCGGTAAAGAGTCGCGGATTTGCTAAGAGCGCATGAGGGCGGCAACCAGGCATGCTTCCCCGGAGCGACCTTCCTTGGTGTTTCTTTCGGAATAACCGCAGGTAGGGCGGGACGAATTGCCTGGCTTGCCAGATGGTAGCGTCGGCTTGATAAACCTCGACAGCTCATTAGTTCATCGAAAATCGACGTCCAAATTTAGCCATCGCAACGACAGTTAAGCAAGCCAGGTACAACCTAGAGGAGTCAATCTTGAAATTCATGCGTGGGGGAGACGATTCTTCCGAAGACGCAAAAAAGCGCACGGAAGTCGTCGATCGGCTCTGTGAGACGCTCGGACAGGAGGGCTTGACTCCCAGGTTTTCCGCTGTGGTACTTATGATCGATTCAGGCAACCTCTGTCAGTTCAAACTCAAGCTGGTGTCTACCGCTGGCTGGCTGCAGGATGATCCCAAGTGGATCGGGCGTGGTGCGTACGCCATTCCGCGCCGTGACCGTTTTCGCTCCGGCGAGCTGAAGTCGCCAACGGGCCGAAATATCCCCAGAGACACTCACGCTTGCCCGTTGGCCAGTGCGCCGCACGCTTAGTCGCACGGCCTCTGCACGTTGCGGTGTCGATAGGGCGCAAGTAGCTCGTCACCGTCGGTAAGTTCGTAGACGCGGAACGTGACGCCGTCGGCATAATCATAGTCCGGCCGGTCATCCACCCC
>JGI26340J50214_10000331_pt1 | contig 16969 bp, 9 predicted proteins | sample BogFormECP12_OM2_FD_50214 | JGI IMG/M metagenome (IMG submission 50214)
CGTTGATGGCCTTGGTGATGAGATAGGCGTGATGGGTCAGCGCCGGGACCGGAGAGGCATGCGCATCGCCGGTGGGTTTCGGCGCGAAGTTTGGCGGCTCGTCGAGGAAGGCCAGGACAATTTTGCCCTTCACGTCGATGCCGGCGTAATCGTCGTAATCGTGTTCGGGCGCGGTTATGCCATAGCCCGCAAAAACGAGCGGGGCGGAAGCGTGGCCGCTGGAGGACATATTCAGAGGAACGAAGTCCTCGCCCAGCTTTAGCTCTTCGCCACCGGGCGGAGCGTTGGGCACAGCGTACTCGGCGCGGACGGTGTTCCCCGGCTTGAGGCGCTGGCCGGTGATCACGTCGAATGGTTGGTAGAATCCGTGTGTACCCGCCGGTTTTAAGTACAGTTGTTTGAACCGGCCTTCGATCAGGTGAGCGGCGAGGCTGAGGCCCTTGGTCCCGTCGCCACGCCCCTCCATCTTGGGGGTGGTGAGGGCTTTGATGTCGGCGAGGTAGCGCTTAGGGTCGGCCGGGCCGACGGCTGGCGGGGCGGCGGAGACGGTCAATGCCGCGAGGAACAGCAGGGCGAGCAGTCGGTGCCGAATTGCCAATCTGGGACGGGGTTTGGGTGGCTCGCTCATAGTGTGGGTGCGTTGGCGTCCTAATTTGTATCACAGCGTGGGGCAGAAAGAGATGCACGGGGCCCCCGGGATTCGCGAAAGGTTGTGAAGACAAAGGGAGTTAAAGTACCTTTGTTTTCACAACCTTTTGAAGGTGTTCATTCCAAGCGGGTTACGGGCGGATTTTGTTGTACAGGTGGTAACCCCCAAGTTCGCGGAGTCAGGCTGGCGAGGCTCCGTGCCGGGCGGTGGCGATGCGGCATATCCCACATCCTTTCGCTGTCGCTGTGACTCATGGTGGCTGTAAGGCGACCGGGCTTCAGCAGAGTCATCCCGGCGAGCGTGCGGGATGTTTGGCGTCCTCCCGGAAGGACCGGGAGCGATGTTTGCGGTCGGCAAAGACCCGGGGGCTTCCCCCTGCGCTACAGGCGCTTGCACAGAGCGCGGAGATAGTTCTACACAAGAGCAAGTGTACACGATGATATCTAAATTGTCAAGGGGAGTTTAATCGGAGGACTGGTGCTATGAGTACGGAAGCCGGGATGGGTGGGGTGGAACCGTGGNTGCGCGGGACATTGCGAGAAGTGCCGGCGGTGGGGCGGGCGGTGGTGCATGCCTTGGAGTTGGCTATGGAGGATGTGCGGAAGTGGTGCGAGGGGCTGTCGGATGGCGAGATGGAGGCGCGGCTGGCGGGGTTGGCCCCGGTGGGGTTTCANTTGCGGCATGCGGCGGGGAGTTTGGATCGGTTGCTGACGTATGCGGAGGGGCGAGAGCTCGATGCTGGGCAGATGGAACGGATGGCTGGCGAGATGACCGCGGCGGCGGGCAGCGGCGAGACAATTGCTGAGTTTGAACGGGCTATGGCCGAGGGGATGCGACGGGTTCGGGCGCTTTGTGTGCTGGATTTGGAGGGGGCGCGGTTTGTGGGGCGGCGGCGGCTGCCGACCAGTTTGGGAGGGCTGCTGGTGCACGTGGCGGAGCACACTGGAAGGCATGTGGGGCAGGCGGTGACCACGGCGAAGATGGTGGTGGCGGCTAGGGGTGGCGGCTAAGGATGGCTGATAGGACTGGGGGCTGGGAGCGGCGTCGAAATAAAACAAATTCGCCAAGCGGGAGATTCATCCCGCCAAAACTGGCGGATGGAAATCGGTAGACGTTCCCAGGGTAGAGCGAGATTGACGGGCTGCACGGTTGTCCGTAGGGTGGAAGAACTGTGATTGAACTGGCTAAAAGTATCGTGCTGATTGTGAGCGCCCTGTTCCCCATCGTGAACCCGCTGGGGAGCAGTCCGATATTTTTGTCTTTGACGCGCGAATACGCAGCCCCAACCCGGCGCATCTTGGCACGCAAGGTGGCCTTCAATTGTTTCTTTCTTTTGGTGGCCTCCTTCCTGATTGGCTCGCACATTTTGGCCTTTTTTGGGATTTCCATCCCCGTGGTCCAGGTGGGCGGCGGGCTGGTCGTGATTTCCACCGGATGGACGCTGCTCAGCAAAAAAGACGAGCAGGAGCGCCAAGGACAGGTGCAGAAGAGCGTCAACCCACTGGATGTGTTTCGCAATGCGTTTTATCCCTTAACGCTGCCGCTGACCGTAGGGCCCGGATCCATCGCTATTGCCATTACGCTGGGGGCTAACGCTAATGGTCCGCGGCATTTCGGGGTCAACCTGGTGTCGATTGTGGCCGCGGTGGTGGGTTCGGCTTTGGTGGCGCTGACGGTGTTCCTGAGTTACGGATTCGCCGACCGCCTGGCGGCGATCCTTGGCGAAAATGGGATGACCATCATGATGCGGCTGTCGTCGTTTCTGCTGGTGTGCATTGGAGTCCAGATTCTGTGGAATGGATTGAGCGCGCTACTGCAAAACCTCGCGCGTACCATTCCAGGGATGGCGCAATAACGCTTCTTGCGAAAAATTGCTGCTGGCGTGCGGCGGTGTACTATACTCGGCAAAATGGGGGATGTGCCGCACAAATCCCGGATGTTTTGACATTTGTGATTTCCGTCATATTCTGGCGTAGGTAACTAAATTAGCTTTAACACGCATCGAATTGCACTGAGTCCGGAGTGACGGCTCCCAGTGTTTCGTAAGCGCGTCTGGGAAATAAACAGAAGCTGCCGTCGTGTTTCCGAGCGACAGCACGAGGAACTGCAATTTGTGCGGAATTGCTGGATTTACGCATAAAAACTGGAACCCGCCCGTGGAGCGAATCCGCGAGGCGGCCACGACGCTGATTCATCGTGGGCCGGACCAACAGGGCGTGCACTGCGCCGCGATGTTCTCCTGCGCGGCCACCCGCCTGAAAATCATCGACCTCGCGGGCGGGGACCAGCCGATCTTGACCGATGACGGCGATTACGGCATCGCGTTTAACGGCGAAATTTACAATCACTTGGAAGTGCGCGCGGAGCTGGAAAGCCTCGGCCACAAATTCCACTCCCACTCCGATACCGAGACCGTATTACGGGCATTCGTACAGTGGGACACCGATTGCTTTGCCAAGTTGCGCGGCATGTTCGCGGTGGCGCTGTGGAAGGAGTCGGATCGGCGGCTGGTGCTGGCGCGCGACCGCCTGGGCATTAAACCGCTGTACATTGCGCGGCAGGGCGAAGAGTTATTTTTTGGCTCCGAGCTGAAAGCCATCTTCGTGCATCCGCAAATTGAGCGGCGCATCAGTCTGGAGGGTCTGGACTGTTATTTGTCCCTGAATTATGTGCCCTGCCCATGGACTCTGGTAGAGGGCATCGAGAAATTGCCGCCGGGAAACTGGCTGGAGTGGCGCGACGGGCGAGTCACGACTGAGGCGTACTGGAAGTTGCCCTTCGGCGAACCTGCCGACTGGACCATGGAGGAGGCCAAGGAAGAGCTAGACGGCCTGCTGCAGCAATCGGTGCGTGAGCATTTGCTTTCCGATGTGCCGCTGGGGATTTGGCTGAGCGGAGGGATGGATTCCACGACCATCTTGCATTATGCGTCGCGAGCGACATCCGCGCGGCTGAANACATTTTCGATTACCTATCACGGGCGAACGTGCGACGAGAGCGAGCTGGTCGGGCGGGCGGTGAAGGAATACGGCACGGAGCATACGGAACTGGATTTATCCACCGAGTTGGATTTACAAGGGGCCATCGAGGAGTTTGCCTACTACTCGGATGAGCCGAGTGCGGACGCGGGCTCCCTGCCGGTGTGGTTTTTGTCAAAGTTATGCAAGCGCAGCACCACCGTGGCGCTGAGCGGAGAAGGCGGGGATGAACTGTTTGCCGGGTACCTGACCTATCGCGCGGATTTGCTCGCCGCACGGGTGCGCCGCGCGCCGCGCTCGGTGCTGCGCTTGGCTCTGGCGGCGGCGCGGCGCTTGCCCGTTTCCGATGAAAAGATCAGCTTCGAGTACAAAGCCAAACGCTTTCTGGAGGGCTGCCTGCTTTCCCCCAGCCAGGCGCACGTATTCTGGAATGGCATGTTCTTCGGAGACGCCAAACAGGCGCTGCTCAAAACGCCGTTGCCCACTACTTTCGCGGACCTCGTCAACCAAATGGACGGCTTCCCTAAGAATGGCGACAGCCTCGCGCCGCTACAGTGGTTCGACCAGAAGTATTACCTGGCGGACGATATCCTGGTAAAGAGCGACCGCATGAGCATGGCCCACGCGGTGGAAGTGCGACCGCCGTTTCTGGACCACCGCATCGTGGAATTCGCCGCCACGCTGCCCACGCAACTGAAGATTTCCGGATCGCGGCAGAAGCTGGTGTTGCGGGAACTGCGGCGGGACAAGCTGCCGGCGACCATTCTGGAAGGCAAGAAGTCGGGATTCGATATTCCCGCCCACGAATGGCTGCGCGGCCCGTTGCGGGAGTTGTTGGTGGAAACGCTGCGCGAAGGCACCAAAGCGCATGGCGGGCTGTTCGACGCCGCGGCCGTCGAGGAGATCTTGCAGCGCCACTTGAACCGGCAGGCGAATCTGGGATACCACCTGTGGGGCTTGCTGATTCTGTTTTTGTGGCTGAAACGCTGGGGAATCCAGACTGGAGCACGCGCGGCGACCTCGGCGGTGGCGCTGGTAGCCGCGGATTAGCAAGGGCGGTAACTGGGGCGCTTGCGGGGCTCCGGTTATTTCCCGCACGACCTGCTGATACGATGAACGCCCGCGCGCCTGCTGGACGATACGGCACCTGCTCGCAAATCCATTCAGCCGATTGTTGATTTGGAGCATCAGAATGCAGAAGCAGTTCGCACCTTGGGTGACAATTCGCTACAATAGAGGCAGTGTGCGAATTCTAGTGCCGCGGCAGGGCGCGGCAGGGTACTGCGCGAGCGGTTGCAGTGCGGGGGCTCAGAAAGTAATTCGGAACTACGGAAGTACTCTGAGGAGGGTACATGAAAATTGCCGTGCTCGGTGGCGACGGCTATTGCGGTTGGGCTACGGCCCTGTATCTATCGCAGAAGGGGCATTCGGTCGCGATTGTAGATAACTATCTGCGCCGCCAGTGGGATCACGAGCTGGGCGCGCAGACGCTAACCCCCATCCGGCCCCTGACGGACCGTCTGCGGGTGTGGCAAAACCTGACGGGAAAGACCATCGAGCTGTTTGTTGGCGATGTGGCGGATTACGATTTTCTTTCCACCACCTTCAAGGATTTTGAGCCCGAAGCGGTGGTGCACTTTGCGGAACAACGCTCCGCTCCCTACTCCATGATCGACCGCAAGCACGCGGTGTTCACCCAGGTGAACAACGTGGTGGGCACCCTGAACGTGCTGTTCGCCATTCGCGAACTGAACACCGATTGCCACCTGATCAAGCTGGGCACCATGGGCGAGTACGGAACGCCCAACATCGACATCGAAGAAGGCTACATCACCATCGAGCACAACGGCCGCAAAGACATCCTGCCCTTCCCCAAGCAGCCGGGATCCTTCTATCACCTCTCCAAAGTGCACGACTCTCACAACATGATGTTTGCCTGCAAAATCTGGGGCCTGCGCGCCACGGATTTGAATCAGGGCGTGGTGTACGGCACGACCACGGATGAGACGGCGATGGACGAGGCGCTGGTCAATCGTTTTGACTATGACGACGTGTTTGGCACGGTGCTGAACCGCTTCTGCGTGCAGGCGGCCATCGGCCAGCCTTTGACCGTTTATGGCAAGGGCGGGCAGACGCGCGGATTTCTGGACATTCGCGACACCGTGCGCTGCGTGGAACTGGCTTGCGAGAATCCCGCGAACAAGGGGGAATGCCGCGTTTATAACCAGTTCACGGAACGTTTCTCCGTGCTGGATTTGGCGCGCATGGTCGAGGTCGGCGGCAAGAAGCTGGGCTTGAACGTGGAAATCGATCACATCCCGGATCCCCGCGTGGAAGCCGAAGAACACTATTACAACGCCAAGCACTCCAAGCTCGTGGACCTGGGCCTCGAACCGCATTTGCTTTCCGATGCGCTGCTCGATTCGCTGATGAATATCGCGCTGCAATATCGCGAGCGCATCGATGCCTCGCTGATGCTGCCACAGGTCAATTGGCGCGAACCCAAGAACGAGCGGCGCATGCAGATGAGCATGCCGACGCGCTCGGCCACCTCTGACGCGCGCGTAGGGAACGTGGAGAAACCGCTGGCCAAGGCGAAGCGCCGCTAAAGCGAAAAGAGTCAAAGCCGCAGGGCTCAAAAGCAGTCGTCCTGCACTGCAGGAAACGCAAGGCCGCCACCGGGTGCACACTCCCCGGTGGTTCGTTTGTAAATGCACACTATGAAAGAAGCCGCCGGTTTTCACTTCAAGACGTATCTGCTGATTGCCTTCATCGCGGTGTTTGCTCCGCTGGGCAACGTGCTGCTCGGAAAAGGTATGCAAAACGTGGGCTCCGCGAAAGACTGGGCGCCGCGCGAAGTATTGCAAATTCTGGGACGCATCGTCACCTCGGGATACATCTGGCTGGGCATCGCTTCCCTGCTGACCTTTTTTGTGGCCTACATGCTGGTGCTGACCTGGGCGGACTACAGCTACGTGCAGCCCTCGTCGTCGTTTGCCTATGCGGTAACCGGGCTGCTCAGTTATTTCTTGCTGGGAGAGGCGATTAGTCCGCTGCGCTGGCTGGGCATCGCGGTCATTTGCGTGGGCGTTTTCGTGGTGGGGCACACGCCGCCGCGCACCACGGAGAGGGCCTGAGCAACGTGCGCGAATTTCTGTTCCTGACGCTGCTGGTGATCTCCGGAACCGGCGGAGAACTGTGCGTGACTCACGCCATGAAACAAATCGGCGAGGTGCACGATTTCCGGCCGCGCGCGCTGGTGCAATTTATCCTGCGAGCCCTGCGTGTGGGCTGGATGTGGCTGGGCATTGCCATGATGGCGCTGGCGTTCTTTTCCCTGCTGGCCATGTTGTCGTTTGAAAATGTCAGCTTCGTGGTGCCGGTGACAGCGCTAAGCTATGCCGCGGGTGCGGTCGGCGCCGCTGTTTTCCTGCGCGAACGCATCAGCCCACAACGCTGGTTCGGCGTGGCCATTGTGTGCGTGGGCGTGACCATCGTGTGGCTCAGCCACCGCTAAGACGCGCAGCGCCATTGTAGGAGCCGGTGTTTAGACCGGCCCCCGTATCCGCCAATCGCGCGACACAAATTACCCCGCCGCTCGCCGCGCCATTTCGGCGGCCCGTCAACTTCGGCCACTGAATGTTCCGGCCGAGATGAGGGGGCGACGCTGGCCGGGCTGAAGCCCGGCACCTACAAAATCGCTAAAACGCGCTACCGCGGCGGCTTGGATTCGTCCGGTTTGTCTGAATTGGGATCCGCGGCCCTGGCCGTTCCGATCTTGATCGTCGAACCGAACCGCTGGTAATTCGCGTAACGCACGGTCATGTGAATGCGAATATCGCCGGCGGTGAAGTGCAGCGTGTCGTTGGAGCGCGTATACGTCGGGAACCAGTAGTGCCCGTCGATGTTTTCGCGAAACGTTTCAAAACGTGGAAACACGTTTTCGCTGCCGTGCTTCTTGATGTCCGGCACGGCTTTGCCGTCGGTCTTCACGATGCCGTAATCCTTATCATCCACCCAGATACGCCCCTGAAAATAACGCTGATTCTTTTCCATAATTTTGGGGCCAACGTCGAAAACATAGGTAGTAAGTTCGTCGACCTGCTGGCGGCCGACATACTTGACGTCGTACTTGGGCAGCTCCTGGGTGGTGAGCACGAAGGGCTGCACGTGTTCGAGGTCGTCGAGGTCCTGCTGGGTCAGGATGATGCGCTGGAGCGAAGGTGCGGGCGCATCCGTGACGTGCTCGATGCGTTTGCCAGCTGGCGTAAAGATAATGTCGCTGGTCATGCGGTATTCGCCGTCGGGCTGGCCGTCCGGGTCGATGGTCTGCATGACGAAAGTCTGGGTGTAGGTGTAATTGTCACGTTCGGTCTTAAATTCGGCTTCGCGTGCGGCGAACTTCTGAATGATTTGCTCCACCGGGATGGCTGGCGCAGCGGTATCGACGTGCGAGCCGGTCTGCGGCGTGATTCTGCCGGGAGCATTCTCTGGCGCGCGCGCTGGGGGCGCTTGGGGAGTCTCGGACGGCGGCGGCGCCGGGAGCGGCCCGGTTTCCTGCGCGACGAGTTGCCCGGATGCGAATAAGGCTGCTCCGGCCGCCAGCAAGGCCGGAAGCCATCGCCGGGGAGCTCTTCGCAAGGAAATTTTGTTCTGCAACGCAGATCCCAACGCCATTTTTGTCTCCTAAACGCCTATCCTCGGCATGTCACTGCTGCCGCAACCTAATTATGAGTCCCCGCGGCCCGTGCACTCAATGCTTAGGATGCGCTGACGGGGCGCTTTGTAACCACGGCCAGCCAGCGCAGGCCAGCGCCGTCAAACTCAGTCGGCGGGCGCTACCGTATCCGGTGTGCTGGCCGGAGGAAAAAAGAAATCTCTNGGCGAATCGGCGAAGCGCCGCAGGAGGGTGCGGAGAATCTCCAGGTGGTCCTTGCGCGTGACGTCTTGCGCGCGCAGCGCCAGGATCAGCGCAAAATAAAAACTCACGGCGAGATTCAGCACGAAGGTAAACGCAATGCCGAGGGCCGCCCAGTATAGATCCCCGCGATCCAGGGCCTCGCGGCCGAGCGATGCGGAAGAAAGCGCCAGGGTGCCTGTGGACAGCGTGACGTGGCGCACGTCGATGGGTAAGCCGAAAAATCGCGCCAGCGGCGGGGTCATGCCCAGCATGAAGCCCAGCGCGATGCAGCCGCCCCAGCCGGAGATGTTGCGGGAGAATATGTCAGAGATACGCACCAGCGTCTGGCGCTTGAAGGCTCCGCCCAAGCGATGTTCGGCGATAGCCTGCGGGAGGCGATTGTAGACCGCCCAATTTTCAATCCATCCGCCGGCCAGACTGGAGATCCACAAAATGACGCCGGTGAGCGCGGCGAAGAGGATCGTGCCGCTGCGAAAGGGGTGCAGGGATTCGACGGTATGTTGCGCGGTATCCTCCGGGATAAACGGAGCGCCCATGGCGGCGCGCCAGACGTAACTGAAGGCCACAGCACCCAGAGAGACGGCCACGACGTTGCCGAGGGCGGCGGCCAATTGCGAACGCAAAATTCTGGCCACGAAGGTGACCAGTTCGTCGCTGCGCGCCGCATCGCGGCAGCGGTGCACAATGCGCGCCAGGGCCGCGCCGGTCATGGAAGGCTGCTTGGTGGCCAGCACCAGGCTGAACACCTGTAGCAGGATGAAGCTGATGGAATAGTTGAGGCCGGAAAGAAAGCCCTCCACGAAAAGCGGCAGCCCGGAATGGGTCACCACCATTTTTATGGCGGCGGTAAACACCGTGAGGATGCCGCCACCGAGCGCCGCTCGCCACATCAGCCAATATTCGCGGCGGTCGGTGGTGATGTAGTGCTCTCCTGTCTTCCCAGCCCATTCCGTGATTTTGCGCGCCAGCAGGCGGAGGTTGTTGTGGGCCAGATGGCGCAGGCTGCGATCCGCCAGGCGCCCGCGCACCACGTCGGTGAGGAGATGCTGCACAGCCGTCTTTTTCGGGTGCCCGGGATCTGCGGCCAGCACCGCGGCAATGGCTTCCATGCGCAGCAGACTCTGCCGGATCACGTCCAGCACGTAAACCACATCCAGATTCACGCCATTGGAATCCAAATTGGTGACGATGGATTGCAGTTCAGTGCGGCAGTCCCCGAGGGTTTGCTTGAAACCCTTCTCGGCGAGCGCCAAGCCGTCGCGCGTTCTTACCGCGGTGACCAGCGCATCGCCGCTGCGTGTGAGCCGGTAAAACGGCGATTGCTGCAGCCGGCCGGGGCGCGAGCGCACGCGCAGTTCCTCGGAAAGGCCGAGACCCTGAATGCGCGCGGCCAGCAGGCAGAAGGCATCCAGCAGGGTTTCCATCAGGGGCGGCCAGGCTTCCGAGTCCTCCGGTGGCGCCGCCAGGGAGACGATGCTGTCAAACTGCTTCGGTGGCATATTAAAAAAACTGTCCACGTCTTTGTCGCTGGGAAACATGCGCAGGAACAGCTTGGAGAGGTCGGTGTCCTCCCGCGGCGATGGCAGCACGATGCGGGAGAGGCGCTCCAGCGTTTCCGCCATCAGCCCGCGGTCACTGGACAGGCCGGAAGAGGCGAAGAAGCCAAGAGCGTCCGTTTCTCGCAAGATAAGCGCCATGCTGGCGCGATAGCGCGACAGAATCTCGGGAGAAGATTCGAGGATGGAAGTCCACACCAGGCTGCGCTTGCTCTCAGGGTCTAGAGCTTCGTCCGCGGTACGCGCAGCCGAGGGCAAGGGATCGCAAATAGTGTTATCCGGCTGGCGCGTCCAGGAATAGAGCGCCACGAAGGCGTCGAGACGCAGCGGCAGGGTGGCCGCGCTCGTCAGCGCTTCGAGATGAGCCGCCAGTTCCTGCAACGCGGGATTGTCACGCTCGGCGGGCGGGAACAAAGACAATGTCAATTCCTGAGTTGACTGCACAGTGCGACCTTGGGTTAGCCGGGCGAGGGATTTTTTTGCGGGTCCTGTCCGCCAATAAGGATAACGTGAGGCTGGCCCAGCGCCTAGTGCCGGAAAAGTCCCGCGGAGATGGAAGATGGGGAGGAACTTAGAAGGAAAATTTCAGAGCCACCTGCATCAGGCGTGGCGGCGCGGCGCTGATCACTTGGCCGTAGGTGGTGCTTAACAGATTGCCATCCACCGCATTGGGGCCGAAGAATTGTGCATGATTGAAGGCGTTGAAGGCTTCCAGGCGGAATTGCAGCGACGTCGATTCGCTGATGCGCGTGTCTTTCAGCAGTGCGATATCAAAGTTGTTTATTCCCGGGCCGGAAAAGAAGCGGCGCGGCACGTTGCCGGGCGTGCCCAGCGGCTGCACGCCGATGATCGAGGTGTTGAAATACGTTCTCCCGTTGCGCGGATTGCCGTTGAGCTGGAGCGAGCCGGCGGTCATGTAGGGCAAATCGGCGGTGAAGGAATTGACGCCATCGGGCTCGGTGCCAAGCAGTGAGTTGTCCGTAGGATTCTGGAACGTGACCGGGAAGCCGGTGCTNAAGCGCGTGATTCCGGAAATCGTCCAGCCCTGAGTCAATCGGTTGTTGGCATGGAAGAGTTGCTCGAAGGGCAACTGGTAGCGATAGCTGGCCACAAAATTGTTGCGCAGATCGAACGATGAGTATCCGTAACTGAGATGCGGGAAGCCCGGCACCAACTGGTCGGAGAGGCTCGAAGAGTTGTCGAGAGATTTGGCCCACGTATAGCCGGCCAGGAATTCCGCACGACGCGTGGTGTGCCGCATGGTGATTTCCAGGGCGTTATAGTTGGAATTGCCGATGGTACTCAGCCAATCCACGCTGCCAAAATTTGAACCGAGCGTTTGCCGCGTGCCGTGGATAACCTGCCCCGCGGCGCTGACGAAAGAGGCGCTCTCCTGGAACGGTCCGCAAGTGGCGCTGCCGGGCGCAACCTGGCTCGGCTGGCTCAGACTGAGGCACAGCGCCGGGTTGCCAGGGTTGGCTTGCTGCAGCACGATCAGGTGATGCGCCTGGCTGCCCACGTATGCGATGGTGAGCAACGAATTGGCCCCGAACTGGCGCTGGATGGACAGTGTGTACTGTTCGGTATATGGACTGACGTTCGACGGCTGGTAGCCGGGCAGACCGTTGATGGGCAGATAATTGGCCCAATTTACGCTGTTATTTGGATTGCTGGCGCTGGCATTGAGCGGGGGATATTGCAGCGGGAAGCGCTGCCCGTTATTAAAGCCGTTGGCCGCCGTGATATACGGGTCAGTAAACAAAGGCGAGCCCGGACTGGTATACGTCTGGCCGTAGGGAGCGTCCCCGGCCATCACCCCCGCCGTGAAGCCCTCCACCGCGGAAAAGAAGCGTCCGAAGCCAGCGCGGATGCTGGTGCGCTCCGCACCACCGAAGAGTTTGCCCAGAAGACCGTCGTGCGCACCGGGCGAATACGCGAGACCGAGGCGCGGCGAAAAATTGTCCCATCGCGTGGGTGCCAGGCTGCGCGCTACGCCGTGATCGGTGGGGAAAACCAGGCCTGTCGGCGCACCCGGGAATACCACGGACTGCTCGCCCGGCACGATGGTCTGAATTTGATTGTATTTCTCATACCATGGCTGGATGACGTCCCAGCGCAGCCCGTAATTGAGGGTTAAATGCCGCGTCAGCCGCCAACTGTCTTCGCCGAACAACGCGCCGTATTTATTGCGCATGTAAAATGCTTGGGCATCACCCTGCGTGAAGCGGCTGGGAATACCCAACAGAAAATCCGCGAAATCGCTGCCCGTCTCCGTGCCCGCGAAGGTGAAGGTGCCGTTAGATTGCACGTCTGGGTAGGCGTTGACCTGGCTGTACAAAAATTCTCCGCCTACTTTGATGGTGTGCGCGCCGATGACGCGGGAAAAATTGTCGCGCAGCTCCCAGGTGTTGTCGTGCTGGTTCAGCCCGGTGATATCCACGCCGACGGTGTAGCTGTTGAAGATGGTGTTCTCGATGCCCTGGTAGGCCGGCCGGTTGGCGACGATGCTCTGCGCACCGGTGGCGGTCACAAATCCCTGCTCCGCAAGGGTGGGCCCGACGCCGCCCACTGGGGAACCAAGAATGTTGACGTCGCGCACGAAGGAGAAATGCAGTTCGTTCACACTGCGCGAGCCGAAGCTCTTGGCATCGCCTAACGTAAGGAGTTGCGAGCGCCCGAAGTTCAGGGCATTGAATCCCGGCACATTCGCGCCGCCCTGCTGCGTGGGGTATGGATTATTGACCGTGTAGTCGTCCAGGAAGTAGTAAGCCGAGAGCAGGCCCCAGCGCGAATTGCCGTCCACCCGCAGCGAACCCTTATTGTCGTGCAGCAGGAGATTCTCCGCGGACGTGGAAAACTGATCATTCCCGGTGTTGGGNCTCGGGATGTAGTTCAGCAGANANTTTGCNGGAGCGGAAAACGCGTTTTGCGGAATGATAGCGTTGGGCAAAACGCACGTTGCGGTGGAGGTGCAGCCCGGAGTGTANTANGGCTCGCCGGGACTCACAGCGTAACCCAGTCTTTGCGTTAGTTGGTCAGCCCAGTTTTGCCCATTCACGTTACCCGTTAGCGAGCCGGCGAGGTCGGCGAGATTCCCGCTGCGGTCCGCCACGGACGGCACAGCAATGTTCCCCGTGTCGATTCCCTGCTTCAGGCGCGTTCCTTGATAGTCGGCGTAGAAGAAAATCTTGTTCTTTACCACCGGCCCGCCGAAGGTTCCCCCGAATTGATTTTGCTGGAACGCGCCGCGCGAAGCGGAAAAGAAATTCTTGGCGTCCAGATCGGTGTTGCGCAAAAATTCAAAGGCGCTGCCATGAAACTGATTGGCGCCGGACTTGGTGACCACGTTAATGCGTCCGCCGCTGTAATTGCCGTACTCGGCGTTGAAATTNCCAGTGAGCACGCGAAACTCNGCNATNGAATCGAGGTTGGGCACGACAGACGCGCCCATGGTGAAGCGCTCCACCACATCCGCATCGTTCACGCTGAAGCCGTTGGCGTATTCGCGCTGCCCGTTGATCGAAATGGTTCCGGGATTAAGATAGCCGGAAGGAGAAAACGTGCTGGCTCCGGCGGCCTGCACGGACGTGCCGGTAATCGTGGTTTGCGGCGCTACGCCCGGCTGCAGCGCCAGCAAATCCGTAAAGCTGCGGCCGTTCAAGGGCACCGCATCGATGGTACTGCCGAGGATGACTTCGCCGAGCTGCGTGCTGGCCGCATCCACGCTGATGGGAGTCTGCGTGACGGTTATGGTGTCGGCTTGGCTGCCGATGAGCAGCTTCACGTCGACTATTAACGCGGAGTTGGCGTTAACTACGATGTCGATGCGGCGGTATGGACGGAAACCCTGGCTTTCCACTCGCAGTTCGTAGGTGCCGACGGCGAGGCCCCGGAAGGAATACACGCCGTTATCATCCGTGACCACGCTCTGTTGCGCGTTGGTGGCGGTGTTCAGCAGGGTGACGGTGGCGCTGGGCACCAGAAGGCTTTGTGCGTCCAGCACCGTGCCGGAAATGCTCCCGCCCACGCCCGCCGAGGCGCACGTAGTCACACAGCAGAGGAACGCGGCTACGCACAACAGGCGATGCATAAGGACGGAGTTCCCCCTTTCTTCCTAGAAACTGAAGCGCAATGCCAGCTGAATCTGCCGGGGATCGAATGCCGAACCGATCTTGCCAAAATTGACATCTTCCAAAACGTTGTCCGGCTGCTTGAAATTCGGGCGATTGAACAGGTTGAAGGCCTGCGCTTCAAACGACATCTTCAGGTGCTCGGTCAAATTAAAGTTGCGCAGCGCGGAAAGATCGAAGGACGCGTAGCCCGGCCCGCGGATGATGTTGCGGCCGGCATTTCCGAAGGTGTTCAGCGGGCCAACCACGAACGCCGAGGTGTTAAACCAACAATTTGGAGTGCCCACAGGAAACGGCGCTCCGCCGCTGGGGTTTGGGCAAGAGCCGGTGGTCCAGCTGCCAACCACGTTGGGGCGGTCGCTCCCTGCTTCATTCGCGGTGCCGGCGTTGCCGGTGTTGCTGTTGTCGACGTTGAGTTGGGGCGTAAACGGCTGCCCGGTCTCAATGGTAGTGATCCCGCGAATTTCCGTGTTGCGCGTCCAGAGATTGCCCTGCGGCAAATCGATTACATAGGCGCCAACGAAGCGGTGCCGGACGTCGAAACTGGATGCCGCTTTTTCCGCGGCCAAATCATGGCTGTTTTGCGGGAAATTGGGATCCACTCCGATGCCTAGAAACGCGGATTGATCGTCAATGGAATGCGAATAGGTGTACGCCAGGCGCAAGGAGAAATGCGAACTCATGCGCTTCAGGTAGCTGGCCTGCAGCGAATTAAAACTGGAATTTCCGCCGCTCTCCACAGCGAAGATATTGTTGTAAGCAGGGTAAGGACGCCGGGACGGATCCACGGTATTGGGAGGCGCCGAGGGATCCAGCGTCGGTTGATTCAGGTCGTAGGAGCGAACCAGCTTCGTGCCCTTGGAACCAGCGTACGCCAGCGTCAGTGTTCCCCACTTGTCGAGACTGCGCTCCACGGTCAAGTTCCACTGCTGAATGTACGGCGTGACCATGTCCGGATTCAGCACAGACAGCGTCGGGGGCGGGATGAATCCTACGCCAGTTGGAAACGGATTCTCGAGCGAAATGGGAAGCACCGCGTTTTGGAAATACAGCGCCAGGTTGAATTCCGGAGGATTGAAATACAAGGACGAAGGCACCACGAACATTCCGGAATCGTAGAAGATTCCGTAGCCCGCGCGAACCACCCAATTCTGCGCCGGGTTCCAGGCTACGCCAAGGCGCGGCGCAAAATTATTGTAGTCGGGATAAATGCCGGAGCGCGTGATGCCATTCGTGCCCACCTTGACGACTTGCCCCGTCTGCAGATTCAGATCCGACATGCCGTTCTGTGGGTCCACCGTCGGGGTGTTGTATTCGTAGCGCAGGCCCAAATTCAGCGTCAAGTTGCGCAGAATCCGCCAGTCATCTTCCACGTATCCGTCATACGATTGGGTGCGCATGTGAATGGGATTGTTGGATTGCGACTGGATCGCATACGTCGGCAAGTCCTGCAGTAAGTCGTTGATCCCGCTCCCGGTGATCGCGCCGGTGAAGCTAATCGAACCGCGATTGAAAAGGTCCAGGATGCCGTTGAGCTGCAGTTTGCGAATATCCACGCCAATCTTGAAAACGTGCGCGCCGCGATCCAGCGTGAGGCTGTCGCCCAATTCGTAGGTGTTGGTGTGGCGCCGAATGGGCAACGTCGCCGTATCGCCCACGAGAGAAAATCCCCCAACGCTGATGTTGGGATATCCCTGCGCCGCGCTGGGAACATTCAGCCAATTTACGCCCCAGAGCTGGCCCACATTCACGTTGTAATTCTGCGGCAGTAAGTCTCGCGAAAATCGCCCGTACCCGATGCGCAGGGAATTGGTGGCGCGCGCATTTAGCACCTTCTGGTACTGCGCGGAAAAATTCTGGATGTGGTCCTTCAGATAATCGCCAAAACCGGGAACCGTATTCTGCGACAAGAACGGTTCAAACAAGTCCACATCCGCGAAGCTGTAGCGAAACGTCAGCAGGTCAGCACCCGACAACTGCTGGTCGACGCGATAACTGCCTGCTTCTGTATTCTCGGTCTGCACCGCGCTGCCAAAGTAGTTGCCGTTAGCTCCTGTATAATTCGGCTTCGGATAGAGATTCAGTACGTCTTGCACCAGGACGGGAATTTGCGCCGTGGGCACGATGCCGTTCCCCGCGCGCTCCGCCAAGGTCGGCACCTCGGTAATTTGCGAAAGCCCTTCACGATCCCGATAGAAGTCCGTGGAGCCAAAGAAAAACGTCTTCTGCTTGATGATGGGCCCGCCAAAACTAAAGCCAAACTGATTGCGGTGCAACGGCAGCGANCCGGATGCGTCAAAAAAATTGTGCGCATCCAAAGCGCTGTTGCGGAAATAGTCGTACGCGGAACCGTGGAAATCATCCGAACCCTGCCGCGTAATGACGTTTACCTGCCCCGCGGCGCTACGCCCGTACTCCGCGCTGTAGGAATTGGTCGCTACCTTAAATTCCTGAATGCTGTCCACCGGAGGCTCAACGCCGTAGCGGTTCACATACGGATCGTTGTTATCGACTCCATCCAGCAAAAAGTTGTTGAACTCTTCCCGGCCCCCATCCACATGCATGGAAAACGCGCCGCGCGTGGACAATTCCGAATCCTGCACCGGCGGAAACGTGCCTGGCACCAGCAGCGCCAACTGCAGAAAATCGCGCCGATTGAGCGGCAAGCTCTCAATCTGGCTCTGGTCGATCACCTCGCCGAGCTCCCCCGACTCCGTCTGCAACGGATTGGCGTT
>JGI26340J50214_10000334_pt1 | contig 16840 bp, 12 predicted proteins | sample BogFormECP12_OM2_FD_50214 | JGI IMG/M metagenome (IMG submission 50214)
ATTTGCCATCCTGTTCTTGGGCGACGAAAACCGCGTAGCGTCCAGGTGAGGCGGGGGCGGCAACAACGGCGGTAAGAGGCACGGAGGGAACCGGAGCTTTGTGAACGCCCGCCAAACTGAGTGAAGCAATCATTCCGGGCTTCAATAGCGCTTTGGGGTTGGGTACGGTCACCTCGATGGCAAAAACGCGATTTTTCTCGTCGGCGCTCGCGGCAATACTGGTAACCCGCCCGCTGTACTCCTTAGGATCGTCCTGGAGATGAATGCTGAATTGTTGCCCCAAGCGCAGAAGCCTTACGGCATAGTCGGGAACGCCAAAACCGATTTTGACCGCACTTATGTCGGCAATGCTGAAGGCTGGAGTCCCGGGTGCTGCGAGATTCCCTAGTTCAATGTTCCGGGCGAGGATGTATCCCGAGAAGGGCGCCGTCAGATCCGCGTCCTGGAGAGCCAACTGCGCTTGGTGCACATTTGCGTTGGCCTGATCCACAGCCGCGAGGGTCGAATCGAATTTGGCCTGCGCCCGGTCGAAATCGGGTTTGGTCAAGCTCTCTGAGGCGTAAAGGGTCTTCGCGCGCTCGTAATCCCTCGTCGCCTCGACATGCTGAGCTTGGGCGGCACTCAGTGTTGCGGTGGCCTGGTCCAGTTGATTCTTCAAGTCCTGATGGCGAATCTGCGCGAGAACCGCGCCCCGGGCAACATAGTCTCCAGGACCTAGGTCTCGACGCCGTCCGTCTGCGCCCATGACCTGCTTAATCTCCGTCACATATCCTGCGGACTTGAATGACAAGCTCGCTTGTGCGAACGGCAGAACGGAAGCCGAGTAGCGCAAATCTTCCGAGGGCGAATACAAAGCCACATCCACCACATGAACCGGTGTGGGAGATTTAGCCGCGACTTTCGTGGTTTCCTGACAGCCACTTGTGGCCACAATCGTGGCGAAAAGCACAGTCCCTATCGCTGACCCTAGTCGATTCCTGTTGCTCCTCATAACATCCACTCCTCTCCGATCGCTTTCTCGAACGCCGTGACTGGCCGCCGCGCCTAAAATAATTCTTGCTTTCATCGGTTACTCTTCTCCCATCGCTTTGCGCAGTTCGGCAAAAGCGGTCCAATAGGAGGAAAGCGCTTGCTGATACTGGAAGTTCGTTTCGGAATTTTGAGCTTGGGCCTGGAGAAGGTCTTTTAACAATGCGGCCTGTTCCTTATATTTGTTGCCCGTCACCCGGAATTGCTCCGCAGCCGCCTCGTGGGCAGTACTGGAAGCCTTGAGCAGCAAAGACGCTTCGTGCCATTTACGGTACTTCGCACCCACCTCTACGGCGAGCTGCGATTCCGTCTCTTCAATCCCGTTGCGCGCCTGTTCGATAGTCTTTGTTGCTTCAACAACCTTGTTGTGGCGGCGTCCCCAATCGAACGGCTCCCAGGTCAGGAAAAAGCCGGCCGTGGCAACGTTTTGCGGAAGAACTTGCACGTTGTTGATTCCCTGATAGCGCACCTCAAAACTGAGGTCCGGAATGTATTCGGCTTTCGCGAGCCGCCTTTCATATTCGGCTTGTTTTTCTTTCAGGTGCGCTTGCCGGTACTCGGGCCGGTTCGCCAAAGCTTCGTGCCGGGCGGAATCGAGAGTCAGGTCACTTCTGTCTTGCTCAGGAATGAAGTCAACACGAAAGGATGTGGAAACATCGCGCCCCAGCAGTTGGTTCAACGCCTCACGTTGCGTTGCCACGCCATTCTCTGAGACGGACAACTCATAGCGCGATTTCGCTAACCGGGCGTCGACGTCCAATGCCTCGGCGCGCAGCACCGTCTTTTCTGCCAGGTATTGGGCCGTGACCCGCTGCGCTTCCTCGAGTGTTTTCACCGCCTCCCGCGCGGCATCCACACTGGCCTGAATCGCGACAAGGTTGAAGTACGCATCTCGGACTTCGGCAGCGATCTTCTGGCGTTCAGCACGCACATCTTCCCGCGCGATATCACGTCCCAGTTCCGTCGCGTGAATCGCCAGACCGATCTTGTATTGTTGTGTCAACGGTTGATCGATGCTGCCGGTGAGATATGTCGTGAACACCGCGGGCGTGTGGACTTTGGCATTCGTCCCTGGAATTGGGCCGATCCCTGGATACGTGCCGAACACACCTTTTTGGAAGGTGAAGTCAAATGGTTGCAAGAGCTCTCCGCCCAGCACGGAGAATTGAAATTGGGGCTTCCGGCGGCTGCGAGCGGTACTCACCTGGAAGTCGTATTTCTGAGCCTCCAGTGTCGAGTTCTTCACAAGGCGGTTGTGTTGGAGTGCCAGAGTGACTGCTTCATCCAGAGTAAGCACGGACGTTTGAGTCTCGGCGTTCGACGGTTGCTCTTGCGCCGTCGAAGGCAACGGCCAAGCAAGAGCGCACAGAATGAAGACAACTGAAAGAGATTTGTATTTCATATTGTTGTTGATCCGTTTGTTGAGGTTCCCGTCCGGGCGAGCCCACGAAGGGTCGTTGTGACCACTTTTTGCGCAATGCGCTCGATGGACAGACGCTCGACGTTCGCGAGGCCATCGATCGCAAGCATGGTTAGGCCGTGAACTACGGCCCACGTGAAGAGAGCCGCCGTTTGCAATTCCGACTTTCGGGTGAGTGCGGGGGCGAAGATTCCGATGCGGGCGCCCCGGCGGAGAATGTTCTCGAGAACGGCACGCGAAGCTACCCACGCGGTCAGAACTTCTTCTGGGCGCCATTCCGGGCCACTCGGCGCCACACTGAACATCAGGCGATAAAGCACGGGATTCTTAATACCAAAGCTGACATACGCGGAGCTCATTTTCGACAGGGCTGCTCGAGGATCAGCGATCTTCGCGACGGCNGCCGTTAATTCGCTGCGCAGCAGATCGTGACCAGCCGCGGCCGCTGCGTCCAGCAGGTCTCGTTTATGGGGAAAATGGTTATACGGCGCGTTGTGACTCACCCCGGCCCTGCGCGCGACTTCTCGCAGGGAGAAATTCCAATCTTTGTCTTCCGCCGCGAGCTCAAGCGCGGCTTGAACGAGCGCTCTGCGCAAGTCCCCGTGGTGGTAGGTATCTGGGCGGTGTGTGCGCAGTTTTGGGTTGTTCATTGCCCTAATCATCGAAAGCTCGCTTCACCAGAAATGTGGACAGTGCCGATATCTAATGTTGCCGACATCCACATGCCTGCTTATTTCGGATTGCGAGTAGTGCAGATCACATGCCAATTCGCGCGCATTGTAAGTGGTTGATCTACATGGGCAGTACAGGTCTAGGCCGTACTGCGCTGCCGGAATGCGGGCAGCGTCGCAGGGCAGGGGGCACATTGCGCCGAACATCGAAAGTTCCGAGCCGTATCCGAGCAGTGCCGCTAGACCCACATTCGCACTAAACAACCGATATTGGGTCCAGGGCGAAATAGAAACCGCGGCAAAGCGTTGCCTGAGGCCGCGGGGCGTTGATGCGGGCCCGGCATTCGGTAGCAGAGGTCGATTGACTGGAAATATGGCGAGAAGTAATTATGCGCGACCGCATGCCCTACACGCGCCAGCTATGGCGTTTCGCAAGCGCTCTGCAGTCGGAGGATGATGTCCTATTCCATCTCGAATGCGAGATATTGGAATTGTCCCTTGCGCTCGATGCCCAACACTGCCGCGTCGCCCGGTTTTAGCTGAGCGACCGCCGATTTCAACTGCTCCAGCGACCCAACGGAAGTGCGATTCACGGAGTGGATCACGTCCCCGACGCGCAGGCCGGTGGCGACAGAATTGAACCCTGGAGCGTGTCCCACCACGATCACGCCAATACCGATACGCATATCCGGTACCAGGGAATGCAATTCACCGTCGAAATTCAGGCCGAAAATGCCCATCTGCTCGACCCGGCTCTTAATGGGATCCGCGACATCAACGAGTCGGTCCATCCCGTCGCGCACGCGCATCGCAGGGACCTCCACGGACAGCTGCTGCGCTCCCCTTAATACGTTGATCCTCAGAACCTGGTCGGGTGGATGGATATAGAGCGCCGCGGCGAACTCACTCAGACCTAGCACCGGGCGCCCGTCTATGGCCAAGATCACATCCTGACACACTAAGCCGGCTGCATCTGCTGGCCCCTGCGGAGTGACGTCGGCGAGCACCACGCCCCAATCCTGGGCTAGCCCAAGGCCTTTCGCCATTGTGGGTGTAATTGTCTGAGCGACAACGCCGATCTCTGTGCGATATACGTGGCCGTACTTTCTGAGACTTTGGTAAACGAAATTCACGATGCGTGCAGGGATGGCAAAACCCAGCCCCTCACTGCCTCCACTGTTGCTCAGGATGAAAGTATTCAGGCCGACAACAGAGCCGGTGACGTCCACCAATGGTCCTCCACTATTGCCGGGGTTGATGGGCGCGTCCGTTTGCAGATACACCATAGGATTATCAGGATCGGGTTGCCTCATAGCCGAACTGATCACACCCATCGACACAGAGGTCTGCAACCCTCCCGGGCTGCCAACGGCGAAAACGAGTTCCCCCGGTTGCGGAGAGCGTTCCACGTCCAAACGCAGTGTCGGCAAATTGCTGGCCGCAACCCTCAGCAGCGCCAGGTCAACTTCCTTATTGACTCCAATAATTTTCGCATCTAGGACCTGCGATTTGCGGGCACCGGAGGCGTCAAACAATTCGGTGGGAGGCGCCGACAAAAGTACACGAATGCGATGCGCCCCGCTCACCACGTGGGCGTTGGTCATGATGTATCCATCAGAGTCCACAATGATTCCAGCGCCGATCGTGTGTTGGCGGACGATGAGCGCCATACCGCTGCGACCCTGCTCCTCGGCTTGTCCGATCCCAGTAGCTTCGATCTGAACGACGGCCGGAGAGACCTTGCTGGCGAGTTGTTGCAGCGATCCACTGAGCTGCGCCAGCAAGTCTGCCGGAGCGCGCGAAGCCACTTGGTGAGCTGGTTGAATGTCCCCGATCGCCTTGGCCGCGGGCTGTTGGCAAAGGCCGATCGGTATCAGCGTTGCGGCGCATCCTGCAATCATGAGTGCGCGAATGATGTATCGGTTCATGGAAGATTCCACTGACATGCGTGCCCTTGGGCCGCGCCTAATTTTGGATCAAGCTCTGTCTCGATCCAGTTGTTCGTATTCGCGCAGCAGGTTCGCGGCGTTTTTCTTGTGCCGCTTTCCCTGCCGCGTGCAGAGCCACAATCTCTTGCTCCGTCTCACGATGTAGTCGTCAACAATGAATACGCTTACCTCTCGGCAAAATGGTATCTTGCGTCTCACCTGACATCGATCTCCCATTTCTTCTCTCCCGTATCGGTTAGTGGCTGGAGTGATCCGTCAGATCAGCAGGTCGTGGCTCAAACTCGGTGCACGCGGACAATGCACTTATTGAAGCTCATCGACCGCGTGCGACCAGAGTAGCTATAAGGCACCGTTCCTTCCTTAGACTCGGAGGGCCTATTTGCCGCGCCCCGGAGGGAAGTCCTTCAGCAGTTTTTGCGCTCCCTTGTTGAGCCTCTCCTGGTTTTTCTCCTGTTTTTTGCTGGGTTCAATCGCGTGTTGCGCGGCACCTATCCAAATGAGCTTTTTTGCAGCAGGGTCATACATGCCAAGGACGAAGGTCCCGATGTTGACGGTTGAGGTAGTCGCAGAAAATGAATCGAGGCCGCCGCCCCACGGGCCCCAACCGCCCCAACCCCCGCCGCCCCAGCCGTTCGCGAAGCCGTTTATTTGTTTCTCCCGATCGATAGCGAGTTGGTAGCCAAGGAGTAAATCCGCTTTATCGCCGTCAACCACCTTGACCAGGCCCTTGGCAGACATTTGGGAATCGACCGCCTGCTTGACCTGGGTGTCCAGGATCTGGTCGGGCTGGCCACCTACTCGGGGTACGCCCTTTACCTCGTCGACCCATGCATAGGTGCGATATTTCGAAAAATCAGTTCCTGGCATATAGTTGGTTCGCACGTCTTGTGCATATGTCACGGAGCACGCGACAAACGCCAGGACCAGTGCAGGACCGAACCTTGCCTTCCAGTTTCGAGATTTTTGCCACATCGTACTTCTCCTTTCAATAACTTGCGTTAACGTTTCGTTCGTCATTTTCAGCCCCCTTCCAGTTTCGTCGGCAAGTGGTTCCGCGTCTGTGTGCAAAGCTTTTCGCACCGACACCGTTGATGCCCAGTTCCGACGTCGCAATCACTTCACGACGTAGTTCTTGGCCTCCAGACAGGCACTGAACTCTTTTTTAAAGCTGCCGAGCTTCTGCCGCAGGTCGGTCCTCGCCCGCGCCTGGTACAGCGCTTGCAGTTGCTGTTGTTGGTGCTCCATTTTTTGCCTCTGCATTTGCGCTTGCTTGAAGCCGCCGCAAGGTCCTCTGTAACTTCTTCCTGCCTCAACTCGTATTTTAGTTTTCCCAATTGTCCGAAGGCGGCACAATCCCGAGTCGTTTCATCTTGTAAAACAAAGTGGTGCGCTTCAGGCCCAGCCTCGCCGCTGCTCCCCGCGGACCACCCAGCCTCCAATTCGCCCGCTGACAAGCAGCAAGAATCTCCTGGCGCACTCTGTCCTCCAGCGTGGGATTGGAAATCTCGACCGGTGTTGGATCGCATTTCTCCGGCACTATCGGTGCGAACACTCCGTCCGCAGAAAGAATCACCCCACGCGCAATATGGTTTTGAAGTTCGCGAACGTTTCCGGGCCACGGGTGACGAACGATGGCACTCATGACCTCCTCGGGGACGGTATCGGTGAATTTGTCCATGGAGGTGGCGAACTGTTCAACGAAGTACTTCACGAATTCCGGGATGTCTTCTTTCCTTTCGCGGAGCGGCGGCAAGGAAATCGGAAAAGTGTTCAGCCGATAGTAAAGATCTTCCCGGAACTCACGGTCGCGAACCATTTGCCGCAAGTCCCGATTGGTAGCGACAACAACACGGACATCCACCTGCGTGGTACGTGTGCTGCCGACGGCCTCGAATTCGCGTTCCTGGAGTACGCGCAGCAGCTTGGGCTGAAGTTCCAGCGGCATATCTCCAATTTCATCGAGAAACAACGTGCCGCGATCGGCAAGCGCAAAGCGGCCCACGTGTGAAGTGACAGCGCCGGTGAACGCTCCACGTTCATGCCCGAACAGCTCGCTTTCGAGAAGTCCCGCGGGCATCGCCGCACAGTTCACCTTGACGAGATTTCGGTTGCGCCGCGGACTGAGTTCATGAATCGCGCGCGCTATGACTTCCTTGCCCGTGCCGGTCTCGCCCGAGAGCAGCACGGTCGCGCTGGTGGGCGCCACGGCCTCCACCTGGGAGAGGACTTTGCGCAAGCCTCCGCGGCGCCCCACAATCGTCTCCAGGAAGGAGTCTTCGGCGCGCTCAAATTTGCGCATATTGGTTTCATCGAGACGACGAAGAGTAGTTCCGCTAGTCGCTACGCCTCGACATCCTTCAACGTGTGTGGCAAAGTTGGACATCACACTCATGTTCCACCCCCAGATGGCTGCCGCAGGTCTTGGTAACAATCGAACTGGTTAGCCGATCAGAATTCATAACGAACATCCCCGTCATCCACGCGTGCTAACCACAGGCCGTACCGAATGCGTTGCGCATTCGCATGTTGATGGGCAATGCGCGTGCCAAAAGTACACCCACGTAAGTTGGTGAAATCAAAGGGGGAGGGGGTACGGGTGTTGTCCCGGCGACAGATGTTGCCCGCATCCGGGCATTTCTGGACTTCCTCAGTGAGGACGAAGCCGATGATAGACCGCTGCGGCACAAAATAGCGGGACAGACGAAATCGCCGTGGGAAACTCACATCGCGATTGTCGCAACGAGTATTTGCCAGCGTTTTTCAGACTTCCTCGTTTTCCGGCTGACGTGCGAGGTCCCTGCGTCGGCGACCGTTAGTGCGGGAAGCGCCTGACGTGTTCGTATCCGATGCCCCATCTCCAGCAAGGCGCAGACGCAGGCGCTCGCATACGTCGAGGGTATAGGATGTTGAAGCAGCGAACTCCGCCCCGAACCGACCGAAAAACGAGAGCACCTCTTCTCCCACGGAATCGATGAAGGTGACATCAGTCAGATCTACGAGCAGTCTCATTCCCTCGCGGCAGCGCGTTATGAGCGTGCGAGTGNTCTCGGCGTCATGACCGGTGAATCGGCCTTCAAGCTTGAGGCTCAAACTGTTCGCGGAATCGTGTATGTCGACGCGTAGCATCGCGCCTCCTTGGAGTGTCTAGGGCAGCCACTAGCGTCGGCTGGAGAGCTTCGTGGGATAAACCTTGCATGTGTTGTACCAGGCACTCGTCGGCGCAACTTATTGAATTACAATAGAATAATGAAGGGGCCCTGGGGGCATCTGTGCCGGACCAACGGGCAGTGCCACCATACGGGCGCGGAGCTCAATGGCCGGTTTGAGGCCAAGATTTCAGAAACTTCAGCAGCAAGGTTTTCTAGAGCGGCCGGATTGTTACTGGGTATAGCCGGCACGGCTGATGTTCAGCTTGTACATCTTGTTTTGAAGGGTTGTTCGTTTCAGTCCGAGGCGTTCTGCGGCTCCGCCTTGGCCGGCTATTCTCCCCGAGGCGGCTTTCAAGGCTTGAATGATGACCTGCCGCTCAGCCTGTTCGAAAGTCGATGCGGCTGAAACAGCTGAGCGCCTCAGCTCTGCGCGTGCAACGTTCAATTCGTCCCCTTGGGTGAAAATCACGCAACGCTCGATGAAGTTTTCCAGCTCGCGAATGTTGCCAGGCCAATCGGCATTCACCAGCGCCTCCATCGCCTGCTTCGGAACGGACTTAATGCGCTTTTGCATTTGACGCGAATGGCACAAAACAAAATAGTGCACCAGGAGCGGAATGTCCTCGCGCCTTTCGCGAAGCGGAGGGATTTCAATCGGAAAAACATTCAATCTGTAGAAAAGGTCTTCGCGGAACTGGTTGTTGCGGATCATGCTCTGCAGATCGCGGTGCGTTGCGGCAATCAAACGAACGTCGACGTGGATGGTCTTCGTACTGCCCAGTCGTTCAAACTCGCGTTCCTGCAAAGCGCGCAACAGCTTAGGCTGCAACTCAAGACTGATATCTCCAATCTCATCCAGAAAGAGACTGCCGCGATCGGCTAACTCGAAACGGCCTTGTTTCTGCATGAGCGCTCCGGTGAAAGCGCCCTTTTCATGTCCAAACAGTTCGCTCTCTACCAGTCCGGAAGGTATGGCGGCACAGTTGAGTCGGACGAAAGTGTGCTCGCGACGCGAACTTAGGTTATGAATCGCCCGGGCAACGAGTTCCTTGCCGGTGCCGGTTTCACCGTGCAGGAGCACGGTTGACTGGGTGGGGGCGACAATCGCAACCTGATCCAGCACCTGGCGAAGGGCGGTACTCTTGCCAACGATATCCCCGAAGTCGTACTCGGATCCAATTTCCGATTCCAGGTAAAAGCGTTCGTCTTCCATCTCGCCCACTTCGGGAAAGCTTGCTCCTGCGAGATCCTCATCTGTGATAGCGAAATTCGTATAGCCCATATCCCCTCCTGACCGTCCGTCTTGCAAGGTGTGACGACAATAAACGAAGTTGTACCTCGCTGGGAATGTTCGAAACAGTTCAGTGGCAATGTTTCCCCAAAAGGGCTGGGTTGCGAGCGTTAAGAAACATGTTAAGATGTCAACCGCTTTTCTATCTATAAGTTGTCGTACCCCGGGCCCTACCCGTTAAGGCAGGTTAAGGGCGAGATGTTGACAAACCATCAGTTCGACAAATCAGACAAGCTCAGCGCTGAACAGGTAAATGCGGTTCGCAGCGCGCTTGAATCGGTGCTTTCCAGTGATGCGTTCAGTGGAAGCAAGCGCTGCCAGGACTTCCTCAGGCTCACCGTGGGGCACGCCTTGGCGGGCGAACTGGACTGCCTGCGCGAGCGAATGATCGGCGCAGAAATGTTTGGTCGGCCCGTCGATTATGACACTTCGAACGACGCCGTCGTCCGCGTGCGAGCAACGGAAGTTCGCAAGAGGCTTTCGCAATATTACAGCGAGGCTGCGCAAACTCCAGTCGTCCGTATCGAACTTCCGCCCGGGTCATACGTGCCGGAGTTCCATTGGTCTTCGCCAACAGACATTGGAAAGGAAGTTGTAACCGCTGTTCCTTCCCCGGTTGCCCCGAGATCGTGGCGTACTTCAGGACTGCTCGTTGTGGGCATGTTGGGCGTGCTCGCCCTGGTTCTCATAATTTGGCTGCAGTTTCCTAAGAAGGCTCAGTCTGTCAATACGTTACGCCTTTCGCTTGGTTTACCCGAAGGGGTTACGCTACATCGGAGCTGGCATCCCTTCGAACACATCGCGGTCTCACCGGATGGCCAGACGTTGGCCTTTGCAGCCACGGATGTTTCCGGCAAAAGCTTTTTGTGGATCAGGGCCTTGAGTTCGCCTGAAGCGCAACGGGTCGAGCAGACGGAGGGCGCGCTTTTGCCTTTCTGGTCGCCGGACTCACAGTTCATCGGCTTCTGGGCGGGGGCCAAGCTGAAGAAGGTTCAACGGTCGGGTGGAGTCCCGGAGGTGGTCTACAGCGTACCGGAAATTGCACAAGGTGCCTGGGGACCGGACGGCACCATTCTCTTTGCCAGAGCGGTGAATAGTCCTATTCTCCGCATCTCGCCTACTGATGGGACTGTCACGCCCGTGACGTCGCTGCTTCCTGGCCAAGTCAGCCAAATGTGGGTGCAGTTCCTGCCTGACGGAAAGCACTTTATGTATTTGGCTCGCACAAGCCTGACCAGCAGCGATGCGGGAGCGAAAATCTACGTTCAGTCACTGGAAGGCGGAGCTCCGACGCTGTTGTTGGCAAGCCAAAGTCGCGCCATAGCGGTGCCCGATTACCTGCTTTTCGCGCAAGACCAGACTCTCTTCGCGCAACGCATGGACTGGGCAGCTGTGCGAAAGATAGGTGAACCGTTGCTGCTTGCGCGCAACGTGGCGGCTTCTCCGGCTTATCTGGGTACTTCCGAATTCAGCGCCTCGCAAAACGGAGTGCTGATCTATGGCACCGCAACAGGCTCCTCGTTCGATCAATTCACCTGGTACGCCCGAGACGGTGCTGTGATTGGCAGCTTCGAACCGGTGGTCGACTTTCAGCAATTCACGCTTTCCCCCGATGGGAAGCACCTGGCGCTGAATTCGTTTCACCAGCATGCTACCGGCAGTTTGTGGCTCATAGACCTGGCGAGTAATACGACAACTCCTCTGACAACAGATCCCCACGCGCAGTCAGACCCCGTCTGGTCGCCAGACTCGCGCTACGTTGCCTTCAATCTCCTTCCTAGCGGTGGATCCGACCCGCCATTCCTAGTACAAAAGATTGAAATCGGAAGTCAGCAGTCGCAGCCGATTTATGGCGATAACGAAAGGCATTGGGTTGAAGACTGGTCCACTGATGGGCGCTTCCTGCTGACGCACGACACAAAAACGTTTTCGATAATACCTCTGACGGGCAATAGCAAGCCTAAAGCATTGTATTCGTCAAGCTTCGTGAAGGATGAATTCCACCTGTCTCCCGACGGACAGCTAATCGCTTACGGAGAGAATCGCACCGGTACATGGGAAGTTTTTGTGGCCTCATTTCCTTCGTTTCACGATATCAAGCAGGTTTCGTTGGCAGGCGGCGTCCAGCCGCGTTGGCGCGGAGACGGCAGAGAACTGTTCTTCCTTGATCCCCAAGGAAAAATGATGTCGGCCACCGTCGAGCGCGGTTCGCCACCCCAGATAGGCATTCCACGAAAGCTGTTCGACACGCCACTTATACCAGATCCAACTATCAATCAGTATGCGATTACCGGAGATGGACTCAAGTTTATGGTACTAGAACCACGCAAAAGTCCCGTCGAAACTTACTCTGTGATTCTCAACTGGCCCGCGATCGTGGAACCAGCCCGTTGAAAAACGCCGTGATGTAGGCACGATTGTCGCTTCCTTGAAGGCCCAGGGANTTCAAGGGCCGATCTGAAGTGAGAGGCAAGGTGCTGTTTCCCGGACGGCAAGACCCTTACCCGGAATACTCAGCACGACTAATGTTCAGCTTGTTCATCTTGTTTTGGAGTGTTGTTCGCTTCAGTCCCAGGCGCTCTGCCGCTCCGCCCTTGCCGGCGATTCTCCCGGAGGCAGCTATCAAAGCATCGATAATGGCTTGCCGCTCGGCCTGCTCGAAACTTGGCGCGCCGGAAGCGACGGAGCGAACCGATGGTTTCTTCAGCTCTGCCCGCAGGACGTTCAATTCGTCCCCCTGCGTGAAGATCACGCAACGCTCGATAAAGTTCTCCAGCTGCCGAATATTGCCTGGCCAATCGGCGTTCACCAGCGCCTCCATGGCGTCCTTCGGAACGGATTTGACCCGCTTTTGCATTTGCCGGGAGTGGCGCAAAACAAAATAGTGCACCAGGAGCGGAATGTCCTCGCGCCTTTCGCAAAGCGGGGGAATCTCAATCGGGCAAACATTCAGTCTGTAAAAAAGGTCTTCGCGGAACTGATTGTTGCGTATCATGCTCTGCAGATCGCGATGGGTGGCGGCAATCAGGCGAACGTCCACGCGAGTCGTTTTCGTACTCCCCAGCCGTTCAAATTCATGTTCCTGCAGGGCGCGCAATAGCTTCGGTTGCAGCTCGAGACTGATGTCGCCTATTTCATCCAGAAAGAGAGTGCCGCGATCAGCCAACTCAAAGCGGCCTCGTTTCTGCATGAGCGCGCCGGTGAAAGCGCCCTTTTCGTGCCCGAACAGTTCGCTCTCCACCAACCCGGAAGGTATGGCGGCACAGTTCAGCCGGACGAAAGTGCGCTCGCGGCGCGGGCTGAGGGTATGAATTGCCCGCGCGAACAGTTCCTTGCCAGTCCCGGTTTCGCCGTGCAGGAGAACGGTTGATTGGGTGGGGGCGACAATCGTAATCTGATCCAGCACCTTGCGAAGGGCGGCACTCTTGCCCACGATGTCCCCAAAGTTGTACTCAGAGCCAATTTCCGATTCCAGGTAAAGGCGTTCTTCCTCAAGGCGATCCCTGGCCTCCGTGACGCGTCCATGCGCAATCGCGTTGTCAACCGCGAGCGCAATCTGAGCGCTGATTTGTGACAAGAGGTCCAGGTCCTGTTGTCCGAAGTTGTTCGGCTGGCGGCTGCCCATCGTTATCAAACCCAGAGGGCCACCTGCGGTTACCATCGGGGCAATGGCCATCGAGGCGATGGACTCAGCTTTCAGTTTTTCAACGATTCGCGCGGGAAGCGTCTCAATTTGTTCGATCGAGAGCAGTTCGGGGGCGTGGGCACGCAGCTTTTCGTGATCGGTGTCGCTAAGTTCAGACTTAAGGACCGCGGTCAACGAACCTTTGCCGCTGGGGAAATCCAAAACGGCGCATTCAAGCTGGTTCGATTGTTTATCGATCAGCCAAAATCCAGTGAAGTCGTTTCGAAAATAAGTTCGGATGGATGCCGATGCCGACCGGAACAATTCGTTAATGTCCAGCTTGGAAACGATGTGGTTGTTAATCTCCAGCAACAGCCTAAGCCGATCCCGCTCTTTGACGACTTGGCGCTGGTACAGCTCTGCNCTGTCCCTTGCCAGNGCGCACTCGAGCGCGACTGCGACGTGNGACGCCAAAGAACGGAGCATCTCGACGTCTTCGGGNGCAAATTCCTCGCCTTGCAACTTTGTCACGGCGAGAAATCCATATCGTTTCTGGGCGGTAGAGACTGGAAACAAATAGCCGGTTCGTCCGACAGTTTCGGCGGCAAACGGAGCCAACTCAGGATGCTGCAACATTTCCTGGGATACGTCTGGGATGAAAACTGGTATCTGTTCCCCAAGCACCTGTGCCGCCGCGCCAATTCGTGACACTTTGGTTCCGATCTTGAATGCCGGTGCGTCCGGGTCTCGATCAAACTCGAGCACGTGCAGACTCTGTTCGTGATCGTCCAGAACGTAGAGTTCGGTTCCGTGCAACCTCGAAGTGCTGGACAAAACGTCACGCAGGCTGTGCAGAACGGCTTTGACCGTAGGCTGACCGGCCAGGGTGCTGGACGCATCCAGCAACGTTCGGTATCGACCTTCGGCGCTCCTCATGGGTGCTACAGCCCTCAGCTTTGATACGTAGGCCGTATCATACCCTCATCTGTGCGTCGGTGATCAATGTCACAAACGATGCAGATGTGCGGAGCTTCGCGCTCGGGTCAGCCGAGTGTCAACCTCGCACGCATGCTAGATTACGCAAGAAAATAATATGGATACGCGATTTTATTCGGGGAGCTCAACCCCGAAACGAGCAGCGAGCTCGGCAGGGCTGCTGAGTGTCGTCGTCACGGGGAGGTCGAGTTCCCGCCATGCTTGGAGACCTCCTTCGAGAACCCATACGTTTGAGATTCCCTTGCGACGCAACGAAAGAGCCGTACGAGCGCTGGTTATTTGATTGGGTGACGAACAGCACAAAACCATCTGAACATCCGGCGGAACTCGGACCTTGGCCGAACTGCGCAGAGGGGGCGGAGAGATGCGCGCAGCACCGGGAATCCCAGGAATTGTGGTTGTGCCCTCCTGCCCTTCAAGATCCAACAAGTCCAGCACCGCCACCTTCTGACCCGCCAGCAGTTTCTGGTGCAAGAGCGCGGGGCTGACCGTTCGATGCCGAAGTTGTCTCATCGTGCGGAGCAATTCACACGCTCTCCAGATGAGATAGCACAGAACGCCCGCAAGTAAAATAGCGAGGGTCCCGCTTATACGGCCAAGCGTGGCCGCCACAATATCTAGGCGGTCGGCAAATAGGTATCCTACAAAACAATACCCAGTAGTCCAGAAGGTGGCGCCGGCTGCGTCGTAGAGGAGGAACGGAACGCTCGCCGCATCCAGCATCCCTGCTAATGGCGGCATCAGGCCGTCCAGGCCTGGAACGAATTTCGCGAACATTAAGCTCGGCAGCCCCCGTCGCGCGAAGAGCCTCCGAGCCCTCACGGCGCAATGCTGTCCGTCTATGCTGAAGGCACAGAGAGCGCGCATGACCCGATCCCCCCACCACCGACCTGCTAAGAACCACGCATAATCCGCCAATAGGCAACCCACCACTCCTGCCAGAATAACGCTGCCGAGATTCAAGCTTCCGCTAGCCACAAGAGCACCGGCGGTGATCAAAAACAAGACTGCAGGGATCGGTAGACACAGTTGGTTCGCGAATACCGCGATCAGAATAGTCGGATAGGTAATTGCCGGAATGTGATTAGTTGTCATCAAGGAATTGTGCCTTTCCTTCTTCCGTTATTGCAGAACATCCGACAAGATCGGTGAGTTTCTCTATTTTCGCTTTACACTTCGGTGAATATGCGGGCGTGCAGAGCAGCGCACGAAGGCTGGCTGTGCCGCTTCCCACTGTATGCTGAGGTGAGGTCTTCCGTNGGCTCCTTGAATCAATTGCCAGCGCATTTTTGCAGCAGTCATGGCCCGCGCCNGCGCTCGTACGTCCGCTCCGCCAGTAGTGCGAAGCAAGATCGGAACCTCAATCCCAAAAACGAAGAATGAGGACGGACTAGACTCTTCACATCTCCTACCTTGCATCGAGACGGCCAAAGTTGGTCTTGAAAGAAGTGCTTCTAAACTATTGGTTTGAAATACAGATCATAGGATCTGACCGGTCACGATAGTCGATTTCCAGTCAAGCGCTGCCCGCATTCGGGCACTGGAATCGCGGCGGCACCTCGAAGGCTTGTGTTTCTCATCTATTTCCTTTGGCACTCCAGTTGCGGCTCGTACCGGCGCTTAACGAAAGGACACGCGGCCTAAGTATGCCGGGAGGGGGACGTCGGCACAACTGTGGGGTCGTCATAAAGGAAAACAAGATATGCGTCGAGACGCGATTCGAACATCGGTGATGCTGGTGGCAATCCTGGTGCTGCCGTTGCTGCTCCTGGTGGCTCAGGAGACTAGTGCGCTCCTAATCGAGGGGCCGCGGGGACAATCAAGAGTGATTCAGGTGCAGGGGAAAAACTATGTGGAAGTGGACGAACTAGCCCGGATCACGGGCGGATCCCTGCGCTTCGCAGGGAATCAGATCGTTCTGAGCCTGCCCGGGGGCGATGCGCCAGCGCAGTCGGCACCGCAGCCAGCGGCAGGCCTTTCTAAGCCGTTCTTCACAGCTGGGATTGAGACCATGCGGGAGATTCTTGAATGGCACGCTGCGCTGCAGAATGCTATTGAGCGAGGGTATCCCTTGTCCGACGCATGGTTCGGGAATTACCGGCGGCAAATTCAAGCGAACTTAAAGCAGACCGAAGCCGCGGCGAGCACGAACGCGGATCAGAAGGCTCTTCCGCTACTGACCAACGAGTTCAATACTATGAGCGCTTTGACCGACAAATACCTGAAAATCACAGTGAGTAGGGACTATCTTCCGCCCAACTCCTTGGATAGCGATCCTCTGAATCAGAAATTCTTGACGTGCTGGCAGTCGCTCGCGTCGATGGCCTCTTCGAATCAGTTTGTGGACGACGGTTCGTGCCAGTAGGCAACCAACGAATGGGACAGGTAGCTATCCGTTTCTATTAGCTCGAACCAGGATAACAATGGATCGCGGGGCTACTTGGTATGTTAACTGCTGTAGCGGTAATCCAAACTCCGAGAAATCGTCGGGAGCTGGCAAAGCCGTGTCCACAATTCTNACCCANTCTTGGGTCGCNCCTTCTTGGATTTTAAACCGCACCTCNTGCCAATATTCATTGATCATTACATAGATGTCGTCGTCCCCTTGTGAGGCGCCATGCAGACAAAACGCCAGGCTCCGTGAATCCGACGACAAATCGACCGCGGGGCCAACGCCGTACCAGGAAATGTCCTCGCGCCAGAATCTGCT
>JGI26340J50214_10000337_pt1 | contig 16760 bp, 10 predicted proteins | sample BogFormECP12_OM2_FD_50214 | JGI IMG/M metagenome (IMG submission 50214)
GATCCTGCATCGTGTTCTTCAGAATGCGCAACTGCGGAGCGTTGCGGTTCTTCAGGAATACTTCGAGTCGCCCATCGTGATCGAAATCGGCCAGAGCGAATGACCTGCCGTCCTCCACGAAGTCGAGGCCCACGACGGCAGAAACGTCGGAGAAGGTTCCGTCGCGATTGTTGGCATAGAAGACATTTCGCTCGTAACCGCTCCACGTCCCATCGGAACGGATGAGTTCATTGATGGCGTTCCATCCTTGCTCGTAGTCGTGCGAGGCCCGGGCTTCATCGGGGGACAATGCCACTACCTGCCGCCAGAAAAAACTGTTGAGGTCTTCGGGCGGGACCTGCGTGCCGGAAGGGCCGGAGACCATGCCGTTGGCGATGTAGAGGTCGAGGAAGCCGTCGTGATCGAAATCGAACGCATCGCTCGACCACGACCAGCGGCCCATCCCAACCCCTGCGGAATTTGTCACGTCGTCGAAGGCCGCGCGGCGATTGTGGAGAAGCGAATTCCCCATCGCGTGCTTCTGATATAAAGTCCGCACTTCTCTCGATGATTCCCTCTTAAAGATCTCTTGCATCGAAACGCGTTCGCCTGCCGCGGTCCACATATTGGCAACGTAAAGATCCTGATCGCCGTCGTTGTCGTAATCGAGCCAGGAGACGCTCATTCCCGCGCCGATGTCTTCGGCCGCGGCCTGAGGAGCGACATCGGTAAACGTGCCATCCCCATGGTTGCGATAGAGGTTCTTGCGGCCAAAATCGTTTACGACGTAAAAATCGGGCCAACCGTCGCGGTTGTAATCACTCCATCCGCAGCAAAAACTGTAGCGTGTGTTGTTCTGGTTCAGGCCTGAGGCGGCGGTTGCGTCGCGGAATGTGCCGTCGCGCTGGTTGCGCATCAGAAAATTGGGCGGACCGTTTTCGGCGTCGTGATACGGAGACGGATACTTGTATTGCCCCGTACCCTGGTAGTAGGCGTAGAGGCAGAAGTAAACGTCGAGCCAGCCGTCGCAATCGTAGTCGGCGGCGGCCGCTCCGGTGAAAGTTCCCTGCGGAGGGTTCGCGAACTGGAACGCGTCGTTCTTCTGGCGAAACTTGCCCCCGCCTTCATTCAGAAACAACAGCGGGCCGTTGGCGCGCACCACGATAACGTCCTGACGGCCGTCATTGTCGAAATCGGCGAAGAGCGCACAGGCCGTGTTTTCGAGGATTCCCAGGCCGGACGCTTCCGTGATGTCTTCCAACGTGCCGTCGCCGCGGTTGCGGTAAAGACGATTGGGCAGGCCCGCAGGCTGGCACACGTAGAGATCATCGAAACCGTCGTTGTCGATGTCGGCGACCGAAACGCCGTTGTGTCCGTATATGTCGATGCCAGAGGCTCCGTCGAGCACGGTGCGCCAGTAATCCGTGCCGTGGAGCAGTTGGGCCGAATAAGAGGAATTGCGGCCGAGCGCGGCGGACGTTATGCCTACATAAACGGACGAAGTGGAACGGGCCTGCGTTTCGTCGAGGACTCGCCAACTGCGCAGACGAAAGTCGCTGGAAGAGGACGATTCCCATTCCAAGTCCCAGTGGCCGACACGCTGTTCGCGGTAGAAGCCTGCGCCGGTACCCACGATTTCGTAACGAACGCGGGTGTGGACGCTGCTTGGCGGTTGGGGCGTCGAAGACGAAGCCGCGTCTTCCTTGCCTGCTGAGTCAATTGCTGTAATCTGGAATTCGGCAGTGACTATCTTTGAGAAGCCGCTGAGCGCGGTTTGCCACTCTTTCAAAAATCCTTCGCGGCTTAGAGTGGCTTGGTTGGCGAATCTGTTCTGGCGCACTTCCAGCGCGGAACTGGAACGCACGACACGTGACTCCGCGGGCTGGAGCGATGCGGCGGAGAAATCGGCTGCGAGAGCCTTCGCGATCGCCTGCGTTTCTCGCGGAGACTGCAAAAGGCTGGCGCTCCACCCGGCGAGAATCGCTGCAATCTCGTCGGCATATTTTTCGGCGATGAAGTCGTCAAGGCCGGCCTGCACCTTGAGCATCGTGGCGTCAAGCGGCCGCTCGCTTCGATAGTGCGGGTGCAGATGGAATCCGGTGTCAGCAGCAGGCTCACCACGAGATGAAAAGGATCTGGCGTCTGGAAGCCTGAGCCCCCACAGACTCGCGGGAATCAGACTCGCTCCAGCACCTTGACAAAAGCGGACAAGAAACTCGCGGCGGCGAACATCGACGGATTCAGGCGGCTTTGGCGGCCAACTCAGAGTAATGTCCCTCTCACTGTCACGTAAGGTAGCCGGCCGCTTCGCCGCCTTCAAGGTCCTTTCCGAAGACTCACCATGCGATGGTTGGAGCCGCTAACGAGTTCCGGTGGCGGCGCGCGGCGGCGCGTTCTTCACGTATTTGTCAAACCAGCGAAGCATCTCGTAAACCAGCTGCTCGTTCGATTCCATGGCGGTATACCAGTGCGGCTCGTGCGGGAGCATCACCAGGCGCGCGGTGCCGCCGTTGCCTCGAATGGCTTCATAGAGCTTGTGAGCTTGCAGAGGCGTAGTCCCAGGATTCGCGTCTTCCGCGCCGTGCATGATGAGGAGCGGCGTTTTGATTTTGTCGGCGTAGAAAAATGGTGAGACTTTCAGATAGACATCGGTTGCCTCCCACACCGATCGCCGCTCGTTCTGGAAACCGAAAGGCGTGAGGGTTTTGTTATAAGAGCCGCTGGTGGCCACACCGGCGCGGAACAAGTCGGAATGGGCCACGAGATTCGCGGTCATTAATGCGCCGTGGCTGTGTCCGGTGACTCCGATGCGGTCTTGGTCGGCGACGCCGAGGCGCACCGCCTCATCGACCGCGGCCTTGGCATCGGCGACGAGCTGTTCCAGATAGTTGTCGTAGGCTTTTTTCGGATCACCGATGATGGGGAACGAAGCGTCATCGATGATCGCGTAGCCTCCGAGGAGCAACAGCCTGTATTCGTACAGCTGGGTGAAAGTTTCCTGCGAACCCGTGACCTGGCCGGCCGTCGAGGCGTCGGCGTAGTCGAGAGGATAGGCATAAAGAATCGTGGGAACGCGGGCGCCCTCTTGATAGCCGGGCGGCGTGTAGAGCGTGAAAGACAAGTCCAGGCCGTCGGCGCGCTTGTACTTAACCAGGCGCTTCTTGATGGCGCGCACCTCGGGCGCGGGATCGGGAATGTGGGTGAGCGCGACGCTGGTGGAAGCAAAGGTAGCCTCTCCCTCCGGCGCATCCACAGGTTTTCCCAGTGTTCGCGTAAACGCATTCGGAGGATCGGCCGGCGATTGATGCCAGGTCAAAAACGTCCGGGTGTCCGTTCCGGTAAAAGAAAGGAATCGTTCGAAGGAAGTTTTGTCGCTGCGGAATAGCCGTTCGGTCTTTAGCGTTTTCAGATCGAGGCGATCGAGGAATGGCCGGTCTCCATCTGGCGATGAGCCGACTCCTGCAAGGTAGGCCGCATCCCCGTCCTGGCGAATGACCCAGGCACCGTTCGGCAGTTGGCGCCTCACTGGATTGCCGGGATCCTTATAGCTCTCGTCGGTCGAAAGATCCCAAAGCAAGCGAGGCTTCTGTTGCGGATCATCGACGTCGATGATGAAGGTCTTCCGCCAGTGCCGGTTGTTATCGTATTGGGTTAATAACGCGGTGCCCGGTTGCTCGCTCCAGTCGAAGCCCGCATATCTCTGCTCGCTGCGCGTGATTTCGACCGCGGGCGCGGTGAAGGGCGCCTTCAAAAGCAGGATTTTGTCGCGAGCCGGGACATTCACATTCCAGTCGCCGCCATCCAGCGCCTCCGCATAGACGAGAGTCGCAGGATCAGTGGCACGCCAGGAAAAATCGCGCGGACCGGTGGGAACGCCGTGGATGGGAACGCGATCCGCCAGGGGAAGCGAGGCGATGGTATGGGAAAGAACGTGGGCGGGATGGGATACATCCCAGACTTCCACTTCCTTCGGGAACCGCTCGTAAGTAACAACGTAAGAGTAGGGCTTGTGGATGGCGTTGACGAGGATGTGCTGGCCATCGGGCGCGGGATCGAGTGACTCGTAATTTGCCGGCTTGCCTATGGGAGTGATCGTCGCCGTGACCGCATTGACCAGGGCGAGTTGCGAGGCCGCGTAGTAGTCGAAGAGATCCTCGTCGTGCTTGTTATTGAGCGTGTCGCGATTTTCGTAAGTGCTGCTCTGTCCTTTTTCGCCCTCGGTCTCCTGGATACTCGGGCCAATCGGCACGAAGGGTTCGGGCGGCGGAGCGCCCATCCCCTTGGGCACCAGTTTCACCAGGAGCGTCTTCTGGTCAGGCATCCATTGCATCGCGTCGTCGAACATCGGGTTCAAGCGGGCTCCGGGTACGCGGTGTACTTCTCCGGTCTTGGCGTCGCCAATCCAAAGTTCGACCGACTCGGGAGCGATATTCGCGAAGGCGAATCGTTTCCCGTCCGCCGACCACATGGGCTCGCCCGGGCACGCGCCCGCAGGAAGCGCGATATGAACTTGCGCGGCATGATTTTGTTCGACATCGGCAACGTGCACCAAGTCGAAGCCCGTGGCACACGGCGTGATACCGTACCCGCCGGGAGTGTCATGCTTGCTGTGATTCTTGGGCTCGACGCGTACGCCGGCAAGGCGCAGGAAAGGCGTCGCTACCCGGGCAATCGACGGGTATTCCTGCCAGGACACGAGCAGAATCGAGTCGTTCGTCGGGCTCACCACGGGCCGTGGCGGCATGGGCGCACGCATCACGTCCAGAATGTTTTTCGGCGGCAGGTTATATCCCGATGCAGTCTCGGCCGCCGCCGTGGCCACTTTCGAAGAGGATAAGGGCGACTGCGCTGCAACGGGCGCGACCGCAGTGCAGGCTACGAGTGCACCGACCAAAAGACAGTTCCAGGCGTTCTGGACTCGCATAGGCTTCCTCCGCTTCAATCACGAGCAACAGCGATACCCCGGGGCACACGTTCCAGGAACATCATCGGGAGAGATTCGTAGCGACACGGCGGCAGGAGATGAATGGCTGGCGCATAGGAAACCACTCCATTCCGCCTTCCAACCTTTCGACGATGCGACCTTGCGAGATGGTCTGACCGATCGCTGGAGCACAATCCTATAGACGTGAGCCGGGCAGGTCAATCAGGAGATGAGCAGTCAGCGGGTCAAGGCGATTGTTATTCCTATCGGGTAATGGTGGCTTGGGGCAGTTCGCGACTGTTTGGCTCCAGCAGTCTGCCCTTTTTACGAGCACTGTCCAAATCAGGTCACTTTGACACTGCCTTCGTCACAGGCGCGCCGCCGCCTCACTTCAATCGCTCCGTGACCAGATGAGGTCCGTGCGCCCGCGACTGGGCAGGTACGGTCGCCCGGTATTACAGCCTGTCTTGCAACCGAAACATAAGAAAAGACTTGATGGTGCGAGGAGTTCGGCAGCCGGCGTGCCTGAATCATCTGCCGTGCGGCCTTACGCCGTTTCGAGCAGCGGTTCACGACGAAGCTGTGGAGCGTAGCCCGGCGCCGCACGCGCGGATAACTCACGAGACAAGCGGCACAGGAGTTCAGTTCATGATTAGAAACCTTATATTGCTCACGATTACGTTCTTGATGTCAGCTTTGTCCCCTCTCTGCCAGACCCAGACTCAGGAGCCCCGCCTCGACTCGACAACTGAAGTAGCGAGGGCCGGCCTGCGGGCCGACAAGGCCACCATCATCACCGCAGGGATGGACTTCAGCGAGAAGGACTCAGCGGCATTCTGGCCAGTCTACCGGCAATACGAGTACGAACGATCCACCCTGGATGACAGCCGGGTGGCCGTGATCAAGGAGTACACCCGGAAGTACCCGAACCTGAGTGATGCGGAGGCGAAAGCCATGGCGGAACGAATGTTCGACTACGACTCCCGTTTGGCGGATTTGAAAAAGAAGTATTTCAAGAAGTTCAACAAAGTTCTTCCGGCATTGACGGTGACGAAGTTCTTTCAACTGGAGCGCCGCATCGACTTGCTGATGGATATGAATGTGGAATCGTCTCTTCCTCCGCTTACGCAGGCACAGTACACCGGGCAGGAGAAGTAGGGCGTTAGAAGTAACGGAGCAATCCGAGTAACTCTCTCATAATTCTCTCCGAAGGCGCCGAATGGCAGCGCCGCAAGGTGTGAGCAGGATCACAGTCTAGAGTCGTTCTTGAGGTACACTACGCCTGAGTCCCATCGGACGAGGTAGCGTCAGTGTCTAATCCTGTTCGGATGCGAAGGTGGGAGAACTGGTTTCTCGCCGACGGCTTCTGCTTCGGGTTAGCTGGCTTCATTAGTCCCAGAGGGCAAGAATGAAGACTGGCTCCGCTTTGAGCGTGCTGGCTGTTGCTGTGATGGCATGCTGCTCTCCTTCCGTTCTGGCGCTGGACCCATCGCTCGAGGTCAGCCAGTACGGGCACTCTGCCTGGAACGTCCGGGACGGGCTCTTCAAAGGCAATATCTACGCCATTGCCCAGACGCCCGATGGGTACCTCTGGCTGGGCACAGAATTCGGATTGGTTCGCTTCGATGGAGTTCGCAGCGTCCCCTGGCAACCACCTGCGGGTCAGCATCTCCCTGACAATAACATCAACACCCTGCTCGCCGCGCGTGACGGCACTCTTTGGATTGGCACGTTTAATGGCCTTGCAACCTTGAGTGGCGGCAAGCTGACCCGGCGCCCGGAGCTTGATGGACGGATTGTGGAATCGCTGCTCGAGGACCGTGAGGGAACGGTGTGGGCTGGGGCGCTCTTTAGCTCCACCGCGGGCGCCACGGGCCTGCTCTGCGCCATGCGAAGCGGCAGCGCGCAGTGCTATGGCAAGGAGGGTGAATTCGGCATAGCCGTTCCGGATTTGGAGGAGGACAGCTCCGGCAACCTTTGGGTCCTGGGAGCGTCCGGGCTCTGGCGATGGAAGCCCGGTCGTCCAACGCGCTATCCGACAACGCCGCTGCGCGTCAGTGCCCTAAGTAGGGCCGACGACGGACGCCCGTTAATTGCGGTATACGGCGCAGGACTCATGCAGCTTGCCCGCGACAAAGTCGAATCTTATCCGATTCGAGGCGCAATCAATCCGAATACCCTGCTCCAGGACCGCGATGTCAATGCGAATAAACTTCTCCGTGACCGCGATGGAGGTCTCTGGATCGGAACCGTGGAGCGGGGGCTCATCCATGTGCATCAAGGCCGGACAGATATATTTACGCGGCTGGATGGCCTCTCAGGCAACGTCGTCCTCAGTGTTTTCGAGGATCGTGAAGGCAACGTCTGGGTCGCCACCACGGGAGGACTCGACCGCTTTCGAGACCTTCCCGTCACTACTGTTTCTGCGAAACAAGGTTTATCGAGTGATGCTAGCCAGGCCGTGCTCGCCGCCACAGATGGGAGCATTTGGATTGGTTCTTACAGTGGTTTAACCAGGTGGAAGAGTGGACAAACGACCGTCTTCCACAGATCCAGTGGACTGCCGGATGATAAGCTGCAGTCTCTGTTCCAGGATGGTCGTGGGCGAGTCTGGGCATCCACGGGTGGACCTGCTTTTTTCGATCACGGACTCGCTTATTTCAAGGAGGGCAGGTTCGTTGCCGTAAGTGCGGACCGCGGCGGAAGAGTACATTTCATAACGGGGGACGAGGCGGGCAACCTGTGGCTTTCAGAGACTCACGGTCTGGTGCACTTGCTGGAGGGGCGTTTGGTCGAGCAGATGCCCTGGTCAGAGTTGGGAGGTCACGACAGTGCTGAGGTTCTACTCTCTGGTGGTGAGCAGGGCGGAGTGTGGCTTGGATTCTGGACCGGCGGCGGCGTGTTCTATTTTAAGGACGGCCGGCTCCGCGCGTCGTATACAGCCGCGGATGGGCTGGGCGAAGGCCATGTCGCCGACCTTCAATTCGATCGGGAAGGGGCGCTTTGGGCCGCAACAACGGGCGGCCTTAGCAGGATTAAAAACGGTCACATCGCTACGCTGACAACCAGGAATGGTTTGCCCTGCGACACAATTCACTGGTCGATCGAGGACGACGATCGTTCGCTGTGGCTGTACACCACCTGCGGCCTGGTACGCATCACGCGGAGCGAATTGGAGGCCTGGATTGCCGACCCGGAGCGCAGGGTTGAAATGACGGTTTGGGATGCGGCGGATGGCGTTAGGCTCCGCTCCGGTGCAGCGAGCGAATACGGTCCTCGCGTGGCGAGGGCAACGGATGGCAGACTGTGGTTCGTGACGGGAGAAGGAGTCCAAGTCGTCGATCCGCATCATCTTGCTTTCAACAATCTGCCGCCGCCGGTGCACATCCAGCAAGTCACTGCAGATGACAAGACCCTGGACCCCTCAAACGGCATGCACCTGCCTGCGCTTGTGCGGGATGTGACATTTGATTTCACGGCGCTGAGCCTGGTGGCTCCGGAAAACAATCACTACCGCTACAAGCTAGAGGGGTGGGACCGAGGCTGGAGAGAGGCCATCAACGAACTCCGAGTGGAGTACTCGAACCTGCCGCCGAAGCAATACCGCTTTCGCGTCATTGCCTGTAACAACAGTGGCGTGTGGAACGAAGAAGGCGCCTCACTGGCCTTCGTGATTCCTCCTGCCTGGTATCAGACGAATTGGTTTCGTGCGCTGTGCGCCGCCGTTTTTTTGGGGTTACTGTGGACAGCCTATCGGTTCCGCGTCTGGCAATTGCATCATCAGTTCGAGATGATGCTGGAAGCCCGCGTTGGCGAACGCACACGGATTGCGCGTGACCTGCACGACACGCTTTTGCAGAGTTTCCACGGGCTGGTGTTCCGTTTCCAGGCGGCTCGCAACATGCTTCCGAACCGCCCCGAGGAAGCAACTCAGGCTCTGGATACCGCATTAATTCGGGCCGAGCAGGCACTGGACGAAAGCCGGCACTCGATTCAGGGCTTACGTCCCAGCCTGTCCGCTGAAAACAACCTCGATCAAATGTTAATAACCACCGGTCAGGAACTAGCTTCTTCCAACCACGCCGAGGACGGCTCACCTCGCTTCGAGGTGATCGTGGAGGGCGAGCGCCGAGACCTGCCTCCGATGATCAAGGATGAAGTCGCTCGAATCGCGCGAGAATTGCTCCGCAATGCCTTCCGGCATGCACGCGCGCATGAGATTGAGGTCGAGATACGTTATGAAAACGACGTTTTCCGCCTGATTGTGCGAGATGATGGAAAGGGTGTCGACCCAAAGATAATAAAAGATGGTGGGCGTGCCGGGCACTGGGGGCTACCAGGTATTCAGGAGCGCGCCCGTGGAATTGGAGCTCGATTGGAATTTTGGAGCGAAGCCGGAGCCGGTACAGAAATTCGATTGACTCTCCCCGCAGACATCGCCTATGAAAGGCCGCAGAGTGGCGATCGATTTAGTCTGTTCCGCAAACGGAGGACTCATGAGCCCCAATCCTAGTTCGATTCGAGTCCTCACCGTTGATGATCATGCCCTCCTGCGCGAAGGGATCGCGGCCCTGGTCAATGCCGAGCCAGACATGGAGCTGATAGCGGAGGCCTCCGACGGAGAGGAAGCCATCAAACAATTTCGACGGCACGGTCCCGACGTGACTCTGATGGATCTGCAAATGCCGAATTTGAATGGTATCGAAGCCATCAGCCGCATCCGGAACGAATTCCCGGACGCCAAGATCATAGTTCTATCGACATATTCCGGGGATGTGCAGGTCCTGCGCGCCATCAAAGCGGGCGCTCGGGGGTACATCTTGAAGGGACACGTGCACAGAGAACTGCTGGACGCGATCCGGAGTGTTCATGCCGGACACAAGCGAATACCGCCCGAGATTGCAGCGGAATTAGGGGAGCACGCTGCTGATGATGCGCTGACTGCGCGCGAAATAGATGTGCTTCGTTTGATCGCCGCTGGCAATGCCAATAAGCAAATCGCCGACAAGCTCTCCATTGAGGAAACGACCGTCAAGAGCCATATCACGAACATACTCTCGAAACTGGGAGCCAACGATCGAACCCACGCTGTGATGATAGGGCTACAGCGCGGGATTATCGAGTTGGACACCCTCCAAAAGTAGGACTCGTCAATCGTGCTTTGTGCCGTTTCGATATCTTTCCGTATCCACTAGCATGGGACCAGCAACGGAGAATAGTCTGCAACGTCTGTTTTCCACATTCGCGGAGGGCTGGCCAGGCTGTGGTCTCTTGCTTCAGCGCGTCCTGACGAGCGTGCTTCTGATTTATTTCGCGGCCACCCATCTCGTGCAAACCAGTAGCCTGGCGCCGAGCCTTCCCCATCTGATGGCGGCTGTCGCCGGAGTGTTTCTGCTCTTTGGTCTGTGGACGCCATTAGCAGGAACCGCGATCGCCGTGGTCGAGGTCTGGATTTTCTTGGCGCAGTCAGGGAATCCCCTGATCGCCATCCTGCTGGCGAGCCTGGGTGCTACCGTCGCGATGATCGGACCCGGAGTTTGGTCGATCGATGCCCAACTCTACGGACGGAAGCACATCGAACCTTCCAGGCGATAACACCAATTCCGAATCCTCCAAAAGTATGAATGTTCCCTCTCCGGGAAGTACAAGCCTGCGCCTGCACCATATATCGAGACCCCACTAACCCGATTTGCCGTTGTACTCAGACCCAGATCATTGCAAACTCACTGCAGGCTCCATCATGAGAAAGATAATCTTGATGCAAGCCTGAAAGTTAGGGAGGTGACTATGGGCGCGACGGTTGCTTTCACAGACTTCGGAGACCTCGCAGCAACACACCTTGTCAAAGCGAGCGGACTCGAAGACCAGCAGCTTCCTGTCGAAGCGGAAATCAGCTCTGAGTACTGCTTCGAGGGCATTGTCGGCAAGAGCGGAGCCCTGCAGAGGGTGCTGGAACAAGTTGCCATCGTGGCGCCCACGGATTCCACCGTCTTGCTGCATGGGGAGACTGGAACGGGCAAGGAGTTGATTGCACGCGCTATCCACAACCAGAGCGCCCGGCATGACCACACTTATGCGTGCGTGAACTGCGCCGCCATTCCCTCAGGGCTGCTGGAGAGCGAACTGTTCGGGCACGAGAAGGGCGCATTCACCGGAGCCCTGATGCAAAGAAAGGGCCGATTCGAGCTGGCCGACGGAGGCTCGCTCTTTCTGGACGAGATTGGNGACATCAGCCTGGAGCTGCAGCCGAAATTATTGCGCGCCGTGCAGGAACAGGAGTTCGAACGTCTGGGAAGCTCCAGGACCATCCAAGTCAACGTGCGGCTCATCGCCGCGACCCATCGCGACCTGGGGGCCATGATTCGGGAGGAGAAGTTTCGGGAGGATCTGTTTTACCGATTCAACGTCTTCCCCATCGAGATCCCTCCCCTGCGGGAGCGGCGCGAGGATATTCCGCTGCTGGTGAACTACTTTGTCTCGAAACTATCCCGGCGAATGCGAAGGCAGATCAGGTCGATACCCAGGCAGGCCATGGAGATGTTGACGAACTGTCCGTGGAAAGGCAACATTCGGGAACTGGCCAACTTCCTCGAACGCGCCGTGATTCTTACCCGCGGCGAGGAGCTGGAAGTGCCGATTGCCGAGCTTCGCCCGGCTTTGGATATGGCTGTTGCCAGCAGCTCTACCTCTAGCTTTCGTCAAGCGGAATGCTCGGTGATCATCGAGGCTTTGAGAGCCGCGTCGGGGCGGATCGCAGGCAAGGGGGGAGCCGCGGAACGACTCGGATTGAAGCGTACGACTCTGCAGAACAAAATTCGCCGGCTCGGCATCGCAAAGGCATATTGCCCGGGCTAGACATCTTCGATCGCCAGAATCGCATTGGCCCGCAGCAATTCGCGACGGTGAGGTTGAATGCTCGGGTGCCGGGATGCGCGCAGTTTATTGCGGCAGTGACTTCCCTTTGAAGGCATGAAGCCAGGCCATCGCTTGGCAATTGGCGGCCAATACGGCGGCACGCGGCACATTCAGACGGAGAACGCAATCCTGGATGGACGATCGGATTGCAAGTCTGAGGACCAGGATTGCGCGGCATAGCGGATCGAGTTCAGCGATCAGTTTGCGGGGATCGGCTTTGACAATAAGATTGAGGCTCGCTTCCCGTTCATCGGCATCACACTGCCATGAGTGCTCGACATGGTTGCAGCAGTTAGTCTGGTATGCGGCTTCACAATTGCGCAGAGCTGAAAGTTTCTGAGTGATGGCATTGGTAATCGTCGCAGCTTTCGCCCACTCGAGCAGCCAATCACAGAAGGGACTATTCCCGTGCAGAGTCACCGCACAGGCGCTGTCCACCGACTGGTCAGCAGACGCTTGATCCTCCGTAATCAGAAACGCGAGCTTAGTCAGCATACCTCTTTCATCTCGAAAGCACGCCACGATTTCGGCGGCGGAGGCGTGATTACGAGCATCCGCAGTCTTCATGATCGAATGAAACCAAGACATCATTTCTCCTTCTGTCCATGCCAGGCGATGAGTCCATGCGGGACTACTCCCTTTGTGACCATCGCCCTGGCCGGCTCTGCCCACTCACCGACGAGCCTGCCCTCCATCTTCAGGGTCGGGCCATTCGCCAACCGCTGAATTTGTGCACGAAACATTGCTTTATCCTCGAAGCGCCTATCCTGCTCTCCCCATACAGGTATTAAGGCACGTTGTGTGCCAATGTTGTTGCCGCTATCTCATTGATGGTGATTGACTCGTCGTAGCGATCAGTGCGGCCGAATTGCCTCGATGCGGTCATTGTCCGCATGCGGGCAAGGGAGGGAGGGTTATAGCCTGCCTTTGAAAGGCGGATGCAAGGCGCAGGGATTGTTGCGCACTCCCCTCTTATGCAATTCGGAATCTGGTAGGTGCAGGAGTGAGTGGAACGCGGCGCTCAATCGACATGGTCTCCAGCGAATAAGCAAATTTCGCTCCGCAATCACAGCACACCCGGTAGGTCTCCCCTTGCAGAGTGAACACGCGGCTGAGCGGAAGGTGGTGACATCCAAAGAAAAAATCGAGGATCGCTATCAGGATCGACATAAACTCTCCTTTAAGTGCACTCAATCGTGATATTGCAGGCCACCAACCACTTCGGCCTCGCCCTAAATGCTTGGTTCTCCTCGTAATCCAGCACCCTGCCCGCCGATTGTCGTGACCTTTCGACGGCACTGCCGCAATAAGGGCACGGATTCAGTCCACAGGCACACATCCATGTCCCCGGACTCCAGAAATTTTCGGGGTTGTGGAGTCACTTGAACGGTTGGGCCCGGATGCTTTCGATCGCTTGCCGCATCAAAAGGAATCGCGCAACTGTGGACAGTCAATCCGGACTGCGCAGGATAGGAGAGTGCGCTGGAGAGACGTAGCCGCCAGCTTCAGAAAGGGCGAGGTTTCGAAGTGACGCAGAAGTCATCCGCATCACCGTCAGGCTTGGAAATGATTCGCTGAAGTGGCGAGCTCAGCGCAACGGCCGCGCAGCACGGCCCAGGGACCTGCACTTAGAGCTTCCCGTAAGCCGGTTCGCCCATTCCCATTCTGCCAGCCAGTTTCTGCCGCATCTCCCTTCACATTGGAATTCCGACATTCTTCCCCCGCATTGTGGACAGACTAAGTTGATGATTGACGAAATGATCTGCGTGTTCGATTCGCCCGGTACTGTGTGAAACGTCGTCATAATGCCTCCAGCGATCCAAGAATATGTGAGGGGCAGGCAGGGGCCACAAGAACGGAGTTTGCCGCTGGTTTTCGGCTGTCTGTCGCCCGTGCTGGTTGGCTGCCGCCTCGCTCAGCAATATGAATGCAAGCTCAATGCCAATTCCGAATACTGAACAAGAGCCGATAACAAGCTGTTCCTGGGTGTCCTCGGTTCTCAAGTGTTCATCGTTCCGCCCAGCATTAGACATATGCCCAGATGTGGGCGCGCAGATTCTTCGGAAGGACATCTCCTTACTTCTTAACTCTCTCCAACGTGACCAGCACGACATCATTGCTGCGCATCGGCAGGGAAAACGCGTAGGAGCCGCTGTTTCCGACCCGGACGGCACGATCAATTTCCGGGAGGTCGCGTGTCAGCAAGTTGACCCGCTTGAGCTGTCTTGGTGTCAACTTTCGCGGTGCACCCATGTCGATATAAGCGGAATACGCGTCATTGGCGCGAAAGCCCGTCCGGTGAACCCTCAGCCGATAGCGACCGGAGCTGAGATTCCTGATCGTCACATGCAGCGACGGTGCCCGCGTGGCCGCAACGATCCGACTATAAAATGGCCGGTTGCTGACCTGCTGCTGCGGTTGTTGAAAGTCCCAGATAACGGCCGCAACGTTGCCATTGTCGGCCGTCGCGAAAGCCTGCGAATCCTGGAGCGGAATCTCGCTGCCCTGGACCGCGTGGAGATATTTGTATGCAAAGTAGGCTGGTTTTCGGATCCCTTCGCGGTTCAACAGCCCGAACCCACCGTGGAACGGGGTCGGCGGGGGACCGGGTTCCTCGAAAAGATCGCTATAAGTCCAGTAGCTCATGCCCTGCACCAAACCCTCGGTGGCTTTGAGTTTGCTGAGAATGTACGGCGCACTAATGTAGGAATCATGCACCAGGTCGCGGGGAGTGTAGCTCGTGCTCCACTCGGTGAAATAGAGCGGCAGGTCGGGAAACTTAGATGCCGTGATCTGCTCGCGAACCTTGCGCACGTCACCGACAATGGCGTCCGGCGACGGTGAGAGCTTGGTATCCTCTTTCCCATTCTCGTCAAGAAAGCCGCCATCGACACCGTAAGTATGAGTGGTGACAAAATCAACTACCGCGCCGCTTTGCGCCACATGATCAAGGAACTCGGGCACCCAGGCAGCCCCAGCCGTTGACGGACCGCCGACGCGTAAATTCGGATCAACCGCCTTGATGGTATTTGAGGTCAGATCGTACAGTTCGAAATAGGCCTTCTGATCGGCGCCTTCCCAGAATCCGGATAGATTGGGTTCGTTCCATACCTCGAAGAACCAATTGCGGACTTCCTCCTGCCCATAGCGTTGCTCGAGATGGCGGATGAAGGCATCGACCAAGTCTCTCCATGCCGGCAATACCGGATGGGAAGTGTTGCCCTGCCAGTAGAAGATTTTGTTGTCGGACGTCTTCATCGCGTTCGGCGTAAAGCCCAGTTCAACAAACGGCTTGATGCGGCGCGCGAGCAGGTCATCATAGAGCTGGTCGATTTTCGTCCAGTCATAGACGATTTCGCCGTCCTCGAGGCGGACGGTGCCCAGCACATCGTGGAAGATGGCATGGAAGCGAATGTAGCGGAAGCCCAGTTCATCGACAGCCGTTTTAAGTTGCGCCTGGCTATCGTCGCGAATGAGAGTGCCCGGAAAATCGGAGCCTACCGACAGATCGAAGAACCGATCGAGCGGCTTGTTCGCCTGGGCGACATCGAGTTCGATGCGGCGCTGAGCCGGCTTGGCCGTCTCCGCTGAAGTCGCCAGGAAAAGTGCGAGGCAGCACAAGGTGAACCCAGTCAGATACCGGACGCGTTGCTGATTGGTGCGCTTCATAGAACGGGGCTTGGCGCCGGCTTCAGACTTGCGGGCCGCCGTCTCGGTTTGTGTCACTATTCAACTGAGACGACGGTGACAGACTTCGGCTCTAGCTTCAGAATCAGCTTGCCACTTTGCGCCTTCGCTGAAACAGGCTTCGGCACTACCGTATTGGGTGCGTCGAAAGTGTTGACGCCGTCCACCGTCGGGGCAGTCAGAGTTTCTCCGGCTGCTGATTTGGCTGTGATACCGGCCAGACTTACCTCGATTTCGACCGCCTGATTGGGATCGATATTGGTGATCTCCAGCCACAGCTTGCCGTTCGCGTCTTTGGCTGCGATTCCGTCTACGCGCGGCAAAACCACGTCCCCATGCGTATACGACCCGCCATCGAGAGTGACTGGCACGAAGGTTGCGCCCTGGAACGGTACATACATTTTGAACACGTAGTAGGTTGGAGTCAGGACCATCTTCTCTTTATCGATGATGATCATTGCCTGTAGCACGTTGATCATCTGCGCGATGTTGGCGCCGCGGACGCGGTCGGCATGACGGGCAAAGATGTTCAGGTTCAGGGCCGCGAGAACGGCGTCCCGCAGGCTGTTCTGCTGGACCAGGAATCCCGGATTGCTCCCCGGTAACGGTGCGTACCAGCCACCCCATTCGTCCACAAAGAGGGCAACCTTTTTGTCCGGGTCATATTTGTCCATGATTGCCGAATGTTTATTAATAAGACCGTCCATCTCCAAAGTGGATTTCAGAATCTGGCTGTACTCGGCCTCTCCGAAACCCACAGACTTATAGGACGGTGGCCACTTCACCACCGTGTAGCTGTGCATGGAAAGGCCGTTGATGTCCCAGCTCCAGGTGTGTTGCTGATAAGCCTTCATGACGGTTTCGGTCCAATCGGTCCATCGCGGTCCGTCACCGCCAGGGCCTACGGCGATTTTCAGCATGTGCTGCTTATCCTGCTGCGCCGGATTGAAGTTCCTGACGAAGTGGCTGTAGATCTTCATCTGGCTAACGTAGTAGTCGGGCGTCATGTTGCCGCCACAGTCCCAGCTCTCGTTGCCGATACCCAGAAAGGCAACCTTGTACGGAGCGGGATGACCGTTGGCGGCGCGTTCTTTCGCCAGCGTCGTCGGCTGGGCGGTGGTCATATATTCCAGCCATTCGGCCGCTTCCCGCGGAGTGCCCGACCCCACATTCGCCGAGACGTAAGCCTCGGCCCCGATCTGGTCAAGGAAGTCCATGAACTCGTGCGTTCCAAACGTGTTCGGCTCGGTTACTC
>JGI26340J50214_10000348_pt1 | contig 16478 bp, 10 predicted proteins | sample BogFormECP12_OM2_FD_50214 | JGI IMG/M metagenome (IMG submission 50214)
GCGTGCACCAGCGTGTATTGCACGTAGGTGGTGTTTTCTCCTTGCCGCATCCACACGCGTTTTTCGAGCAGCGCGTCGGCTAGGGCGTAACTCCACACCGGGTTCATGCCTTCGAGGTGGAGACTTTGCAGCCAGCGGAAACCCTGGGGATCGACGCAGCCGCTGTTCCAGCCATGGGTGCTCAAGGCAAAAGCTTCGCCGCCGTAGCGCGCGTTTTCGTCGACGCCCGCGACCAGCACTGTGCGGCCCACCGGCGGTTGCAGCGCAGCGACCAGCAAGCCGTGATAGCGCCGCGTCGCGCCTCCCAGCATGTTGCCAGACGCGAACCCGCCGAGACCGTTGGTGACTAGCCATTCCCGCGCTTCGGCGGCATCGAGGCGTCCGCAGATGTCTCGGCCGAAGTGAATCTCCGCTTCGGGAGCAATTGTGAATGATTTTGCAATCTTGGTATCCGCGGAAAGCGGCTCCGGCTGTGACTGCCGCTCGCGGGCAGGTTTGGTTACCAACGCCTTGCGGGAGGGTCGCGCCGCGTTGGTGCGCCGCGCGTTATTCGAATCTTCTTTGGCCATTCGCGCCTACTCTACCTTATCGCCGATTGCAGCATACGTGGATTGCTCTGCGCGGTGCTACTCGCCGCTCTGCTCTAAGAGCTTGGCCACCAGGCCGGTCCAGCCGGTCTGGTGATTCGCGCCGATGCCCGCGCCGTTATCGCCGTGAAAATATTCATAGAACTGCAGATAGTCCTTCCAGTGTGGGTCACTTTGGAAAATTTCCTCGCCACCAGCTACCGCGCGCCGGCCGTCCGCGCCGCGCAGGAAAATATGCACCAGGCGGCGCGATATTTCCGCGGCCACTTGCCACAGGTCGGCTTCATTTTTGGACCCGGTGGGACATTCCACTTTAAAGTCGGCCCCATAGTAGTGATGAAACTTCTGGAGCGACTCCACTAGTAGATAATTCACGGGGAACCACACCGGGCCGCGCCAGTTGGAATTGCCACCGAAGATTCCGGTCGAGGATTCCGCCGGCTCGTAGTCCACGCGGCTCACGTGATCGTTGACTTCCACTTCATAGGGGACGTCTTTGTGATAGCGGGAGAGCGCGCGGATGCCATGCGGCGAAAGAAATTCCGCTTCGTCCAGCATGCGCGCCAACACGCGCGTGAGTTGCTTGCGATTCACCAGTGACAGGAGCCGGCGCACACCGCGCGCTGATCGCTGCGTGCTCTCCAAGTGCTCCGGCAGGCCGGTGTGATTGTCAATAAACCACTGCATGCGGCGCTTGAACCCGGGTAGCTTGTCGATCACTTCGGGTTCCAGGGTTTCCACGGCAAACAAGGGGATCAGCCCAACCATGGAACGAATCTTCATGAAATGCTCGTCGCCGTTGGGCAACTGCAGCACGTCGTAGAAAAAGCCGTCTTCGTCGTCCCACAGCGAAATGCCTTTTTTTCCGACATCGCTCATGGCCCGCGCGATGCTCACAAAATGTTCGAAGAATTTGCTGGCCACGTCTTCGTATGCGGGATCTTCCTTGGCCAGTTCCAGAGCAATGGCCAGCATGTTCAGACAGAACATGGCCATCCAGCTAGTGCCGTCGGATTGTTCGAGATGGCCGCCCGTGGGCAACGGCGCGGAGCGGTCAAAAACTCCGATATTATCGAGCCCCAGGAAGCCGCCCTGAAAGATGTTCATGCCGTCGGGGTCTTTACGGTTCACCCACCAAGTGAAATTGAGCAGCAGTTTGTGGAAAACCTTTTCGAGGAATCCGCGGTCCGCGACGCCACGCACGCGCCGCTCAATTTTGTAAACGCGCCAGGCCGCCCAGGCATGCACGGGGGGATTCACGTCGCCAAAAGCCCATTCATAAGCGGGTAGCTGGCCGTTGGGATTCATATACCATTCGCGCAAAAGCAGGACCAGCTGCTCCTTGGCGAAATCCGGATCGACCATCGCCAGCGGAATGCAGTGAAAGGCCAGGTCCCACGCCGCATACCATGGATACTCCCATTTGTCGGGCATGGAAACGATGTCGTCGTTGTAGAGGTGGGTCCAATTCTTGTTGCGGCCTTCCCAGCGTTGCGCAGGCGGAGGCGGCCCGGCGGGATCGCCTTGCAGCCAGGTGAGCACGTCATAGTGATAAAACTGTTTGGAAATCAGCATGCCGGAGAGCGCCTGGCGCATGACGCTTTTTGCATCCTGAGAAAGTTGTTTGGGCGTGCGCGAAGCATAAAAATCGTCGGCCTCTTTTTGCCGCGCGGTAAAAACGCCTTCAAAACCTTCCGCAAAATCGTTGGCCGCGGGTACGCCTTCCAGCCGATCGCTGTGTCCCGGGGACGCCGGGCCGCCTGCGGCACTGGAGCTGCCTTCTAGCTCGCCAAGCGGGTCAAGATCCGTCAGGCGCAGCTTGATCGTTCGGGATTCTCCCGGCCCAAGGGTCATGGGATAGTACGCGGCCATTTTTGTGCCGGTCATCGAAGGATTCACCGCGGAATGCTTTCCGGCGATAAAGTATTCGTTGAAAGCATCCTTGACGTACGGCGAGGCGTTTTTGCCGTTGAAGAGCTTGGCGAAATTGGTCTCATTCTCGGTGAATAGGAGTTCCGGCTGCCCTCCGCAGAGCAGCCACCGCTTTCCGTATTGCCAGTGCTGCAATTCAGTGCAGGCTCCGCCCGGGATAATGTTGGCCTTGCGGATCACCGGGCGCCTCGGATCTTTTCCCCATGACCAGGTGTTGCGGAACCACAGCGAGGGCAGCAAATGCAGGGTGGCCGGTTCCGGCCCGCGATTGACAACGGTAATCTTGATCAATATGTCTTCGACATCGGCCTTGGCATACTCGGTGAAGACATCGAAGTAGCGATGCTCGGCAAAAATCCCGGTATCCACCAGCTCAAACTCAGGATCCTTGCGGGTCCGCCGGTTATTTTCGTCAATCAGCTGTTGATAGGGATACGCCGCGTGCGGGTATTTATAAAGCATGCGCATATAACTATGCGTCGGCGTGGAATCCAGATAGAAATAGCATTCTTTGACGTCTTCGCCGTGATTGCCCTGATTGCCGGTAAGCCCGAATAGCCGCTCTTTTAGAATGGGATCTTTGCCATTCCACATCGCCAGTCCCAGGCAGACAAACTGGTGACGGTCACTGATGCCCGAAATGCCGTCTTCTCCCCAGCGATAGGCCCGCGAGCGCGCATGATCGTGCGGAAAGAATTCCCATGCTGTGCCGTTCTCGCTGTAGTCCTCGCGCACCGTGCCCCACTGCCGCTCGGACAGATANGGCCCCCAGCGCTTCCAGTGACTCTTACGCGTGCGCGCTTCTTCCAGGCGGCGGTCTTCGATGGTTTGCAGTCTGGGCATGGGCGGGACCTCGGCTTAGCGATTGAGTTTAGGATATGGTGGCATTATTCGGGTAGTTTCGCGGTGCGGCAGCAAGCGCAACGTGCCCGGTCAAGTACGGTGCAAAGGAATTTAGTATCCACGCCTGGCTGAGTTCATCCAACTACTGCCGAGCGCACACATAGGAATATTAGTGTTTCACGAATCAGCCCTGTTCCGCGCCTACCGCGTCATTGGCGCTTTCGTTGTACCCTTTCTTGGTCAACTTTCATTACCGCTTTAGATGCACCCCGAACGAGTGTGGCTCAGTGAGCCTGAAGGAGTCTCCGAAATGCTTCGCAACAACTGGCGTCCACGCAAATTGCTGCGCGCCCTTCTCATCCTAAGCGTTAGCTGCGTTATCGCCGCGAGCGTAGGCGCCAATCCGGCGCGCGCCCAGGCTGCGGAAGCGTCGGGTGACACCTTACACAAGCTCAACGAATCCGTCGACAATCTCATCAAAAAGGTTTCTCCCAGCGTGGTGCAGATTCTGGTTACTGGTTACGGCCCTCTGGAGGAGAGCGACCGCGCCAGCACCAGCGTAATCATCGGACGACAGCGGGCTATCGGCTCCGGCTTTGTGATCGACGCCGGCGGGTACATCGTGACCAACGCGCATGTGGTGAACGGCGCGCAGCTCGTGCGCGTGGTGCTCCCGGTGGGGAGTAATGAAAACTCTGTCAGCGACGCGCTCTCCACACGCAGTAACGTGGTGCCCGCACGGGTCGTAGGCGTGGCCCGCGACATCGACTTGGCGCTGCTGAAGGTGGACGGCGTCAAGCTCAACGCCCTGCCCGTTGCCGCCTATCGCAGCCTGCGCCAGGGCGAAATTGTTTTCGCCTTCGGCAGCCCGGAAGGCCTGCGCAACACCGTGACCATGGGAGTCATCTCCGCCGTGGCCCGCCAGACCGACCTCGATTCTCCCATGGTGTATGTGCAGACCGACGCACCCATCAATCCGGGGAATTCCGGAGGCCCGCTAGTGAATGTGAACGGCGAGGTCGTGGGCGTGAATACTTTTATCTTGTCGCAGTCCGGGGGCAATGAAGGACTGGGCTTCGCCATCCCCAGCAGCGTGGTGAATGTCGCCTATAAACAACTGCGCCAGTTCGGGCATCTGCACAAGACCGAAATCGGAATTGGCGTGCAGACCATCACGCCCACGCTCGCTGCCGCGCTGAACCTGCCGCGCGCTTACGGGGTGATCATCTCCGATGTCAAACCGAATACGCCGGCCATCGCCGCCGGTCTGCTGATTGGAGATGTGCTGCTTTCCGTGGACGGACGCCCGGCGGAGAACCTGCCGTTTGTGGGCTTGCAATTTCTCTCGCGAGACACCGGCGACAAGGTCCATCTCGAAGTGCTACGCGGAAAAGACCGCCTGGCCTTCGACGTTAAAGTGATGGAGCCGCCGCACGACATGGATCAAATCGCGGCGCTCGCGGACCCGCAAAAGAGCCTGGTGCCCGCGCTGGGAATTCTAGGCGTGGAAATCGATGAAAAGATCGCCGGCATGGCGCCGGATCTTCGCGATCCCTTTGGTATCCTGGTGGCGGCTCGTGCCGCCGGCGCCAGCATTGAAGTTCCGCTGGTCACCGGCGACGTCATTCGTACGCTCAACGGCGTTCCGATGACCACGCTTGACCGTCTGCGGAGCACGCTCAAATCCATGCCGCCGGGTTCCGCGGTTGCGCTGCAGATTCAGCGCGACGATCGTTTGCTCTATATTGGGTTCACCACCGAAGGTCAGTAACACCGCGCAGGTCCGAGGAAGTTCTACATCTCGGGCGTCGCTACCTCCGCGCCGCGCCGCACATCGTAGACGAAAAAATCGTGTACGCTGCGCCTGCGGCTCCGGCCTAAGGCGACGATGAGTGTGCGAGCTTCTTCCAAAGTGGCCACAGCTTTGACCCACAGTGGCTGGCCATCCGGCAAGCGTTCAAAAATATCGTAGGTTAAAGACATGCTTTTGGCTCCTTCCGTATTTTTGTTGTGCCCCACGTGCTCCGCAATGCGATTTCACGCGAGTGCTACGGCAAACCGCGGACCAAAACCATCCGCAATTTATGTTATTTGTAATCAGCCACTTACGGATCATGCCGCAGAACGACATGTACTACGACCCGGTGCGGAAAGCGTAGCCTTTGCGCGCCCTCGGTAATTCCTCCCAGACCTAGTACCAAATCCCACCCGCGCCTTCTAGTCCCTCGAAAGTTCACCACCGCTGGAGAATGCACTCGGCGATATCCACTGTTCCCTGTAATCGGGCGAAGGGTTCTAGGTGCTAGCCTTGCGGTGGCTGGCTGCGAACACTTTCCCTCCCTGAGCCGCAGCTGAGTTATCCGAGACAATTTTCCGCTACAGCTCATTCACCCCTGCGCATGGGCGAATCGGCGGGGATCGAGGGCCACGATGCGAGCNAAAAAAATCCGTGTTTTGGTGGTGGATGATGAAGACCGCTTGCGCCAAATGGCTACNGGCCTTCTGCAATCGGAGGCTGACATCCAAGTCGTTGGCGAAGCCGCGAACGGCCGCACTGCAGTCGACCTGAACCACGCGCTATGTCCCGATGTGATCGTCATGGACATCGCCATGCCGCAGTTAAATGGCCTGGAAGCGACGAAGCTAATCCGTAAGGAGACGCCCTGGGCAAAAATTATCATCATCACCGCCATGGCCGCCGATCCTTACCGCAGAGCGGCCATGGACGTTGGCGCTAGCGCGTTCCTCTCCAAAGGCTCTCTGTACAACGATCTCGTCCCTATGATTCAGAGCATATTTAACTGAGGCGCTTTACTCCGACCTCGCTGGGCTGCACCGTAGCTGCGGGGCGCGTCCGCAAGTGTCGTGGCTTCTTCGATGCCCGTTCCACCCCATTAGGCAAATGAAATAACGTAAAAGATGCAGTGAATTTCTCTTCGGCTGTGCAGGATTTATTGTATTGGCCGCATGGCCTCTGAGGCGCAACCTGCCAAAGTTACAGTTCGTTTCGCCAAAAAGTTTCGCCAAAAAAGGAGATTTCACATCATGGCCAAGAATAAATCCGTGCTAGGCATTTATGGCACACGCAGCGGCGTTGAAAACGCAGTTCTGGCATTCAAAGACGGCGGTTTTTCCAATTCCGACATTTCCGTTTTGCTCCCGGAAAATCTCGGTTCCAAGGAAATCGCAACGGAAAAATTTACCAAGGCTCCGGAAGGCGCCACCACCGGCGCAACTTCCGGCGCGGTCATCGGCGGTGCGCTCGGCTGGCTCGCAGGCATCGGCGCCCTGGCCATTCCGGGAGTCGGTCCCTTCATCGCCGCTGGCCCGATCGTGGCCGCACTCGCGGGCCTGGGTGTCGGCGGCGCGGTAGGCGGCGTGACCGGCGCGCTGGTAGGCCTGGGCATTCCGGAGTACGAGGCCAAGCGCTACGAAGGCCGCATCGCAAAGGGCGGCATACTCGTCTCCGTGCATTGCGACACTTCCGACGAAATCAGTCGCGCGAGGAAAATCATGGAAAATACCGGCGCCGAGGACATCTCTTCCACCTCGGAATCTTCCGCCGATTACAAAACCACCGACGTACCCGCCAAGCGCGCCGCCGGCTCTTACTAAATCGCCGTCAATCGTTCTGGGGCGCCCTGCTCGATGGGACGTCCCAGAAGCGGTTTGATCGCTTTCTGGGCAATTCCAGTCTATTCCGATTCAAAGCCTATGCCGCCAATTTCGCCCACCGGCCTGCAAACCCAACTGCTCGCGCGCATCGCAATTTTGCTGCGAATCATCGTCATTTCCATCGTTATTGCATTCTGCTTCGTCGCCAGTTCGGTTTGCCTCACATTGCTACTCTCCGTCTTTCTCGCCGTCCTGATCGATCCGGTGGTGACTCATCTGCAGCACTGGCACATCCCGCGCTCCCTGGCCGCCGCACTCATCATTTTGGTGTTCATGGCTGGAATGGGCTTTGCCGGCGCCGGTGCCTACAACAAAAGCCTGGAATTCATCGATCAACTCCCGCAACTCACCTCCCGCGTCCGGGACGCCGTCAGCCCCCTCACCGACAAAATTCAACGCGTGCAATATACCGCGGGAAGCCTGAGCCTCAGTAACACTCCGGCCAAGCGCGTGCCGGAAGTCAAGATTCGTGAAACGCCCACCTGGCCCTCGTACATCGTTCGCGGCGTCGGATCCGTCTGGGGCGCGGTGGTCATCGCCGGCGTGGTTCCCTTCCTTGTGTTTTTTATGCTCATCCGCAAAAAGCAGATGAGCGTGCGCTTTGAAAGTTGGCTCGGCCAGCGCATCGACGTCCCGCTCTTCGTCAGCCGCGCCAGTGAAATGGTGCGCGGCTTCGTGGTCGGCAACCTGACTATCGGCGTGATCATGTCAGCTGTCACCGTTGGCATTCTTGAACTGTTAAAGATGCAAGGCGCGGTTCCTCTCGGCATTGCCAGCGGGATATTGAACCTTGTGCCGTTCCTCGGCGTAGTTCTCGCCGCGGCCTTACCGTGCGTCGCCGCGCTGATGCAACTCGATTCCGTCTCGCCAGTTTTGCTCATTGCCGCTACGGTCGTGGTCCTGCACCTCGTTTCCGCGAATATTCTTACTCCCAAGTTTATTGCATCCCGCGTGAATATTGGCCCGGTTCCCGCGACTCTGGGTATCCTGTTCTGGGGCTGGCTGTGGGGCGTGCTGGGCCTGCTGCTAGCCGTCCCGCTTACAGCGTTCGTAAAAATCGTGGCGGATTCTCATCCTTCCATGATTCTTGTCTCCAATCTGCTCGCGGAAACGCCGCGCTCCGTTTCAACACGAATCTTCTCACGGCGTAAGAATGAAACTTCGTCGGGCGCTGTCCTGCGCGGCAAAGCGTTGCCCGCAGCCCAAGATGCTCCCTGAAATCCTCCGCTATTTCTACAGGAAATACCGGATGTTCCGCTTTCCGGGCTCCCGCTACACTTTCGTCAAGTTAGAGCCTCAACGAAGAGACCTCTCTCCGAACAGGTGCCTGCTCCGAACACAGGCACCTGTTCTTCCTCCCTCCGGGAATCACCTCCACGCTTCCGTATGGAAATGTGCTCGCAATTCATTCTTTGCCGTCTACAATCGTCCCCGTCAGGCATCCAATGGTTGTTCGGCTGCAACCTGCGGCATGCGTTCAAACCTCTTTCAGGGAAGATCATTTGCCAAACGCTGTTCCAGACACCACACATGTCGTCGGAGCTACGCCTCTTTTCGATGGAGGCTGGCGGTTTTGCGTCTGGGCGCCGCAAGTTCATCAAGTGGAGTTGCACATCAAATCGCCCGGTGACCGGCTGCTCGCAATGACGAAAGATTACGCCGGATTTCACACCGTGGATTTGCCGCAGCTCGAGTCCGGCGCTATGTACCTTTATCGCCTCGACGCCAAGGACGAATGGTCCGACCCCGCCTCCCGCTGGCAGCCGCACGGCGTGCACGGCCCATCGCAAATTGTAGATACTGGTTCGTTTCGCTGGACTGCCAATCAGTGGCAGCCGATCGACCTGCGATCCGCCGTGCTCTACGAACTTCACGTCGGCACTTATACACCGGAGGGCACCTTCGATGGCGTCATCGCGCATCTCGACGAACTCGCGGAACTCGGCGTCACCACCATCGAAATCATGCCCGTGGCGCAATTCCCCGGTGAGCGCAACTGGGGCTATGACGGCACGTACGTCTATGCGCCGCAAAATAGCTACGGCGGGCCATATGGATTGCAGCGCCTTGTGGATGCCGCGCACCAACGTGGACTTACCGTGATTTTGGATGTGGTCTACAACCACATCGGACCGGAAGGCAATTACCTGGGCAAGTTTGGCCGCTACTTCACCACACGGTATCGCACCCCGTGGGGCTCGGCGTTGAATTTTGACGGACCGGACAGCGAGCCGGTGCGTGACTACTTCATGGCCAACGCGTTGTACTGGCTGGGGGAATATCGTTTTGACGGCCTGCGCCTGGACGCCATCGATGGCATCCGGGATTTCGGGGCTCGGCATTTTCTTGCGGAGCTGAAACAGGCGGTCGAGGGACTCGAGCAACGCACCGGCATGAAGAAAGTTCTTATCGCCGAGAGCGACCTCAACGACAGAAAAGTGCTGGACCCCCATGATTGGGGCGGCTTCGCGCTCGACGCACAGTGGAGCGACGACTTTCACCACTCCGTACACACCTTATTGACCGGGGAAAACTTTGGGTACTACGCGGACTTCGGGTCGCTGCGGCACCTTGCGCAATCGCTGGGCCAGGGCTGGCACTATGAGGGTCAATACTCCGTATTCCGCCGCCGTAGGCATGGCAATTCACCGCGCGGAATTTCACCGGAGCGTCTTGTAGTTTACGTCCAGAATCACGACCAAGTGGGCAATCGCGCCGCGGGAGAGCGCTTCAGCCAACTCGTCGATCTTGCCGGCCAGAAATTGGCAGCCGGGGTCATGCTGCTCTCGCCTTTCGTCCCCATGCTGTTTATGGGCGAAGAGTACGCCGAGACCGCTCCGTTTCTATATTTCACCAGCCACGGCGATGCCGACCTGATTGCCGCCGTGCGCAAAGGCCGCAGCGAAGAATCCAGAAAGTTCGGCTGGAAGGAAGAATCTCCGGATCCGCAGAGCCAGGAGACGTTTCGCGCCGCAACCTTGCAGCACCCCAAGAAGCAACAGCCGCCCCACAGCGCCATGCGCGATTTCTATAAGCAACTGCTGGCTCTGCGGAAGGAATACCGTCTCGGCTGGCCTGCGCCCATGGAAGTGACCGCGCATAAATCCGGGAAAGCCATCGCCGTGTTTCGCAAGTCCGCACCCCACCCGCTGTTCATGTTTTTTCATTTTGGCGAAACCCTGGCGCAGTTTCATATCGATCTGCCGGCGGGAAACTGGCGCGTCGCAATGGATTCTTCGGATGATGTTACGGGCCGGCACCCGGCGCACCGCCTCAACGACCTACTCCACGCCTCGGGCGCCTCGCGGCATTCCGTCATGCTCGATATGCCGGCGCGCTCCTTTCTGGTTTTTGAAGACACCAACCCCGCAACGGAGTGAACATGCGATACGTCTGCGTGCACGGCCATTTCTACCAACCGCCCCGCGAGAATCCCTCGCTCGAAGCCATCGAATTACAGGACTCCGCCTACCCCTATCACGATTGGAACGAGCGTATCACCGCGGAATGCTACGCACCCAACGCCACCTCGCGCATTGTCGACGGCGAACAGCGCATTCTGCAACTGGTGAACAATTACAGCCAGATCAGTTTCAATTTCGGACCCACGCTGCTTTCCTGGCTAGAGGACAAAGCGCCCAAGGTCTACGCCTCCATCCTGCGCGCCGACAGACTGAGCCGCGAAAAATTTTCGGGCTACGGCTCGGCCATGGCACAGGGCTACAACCACATGATCTTGCCGCTGGCCAATAGGCGCGACAAAATCACGCAAATCAAGTGGGGCATCCGGGATTTCGAGTACCGCTTCCGCCGCAAACCAGCAGGCATGTGGCTGCCAGAAACCGCGGTCAACACAGAAACGCTGGAAGTGCTCGCGGATAACGGCATTCGCTTCACCGTTCTCGCCCCGCGCCAGGCGAAACGCGTCCGTCGCAAGGATAGCCGCGCGTGGAAGGACGTCACGGGAGACAAAATCGATCCGAGCCGAGCGTATCAGGTGCGCTTGGCCGCCAGAAAATCCATCACCGTTTTTTTCTACGATGGCCCGATCTCCCAGGGCGTGGCATTTGAGGGTTTGCTGAACGACGGCAAACGTTTTGCGGAACGCCTGCTCTCGGGTTTTTCCGACGCCCGCGATTGGCCGCAGATAACGCACATCGCCACCGACGGCGAAAGCTATGGCCATCACCACCGCTATGGCGAAATGGCCTTGACTTACGGGCTGCATTACATCGAATCCAATAAACTGGCGGAACTGACCAACTACGCGAAGTTTCTCGCCAAGCACCCACCCGATCACCTGGTCGAAATCGTGGACAACAGTTCCTGGAGTTGCGTGCACGGCATCGAACGCTGGCGAGCCAACTGCGGCTGCAACTCGGGCGGCCACCGCAACTGGAATCAGGAATGGCGGGCCCCTTTGCGCGCCGCGCTCGATTGGCTGCGCGATTGTTTGGCCGTGGGTTTTGAGCAAAAAGCGGCGTTCCTTCTCAAGGAACCTTGGCGCGCGCGCGATGAGTACATCCGCGTGATTCTGGACCGCTCCGATGCTTCGCTGGCGGCATTTTTCGGCGAGCACGCGACGCACCCGCTGAGCGACGCGGAACAGGTGACGGCACTAAAACTTCTCGAGATGCAGCGTCACGCCATGCTCATGTACACCAGCTGCGGCTGGTTCTTCGACGAGTTGAGCGGTCTCGAAACCGTACAGGTTCTCCATTACGCGGGCCACGCCGTGCAACTGGCCAAGGAGGTCCTCGAAGGGGAGATCGAAGAACCGTTCGTGGAGAAATTACGCGCCGCGAAAAGCAATTTGCCGGAGCACTGCGACGGCGCGCACATCTACGACAAATGGGTTCGCCCCGCGTGCGTGGACATGGAAAAACTCGCCGGCCACTACGCCATTAGTTCGCTGTTTGAGAATTACGGAGAGAAGACCAAGATTTATTGCTACGACGTGGAGCGCCAAGCTTACAACCTGGAGGCCGAAGGCAAGCTGCGCCTAGCATCCGGCCACGCCAAGTTCAGTTCGGAAATTACGCGCGATTCCGCAACCATGAGCTTCGCTGTTCTGCATCTCGGCGACCACAACATCACCGGCGGTGCCGCGCCGGCCGATTCCACGCCCGACGATAAAATCGCTAAAACCCTGGCCGAAGCGTTCTCACGCGCCGAGACCGCTGAAGTCATTCGGCTGCTTGACGAGACCTTTCCGAACCATCAAATGTCCCTGCGCACCCTGTTCCGCGACGAACAAAGAAAAATCACCAATATCATCTTGAACGACTCCCTGAACTCCGCGGCCGCCGCGTACAAAACCATCTACGAAAATCAGGGCGCCATGATGCGTTTCCTGGACGGGTTGAATATTCCTATTCCCGCAGCGTTTAAATCCGCCGCGGAAGTGGCCTTGAACAACCAGTTGCATCAGGCCGTTAGCCGCCCGGAAATCGATGCCGATACCATCAACAGTTTTCTGAAGGAAGCGGCCAGCAGCCACATCACCGTGGATACCACCACGCTGGAGTACGCCATTCGCAGGAGACTGGAGAAAGAAGCCGCAGCGTTCGCCGAAGATTCGGAGAATCTGGAAAGCGCGGGGAAATTACGTAAACTGCTGGAGTTTGCCCTGTCGCTGCCTTTCCCGGTCGTCATCTGGGAAGTGCAAAACATGTGCTATGCGCCAGTGATTCTTGCGCTGCGGGAACATCGCGAAGCTGCCCAGACCGGCGATGCCACGGCGCAGCAGTGGATGGGCGAACTGGAAATCCTGCGCGACAAATTGCGTATTCATTTGCCTGTGCCGGCGCCGGAGCCCGTGCAGGTCGTCGCGAAGCAGGAGCCCTCATCGCCGCCTTCTGGTGCACCCACCGCCCTAGAGCCGGCTCCGGCGACCGCCCAAGCAAAAGTCAACGTTTCGTAACGCGCGGTGGCCATGAGTTCGAACGAGCGGTGCAGGATGCAGGACGGCTAGAACCAGGTACGGGATTTGTATTGACGGTAGGCGTCGCCGAATTGCTCTTCGAGGAGGCGGCCCTCAGCGCGGGCGCGCATGAACTGCACGGGAATCAAGATCAGACAGAGCCAGAAGTATTTCGGCTGGTCCAGGCAGAGCAACAATCCGGCGATGAGAATGGCGGCGAAGACGTAGATGGGATTGCGAATCCGGGCGTAAATTCCATGAGTGACTAGTTCCGTGGCTTCCGGGCGGATGGAGAAGGAATTGCCGAGTTGAAAGCGCGCTACGGTGAGGGCTGTGCCGGCGGCGACCACCAGGAACAGCCCGAAAATGCGAAGGGGCGTCCACGGTACACGGGCGAAATTTAGTAGAAACAATACGATGGCGGCGAGCGGAAGCAGCGTGACGATGAGGGCGCTGGGCTTCATGGCGTGGAATTCCCGCTGGCAGCCTATCACATCCGCCTGCCGCAACCTTGCGAATGGACCGCGTCTTTTGCCGGAGCTCTGGCGCCGGATCACTGGTGCCGCGCATTTTGACCGCCGTGGTGCTGGCGGCGATGGTTGCTGGCTTTTTAATTCTGCGGTTGCGCCGCTAGCCAGCGAGCGAAACTCGTGATGAGGTGGTAGAAAAAACAAGTCCGCGGCGGGACGATGAGTTATGCTCCTGAAGCAAGCAGGGCTGGCGTGTAATCCGCGCTGGGAAAAGAGGCTGTATGTCTGATGGAACAAAGAAGTGCGCGCATCCCAACTGTTCTTGCCGAACCGACAAGAAATATTGCAGCGTGCAATGCGAGTCCATGGAAAAGATTCCCGATATCGAGTGCAAGTGCGGGCACCCAGGCTGTAAAGGGAAAATCGATCCCAGCAGCGGAAACTAGCAACTCCGCCGCGCACAACCCGGCATGTATACATGAATCAGCTGGCTTTGCGGCGGCGCGCTTCCTGGTGTTCACCGGCTTTGCGTTTCGCGACGCTATTGGCTTTACGATGGTCGCCGGCGGTTAGACTGCGCTTAAGGGCTTCCATCATGTCTATTACCGGAGCGCGTTTCGCGGGCGGCTCTTCCGCGGCGGGCCTGCCGGCTTGCTTCGCGGCGATCAACGCTTTTAGATTTTCCTGAAATGTGTCGCGGTATTGCCTGGGATTAAAATCTTCGGACAGCGTTTCCACCAGTTGCTCGGCGAGCTTGATTTCCTGGGACTTTAGCGTGATAGAGCCGTCGCGCTTACCGTAACCTTCCACTTCGTGAATTTCATTGGCGAAGTACATGGTGTGAATCGTCAGGCCGCGGTTACGCGGACGGATGAAGACGGTGTATTCACGCTGGTGCATGGTGAGCTTGGCGATACCCACGCGGTCCTTGTCTTCCAAAGCCTTTAGCAACAACGCGTAGGGTTTTTCATTGTCCTTTTCCGGCAGCGCAAAATACGAAGCATCGAAATAGATGGGATCGATCTGGCTTTCTTTCACGAACGCCAGGATTTCCATGGTGCGGCTCGATTTCGGCGTGATTTTCTTTATTTCTTCCTCGTCAACCACCACGTACTTCCCTTCGGCGTACTCATAGCCCTTGACCACTTCGGAGCGGTCCACGATGCGATCACATTCGGGGCAGAAGAGCCGTTGGCGCAGNCGCGTGTGGCACTTTTTGTGAATCTCGTGCAACTGCACACGCTCACTGCGCGCGGCGGTGTACATGCGGATGGGGATGGAGAGCAAGCCGAAGCTGATTGCGCCTTTCCAGACCGCCGAAGCCATGATGCCTCCTGAAACTTTTTATTGTTGGTTGCCCCGCCGAGGCCCGCAATCGGGTGAACCCTTTAGCACCGGAAGGGCCGCCGACAGCCGAGACTATCTGAGGCGCAGAGATTTACAACGATTTTGATGCATCGGAAGGCAGAAAAACGCAGAAAATGCGCGCCGGAGAAGACATTTTTGCGCGATATCGCCGATACTGGGAGCCGGCAACTCGGCTATAAACGACATGTCCAAATTAGCGGAATATCGGCGCAAACGCGATTTTAAGGTGACCTCCGAACCTGCGGGTGGAGCGCGCGCCGCGGGATCGCGCGCTTTCGTAATTCAGAAGCACTCCGCTACGCGCTTGCATTACGACTTGCGCCTAGAGATGGACGGAGTATTGAAGTCGTGGGCCGTGCCGAAAGGGCCGTCGCTCGACCCGAGCGTGAAACGCTTGGCAATTCACGTCGAGGATCACCCCTTTGAGTATCGCAAGTTTGAGGGACAGATTCCCGCTGGGCAGTATGGCGCGGGCGATGTGATTATCTGGGACCGCGGCACGTATGAAACGGAAGGGACGCTTAGCGGCCAGGAGCAACTCGCCAAGGGCGACCTGAAATTCACCCTGCACGGGAAGAAATTGCAAGGCAGCTTCGTGCTGGTGAAACTCCGACGCTCGGAGAAACAGAATGAGTGGCTGCTGATCAAGCATCGCGATGAGTTCGCCGATGAGCTGTGGAAGATTGAAGAACACGGCGAGTCGGTGCTTTCCGGGCGAGAAGTGAATAGCGCAAAGAGCGCGAAGAAATTGGCGGAGAAGCGAGAATCGGCCGGCGGCAAGAGTTCCGCTTTCCCCGGGGTGCGAACTGCTGCGAATAAGACACGGATCGCAAAGATCGCCGGAGCGCAGGCTGCGCCAATGCCAGTCAAAGTACCGGTAACGCTCGCGCGTCTGGAAGAAACACCATTCTCGCATCCTGACTGGATCTTTGAAGTGAAGTGGGACGGCGTGCGCGCGGTGGCTTTTGTGGATGCACGTGGTGTCACGCTGCAGGCGCGCTCGGGGCGCGACGTGACGCGGGAGTATCCAGAATTTCATGATTTGACGAAGCATCTGAACGCTTCCAGCGCAGTTCTGGACGGCGAAATCGTGGTCCTGGACAAGGACGGCCGCAGCAACTTTCAGCGCCTGCAGGATCGCATCGGGGTGGAAAATCCTTCGCGCAAGCTACTGGAGAATACGCCAGCGGTCTACTACGTGTTCGATCTGGTGTATTGCGACGGGTTCGATCTGCGCAAGGCTGCGCTACTCGATAGAAAATCGCTGCTAAAAGACATCTTAATCGCGGACGAGCACGTGCGCTATTCCGAGCATGTGATCGAGCAAGGAGAGTCCCTGCTGCAGGCCGCAAACGAGAAACATCTCGAGGGAATTATTGGCAAGCAGGCGCACAGCCAGTACACCGGAGATCGCACCTCGCAATGGCTGAAATTCAAGATTGTCAACGAACTGGACGCGGTAGTCGGCGGCTGGACCTCTCCGCGTGGCAGCCGCAAGTATTTCGGCGCGCTGGTGCTGGGTTTATATCGCGGCGAGGAATTGCAGCCCATCGGCAACGTGGGCACCGGCTTTGATGAGGCAAAGCAAAAACGGATCCACGAAACGCTGCAGAAGATTCGCGGCGAAACAAATCCATTTGCCAAGCCGCCACTGTCGTCCGAGCCCGTCGAATGGGTGAA
>JGI26340J50214_10000356_pt1 | contig 16371 bp, 5 predicted proteins | sample BogFormECP12_OM2_FD_50214 | JGI IMG/M metagenome (IMG submission 50214)
TTTCGAGAATCGAGGAATGCAAAAACCTCAATGCCTGCGTGCGCGTAAGCTCCTTCGGAGATGTTCAGCCCTACGACTTGACCATCGAACGGCGCATAAATACGGGTATAAGAGAGCTCCAACTGCGCCGTCCCCAGGGCTGCAACCGCGCCGGGGCGCTGTGCTTGAAGCGTAGCCAGGGAGCTGACAGCGACACGAGCCTGGTTGAGTTTCTCGTTGGCTTGCGCAACTTCGGCGTCGAGTGAGGCAACCTTTGTGCGCGCCTGGTCAACTTGGTCCTGCGTTGCATAGGCTTTCGGTAACAAAGGTTCAAGACGATGTAAAGTATCCGCAGCCTGATCTCGCTCCGCCGTTGCCTGGCGGACAGCAGCTTCCGCGGCTTTGATCTGGAATTTTAGTTGAGCGTCCTGCGATTTGCCCGTTTCTATCTCCTGATCTAATGCATCCAGAGCCGATTTCGCCCGGTCAACGCTCAGCTGATAGTCTGCGGGGTCAATTTCGAAAAGAAGATCGCCCCCCTTTACGAACTGATTGTCAGTCACATTGATCTTAATGATCGGACCGGAAACCCGCGGCGCGATGCCGATCAAGTTTGCCCTGGCCACTGCATCATCGGTGCGGGGATGTCGCTCATTGAACTCCCACGCCGACAGGCTCAAGAACACCGCCACGCCAAGTATAACCAGGCTCATCATCAATATGAGGAACCGCTTAAATTTCCCTGAACCCGGGTGACGCCCAGATTCCGTAGAGAGGTCAGGCTTTGCTTTCAAACTTGGATTCATATGTTAGCTCGCGAAGAACAAAAACCATACAGAGATGCTGAAAATCAGGATGAGGCTGACGCGTACGAGAAAACCCAGAAAACCAGGCACTTTAATACCGATNAGGCCTCCCACAGCGACTGCGATGACGGTAAGCACAATCCCGGCTGCCAACGAGATCAACCACGCTGGAAAGTAAGATCCAAANACATCAATCGACGGAACGTGTCGATGGGNAGAGCTACAGCTCTCGAAAGAAAAGACCGCAACCAAGATCAGTACTGTTCGGATCGCAGCTGGAAAAAAACTTCGGATTAAACAATTGGTGGGCGGCTTCAAGTGCGGTTAGTTCCTGTGAATAGTGTTGGTGGTCTTTGAGTTATNGCCGAGTTCTCCCATCGCATAAGCAAGGCCGGTCGCGGCTTGATGAATCGCGGATTGCGTTTCGAAGACTGAATTCCGTGCGCTTGTCAGCTTCGTTTCGTTTGTCACAACATCGGTATAAGTCGATAGACCTAACTTGAAGGACGCCAGGACGGCATCATAGGCACTTTGAGACGACTTCAGCAAAGCTGCCGCCGCAACTCCACGGCGAACTGCGGTACGCAGATCGGTGTAATTCTTCCAAACTTCCCGTACGGTCTCGTCACGGGCTTGCTCGAGCTGATCGGAGGCGGCCCGCAATTCCGCGCGCGCGGCCTGCAGGGATCGATCTCTCAGAAACCCGTCGAAAACCTGGAAGCCGATTGCGAGACCCGCGCCAAAGGTCGGAGCGCTGCTGTCGAATGTATTGGAGCCAAAACTCGTCCTTTCCTCACCATAACCGGCATTCGCGAGCCCGGTTATCGTTGGGAAATAGGATGCCCTGATCGCCTTGATCTTGTCTTCTGCGGCTTTGACCTTTGCCAACGAAATCACCAGGTCGGGGCGCTTGGATAGCGCGCGCATCACGAGTGAGACCAGCGGCGTTTCGAGGTCAATTTCCACCGACCCCGCAAAGCTCTCCGTGATCTGTATCGGGACGGAGGGAGACAAACCAATCGATTCCATCAGATCGACGAAAGCATCCCGCTCTGACCCGCGCGCCTTCTCAAGATCAAACTGCGCTTGCGCAAGTTGCTGTTCCGCTTGGAGAAGCTCCGGTTCCGTTGCCAAGCCGGTCGTCACCCGAGCTTGCACTGCAGAGTGAACTGTGTCAGCCGTTTGAAAGGCGGAATCCGCGACCTCAACTGATTCCCGCGCCAGGTTGTAGGCGTAGAAGTTCTGACTAACCTCTAACACGACGCGTTGATGCGTGGCATTAAAGCCGAGGTTTGCAATCACAAGACCTTCCCTGGCCGCATTCACGTCCGCGTCGCGCTGCCCGAAGTCGAACAGTAGCCATTTCATCGTCAACTCGGATTGATAGAGAACATCGAAACGAAGTGGGGTACCCTCGGTCAACGTCACGGCGGATTGCAAGTTCCCTCCGGAAGCCAGGGCCCTCTTAAGTGCCGCTTGATTTATCCCAAGGTTCGGAAAGGGAACAAAGAACCTTGTGTAGCCGGCCTCTGCCGCTATCGATAGAAAAGGATAGTATGCAGACTTACTGACGCCGACCAGCGCGAGTGCCTGCCTCGCGCTCTCCCAAGCCGCTCGTGTTGCAGGGTTCAATCGCTCCCCCAGATCAATAAGATCTGGAAGCGTATACTCTTTTCGCGGGTCGACTAAATCCTTCCCTCTTTCCAACGCGTCCGCCGAACCTTTCCGCAGGGCATCTTCGTACGCAGGCTGGTTGGGCGGCGTCCATGCTCTGTCGGAGGTAGGAGCCACTTGTTCTCGATTCGAGGCCGCGACGGGAGTTACAATCTCTAGAAATCCAAGCCAGGAGACTGCCACAATCGCTCCGCATCCTGCGAGCCTTCGCGAGCGCGAGTTTTTCAATTGAAACAGTTTCATGAATANGAGCGGTGACATTTGAGGATGGNTGAGCGCTGCGATCTCTGACAATTCCAGCGCTCCAATACTCATTTGTGAGAACCGATTTGCTTNATCGATTCAAGGCATTATTTCCACGGCGAGTCAAGCCCTTGAAGCCGCTCTTGGACCCATTCATCATTNNCCGTCCTCCTTTGGTTTCGTCATNGGCTCCGGATGGACCGCCTCCTGACACCCTCGTCTGAAATGGATCGCTGGACGCCAGGGTTATAAGGTCTTCACCTCTTTGCCATCATCGACACGCCCATCACCCGACAGGCGAAATCTGGTCGATAGGAAGCGCTTTTTCAATCATCCGAAAGGGCAATTCTTCCTATTATACGATTCTTATTAGTCCGCGCTTCACACCTTTAGCAATGGCTTCTGCTCGGCAAACGGCTCCAAGCTTCTTAAAAACAGACTTGGCGTGGTGTTTTACCGTGCTTTCACTTATATAGAGCTTCTGTGCAATTTCCTTATTGCTCTTGCCGGCACACAGCTGTTTCAAAATTTGCAATTCGCGCTCCGATAGCTCCGGTTGCGCCAGAGAGTCAACTAGTTTCGTTGCCACACCCGGAGGCAAGACCGATTCGCCCGCGAATACCCTCCGTACTGTGTCCCAGACTTGAGGCGACTCGGTTTCTTTCAACATGTAACCTTTGGCGCCAGCCGTCAGAGCCAAGCGAATATCCTCTGTCGCTTCGTACGTTGTCATCACAATGATGCGCGGCTTCGGCGTTCGCGACATCAATTCCGTGATCACTTCCAGGCCGTCCTTCTTTGGCATCCGCAGATCCAGAAGCAGAATGTCCGGCAAAAGCGTATCGTAGAGCCGGCAGGCCTCCTCTCCGTCCTTGGCTTCTCCGATTACTTTTAAGTCCTTTTGCCGCGTTAGAATCGTGACCAATCCTTCCCGAACCACTGGATGATCGTCGCAAATCAGAATTCGGATTTCTGTTTTCATACTTTTATTTGAAACGTTACCTATGTATCGGTAACCGGACGACGATGGCAGTACCGTCGCCGATCTCGGTGCGGAGAACGAAGGTTGCCCCAAGTTTCTTCGCACGGTTCCGCATATTGAACATTCCTAGCCCGCTCTGGCTCAGCAGTTTAGCGGCAGGAATACCGTCACCGTTATCTCGAACTTCAAGCTCGAGATCACTATGATTGCAGCGAAGGGTTACGCAGATGGTCGTTGGATTGGCGTGGCGAACGGCATTGCTGATTGCCTCCTGGGCGATCCGTAAGAGATTGTGTTGCGATTCCGGCGGCAAATCGTTGGGCAATAAATCACTACAGTTCAAGGTGCACTGCAGTCGGCCCGGGATGTTCGAACGTTCAACCAACATCCGGATCGCTTCGGTCAATCCGGTTTGAGGGAGCATGAGAGGATGGAGACCGAGCGCCGAGCGGTGCGCCTCCGCCTGGCCGAATCGCGCCAAATCCTTCGCCTTTGCCAGATGTCCTAGACCATCACCCTCCCTGGTCTGGATCACGTCACTGGCCACATTCAATTGTATCGCAATCGCAGCAAAGGTTTGCGTCAATGAGTCGTGAATCTCGCCGGAAAGCCGATTGCGCTCTTCGAGAACGGCAGCTTGCCTGCCGGTTTCCGCCAGCCGAGTGAGCTGAATCGCCAGGCTGGCTTGGGTTGCTAAAGCTCTAGCGATTTCGATCTCCTCCGGACGAAATTCCCGATCCTCGGCGAAGCGAAAACTCAAGTTGCCGATTAACTGCCGAGCAATAGTCAATGGAATGACTAACAATGTTTTGAAACCGAGCTCAAGCAGGTAGGAGCGATGGCCATCTGGAAGCGGTGTGGTTTGGTTGAGAAGGTGGACGATCGCAGCCGGTTGGTTCAACAACCCAAGCTCTCGCTCATTAAGCGGCGTACATCGCAACTTTTCCGGATAGTTCGCTTCCGCGGGAGTCATGACGCGGTCGTCTTGAAAAATCAGATCTAAGTTCAAACTGTTCTGTCCGAAGTTGCGCAATCGCAACACCGACGACGCCGCGCCCAGTTGCCGCGTGATAGCGGCCATCACTTGCCCGAGGAACTCATCCAGTTGAGGCACCGAGGCAAGCGCATCGAGACATCCACGCAGCGCTTCGTTCGCTCTCCCCAGTTCAGCCGCGCGCTGCTGCGCGAACATCTCCCGCTCGCGGGCAAGCGCCGCTTGCATTTCCTCCGCGCGCTTCGACTCCGTGATGTCCGTCGCGATGCCACAAACCGCGTACGGTTTTCCCGTGCGGTCGTGCAGTAGGAATTTTACGATGACATAGTATCGCTCCCCTTCAACCGACGGCACGGCTTCCTCAAACTGAAGGGGCGCGCTGGCTCCGATCACCCGGCGATCGTTCGCACGTATCTCTTCGGCGACCTCATGAGGATGAATGTCAAAGTCAGTTTTCCCGCGGAATTGATCGCGTTGAACCTGATGCCTGCGTTCAAATTCGCGGTTCACCAACAGATAATGAAGTTGAAGATCCTTGACGAAAACAACGGCCGTCGTGTTATCGATAATGTCCTGTAGCCGCTGTTCGCTCTCTCGCAGAGCCTGCTCAGCTCTCTTTCGATCATTGTTTTCTTGCGTCAGCTCGGCATACAGTCGGGCGTTATCCAAGGAGATCGCGGCCTGCGAGGCCAGGAGTTCCAACACCGCGAGCCGGTTAGGCGTGAACACGCGGGGCGCCAGGTTGTTCTCCAGATAGAGTACGCCCATGAGCTTGGCCTGCTTGACCAAGGGCAGGCACAAAACCGACCTGGGACGGCTCTGCCGTACGTACTCGTCCNCCGAAAAGAGGTTCTCAGCCGAAGCGTCATCCAGAATCGTGATCTTCTGGGTTCGGATCACNTAGCGAAGGAGGGACTCAGGGAGATCGGAGGGCATCACGGTTCTTTGCCCGAGATGAACCTCGAACTTGTCCTGGTGAGTTNTGGCTTCCGCNTCAATCCAATACTCTTCGCCTCGAGGAAGAATCAAAATGCCGNGCTCTGCCCCAGCGTGCTCAACTGCGATCACCAGGAGAGTTTCGACCAACTTATCCAGAACGATCTCGCCGGAGACCGCATGCGACGCCTTCATGACCGTCCCCAGGTCCAGTTTGTCAACGGGCGCGCTAATCGAGGTGGCAGAACGCAAAGGCGCCTGCTCCGCGATGGAAGGGTAGCGCTGGTCGAGCTGTTTCACCTTGCCCAGCGCGCCCCAACGAAGATAGCAATAGCGCGCCTCTTTGAGGTGAGCGAGGGCGTTCGTTTCAAGTCCGCAATCGAAGTAAAACCGTGCAGCGAGCTCGCTTGAAATGCCTGCGTTCGGCACAAATCCATTGTCGTGCGCCACCCGGATCGCTTTCTCATATAATCGCATGGCAGCGAGGTCGCGGCCTTCGATACGAGCAACCTCAGCTGAGACCAGGGTGTATTTGTCCAGGAAGTTTGGAGAGCACTTTTCCGCCCACTCGCGAAGCGGTTCAAGGCTCACTTCCAGTTGTTCGCGCAAGTCGCTTTGTCTGTCCGGCAAAGCCCCCGCATAGAACGCGGCCAATGCGAGCGCCCCGTAGTAGTAGTAGTCGACCAGTTGAATGTGACACTGTGATGACCAGAGCAGCGGCTTTGCACTCCGGGCTGCATCGATCGCCGCCTCATAATCACCCGCCATAAACCGCGTCCGCAATTTTAGTATCCAATACCAGCAAACCACTATCGGCAGCCCGCCTTGTGCCAAGCGGGCTTCCAGTGCCTGCTCGTCGATGCTCATTCCTTCAAAAGTCGAGGAGCTCGCATGCTCTCCTCGCATGTTCTGAACAAAGAGCTGGATGCTCAGAATGACATCCGCTACATGGCGAAATTTGGCTTTCTGGGCAAAGTCCAGCACTTTCATTGATTCAAGCCAGACCTCGTCAAGGTGATCTCCTCGCGCCAGAAGGCACGTTACGGCGTGTTCAAGGCTGTAGCAGGCAAAGACAACATCGCCTGAATCAATGGCCGCGCTGAAAGCGGTTTGCAGGAAGTCGAGGGCGACCTGGATGGGTCGTGTCCAGATCGCCGCCATTTGCATTGCGTCATATGCTCCCGCTTTCCAGGCGGCGAACTCACGCTTTTCGACAAGGTCAATAGCAAGCTTGGCAAAGCGGTGGCCATCGTCGTAGCGACGAAAGACTGGACCAAGGATGACCGCGAACCACGCGTAGCCATGAGTAGAAGCCTCGGTCGTCCCATAGTTCAGAGTCAGGTTCACCATGTGGCAGACGAGCAAGCGATGCAAATTGCTGTCAGTGAAGTATGCCGAACGAGTCAGAACAGAAAGCAGACTCATGGCGGCGCGCATCTCAGGGTCAGTCATAAGCCTCAGGTCGATAAGACTCTCGATGGAGCGCCTACCCAGGCTCAGCCAAATCCTCTCGTACTCCATCTGGACCAGCTCACGAGTGGGATTGGCCTGCATTTCAATGCCAAACATGCGCAGGCACTCGAGCGCGCTGCGAACCGCTTGAGGATTGTCCGCTTGCATCAAATGGAGAAGGACTTTGAGCCGGTAGGCAGCTGCACGATCAATCTTCGATTTGCCTCTGCGAAGCAGCTCCGAAATGAGTCGATCGGCTTCATCGAAATTAGCGCTCAGGAACTCACATTCGGCACGCTCAATCCACAAACCGAACGCGAGCTCGTACTGCCTCTCCCACCCCTCGGCACCGAGCAACTCCATCCCCAGAGAAAGGTAGGTGCACGCCGGGTCATAGGCCGTCGAAGCCTTCGCCTTTTTTCCGGCGACAAGGTTCAGCCCGGCGACTCGGTCTTTCTCGTCGAGATCGGAAATGAGCGCGAGGCCGAGGTTGAGTTGATTGACAATGTCAAAGATCTTCTCCTCGATCTCGTTCGGGGCCGATTTTTCAATGAGGAGGCGGCCGATGCGGAGGTGGAATTGGGCGCGCAAGTTCTCCGGGATGAGCGCGTACGCGGCCTCCTGGACCTGGTCGTGGAGAAACTTGTAAGAGTCACCCAGCCGCAGGACCAAACCACCACGGACGGCTTCCCAGAGATGCGAGCGCACCTCCCCTTCCGATTCCCCGTGAACCATTGACAAGGTTGCGATTTCGGCGCTGTTTCCCAGGCAGGCGAGCTGTCTCAAAGCTTCCTGAGTAATGGCTGGTAACCGTTTCAGTTTGCTCATCATGAGCTTGACCACATTGTCACTGAAGCCTTTGGCGCGAATGCGGTTCAAGTCCCATCTCCAGGCCGTCTCCGACGCGTCGAACTCAAGCAACTGCTCTTCAGCAAGGGCGGTCAGGAATTGGATGGCGAAGAAAGGGTTACCGCCGGTCTTCTCGTGAACGAGCTCCCCCAGGGGCTGGGCATACGCCCCCTCACACCGCAGGGCGTCGCCCACCAACTGGATCACCTCCTCAGGCGAGAGGGGTCTCAGGACGATCTCATTCACAATGGCCCTGGTTTTGGGGATCGAATTCAGCGTAAGCTTGAGAGGATGGCAAGGCGTTACCTCGTTCTCGCGATAAGCACCGATTAAAAGAAGGTGCCGGATGTCTGGGGTAGTGATGAATTGTTCGAGGAGCTTGAGGCTCGCCGGGTCCAGCCATTGGAGGTCGTCGAGGAACAGCACCAAGGGGTGTTCTCTCCGCGCAAATGCGCCTAGGAAGCGGCGGAGCACTGCATCGAAGCGGTTCTGCGCTTCCCGAGGAGGGAGCTCCGGGACGGGCTGCTGCTTGCCGATGATGAGCTCCAGTTCCGGGATCAGGTTCACCATCAGCATGCCATTTGTACCCACGGCCCCCCGAATCGTTTCCCGCCAACCGCCAACCTCCTCCTCACGTTTGACCAGAATCTGGCGGACGAGGGTTTGGAGCGCCTCCGCAAGCGTAGAATAGGGAATGTGTCGTTTGTGTTGGTCGAATTTCCCCGAAATAAATCCGCCTCGCAGCGGGACGATCGCTTTGTGCAGCTCATTGACAACCGAAGATTTGCCGATCCCGGAATAGCCGGATAAAAGCATCAGTTCCGGGGTCCCGCTGGCCACGACCCGATTAAAGGCGGCAAGCAAGGTCTGGCACTCCGTAGCACGACCGTAGAGCTTCTCCGGCATCAGAAGCCGGTCCGGCAAATCGTATTCGCCCAGCCGGAACGGTTCGATCTGTCCGCGGGACTCCCATTCCGCCAGGCATCGTCTGAGGTCGGCTTCGACGCCGGCGGCGGTCTGGTACCGTTCCTCGGCGGTCTTGGCGAGCAGTTTCATGACCATAGCCGACACCGGTCCAGGGATCTCCTCAATCCGTTCGGTGGGCGCCAACGGCTGCCTGGCAATATGGCAATGGACCCATTCCATAGCATCAGTGGCACGGAACGGGAGCGTTCCGGTCAGCATCTCGTAAAGGATGACTCCATAGGAGTAAAGGTCGCTCCGAGAATCGGTGGACCGATTCATGCGACCGGTCTGCTCGGGCGCCATGTACGGGAGCGTTCCCGCGATGATCTCGGCTGGCTCGGGCAACTGACGTTCGCGCGGAAGCGCAAGAGCAATGCCAAAGCCCGTTAGCCAGACGTGGCAGGTCGCGCAGTCCACGAGAATGTTATCCGGCTTGAGGTCCTTATGGATCAAGCCGCTCCGGTTAAGCTTGCCGAGGGCGACCGCAAGGCCGATCGCGAGGCGCAAAAACCGAGTTAACTCTAACGGCTCACCCAGTAGCTGCTTAAGCGGCACGCCCCCGCGGTCTTCGAGCAAAAGCAGCGTCCTGCCTTCGCGTCGAGCAAAGGTTATAGGCCGAGCAGCCCACTCTGGATCAAGGAGAGGCTTCAGTGAGTATTCGTGCTCGAGTCGTTTGAGGCTTCCTGGACTGGCATGATCCGAGGCGGGCGCCACAACAAGGACAGAAGATGAATCGCCCTCGCTAAATCCTCGGTAAAAGACGAACTTACTATTCTCCCCCAGCATCTTCAACGCGTATCCGGAAAGCTCCAAAGCGCCTGGCGTTTGCGGTTGGCTCACCGGTTTGCGAGGCAGCCGCGACGCCGATCGGATAGCCCCACTGTCGACCGTGACGAAACGGCNCCCGCCTCGCCAACGCTCACTTGGAACATTATCCTCGGATTCAGTTTGGTCTTTCACGGTCNGTTCCTCAATCCGAATTCAGGAACAATGTTTGCACGATAGTAGAGATGTCTTGGTCTGGTTGATCGTAACGAAAGTCATGCTATTTCGGGGACGACACCAGGCCGCCAAGCAAGGGCGGAACGCACCGCTTTGAGCAGAGATTCCTGGCCGAACGGCTTCCTCAGGAATTTAAAGGCGCCGGCTTTGAGCGCTCGGCTCGAAACGTCTTCGCCGTCAAGCGCAGTCATGAAAATGATCGGGATCGGGCAGTTTCCAGCACCCAACTGCCGTTGCAGTTCCAGACCACCCATGTCAGGCATGTACACATCCAGGATCAGACAGGCGGTTTTGTCCGCTTGGCCGGAGCATAGAAACTCCTCCGCCGAAAGAAAACCCTTCGACTTGTACCTGACTGACTGCATTAGACTCACAATCGCTTCAACCACCGATACGTCGTCGTCCACCACCGAGATCAGTGGGGTATTTGTTTTGCTCAAGTTTGTTGTTTCCTCAACACTACTTGAGTAAAAACCTTAGCGCGACGGTGCAGATGGGTTCCATGATACCTTGGTATGGGATTACCTGTCGTTAGGTGTGCCAATTTTCTCCGCCATGCCCTATAATCGACATCAAGGAGCTCCACTCTTCCGCTCGCGCCAACCCCGCGATCGCTCTCAGCTTGCCCAACAAATCCGTGGCGAGGTTGGGTCCTCGAGGCAGTAATCGCGGCTCATTCTCGTGCCCGTCATCATTCTCGACTGCGCGCGGATCTACACGCGGGACGCGTATGCTACTGTGCCGCTTCCCTACCGGCTTGTGGAGTCAACCAACCAGACACAGGCGAGACGCCTGTGTTCTTCCTTATCCGAGAGGCTCAGTCATTCGATTTCTCCTTTAAAAGCCTTCTTTTAAGGACGAAGCAATTTGAGTTGAGGCTGGACTAGCTCGGCGCGTCTGACTGTCCCACTATGGACGACCAGCTCAGCGCGCCTAACGGTCTCACTATTCATTTCAAACTCCGTCTTCGCGACTGGAGCGCGCGGAGTATCGACTTGCTGCTGACTCTCCTGGCTCTGATTCTGGAAAAGGTCGTCTAGAAACTTCTGATCTTCTTTGGCGACAGCCTGAGAGGTTCCCGAAGAAACCGTTTGGGCAATTATCTCTCGATTTCGTACGACACAAACCGTTACGAAGGCGACAAAGACGCAAACCCCAGGCACAAGTAGGGGTCTGAGCGATACTTTCATCAGCGATACGCCAATGCTGCGCTGCGGCCGGTCAAACAATTTTACACTTCTCCGTCGCTTCGCATTGGCTCGAAGTTCTTGCTGGTACAATTCTTCGTTCACCTCCTCCCATGCGTGGACCTAAACTACCAATCCCGGCGATAACTAATTTACCATTTGGCAAGGAAATTCTCTACCAACCAAAAGACCATTTCGTACTCACTCGAAAGTACGGTATCATGAAAGTGGCAACAAAATCCATGTGTAAAGGCGCGACAATTGCCCTTATCGGCGACAAACGTTGTCTAAAATTGTGTCAAACCCGTCTATGCGCTTTGAGCAGGAAAGCCCGTTCCTTGCACAAATCACGAATCCGCAGTTATTTGTGATCGCTAGCCAGCAAGGGATTCACTTACGATGAGCCGGCGGCGATGACAGAACGGGCACCTGTGGTTCTAGCCAATTCTTTCAAATCGCGGCATCCGGAGCAGCCTGCGACAGCAAAAGGAAGGTGACGCCGTGATTGACCTAACAAAATTTTTATTTGAGACACTACGGCAGGATGGCACGTTCGCGCTTTGCCGGGGTCGGAGGGATGACGGCGAACTACCCAATATTCTTTTGTTAGCTCCTGCCTCGGAATATCAGACTCTAGGGAGCTTCGAGCGGCTTGAGCACGAACGCGCCCTTCGAGATGAGCTTGGCTCAGACTGGGCGGCTCGACCTCTCACCCTTGTTCGTCATGAGGGTCGGACAATGCTTATGCTCGAGGACCCTGGTGGCGTGCCACTCGATCGGCTCCTGGGAGAACCGATGGAATTAAGCCGGTTCCTCCGCTTCGCTGTCGGCCTTGCGTCTGCACTGGGCAAGCTCCACAAGCGAGGTCTTATTCACAAAGATATCAAGCCGGCCAACATTCTGGTGGACTCAGCCGCCGGCGCGGTCTGGCTTACCGGCTTCGGTATTGCTTCCCGTCTTCCTCGCGAACGCCAGTCCCCCGAGCCTCCTGAGGTGATTGCTGGAACGCTCGCCTATATGGCGCCCGAACAGACGGGGCGCATGAATCGGTCGATCGATTCTCGGAGTGATCTTTACTCCCTGGGAGTCACCTTCTACGAGATGCTCACGGGTGTGCTTCCGTTCAATGCGTCTGATCCGATGGAGTGGGTCCATTGCCATGTCGCGAGGCAGCCGCCGCGGCTTACTGAGCGGCTGGAGCCTATCCCTGAGCCGATTTCAGCAATCGTCTCGAAGCTCCTGGCCAAGACCGCTGAGGAGCGCTACCAGACAGCCGCCGGCCTGCAGGCTGACCTTACCAAATGCCTGGCAGAATGGCAGTCGCTGGGAAACATCGAACCGTTCCTCCTCGGCAAGCATGACGTGCCAGACAGGCTCCTGACGCCGGAGAAACTGTACGGGCGTTACTCAGTGTGCAAGGCTCTTCTTGCCGCCTTTGATCGGGTCATCACTAGCGGCATACCAGAGCTGGTGCTCGTGTCGGGTTACTCTGGGATCGGCAAGTCTTCGGTCGTTAACGAGCTGCACAAGGTGATCGTGCCACCGCGCGGCATTTTCATTTCAGGGAAGTTCGACCAACACAAGCGAGACATCCCTTACGCTACCCTTGGGCAGGCCTTCCAGGGCCTTGTGCGCCAAATCCTTAGTAAGAGCGAGAAGGAAGTCGCTTATTGGCGGGATGCGATCCGAGAGGCTGTTGGTACAAATGGCCAGCTGATGGTAAATCTGATTCCCGAACTGGAGCTGGTGATCGGCAAACAGCCGCCCGTGCCGGAGATTCCTCCTCAGGAAGCGGAGGTCCGGTTCGATGCGGTGCTCCCGCGGTTCCTTGGCGCGTTTGCTCGGAAGAAACACCCTCTGGTGTTGTTCCTCGACGATCTCCAATGGCTGGACCCGGCGACCCTCCAGCTGCTCGGACGGCTTGTCGCTCACCCAGACATCCGGCACCTTCTTTTAATCGGTGCGTACCGCGACAACGAGGTCAGTGCTTATCATCCTCTGGTGTTGACACTGGAAGCGATCCGCAAAACCGGGCCGATCGTGCATGAGATCGTCCTCCAGCCTCTGTCGCTTGCCGACGTGACACAGCTCTTCAGTGACGCCCTGCGCTGTGATTTGGCGCACGCGCACCCTCTGGCAGAGCTCGTGCACGAGAAGACTGCGGGCAACCCTTTCTTCGCCATTCAGTTCCTGACCACGCTTGCCGAAGAGCGTCTTCTGGTGTTCGACGCAAGTGAAATGGGCTGGACATGGGACGTGAACAGCATTCGCGGCAAGGGTTTCACCGACAACGTGGTGGACCTCATGATCAGCAAGTTGAAGCGCTTGCCGGCCGCTACGCAGGAAGCACTGAAACAGTTGGCCTGTATCGGGAACAGTGCCGAGACCAGGGTCTTGTCGATGGTTCGCGGCGAATCAGAAGAGGAAGTGCACATGGATCTTTGGGAAGCCGTGCGCGATGGCTTGGTTCTGCGTCTGGGCTCCTCTTACAAGTTCCTTCACGATCGCGTCGACGAAGCCGCCTACGCGCTCATCCCTGAAGAGTTCTGCCCCCAAATGCACCTCCGCATCGCTCGCTTGCTGGTGGCAAAAATGACGCGGGACGAGATCGCAGAGGAGATCTTCGATGTTGTCCATCAGTTCCACTCGGGTCTCGCGCTCATTTCCGACCCCGACGAGAAAGAGCAAGTCGCGGAGCTAAACCTCAACGCCGGAATAAAGGCCAAAGCGTCCACGGCTTATGCCTCGGCATGCACTTATCTCTCAGCAGGCATGGACCTGGTTGGATACGATCCCTGGAAGAACCGCTATGAGCTGGCCTTTGGTTTGTGGCTCGAACGCGCGGAGTGCGAATACTTGAACGGAGATTTCGACGAGGCCGAGAGGCTGATCGCGGAGCTGCTGTCAAGAGCCGTTTCGAAAGTGGACAAAGCGGCTGCGTACCGTCTGAAGGTCCTGCTCCATATCTTGAGGGCAGAGTACCAGGAGGCGGTCGAAAGTGGGTTGGAGTGCGCGCGCCTCTTCGGCATAGAAATGCCAGCGCATCCGACTCGTGAGCAGGTCCAGGTCGAGTACGAAACGATCTGGCAAAATTTGGGCGAGCGTTCCATCGAGAATCTCATCGACCTGCCGCCAATGACAGACCCCGAGAAGCAGGCCGCAATGCGTGTGCTCGCGGAGATCCGTGCGCCGGCAAATATGACCGACGTCAAACTGCATGACCTGGTCACGTTCCACATGGTAAACGCAACTCTTAAGTACGGGACGACTGACGCTTCCACGCACGGCATCGTCGGGCTAGCAACTATCCTTGGCCCGGTCTTCCAGCGCTACATAGATGGGTACCATTTCGGAAAGCTCAGTTGTGCTCTGGTCGAGAAATATGGATTCCACGCTTACAAGGCGAAAGCATACCTGGGCATGGAGCACCTTCTGCTCTGGATACAGCCCATTAGCAAGGCGATCGAATTCACGCGGCTCGCCTTCCACGCCGCTGTTGAGACCGGCGACCTGAGTTTCGCCTCCTATAGCTGCGAACATCTCGTTACGGACCTTCTTCTACAGGGTGTCCACCTCGACGACGTGTGGCGCGAGTCACAGATGGGCCTGGAATTCCACCGTACGGTCAAATTCCGCGATGTGGCCGACATGATCGTAAGCCAACAACGATTTATCCAGAATATGCGGGGACAAACTGCGGCCTTTTCCACTTTCAGCGACGCCCACTTCGACGAGGAGAGGTTCGAGGCCCAATTGACCTCGGATCGGATGACCAGAATGGTCTGCTACTACTGGACGCTCAAACTAGAGGCGCGCTTCATGTCGGGCGACTACGACGCGGCAAGAGCCGCAGCCCAGAAAGCCAAGTCGTTGCTTCCGTCAGCGAGAATTCACGTCCAATTGGTCGACTATTACTACTATAACGCGCTGACGATAGCGGCAATGCACGAAACCCCTGGACTGCGAAAGCAGGCCGAGCGATTCGAAGAGCTGAAGCAATCTCTGGAACGGCTCCGGGAATGGTCAGAGAGCTGCCCGGAGACATTCCTTGACAAATACACGCTGGTATTGGCCGAGCTTGCTCGCATCGAACACCGGGACCTGGATGCTATGCCGTTGTACGAGAAGGCGATCCGCGCGGCGCGCGAGCATGGGTTTGTCCACTATGAAGGCATCGGTAACGAACTGGCTGCGCGGTTCTACCTCGACCGGAGCCACCAGACGACCGCCTATGCCTACCTTCGTGAGGCGCGCCACTGTTACCTCCGTTGGGGCGCACTGGGCAAGGTAAAGCAGCTCGAGCAGCGCTATCCTGCGATCGCTGAGCAGGAATCTGGGCGTCCTGCGACCACGATCGGCACGTCCGTTGAGCAGCTGGACTTGGAGACCGTGATGAAAGCGTCGCAGGCGGTTTCCGGGGAGATTGTTCTGGAGAAGTTGATCGAAACTCTTATGGTGATCGCAGTCGAGCACGCTGGAGCTGAGCGAGGCCTCTTGATTCTGCCGCTGGGCGACGACTATCGAATCGAGGCTGAAGCCCGGACGGGCCGCGACAGGGTCGGCATTTATTTGCGGCAAAGGATTGTGACGCCCTCCGAGCTGCCCGAGTCGCTCCTTCGCTACGTGATCCGAACCCACGAAAGCGTGATTTTGGATGACGCCTCGAGTTCGAGCCTGTTTTCGGAAGATCCGTATGTCTTACAGAGCCGGCCCCGCTCGGTCCTATGCCTGCCACTCATCAAACAGACCAAGCTCGTCGGCGTTCTCTACTTGGAGAACAACTTGGCGCCTCGAGTGTTCACGCCAGAGCGGCTGGCGATGCTGGAACTATTGGCCTCGCAGGCCGCGATCTCTTTGGACCATGCCCGACTTTATGCCGACCGCGGTCGATTGAATGCGGAGCTAACGAAAGTAAACAGCGATCGAAGGAAGGCTGTAGAATCTCTCCGTGCCAGTGAGGAACGGTGGCGCAAGCTGTTTGAGAACTCGTCGGCCGGCATCGTCCTGACTACTCCGGACGGCCGCTACATCGCGGCAAATGTAGCTTTTCAGAAAATGCTCGGCTACACGGAGGAAGAACTCCAAAAGCTCACCGTCGTGGAACTAACCCATAAAGAAGATCGTGCCGCCACCAATGCGATCCTAGCAGAGTCAGCCGAAGGGCAGCGACGGAATTACCGAATCGAGAAGCGCTACCGCCGCAAGGATGGCAGTGTGATATGGGCGGATGTCAGTGCCGTTTTCGTTCCGTTTAGTGAAAGTGCGCCCGCCTTTTTCGCAGGGGTTTTGGTCGACATTACT
>JGI26340J50214_10000359_pt1 | contig 16274 bp, 14 predicted proteins | sample BogFormECP12_OM2_FD_50214 | JGI IMG/M metagenome (IMG submission 50214)
GGTCACTTCTCTGCCCGGTCAATCAGCACAGGACATGGTTGCTTCGTCCCACCCGAGGCTTCATGTCGGACAACCTCTAAACCCAAGCTTTAATCAGCGTTAACTTCCTTTACCTCCGCACCATCGCCTACTGGGTCGCAGGGCAACTGAAAGCAAATTTACCCTCATATCTACCCACTTGAAACAGCGAGGAGGCAGAATTGTTGACTGACCCATTGACTGACCCCTTCTGAACGCCCGGATTAAAGCGTTGCTGAGCGGGGATCCCCAGCGAGAGAAAATCTTGTCCCAGCTCCCGAAATTAATGGCGGAGGCTCTGGGAGCCGCTCCTCAGATTCGGATCGCCGGATGTTCGGAAAACGAAAGGCTGAAGCTAGTCGCTCTGATTAACACCCTACAAATGTTAGTAAGTCGCATCAGCCAGTTAGTTTCTCGCCGACCTGTCCCCTTGCCTTGGCGAAGGAGGAAACCTGTTGCCGCAGGTTACAGAACAGATAATGAGACCGCGGTTTGAACATTTAGAGCTTGAGTTTATGCAAATGCTGGATGCTTTCGCAGAGTGCTTTCGTGGGGGCGATTGCTCGCGAGAGTTTCCGACTGTCGACGGGGCTTGACCGAAATGGACCACGCCGTCCAACAAATTCGTGATCGCAACCTGTTGGGGAACTTGCCCCCCGAAGCATCTCTACGCGTCCTCGATTTAGTTGACCGTTATCACGCGAGCGCAGATGATTTGGAGCAGTGTGGTGAAATGCTCCACGCTCTGCGGATCGAGCGTTGCTGGGGAGACTACGCGCTTTAAGGGAGGCGCGATCCAAGCTTACGAGACCGAAAAGCCTTGGCGGTCTTTTCGCTAGTTTCACCCGACCCGATAATCATGATCTTGCGCCCATCCAAATCCCCAAAGATTTGCTCGGCCAAGTCTACCGCTACAGAACTGACGGAGACACTGCCCCGGGTGATCGCGGTCGAAGAGAATTCGAGACCTACATCCGGAACAACGAATAGTTCATCCCGAACTTTGGCGAGCGCCGCCGCAATGGTGAGAAGATCAGTACCGCGTTCGTGGAATCGACCGGGAATCAGGTGATCAGCAAACGCATTCTGAAGAAACAACAGATGCAGTGGACACCGCGAGGCGCCCATCTACTCTTGCAAGTCCGAACCAAGGTACTCAATGACGAACTTGACGATGTGTTTCTTGGATGGTCCCCAGTTCCGCGCTGTCGCATAGCCCAGGCTGTTTAACGGTCTCCAAAGAGTTCGCTGCAGTCGTTATCGATGCGTTGTCGGCCCACACCACGAGAGCGACCCGCGGGGCGTCAATTTAGATCCGGCCCCGCGCGCAACCGAAAGAACTTCCTGATGTGCCACAACAGATCTGGCTGGCTCATTGCTGCAGGCTGGATCGCGGCGGAATTGTCAAACATGGCGAGCGTTTGTTGCAATCTTGAAACGGAGCGGCTGAGCAATTCTATTAATTCAGGACGAGATTGGAGGATCGGCTCGAGATCTTTCGAATATAACCCCAGAAGAAGTCCCGATGTGATAGCTGTCAGTGTTACATCCTCGGTATGCATACCGGTCAGAAGGGATAGTGTTCCAAATGAATCCCCCGGTCCAAGCCTAACCACTTTGAGCTTCCTTCCATCTGGTACTTGACGCGTTGCCTCGATAACTCCAGAGAAAACAAACTGGACAGCTTTGATCGTTTCCCCTTGTGCCAAAAGCTGTTCTCCGGCGCTGAAGGTGCGCCGGATAATTTTGGTGTTCAGCTCGTCCTTCTCGGATGGCGCCAGCGGCTCAAGCAGAGGGATATGGTTAAACAGCTCACTCTCCGGGAAGAGAAAGATCGGACGTGATTCCGCCGAATCTTGCGCCGTCACCAGCCCGACGGCCGCCGGTCGGCCTCCCGCCGGGCGTGCTCGCTTGTAGATCTGCGCAATCAATTGCGATCTCGCATCCCCCGCTGCCGCAATCGAGGCTGTGCTAAAATTAACATCGTAAGTGATCAGATCGGCTTTGAAGTCGGCCGCGGCCACAGAAGCCGGCGGATAATCTAGAATAGCCCGACATGTCATAGCCGCCTGTTTCAGCGTCTCCAGGGCGAGTTCCGGTTCGTTCCGGCTGTCTATGGCAATAGTTAGACTTCCGTCATAGCGCCGGCTCCCTCCACTATGGTTTTGGATCCGCATCTTGGCCATTGCGCTATTAGGCACAACGACGAGATCGTTGGCGCCGTTCCTCAGATGGGTCGAACGCCAATTTATCTCGATCACTTGTCCCTCAGCTCCGCCCTCGAGAAGAATCTCATCTCCGATTTGAAACGGCTTTTCAATGTTCAGCGATATACCGGAGAATACATCTGACAGGGTGCTTTGCAAAGCCAACCCGAGCACGATCGCGATGATCCCGGAGGTCGCTACAACTCCTTGTATCGGGAATTCGAAAACGAATCCCAATATGGCTAGCCCCGCGCATAGATAGATACTAACGGATATGATATTCGAAAGCAGTTTGTTCTCGACCGCCGATCTTCTCAGCGCCGTCATCAGCGCCAGTGACGAAACTAGCTCACGCGCTGCCAGCACCCACCAGCAGGAAATCAGAACCTGGATCCAGAATATTCGCGGTAAATCTTGCGGCCGGTAGACTGGGTGTAATGGTGATCTGACCAGCGCGACGAGTAATACCGTTTCGATTGCAAACAGGATCGACTTGCAAACGAACCGCGCTATGGGCCTCCGCTTCGGGATGAACCTCAAGATGACGGCATCAGCAACGATGACGAGGCTAAGGAAAAGATAGAGTTCCATAGTCCAGTGCATTCACCGCCCTTTTTGGTCACATCCAGGAAAGACGCCACCTGTCCGAGACCTTGCACCAGCGTTTGCAGCTTACCAAAATCGGAACTCCCGCTATCACCAGGGTTGCCTCTCTCCCATCGCTCACAAAACCGCTTCCAAATCCTCTGCGACAGATTGCTTACCTTTGCCGGTGTCCTGAATTTTAATGGTCTTGCGGCCTCGGTACTATTGTTGTTACCGGGACCAAAGGTCTGGGATTTTTATGATCGATTCTGCAACCACAGGGCCACGCTCCTCAAAGCCGATGGGAAAGATATAATTGCAGTGACGATCGCGCTGAATGGCCGAGGAGATTAGCCCGTTTTTTGCAATATAACGGGCCAATCACCGGCGCACCAGGGCCGGCCCGCGATTCGACGATGTCACCGGAAAATGATTGGCTTCGCTGTGTTCGGACGTGGTGCCTGGAAAGGGTTTCGTCTTCGAGTCTAATGATTCCTCCATTTGCTGTTGTCTTAGTTCAAGCTTCAAAGTTACCGCCTGCGATCAGTGCTTCCTTCGCCGCGGCAAGGTCCTTGAGTTGTGCTTCGGAGACCTCGGGATACTGAAGGTCCAAAGATGCCAGCGCGTCGATAACAGCCGCCGCGACGACGACTCGGGTAAACCACTTGTTGTCTGCGGGCACTACATACCAGGGAGCGTAATCGGTCGCTGTGTTGCAGATCATATCCTCGTAGGCTTCCATGTATTCCTTCCAAAAGCCGCGCTCGCGCGAATCCGCAGACGAGAACTTCCAGTTTTTTGCCGGATTATCGATCCGCTCAAGGAAACGTTTCTTCTGTTCCTCTTGGGACACGTACAGAAAAAACTTTCGAACGACGACGCCGTTGCGCGTGAGGTAGCGCTCGAAGTGTCGGATGTCATGATAACGCTCCTCCCAGATGTTCTTTGTGATGAGCTGCTGCGGGATCTTCTGTTTTGCCAGCAGCTCGGGATGGACACGGACGACGAGGGTCTCTTCGTAGTAGCTACGGTTGAAAATGCCGATCCTGCCACGTTCCGGCAGACATTTCATGCAGCGCCAGAGATAGTCATGATTCAGATCTTCTGCCGATGGGCTCTTAAATGAATAGACCTGGCAGCCCTGTGGATTAACGCCGGACATAACGTGCTTGATCGCACCATCTTTACCCGCGGCATCCATCGCTTGAAAGATCAGCAACACCGACCACCGATCCTGCGCGTAGAGCACGTCCTGCAATTCGGCGAGTGCCTGAATGCCCGTTTCAAGCAATTCCTTTGCGCGCAGTTTGTCTTCGGAGGTGGCTTTGCCCGTATCGGCAGGATCGAAATCCTGGAGCCGGAATTTCTTATCATTAGTGACGCAGTAAGGCTCTGCGAATTTGTGTGACCTGTCGATGATTTCGCTTTTTTTCATGTCATTAACTGTTCTTTGTCCGTGCGGGGAGTCGCTGGCGACTCCCCGCGATGGCTCCGAGACGTTACTTATCAATAGGGCCACTTCCAGGCCGTGATGTCGGGCCGGTCTATGCCGAACCGATAAGCATGCTGTTCGCACGCGATCCGCTGGTTGGCCAGTTCATCGCGGAGGCCACCCGCGCTCAAGCGCACGCGGGGGATGCGGTCGATGGCATCCATGGCCAGGGTGAAGCGGTCGGTCTCGTTGCGGATGGCCAGCTCCAGCGGCGTGTTGATGTTGCCGTGCTCCTTGTGGCCGCGCACGTGGATGTTGTGCTGGCTCGGCCGCCTGTAGGTGAGTCGGTGGATCAGCCCAGGGTATCCGTGGAAGGTAAAGACCACCGGCCTGTCCGNNGTGAAGACGGCCTCGAAATCGCGGTCCGTCATGCCGTGCGGGTGTTCAGTGCTGGGCAGCAACTTGAACAGGTCCACGACGTTCACGACCCGGACCTTCACGTCGGGGAGGTGCTCCCGCAGCAGGGCCGTAGCGGCCAAACACTCCAGCGTCGGCACGTCGCCGCAGCTCGCCAGGACCACGTCGGGCTCCGTCCCCTGGTCGTTGCTGGCCCAGTTCCAGATGCCCAGGCCCTTGGTACAGTGGGTGATCGCCGCCTCCATGTCCAGGTACTGCATGTCTTGCGGCTGCTTGTCCGCGACGATGACGTTGATGTAGTTCTGGCTGCGGAAGCAGTGGTCGCCGACCGAGAGCAGGCAGTTGGCGTCGGGCGGCAGGTAGATGCGCACCACGCTGGGGCTCTTGTTCGCTACCACGTCGAGGAAGCCGGGGTCCTGGTGCGTGAACCCGTTGTGGTCCTGGCGCCAGACCAGGCCGCTGATCAGGATGTTGAGCGAGGACACCTTCGCCCGCCACTGCAGCTCGTTGCACTTCTCCAGCCACTTGGCGTGCTGGTTGACCATCGAGTCGATGACGTGGACAAACGACTCGTAGCTGTTGATCAGGCCGTGCCGGCCGCTCAGGATGTAGCCCTCCAGCCACCCTTCCAGGGTGTGCTCGCTGAGCATCTCCATGACGCGCCCGTCCGGGGCCAGGTGGCCGCCGTCGGCGTCCTCCGGGAAGTACTCGCCGAGCCACGCCTTCTCGGTGACCTCGTACACAGCGTCGAGCCTGTTGGACTGCGACTCGTCCGGCCCGAAGAGCCGGAAGTTGTCCTTGTTCAGCCGCATGACTTCCCGCATCAAGGCGCCCAGGAAGCCGGCGTTACCGACCTGGCTTGTTCCTGGTTTCTTGACTTCGACGCCGAGGGTGCGGAAGTCCGGCATGTCCAGGGGCTTGCGGAGCAGCCCGCCGTTGGCGACGGGGTTGGCGCTCATCCGTCGAGTCCCCTCAGGCGGCAGCGCCCGCAGTTCCGGGATGAGCCGGCCCGCTTGATCGAAGTGCTTCTCCGGCTCGTAGCTGTGCAGCCATTTTTCCAGCAGTTGCAGGTGAGCTGGGTTGGAGTGGACGTCCGGCAGCGGGATCTGGTGCGCGCGCCAGAAGCCTTCCAGGTAGTGTCCGTCCACCTTCCGCGGGGCCGTCCAGCCCTTGGGGCTTCGCAGAATGACCATGGGCCAGCGCGGCCGCGACGGCTTGCCGGTCCGCCGCGCCTCATCCTGAAACTTGCGGATCTCCAGGACGCAGTGTTCCAGGGTCGCGGCCATCGCCTGGTGCATGCTTTGGGGTTCATTGCCCTCCACAAAATACGGGGTGTACCCGTAGCCGACGAACAGCGCCTCCAGCTCCTCGTGGCTGATGCGGGCCAGCAGCGTGGGGTTGTTGATCTTGTAACCGTTGAGGTGCAGCACCGGCAGCACCGCCCCGTCTCGGATCGGGTTGAGGAACTTGTTGCTGTGCCAGCTCGTGGCCAGGGGGCCGGTCTCGGCCTCGCCGTCGCCCACCACGGTCAGGGCGATCAGGTCCGGGTGGTCGTAGACCGTCCCGTATGCGTGCGAGATGCAGTAGCCCAGCTCGCCGCCCTCGTTGATGCTGCCGGGGGTCTCGGGCGTGGCGTGGCTGCCGATCCCGCCCGGGAATGAGAACTGCCGGAAGAAGCGCTGCAGTCCGGCTAGGTCTTCACTCTTGTCCGGGTAGATTTCGGAATATGTCCCCTCGAGGTAGCCCTGGGACAGGACCGAGGGCGCCCCGTGCCCGGGCCCAGAGAGGTAGATCGCGTTCAGGTCGTACTTCTTAATCAGCCGGTTGAAATGGATGTAGGTAAAGGTTTGGCCAGCATCCGAGCCCCAGTGACCTAGCATGCGTGGCTTGACGTGCTCGATCTTGAGCGGCTCACGGAGCAAGGGGTTGTCCTGGAGGTACAGCATCCCCAAGCACAAGTAGAGGCTGGCACGCCAGTACTCGTCGATCTCGCGTAGCTCCTCGGAGCTGAGCGGGGCACCCTGCACCGTCGAGCGCGCCGTACCGTACGCTGAGATCGCGTTTTCAGGGTGGCCATCGGATACCTCTTTGTGTCGATCTTCAGTCATGCAATTTTCCTCCGCAATCTGCTTAATATCTGTGTTTGTGTTTGTCATAGCGGTTACTCCTTGATTGGTTGTTAGTCGTGTATCGTTCATGAAAGGTAGGCGATGCGGCTGCACACACCTATCTTAATTGAAACTGTTATACTCATGTTCTTCCAGCAGCTCGACCGGGTTAAATTCCGCGTGCTGCTTCGGGAGGTTAACCGCGCTGTTAACCGATGTCTTTAATGATCTTGCGGATATCTAACAGATTCCTGCGGAAGTCTGAAAAATACTGGTGCGGCGCCAACCCGGTAGCTGCCTGAAAACCAAGTCTAGGCAGCCGAAAAAACGCAGGAAGTCGTCGGGCGAAGACGTCCAGATTCGAAAAATCGATCTGAATCTGTTTCAGGTTTTCGATGCGGTCATGCAACAACGGAGCGTGAGCAGAGCGGCAAAGGCCCTGTCTGTTACCCCATCCGCGATTAGTCATTCGCTGAGCCGCCTAAGAGAAGCAATCGATGACGGCCTTTTTGTTCCCGGCGTTTCTGGTATGCAGCCAACTCCACGCGCAGTCGAGTTAGCCTCAGACATCCGCAAAGGATTGCAAAACTTACATTCCGAATTAATGACTAAGCCGTTTGTGCCAACGCGCGCCATACGGACGTTCCGAATCGCCGCCAGCGACCATGTTTCCATTCTTGTCTTACCACGACTGATTCAACGATTGGCAGAAACTGCACCGAATATCGACCTTCGTATTTTCCCACTAAGTCGCCTGGACGCAGTCCGTCAGCTTGAAGGCGATCGATTGGACCTGCTTATCGGTTGGTTTGGAAGGTTACCTGATACGTTGCATCGATCGACATTGTACAAGGAGCAAGAAGCCATGGTTGTTAGGCCAGGTCATCCACTAACTAAGGGCAGAATAACAAAGCGGCGGCTCTTCGAGTTCCCACATGTGGTCGTCGAAATGACGGGTACCGAGGAGCACGAGCAGGACGGCTTTTTGGATGAAGAAGGAGTTTCCCGTCACGTTTGGATCGAGCGGGCTCTGCTGGAATTTCAAGACAAGCAGGTCAGCCTGTTGGGTCGGGCGGCGGTTTGCGTGCCGTATTTTGCTGCCGTTGCTCCCATTTTGGAGATGACCGACATGGTCGCCACGTTGCCACGTAGACTCGCTGTTTGGTTAGTTGAGCGTAAATCGATAGTGTTACTAAAATTGCTTTACAAACCAATCACGGTCGACATCGAAATGGTCTGGCACAATCGACTCGCGCCCGATCCAGGCTTCGGTTGGATTCGAGAAGTATTAGCCTCTTCGGCAGGAGAATTTGTCGCCAGCGATGATTCAACCCTAGCCGGCATCCAGTCAGCTCGCGATTCCTGATCCTGTTCCACCCGTATCTTGACGGTTTTGACCTAAATGTTTCACTCCAGAATCGTCCTACCGTTTGCATTCTCCCGAAACCGTCGCGGCGTGACGCCGACAATCCGCTTAAAATGAAGGCAAAAGTGGCTTTGATTCGCGAAGCCAGAGCGGAACGCGACCTCGGCCAAGCCGAGTCGGCCATTTGTCCGCAGGAGGTGCTGTGCCCTTTCAACGCGGCGCGAGATTACATACTGATGCGGCGCTAAACCGGCAGCTGCTTTGAATTGCCGCGCGAAATGAAAGGGGCTGAGATGGACGACCGCCGCCATTTGCTCCAGCGTCGGACTGCCTTCGAGATTTTCCATCATGTACTCGATGACCGTGCGGAGCTTGTGGCTTGGAAGTATCCCGTCCGCTGGCGCCTTCAGCCTGCGGGGACCCGTAATATGACGGATCAGGTGAACGGCCAAAACATTGGCGAATGACTCGGCCAACAGCGAGCCACCGACACCGCCGGCCCTTAATTCAGCATCCACAGCCAACATCGCGGAGCGAAGTTCAGGCATGTTCAAGCCGTTGAGCGGTGGCAGCACTGTGCGACTCGAATCGAGTTCGAACGACTCGGCCGCGACCCGCATGACCAGGCTTGGCTCTAGATGAATGAAAAGCGCGTCCATGCTTCCTTTGCGCGACCACTGCGCAGAACTCCCTGCTGGTATCACATTGATCGAACCCGCAACAGGAGGCCTCTTCAGCGTTAGCCCAGCATAGTGTCCGTCCAACCATTCGGCCGGCTGGATCGTCAGGGCCATACCATGCCGGGAGGCGGGGGGCATACTGAATTCGCCGCTGGCGGAAGTCTTAAGGTAACGAACCGCCACTAGCGCGTTCCATTCCAACCCGTAACTTGTTGCAGATGGGGTGAATGGGACGAACCTTTGCGTTGTCTCAATTCGTTTCAGGATAATTTCGTTTTGTCGAGTCACCGTTACTAGCCTTGCCGTGCCAAAGCTGGTGACCTCAGCATTATCCGTTCCAATCTGAAATTATTCTATATGTAACTGGATATGAACGGTTTACTCGGAAATACGATGGACGACCATCCGGTATGAGATTTCGGACTTACGGGCGTTCGGTCTAGGCTGGGGCGACGGGAGTCAGCAAACGGCGGATCGGTCATCCGTCTTTGCAGGTTGAACGCGTGAACGCTGTTAGAGCACGAGCCCCTCGCCTCCCGTGGTGCCCCCCGAGTTCCTCGTCAGGGGCCTATTTGGGGGGTTCAGAGAATTCCAGAGACTGGTGCCGCCATACCGCCGTCGATCACCTCGGCACTGGCCTTTCCACCACTTGGCATCGAACCCAGTGATTAAAAGGCCTACCAAGGGACAGGTCAATTATTCGGGACGAAGAGCGTCGAAGCTGGCGCAGGAGTGTCTATCCGAGAACATTTGATACAGGATACATTCGTGTTATTAAGTAGCCAAAGAACTTACGTTTTAAGGCGCTTAACTTGTCGTAGTCGATTTCTGAGACCGTCAGGCTCAGAGAAGAATGACGATTCGGAAAGTCCGAAGTCTCGTACTGAAAGGCATTCGAGCACCTTCTATGCATAACCACCTGATGCGTAGGCACAAGCAGTCGGTCACGAAGGGTTGGCACGCAATCTGTTTATCTAGGTCCACTATCAACACCTTTAGATCACGATCAAAATCGACGAAGCGAAACACTCCAAAGAAACGATGAAACCGGCCAAACAGATTGTGTTCCTAGTGGATGTGGACGATACGTTGCTGGAAAATGACCGCATCCAGGATGATCTCAAGCGACATATTGAACAGGAGTTTGGCGCAGAGTGTCGCGACCGGTTCTGGGCAATTCAGGAGGACCTCTTCCAGGAGTTGGGCTACCGGGATTACCTGGGCGCTCTCCAACGTTTTCGCATAGAGTATCCCTACGAACGGCACCTTGTTACTGCCGCCAGTTACCTGGTGGACTACCCTTTCGCCAATCGCCTGTATCCCGGCGCACTAGACGTTCTGGAAAAGCTTCTCACCTGGGGGCAAACAGTGATTCTATCCGATGGTGATGTGGTCTTCCAGCCCCGCAAGGTATACCGTTCCGGCATTTTCGAAGCGGTCAACGGCCACGTCCTCATTTACGTCCACAAGGAGGAGGCGCTGGCGGAGGTCGAGCGACGCTACCCCGCGGACCACTACGTCATGGTGGATGACAAGCTGCGCATCCTTGCCGCGCTGAAGAAAGCCTGGGGCGATCGCGTCACCACGGTGTTTCCAAGGCAGGGAAAGTTTGCCAACGACCCGAAGTTGCTCGCCGCCTTTCCGGATTCGGCCGACGTGAGCGTCGCACGCATCAGCGACCTCCTGGAGTACAGTTTGGCCGACTTACTCAAAGCAACCAGTCTACGAAATCCAAAATAAAAGCGGCACAGAAACCGCACCCGGGGCGAGCCGGACCAATAGGACATCCTACTTTCCCCGATACGCTTTGGCATAACCCAGCGTCGCAAGGCCAGCAACAAACGCCCGCGGAGTAAATCAATGCCAACAGTGCCCTGGGTCAGTCGATCTGTAAGCGGCGTGCCAGCGTTTATCGACCCCAGAGCAGGCCGGGCGGAATTGGCACCGCAAATAACCCCCTGGATCAAAAACGCGTTATACTAGGATTTTCACAGCCTCGCGGGGGTAGGTAGAAAATGATTAAAACGCACATAAAAAATGTGCGTGAGTTGACCAGGATTGACCAAACTTTTGCTTCCGATACTTTCCACAAATTTCTACCCTGATGGAAATTTCCCACGGAAACACCATGGAAAATAGCGGAAAACAGAACCCTAAAATGGGGTTCAAGTCCCCCCCGAGCAGAGCCATACGATGCAAGTGGTTCATCTTCAGTAACTTACATGGATTACTTAAAATGGCTGGAAGACTGTCTTAGCCGGTTCTTAGCCATTTTGACAGCGTTTCGAATTTGCGGCGGCGCTCCGTTTGCCGGCCGTTTCGCCGAGCCATAGTATGTGATTTGGGATAATATCCGAATCACCGGGTTGCCGGAAGAGACCACCGCTTGCGCTTCACCAACGCGTCAGCACGGTTCCGCTGGTAGGATTAAGAGCGAGGGGAATTTTCAAGGTCATCTCCATTCTCATTGTTCGGGAACCTGCCGATCACCTCCGGCCAGGCTCACTGTTTTGCTAATTGCGCTTGCACATCGCCGCTATAGAAGTTGGCGAGGTCGCGCATCTCCTCCGGTTTCAATTGGGCCGCAACCGTGCTCATCTGCCGGTCGATGTCATTTTGGCGCATGCCTTGGGTGAAAGCTGCGAGCTGGCGTTCGATGTAGGCTGGCTGCTGCCCCAGCAAGGGCGGTGCGCCAAGCTTTCTCTCGTCGGGACCATGGCATGCAGTACAAGACGGGATGCCACGCTCGGGATCTCCGACGAAAACCAGGTGTTCGGCCGCAGAGAATTCTCCGAGGTGCCCGGGGACGCTCGGGATCAGTCCCTTGTCGCGGCTCGCGTAATAAGCGGCCACGTCAGCCGACGCCTGCGGTGAGAGTGCCTGTGCAATCCCGTTCATGGCGCCCCAGCGCCGCTTGCCCGTGCGAAAGTCGTCCAGCTGCTTGTAGATGGTCGCCGCGTCCATCCTGGCAAGGGAAGGGTAAAGGCCTGATGAGCTTTGTCCTTGCTCGCCATGGCACGCGATGCAGTTCATGGCGACAAACTCGCCGCGGCCAACATCACCATTGGAGATCTGCGCGAGCGTGTCATGCGTCCAAGCGATCTGCGTCAGGGTGCGCAGCGGCGGTTGTGGTGAGTTCGCTGGTCCCGTATCCCAGGTGATGCCCAGCCCGCGGCAGATTCCGGCCCACGGGTCGAGCGGACGTCCATTCTGTTCTTCGCCGCCAAGTACCACGAAGCCCAGGATCGCGGATACTGTGATCAATCCGATCGCGGACGCCCAACCGATCCGTGACCACGTATTATCGGACTTGGAGGGTTCTTTCTCGCTTGTCATCTCGCATCTTCCGTGGGGATGGACTGGCCTGTAGCCTCAATGGCGGGAACGTTATGGTCCTTCATGAAGAAGAACTGCCCGATGGGGTAGCCATAGGCGGCAATCATCAGTACCAGCAAAATCGAGTTCCAGAGCGCGAAACCATTGAGCGACGGCGGCACATGTCGCGGCGGATTCACCGCCAGCGCATAACGCAGGGGCTCTGGCACTGATCGCTCACCGAATTGCGAGCGCACCAGAACGACGGCCAGCAGCAGTGCGGAAATAAGCAGAAAGAATCCGCCGATCACCGAGATGATGACCAAAGGCCCCATCCGAGCGTATAACGGCATGCTGTAGTCGAAAGCTGCAACGCGACGGGGTTGTCCGATCAGGCCGGTGATGTGCCAGGGGATTGTTGCAATCATCATCCCCCAAAACCACAGCCACAGTTGCCAGCGGGCCAGCCAGACCAGGCACAAGGGCTTGCCGGTAATGCGCGGCCAGATTTCGTAGGCAATCGCAAAATACATGATCACGACCGCGCCGCCGAAGATCAAGTGAAAGTGCGCCGTGACCCAGGACGTGTTGTGGATCATCGAGTTCATGGCGTAGCTCATGTTGATGATTCCGCCGAAGCCGCCCAAGCCGAGCATGATCAGCGACAACCCACACGCCAGCACCATCGGCCGATCCCAAGGCAATGCCCAGATCCAGCCCAAAAGCCCCCGGCCACCTCGATGACGGCCGGCGATCTCCAGGCTGGCGCTGAGTGAGAAGACCGTGACCAGCGTCGGCAGCACGACCAGGAAGGTGAGAAACGATTGGACGAACTTGAATCCCGTGGCGTGCTCAGGGTCGGCCAGGAGATGGTGTATGCCGACAGGGATCGAGAAGACCAGGAACATGATGAACGTCAGCCGGCCCATCGTGTCGCTGTAGAGCCGACCGCCCGCAGCCTCTGGCACGAGCGTATAAAAGGCGATATAGGCCGGCATCAGCCAAAAGTAGACGATGCCATGCAACGTCACCGAGAAGAGCGTGCGGCCGAGGGCGGCGTCAATGAGATCGGTCCAGCCGAACGCCCGCGGTATCAAGATGCAGATGAGCTCCAGGAGCACGCCGGTCGCCGCCCACGCCCAAAGATACGCCGTCGCCGTGGTCGCGAACATCGCAAGGGGAACCGGGAGGCCGGGATTATCTCGCTTCCAGGCGGCCATGTTGATGATCATCAACACAACCCAAATCATCGACCCGCCGATCAGCAGTAACGCCCCGAGGTAATACCACGGACTGGCCAGGAGTGGCGGATAAAAGGTGTAGAGGACCGAGGCCCTGCCGGCGACAATCGTCGCGGCTGCCATCAGCGTGCCGGTAAGGCAGATCGCGAAGCCGACCCATGCTGCCGTCATCCCATGAATGGGACGTCGCAAGCTCGTCGCCGCCACCGCATAGCCGAAACCCATGGCGAAAAACGTGGTGAGCACGTACGCCATCACGGTTCCGTGCAGAGTCACCGAGGCGTAGTATGTGCTCGGGTGGTCTTGGAGCGGTGCGGGCAGCGGGCTGCGCGCCAGCATCTGCCAGGCCCCCAGGAGCACGGCCGGTACGAAAAGGCCGAACGCCACCCAAAGGTGATAGAGCGCCAATCGTTCACTCTTATTCATTGCTCGTCCTTTCCAGTAGGTCTTGGGCCGGGAAGCGGCCTTTAGGGACGACGTTGACAAGGCCCACCATCGCATGATGACCGAGCCCGCAATACTCGTTGCAAGGCATCTCATACTTATCCGAGCGAGTGAAGCGCGTACGCACTTCAGCGACGAAGCCCGGCACGATCATGGTGTTGACGTTGGTGTCGGGGAGCAGGAAACCATGAATGACATCTGCGCTGGTGATGCGGAATGTAATCGACGTATCCGCCGGCACGGTGACAGAGTGGGGCACGAAATCAAATTGCACGGCAATGAGCCGCACCGTGACCGAACCGTCGGGCTCGACCGCCGCACCGAGGTTGCTGTCGACAAACTCACCTTTGAGATGAAGCGTTTGCGGATCGATCGCCTCGACATTGCTGGGCGGGTGCAGCGCGCCCATGACGCCGGTAACGACGATAACAGCCATCATGACGACGAGTATTGCCGACATGATCGCTATCCAGCGCTTCTCGGTGTGCGCGACAACCTCTTCCGGAATGATTCCGTCCGGAAGCGGTCGATCTGGCGGATTGGAAAGCGGCTCAGCCAATGGAACCTCGCGGTAGGAAGAGGAAAAAATAGAAGGCCAACCAGGCGAGGAAGAGCAAACCGACGGCAATACTGGCGATGAGGAGCGCGCCGATCGGTCCTTTCTTGAGCGCCTCGGCGACTTCGTCCGATGCGCCCGGCGCGGCGCCGTCCTCCGGTCGATGCGCGGCATTCTGGTGCTGTTCGTCGGGGCTCATCGGTTTTGTCCTTCCGTTGCGGCGACACCGACTTGAGGATTGGAACGCAAGTGCTGGAAGTAAGCGGCGAGCGCGGCGATGTCCTGTTTGTCGAGATGCCCCGCCACTTCCCCCATTTCGTTGGCGCTGCTTCGGCGGAAGCCTCGCTGCCACTCGCGCAGCGTAAAGGCGATGTAATTGGAATATTGTCCGGCCAGGTAGGGGATCGCGGGTGGCCCACCGGCACCGTCGGGGCCGTGGCAGTCGTTGCAACTCTGAATTTGCCTCTGGTCATTGCCGACAGAGGCAAGCGTCTCGCCGAGTTTGACGAGCGCAGGATCCGGCGCCTTCAGTGGCAAAAAGGGTCCATTCACTCCCGCAAAGTAGGCGGTCACGTCGGCGATGTCGTCGTCGGTCAGTTTCTTGGCAATCTGCGTCATGATGGCGTTCGACCGTATGCCCGAGGTAAAGTCGTGCAACTGCTTGGACAGGTAATACGCCGATTGCCCCGCGATCCGGGGAAACGCACCGCTGGAGTCGGAAACGCCATTGAAAGCGTGGCACTGAGCACAGGCCACCGCGCCAGCGGACGTGCCTTGGGCCGCGATCTCGGCTCCGTGCTGCGGATCGGGAGGGTGCTCCGGAGGGCGAGACATGATCTCTTTCAGATTCACGAGATAATCGACAATTGTCGGAACGTCCTCTTCGGCGATAGGGGCCTTGAAGACATTGCGCATCTGCTCGACCACATCGTGCCAGGCAGTTTGCGACAGGTCAGCCTGGTTGAGCGCCATGCCAGCTGAGTGGCAGAGCAGGCAGTCGTCGTTAATCACGTATGCCTTGCTGCCGCCCGGAAAGATCATATTGCTGCCAGGGAAGTTGACACTCACCGAACGTAAGGTGACGCCACCACCCTCAACGATTGACGGAACGGGCAAAGCCTTGGGAGCCTCTGCTAGAGCCGTCTGACCGGACGGTCCCGTTTGTGCCAAGAGGCTTATGCCAGCCGCAGCGATGGCGCCACCGACAATCAGAAAGGCTGCCCTCATGGATTTGCTCCTGGTGTTCATGGGTCAGGCTACCGTAAGTTGAGTTTGCTCAATCACGTTGCGCATGAAGCCGCCGTCGTTCCAGTTGGGCTCGGCCGGCTGGACCTCCCCTTTCGTATTCGTGCAGCGCACATACAGAGTCAGCTTTCCAGGCTGCGGCGCGGTGATCTCTGTGCTCCATTGACGAAAGCTGTACGTGCCCTCATCGCGGCCGAGGGTTGTGTTCTGCCAGCTATGTCCGCCGTCGCTCGACAATTCCACCTGCGACACACCGCAGTCCCCGCCGAAGGCAATCCCTCTAAGCGGGATCGGCGCCCCGGACTTCACCACCGTCGCATCGGTGACGTTGGTGAAAAAAGAGCGCGGCACCAGGCGGGTCACCGACACGGTCTTGAACCCCGTTTCCCNCGGCTTCACGCTCGCGTGCGGCGTGTCGGGAACGCGATACGCGACCGCCTCGAAAAAGTTATCGTCCGGCGTGTCGAGCACCTCGATGTCAGCCAGCATCTTGACCCAATAATCTGCGTACCACCCCGGCACGACCTGACGCACGGGGAAGCCGTTCAACAGCGGCAACTGTTCGCCGTTCATCAGGAAGGCGATCATCACCTCGCCGTCACGCGCGTGGTCAATGTCGAGGGGTTTCTTGAGTCTAGGCGCCCCTGGGGTGACCGTGCC